>JGI12367J12837_1000071_pt1 | contig 61493 bp, 57 predicted proteins | sample TtaePargueraPR_11_FD_12837 | JGI IMG/M metagenome (IMG submission 12837)
TGGTATTGCCCGATGTGATGGTGGGCATGATCGAGGCATCCGCAATCCGAAGCCCGTCAAGCCCACGCAGCCGTAATTGTGGATCAACCACCGATGCCGGGTCCGCGCCCATGCGGCATGTACCGACGGGGTGGAAAATCGTCGTGCCGATATTGCCTGCGGCTTTGATCAGATCATCCTCTGTCTCGTATGACGGGCCGGGTTTGAATTCTTCGGGCCTGTAGGCGGCAAGGGCGGGCTGATTGGCGATTTTGCGGGTTAACCGGATTGAGTCGGCAGCAACCTTTTTGTCGGCATCCGCACTCAGATAATTGGGGGCGATGGCCGGTTGATTGCGGAACTCGGGTGATTTCAAATGTATGCTGCCGCGACTTTGCGGACGCAGGTTACATACACTTGCCGTAAAGGCCGGGAAGGGATGGACGGGATCGCCGAACTTTTCAAGCGATAGAGGCTGCACGTGATATTGCAGGTTTGGTGTTTCGAATGATGCATCCGACTTGGTGAAGATGCCAAGTTGGCTTGGGGCCATCGACATCGGTCCTGATTGATTGAACAGGTATTCCAGCGCGATCCCGGCCTTGCCGACAAGGCTGCTGGCCTGTTCGTTCAGGGTGCGGATGCCTCTGACCTTGAATGCGCAGCGCAATTGAAGGTGATCCTGCAGGTTTTCACCGACCTGCGTGCTTTCATGGATAGTCTGGATGCCATGTTTTTGCAGGACATCGCCCCGACCGATACCCGATAGTTCCAGAATATGGGGCGAGCCGATGGCACCGGCCGAGAGAATGATTTCACGACGTGCCGAGACAGTTTCAATCACGCCATTGCGGTCATATTCAACACCGGTGACGCGACCGTTTTCAATGATTAGACGCCGAACCTGCGCATGTGTGCGCAGTTCCAGGTTTTTTCGCGACAGGGCAGGTTTCAGAAATGCCTTTGAAGTGTTCCAGCGAATGCCGCGTTTCTGGTTGACGGCGAAATAGCTGGAACCTTCGTTGTTGCCGCGGTTGAAGTCCGCGACCTTCGGGATGCCGGCCTGTTCGGCGGCGTCCTGAAACGCGTCAAGGATTTCCCATCGAACGCGTGCCTGTTCAACCCGCCATTCGCCGCCTGATCCGTGCATGTCATCGGTCCCGAGATAGTAATCTTCGGATTTTTTGAAATGTGGCAGCACGTCGTCCCAGCCCCAACCGTCACATCCCGATTGACGCCATTGGTCATAATCAGCGGCCTGACCACGCATATAAATCATGCCGTTGATCGATGAACATCCCCCCAGAACCTTGCCGCGCGGATATCCCAATGATCGGCCGTTCAGGCCTTCTTCGGCCTCGGTTTTAAAGCACCAATCGACATTTGGATTGCCGATGCAATAAAGATAGCCGACCGGAATATGGATCCATGGATTGGTATCTTTGCCACCGGCCTCCAGCAGAAGGACGGTGGCATTTTCAATTTCGGAAAGGCGGTTTGCAAGGGTGCAGCCAGCCGATCCTGCGCCGACGATGATATAGTCGAATTGTTGCGTGGTCATGCTGCTTCCCTAGTTTCTGGACCGAAGGCCCAGCTTGGCAGCGAGGCGTGACGCGTTGAACTCGCCGACAATGCCACGGCGGAACACCAGCACACAGACAATGAAGATAAGGCCGGTCAACACCGTTACCGGGAAGCCGGTGGTTGACAGATAGTTCTGCACGGTCACGACAAAAGCCGCACCGAAGATCGGGCCGAAGATCGTTCCGATCCCGCCAAGCAGGGTCATCAGGATGACTTCGCCTGACATTTGCCATGCCACATCGGTAAGGGTGGCAAACTGAAACACCAGTGCCTTGAGACCGCCGGCGAGACCGGCCAAAGCCGCCGACATGACAAAGGCGGCAAGCTTGTACAGATTGACCGAGTAGCCCAGTGAAATTGCCCGGTTTTCATTTTCCCGAATGGATCGCAGGATCATGCCAAACGGGGAGTGCACAATCCTCCAGACCATGAACACCCCAATCACAAAGACTGCCAGAACAAAGAAATACATATTCAATGGCTGGTTCAGGTCGATAAAGCCAAGCAGATGCCCGCGTGGTACCCCTTGCAAGCCATCTTCACCTTTGGTGAATTCCGATTGCAGGCAAAAGAAAAAGAACATCTGTGATAGGGCGAGTGTAATCATCGCAAAATAGATACCCTGGCGCCGGATGGCGAAAAATCCGATGATCAGCCCCATGAAGGCGGCACCCAAAACGCCAAGAAGGATACCGGCTTCGGGGGAGAATCCCCATTCTTTAACTGCATGAGCAGTGAAATAGGCTGCCCCGCCGAAAAAGGCTGCGTGGCCGAACGACAGCAGGCCCGTGAAGCCCAAAAGCAGATTGAATGCACTGGCGAACAGGGCAAAACATAGGACCTTCATCAGGAAAACCGGATAAAGGACGAAGGGCGCAATCACAAGGCCGATGATCAATACAGCGAGCAGGGCAAGCTGTATCCGGTGCGCCGATTGGCGGGTTTCCGATGTCATTGTTATTTCTGTCATATCACGCATCCCGACCAAACAGACCCGCAGGCCGGACCAAAAGAACGATAGCCATGATTACGAAAATCACGATATTTGACGCTTCGGGGTAAAAGACCTTGGTCAACCCTTCTAGGATGCCAAGCATATAGCCCGTGACAATCGCCCCCATAATCGACCCCATCCCGCCGACAACCACGATGGCGAACACCACAATGATCAGGTTCGATCCCATCAACGGGCTGACCTGATAAATCGGTGCGGCCATGATCCCGGCCAGTGCAGCCAGACCGGCACCAAGCCCATATGTCAGAGTCAGCAGGAACGGCACATTGATGCCAAACGACTGGACAAGCGTTGGATTTTCGGTTGCTGCCCGCAAATAGGCGCCGAGTTTGGTCTTTTCGATAAGAAGCCATGTGCCGATACAGACAATCAGCGATGCAACGACTACCCAGCCGCGATAAATCGGTAGATACATAAAGCCAAGATTAACCCCGCCGGAAAGCAGGGCGGGGGTGGCATAGGGTTGACCGGAAGTACCGTAAAAATACCGGAAGCCGCCTTCGATCACCAGGGCAAGGCCAAAGGTGAACAGAAGCCCGTACAGATGATCCAGGTTATAAAGGCGACGCAAGGCAAAGCGTTCGATTACAACGCCGGTAATGCCGACAATGACCGGTGCTACCAGCAATGCCAGCCAGTAATTTACTCCAATCCATGACAGAAGCAGGAAGCCGACAAAGGCTCCCATCATGTATTGGGCGCCATGTGCGAAGTTGATCACGCGAAGAAGGCCGAAAATGATCGCCAGACCCAGGCTAAGCATTGCGTAGAAGGATCCGTTGATCAGACCGATAAGAAGCTGACCAAGAAACGCCTGGATCGGAATTCCAAATATCATAGTCACGGCGCTATACCCCCAGAACTTCGTGCAAGGTGTCCATTCTGGCGGGCAGTTCCGCCACGTCGAAACCTTCTGTCACCACGCCGTGATCCATGATGTAGAACCTGTCGGCAATTTTGCTGGCAAATCGGAAATTCTGTTCAACAAGAAGAATGGTCATGCCTCGCTGTTTCAGGGTTTGCAGAACCTCGCCGATACGCTGGACGATGACTGGAGCAAGGCCTTCGGTCGGTTCGTCTAGCAATAACATCTTGACCCCGGTACGCAGCATGCGAGCCATGGCAAGCATCTGCTGCTCGCCACCGGACAATTTGGTTCCCTGACTGTTGCGCCGTTCCAAAAGGTTGGGAAACAGATCATAAATTTCAGCAACAGACATGCCGTTCGGTGAAACGACAGGCGGTAGCGTGAGGTTTTCCTCGACGCTGAGGGTTGCAAAAATCCCGCGTTCTTCGGGAACAAACCCGATCCCGGCACGTGCAGTATGATGCAGCGGCCGGTTCATAAGGTCCTTGCCGTCAAATTCGATTGTGCCGGTGCGTTTGCGCAAAATGCCCATGATCGAGCGCAAGGTCGTGGTCTTACCCATACCGTTACGGCCAAGGATGGTAACCGTTTCACCTTCGCAAACCTCAAGGTTCACACCATGCAGGATATGGCTTTCATCGTACCAGGCATTCAGGCCCTGTACTGAAAGAAGTGGTTTTCTGTCAGTCATGATCCGTTCCCATATAGGCGACCTTGACGCGTTCATCGTTGCTGACGGTGGCGTAATCGCCCTCCGCCAGAATTTCGCCGCGTTGCAGAACGGTGATGTGATCGCACAGATCGGCGACAACATTGAGGTTATGTTCAACCATCAGGACCGCGCGGGTTTTGGCAACTTCGCGAATGAGTTCCGCGACCATACCGACATCTTCGCCCCCCATGCCCGCCATTGGTTCGTCCAGCAACAGAACTTTTGGGTCGAGTGCCAATGTCGTCGCGATTTCCAGCACACGTTTGCGGCCATAGGAAAGATCAGCAGCCTGACTGTCATATTCATTCTGAAGGCCGACAGATTCCAGAAGTTCCATTGCGCGATCATTCAAAACGTCAAGTTTGCCAAGCGGTTGCCAGAACTGGATCGCCAGATTTCCCGGACGTTGCAACGCGACGCGAATATTTTCCAGAACCGTCAGGTGCGGAAAGATTGCGGAAATCTGGAATGATCGTACCAGGCCCATACGTGCCACGCGGGCAGGTGCTGTTTTGGTAATATCATGATCCAGCAGGGTGATCTTCCCGCTGGTCGGTTGCAGGAATTTGGTCAGAAGATTGAAAACGGTGGTTTTGCCTGCGCCATTCGGGCCGATCAGCGCATGCACTTTGGCGTGATGAACGTCAAGATTGACGTTATTGACCGCGGTAAACCCTCCAAAATCGCGACGAAGGTCACGGGCGGTAAGAACCACCCGTGCCTTTGTCTCGTTTTGATGGTTACCCGGATTTGCGTGAGTTCCGGTCGCCGTCATGTTCTTAGTTCGACGCCAATGAGCAGCCGCTTTCCGCCGGATCAATGAAAGCTTTGTCGCCGGGGACGGTATCAAGAACGTTGTAGTAATCCCAGTCACCGCTCATCTGGTCAGGAGCTTTGACTTCCATCAGGTACATGTCATAGATCATGCGGCCATTTGCACCGACTTTGCCGTTTTTGGCAAAAACGTCATTAACCGGCATTTCATGCAGGGCTTTCGCGACGGCTTCGGTTTCGTCCGTCCCGGTTTCCTTTACCGCTTTGAGGTACTGCAGGACGGCAGAATAGGTGCCAGCCTGGATCATGTTGGGCATACGCCCCGTGCGATCAAAGAAACGTTTGCCGAATTCGCGGGTTTCATCGTTGCGATCCCAATAGAACCCTTCGGTCAGTGACAGCCCCTGTGCGGCCTCTGCGCCCAAACCATGTACTTCAGCAAGGGTAAAGAGCAGTGCCGCAAGACGCTGGCCACTCTGAACGATGCCGAATTCCGAAGCCTGTTTGATGGCATTGGCGGTATCGAGACCGGCGTTGGCAAGACCAATGACTTTTGCGCCGGATGCCTGCGCCTGCAGCAGGAACGAGGAATAGTCAGTCGTTGCCAAAGGATGTCGAACCGCACCAACTACCGAGCCACCGTTTTCCTTGACGAAGTTGCCGGTTTGCTCTTCCAGCGAATAACCGAAAGCATAGTCAGCCGTCAGGAAAAACCAGCTATCGCCGCCGTTATTCACCAATGCACCGCCAGTACCGACAGCCAGCGCATGGGTGTCATACGCCCAGTGGAAGCCATAGGGCGAACATTGTTCACCGGTCAGGGCCGTGGTGGCCGCACCGGTTACAATATCGATCTTTTTCTTTTCCTTGGAAATGCCCTGTACGGCCAGAGCGACCGATGAGGTTGTCAGTTCCATGATCGTATCGACCTGATCCTGATCATACCACTGACGCGCAATGTTTGCGGCAACATCGGGTTTGTTCTGATGGTCGGCGGTAATGACTTCGATCTTCTTGTCAAGAACGGTGCCGCCAAAATCCTCGACGGCCATTTTTGCGGCTTCAAAGGACCAGGTGCCACCAAAATCGGCATAGACACCGGATTGATCGTTCAGGATACCAATTTTGACAACATCATCGGAGATTTCGGCATGTGCGGGCAATGCTGCAGCGGCAGCCATTATCGCAACAGATGCAATTGCAATCTTCTTCATCTAGGTTCCTCCCTGATGGAACTATGTTTTCCGGTGTGCCTGCGGGCAAACCAGACGACGCTTCCGGGCCGCTTATTAACCGTTGTTACAGACCGGATGATTGAAGTGTGCCTTGATTGCACATTTTTGTTATTTTAATCGGCTTTTTGATCTGTCCGACTAAGTGTCTGAAAAAGAACGATTCATTTCTGATTCTATTCTTGTGTTCAGGACCATGACTTACGCTAACATTGACCAAAACCCGGTCAAATATATAATTTTGGACAATGCTTGTACAAAAATGAACAGGAAGTTGGATGCGCCAGTTCCCTTGGGATGATTTACAGTATTTCCTTGCCGTCGCCCAGGAAGGCAAGCTTTCCTCTGCGGCACGGCGATTGCGAACCAGCCATGTGACGGTTGCACGACGGATTGAGAGGCTTGAACAGGGGATCGGGGCAAAATTGTTTCAGCGCAGTCCGACAGGCTATACATTGACGCCGATGGGGCAAAGGCTGATGGAGCCAGCCCAGGCAATGGCGCTTGAAGCGGACAAAATGCTTAGTGTGGTCGGGGATGGTGCATTACCGCTAAGTGGAGTGATACGGCTAAGTGTTCCTGAAGGTTATGGCAATTTTTTCATCGCAGAAAAGCTGCCTCATTTTGCCAGTCAATATCCGAACCTGACCATCGAGATGGTCAATATCCAGCAGATCGTTTCGTTATCGCGGCGCGAGGCGGATGTCTCGGTTTCGCTTAGTACGCCAAAGGCCGGTTCTTATCACTTCGAGAAAATTTCCAGTTACATTCTTTATGTCTATGCATCGCGCGATTATCTTGCCCGCAACCGGGCTATCAAACAGCGCGAGGACCTCGCGGGGCACCCGTTCATCGGTTATATCGAGGACATGATTTTTACCCCGGAACTCAACTATCTGGGTGAAATTATTCCGGGGTTGAGACCGTCTTATCAGACATCCAGTGTTTTTGCGCAGCTCAAAGCCTGCCGTGCGGGTTATGGGCTGTGTGTGTTGCCTTATTATATGGGGGCAATGTTTGACGATTTGGTTGCCGTGATGCCCCGGATTTTTCCAATTCATCGCGATTACTGGCTTGTTTGTCATAATGACATGATAGATGCCGCCCGTATCCGACCGTTGATCGAATTCATTCGTCGAGAAACTACTGCGGCGCGCGAATGGTTTAACGGCTTTCCCAAGCAATTTGTCTGAGCATTGTATGATAGGAGATGCGATTGGCGATGTTGTGTGACAAGGCTTGCATCTTGTTGTCATTGGCGTCATTTTGATCGATAACGAAAATTAACAATCAAAGACGAAAATTCAGGACGGAAGGAAGCAATATGGGCAAGCTTGATCGGCGGCGTCGTGAAATACTGGAACTGGTCGCTGCCAACAGTTTCATGACGATTGATACATTGGCCGATCATTTTGCCGTTACTCCTCAGACCATTCGGCGCGATATCAATGAAATGGCCGAAGAAGGCCTTGTTGCGCGTTATCATGGCGGGGCGGCCAGCCTTTCGACCACAGAAAACACAGCCTATACAGACCGTCAGGTTCTTAACCTTGGCAGCAAGCGCGAAATCGCCAAGCTGGTGGCACAGCATATCCCCGAAGGGGCATCGATCTTCATCAATATCGGGACGACTAACGAAGAGGTTGCGCGCGCATTATCGTCCCACAAGAGCCTGAAAATCATCACCAACAACCTGCATGTTGCGCAGATTTGCGCCGCCAATCCGGGGTTTGAGGTGATCATCGCAGGTGGTGTTGTTCGCCAGCGCGATTTTGGCGTGATCGGCGAGGCGACCATCGACTTTATCAATCAGTTCAAGGTGGATTACGCGATTGTTGGGATTTCGGGCGTTGACGAAGACGGCAGCCTGATGGATTTCGATTATCGTGAAGTCCGGGTGGCGCGTGCGATCATTTCCAATGCGCGCCAGACATTCCTGTGTACCGATGCATCGAAATTCGGGCGGCGTGCGATGGTTCGGCTGGGGCATCTGTCGGAAATTGATGCTCTGTTTACCGACCGTCATCCCGGTCCGGTTTGGGCAGATGTCATCCGTGAAGCAGATGTGTCGGTTTATACCGCCAACTGATTGGCAAGAATGGGTGATCAGGCGACCATATGGTCGCCGCGCTTGCCCATGCGCATGGTGATCGGGCCTTGTGACGAGCCATTGAGCATCTGGGTCAGATGTTCGTTATGGGCGTCATCTATATCGTTCGTCGGACCCGACCAATAAACTTTGCCCGCATGCATCATCACCAGATTTGCGTATCGCGTGCGTGCGATATGCATGTCATTGGTGATGGTGATAACGGTGGTGCCACGCTGGGTTGCGATCTTGCTGATCATAAGTTCGATATGGTTCGACAGAACCGGATCAAGACCCGCCGTCGGATTATCAAGCAGCAGGATTTCCGGATCGGTTGAAATGGCGCGTGCAATGCCAACACGTTTCTGCATGCCGCCAGACAGATCACTAGGAGACAGAAAGGCACTGTCTTCGGACAGGCCGACATGGCCAAGCAATTCGATGGCATGGTCTTTCGCGGCCTTGCGTGTCAGTGTCCCACGCTCGATCTGACGGAAACAGATATTTTCCCAAACCTTCATGCTGTCAAACAGGGCGTTCTGCTGAAACAGCATACCGATCCGCTCTGCCCATTGTTTGCGGGCCGGGGAGCTGGTCTGGCTGACATCATCGCCACCCAGCATGATTTTGCCGCCATCCGCGCCGTGAAGGCCGACGATGCATTTCATCAACACGCTTTTGCCCGCAGCCGAAGGTCCGATGACTGCCATGGTTTCCCCCTTGCCAAGCGACAGGCTGACATCATCAAGTGCGGTGTTGGGGCCGAACTTTTTGATCAGGGACTGGACTGTGATGAAGCCCAATGTCGTGTCAGTGGGTGCAGGTGCAGAAGGCGTGGTCATGAAGATGTTTATCCATTGCTGTTTGCCCGCCGATCTTCGGCATTTGACGGGCAAGGAGCAAGTCCGAAATTTACAAAAAAGAAAACGGCCCCGTTTGGGGCCGTTTCCGGTACGGCATAAGCGGAAATCCGCAATGCGTTTTGATTAATGCGAAAGGATCTGGCTGAGGAACAGTTTGGTCCGTTCGCTTTTGGGGTTCGCAAAGAATTCCTGCGGACCTGCCATTTCAACGATTTCACCAGCATCCATGAACACGACGCGGTCGGCGACCTCTTTGGCAAAGCCCATTTCGTGGGTGACGCAAAGCATGGTCATACCTTCCTTGGCGAGTTCGACCATAACGTCGAGCACTTCCTTGACCATTTCCGGGTCGAGCGCCGAGGTCGGTTCATCGAACAGCATGATTTTCGGTTGCATGCAGAGCGAACGGGCAATTGCCACACGCTGCTGCTGACCACCGGAAAGCTGGCCCGGGAATTTGTGGGCTTGTTCGGCAATCCGAACGCGCTGCAGATAATGCATCGCCAGATCGATAGCTTCTTTCTTGGGCATCTTGCGAACCCAGATTGGTGCCAGCGTCAGGTTTTCCAGCACGGTCATGTGCGGGAAAAGGTTAAAGTGCTGGAACACCATGCAGACTTCGCGGCGAACGGCTTCAATGTTTTTAACATCGTCGCCAAGCAGAATACCATCGACGGTGATTTCACCGCTCTGATAGGTCTCAAGACGGTTGAGCGTACGGATCAGGGTCGATTTGCCTGAGCCGGACGGACCACAGATAACGATACGCTCGCCCTTGCGGACATGCAGATCGATATCCTTGAGAACATGGAAGTTGCCGTACCATTTGTTGGCTTTGCTGACGGTAATCACTTCCTCGTTCGACGGAGGAGGGACAACGCCATTGGTGGTTTGTGCTTCTGTAGCTGTCATTGTTTTTTTTCCTCTCTCCTTACCGCTGCTCGCCCTTGCGGAGCTCTTTTTCAAGATAGGCCGAATATTTGGCCATAGAGAAACAGATCAGGAAGAAAATTGCCGAGGCGAAGGCATAACCCTCGACGTAGTATTTCGTCCATGCAGGGTCGCTGCGCAGTGCCAGCTTGACGGTGCCAAGGAAGTCGAACAGACCAATGATGACCACCAGCGTTGTATCCTTAAGCATCGAAATGAAGCTGTTGACGGTTGGCGGGATCACCAGACGCAAAGCCTGCGGCAGGATGATCAGACGCATGGACTGCCAATAGGACAGGCCAAGGCTGTCACCGGCTTCAAACTGGCCACGCGGAACAGCCTGCAGACCGCCACGGAACACTTCGGCAAGATAGGCCGCAGTGAACAGGATGATACCAATCTGCGCACGCAACAGCTTGTCGATGGTCACACCGTCCGGAAGGAACAGAGGAAACATCACTGATGCCATGAACAGAACCGTAATCAGCGGTACGCCACGGATCACCTCGATATAGACAACCGAGATCGTCTTGATCGCCGGCATGTTCGACTGACGGCCCAGTGCCAGAAGCAAACCCAGCGGGAAGGCAAATATGATGCCGATCGCCGACAGTATCAGGGTCAGCGGAAGACCACCCCAATAGCTGTTCTGGACATAGGTCAGACCAAGCACTCCACCCCACATCAGTATGGCAATGATCGGAACCCCGATCACCCACATCGGGATGATCGCCTTGCGGAGGGACGGATATTTAACCCCGCCAAGGCTAAAGCAGATGATGCCCATCAGGACGATCATCGCAAGAAGGGGGCGCCATTGTTCGTCGTACGGATAGGTTCCGAACAGAATGAGGCGCAAGTTGGCGTTAACGAAGCCCCAGCACGCACCGGTGACTTCGGCACAGCCTTCAATCGTCGGCTCGAGCGTGGCATTGACGATCGCCCAGTTCACGAGTGGCGGAATAAGCCAAACCAGAAAGGCAATCGAGCCCAGTGTCAGGAGGGTGTTGAACCAGCCGTCAAACAGGTTCTTTTTTGACCATGCAACGGCACGGGCAGAAAAAGTACCTGTGGGAAGCGGAGGTAATTTTGCGTTATCTGCCATCTTACCTCTCCACCAGTGCCATTTTCTTGTTGAACCAGTTCATAAAGAGCGAGGTCAACAAGGACAGACCAAGATAGATCGACATAAAGATCGAAATTGCTTCGATCGCCTGACCTGTCTGGTTCATGGTCGTGTTTGATACCGACACCAGATCCGGATAACCGACAGCGACGGCAAGCGAGCTATTTTTGGTCAGGTTCAGATACTGGTTAGTCAGTGGCGGAATGGCGACGCGCATGGATTGCGGCAGGATCACCTTGCGAAGGGCAACCGAGCGTTTAATGCCAAGGCTGTCGGCGGCTTCCCACTGGCCATGCGGGACGGCCTGAATACCGGAACGTACGACTTCGGCAACATAGGTTGATGTGTAAACCGTGAGGCCAATCAGAACCGCAAGGAATTCCGGCGAGATATTATAACCGCCACGAATGTTGAAGCCTTTGAGTTCAGGCATATCCATATCCGTCGGTGCACCACCGATCAGATAGGCGATAAAGACCAGGCCGACAAAAATCCCCGTTCCAACAAGGAATATCGGGAATGGCTGGCCAGTTTCATCCTGGCGCTTTTTTGCCCATTTCTTGATTAAGAAGATCGCAACGACAGCGATGATCGCAGCAATCCCCATCAGGGTATAGGCGTTATCGGCAACTGGAACCGGCATATACATGCCGCGCGATGTCAAAAGGACACCAGGCAGTGGTTCGAAAGCGTCGCGCGGATGCGGGAACGCGTTCGGAATAACTGCATACCAGAAGAAAAGCTGCAACAGGACCGGGATGTTACGGAAAGTTTCCACGTAAACAGTTGCCAGTTTTCGAACGATCCAGTTCGACGACAGGCGTGCGATCCCGAAAATTGTACCGATAATGGTACACAGAATAATTCCGAGCAAAGACACCTTTACGGTGTTCAGAAGGCCAACCAACAGTGCCGTTGCATAACTGCTTTGTGCACTGTACTGGACCATGCTTTCACTGATTTCGAACGAAGCTTCGAGATCAAGGAAGCCATAACCGGTTGAGATGTTTTGTCGTTCCAGGTTTACCAGCGTATTGGAAACCAGATACCAGCCCGCCAAACAGACAAGTCCGATCGCAATGATTTGGTATAGTATTGCGCGAACGTTCTCGTCATTCAGGTAATCGACGACGGTCTTGGAACGAACACCCCCCGGGGCATTTTGAGTCTTACTCATCTGACCCTCAGGTGTAGATTGTATCCAATATATATATGCCTTAACGAAAAGCTCCGCCCATGCGTTCAGGCAGTGGGGCGGAGCTTCGTTAGGTGCTTTTCAGCCTACGCTAAATATTAGCGAACCGGCCAAGCATATTGCAGACCACCATCGGTCCAGAGAGCGTTCAGGCCGCGCTCGACACCCAGTTTCGCGGTAACGTTTTTCTCGTAGCTTTCGCCATAGTTACCGACCTGCTTGATGATGCGGTATGCCCACTCTTCGTCAAGACCAAGAGCTTCGCCCATGCCCGGGGAAACGCCCAGAAGACGCTGGATACCCGGATTGGTGCTGCTCTTCATTTCGTCGACATTCGCGCTGGTGACGCCGTATTCTTCGGCTTCAATCATGGCTGCAAGAGCCCAGCGACCGATGTCTGCCCACTGTTCGTCACCCTGTGCAACAGCCGGACCAAGCGGTTCTTTGGAAATGATTTCCGGAAGAATCACATAGTCGTCCGGGTTCGGTGCCATGGTGGTACGGATCGAAGCAAGGCCCGATGCGTCAGTGGTGTAAACGTCGCAACGGCCAGAGAAGAAGGCCGCAGTTGCTTCGTTGATATTTTCGATAACGACCGGCTCGAAGCTCATACCTTTGGCACGGAAGTAATCGGCCAGGTTGAGTTCGGTGGTGGTGCCCGGTTCGACGCAAACGGTTGCGCCGTCAAGTTCCGTCGCGCTGGATACGCCCAGAGCTTTCGGAATCAGGAAGCCCTGACCATCATAGTAGTTGATACCAAGGAAGGTCAGACCAAGCTTGACGTCGCGCGTCAGGGTCGCCGTGGTGTTACGCGAAAGGATGTCGATTTCGCCGGACTGAAGCGCGGTGAAACGCTGTGCAGCGGTCAACGGGGTGTACTGAACCTTGTTGGCGTCGCCCAGAAGTGCAGCAGCAATGCCACGGCAAACGTCAACGTCGATACCTTCCCATTTACCTTCGGCATTGGCAGCGGAGAAACCCGGAAGACCGGTGTTCACGCCACACTGAACGAAACCTTTAGCCTTGATGCCGTCAAGTACAGCGCCCGCCTGGGCATTGTTCGCGGCGATGGCGGCAACAGACATTGCGCCAGCGGCCAGGATCGTTTTGATTTTCATTAGATGAGCTCCCTCATTAGCAAAGCATTCTTTATGGCTTTGGTAACTTTTATGCCACCCTGGATATGCCAGAGCAGCATATCCTACTGTCCTATTTTTTTATCGGACCTCCAAATTAAGAAATTTTCGGCTGCTATGTGTCAAGTCTGAAAAATTTCACGCTGGGGGCTTGTTCATCAGATTCGCGTGATTTCCATGCTTTGGTACTGCGCTGGTAAACATTGTTTGAGCGACTACACCCTTCGTCGGCTCCCAAAAGTCGCCATATTTCAAAAGGTTAAAAACCTGTTCGAATGGTCAGGTTCCAAAAACAAACAAGTCTCAAAATTTTTTTGTTGCCAGCAATTAAATGAGCAATTTTTGAACAAAATTAACTGTTGCTCAAAAAATAAACTCTGTTGCGACGCGGAATCGACTTCTGATGTCGGCCTGGCCCTGATCATGACACGTTGCAGTTCTGATTAATCTTTCGCAAAAATGAAAACCCCGTCGTGTGCACGACGGGGTTTTGCTGTGTCATTCCGCAGGTTTCTGCTAGCTGCGCAGTTCCGGCAAATTGGAGAAAAGTTCAAGAGCAGTGGGGTTTGCAAGCGCTTCCTGGTTCTTTACTGGGCGGCCATGAACAACATCGCGCACGGCCAGTTCGGTGATTTTTCCCGACTTGGTGCGCGGGATGTCTGCCACTGCAATGATCTTTGCCGGGACATGCCGCGGGGTGCAGTTGTTCCTGATCTGTTTGCGTATACGGTCGATCAGAAGTTCGTCGAGCTGATATTTTTCGCGCAGCACAACGAAAAGAACGACCCGGACATCGTTATCCCATTCCTGGCCGATGACGATGGATTCTTGGATTTCGGGCAGCTTTTCGACCTGACGGTAAATTTCGGCGGTGCCGATACGAACACCACCGGGGTTCAGCGTTGCATCGGATCTGCCATAGATAACCATACCGCCATCGTCATCAAGTTCGACATAATCGCCGTGACACCAGATGTTATCAAAGCGGTTGAAGTAGGCGTCTTTGTAACGCGAACCATCAGGATCGTTCCAAAATCCGATCGGCATGGACGGGAAGGGGGCGGTACAGACCAGTTCGCCCTTTTCGTTCCGGATTGATTTGCCGTCATCGTCAAAAACATCAACAGCAAGGCCCAGGGCGCGGGTCTGGATGATGCCGCGCTTCACCGGTAAGACCGGGCAGGCAAGGACGAAACATCCGAGAATATCCGTGCCTCCCGAGATCGATGCCAGATGGATGTCCGGCTTTATGTCGCGATAGACATAATCGAAGCTTTCAGGTGCCAATGGCGACCCGGTCGATGTCATAGCGCGCACGGTCGACAGATTATGGGTTTCGCGCGGTTTGAGCTCGGCCTTGGCCAATGCATCTATATATTTGGCCGATGTCCCGAAAAGGGTCATGCCTTCGGCGTCGGCATAGTCAAACAGGATATTGCCGCTGGGGTAGAAGGGCGATCCATCATAAAGCAGCAATGTCGCACCGGCTGCGAGGCCGCCCATCAACCAGTTCCACATCATCCAGCCGCATGTGGTGAAATAGAATACCCGATCACCCGGAACCACATCGCAGTGCAGGACATGTTCCGACACCTGTTTAAGGAGGGTGCCGCCTGCGCCATGCACGATGCATTTCGGCTTGCCGGTCGTACCGGAAGAAAACATCACATAAAGCGGATGATTGAATTCGACCTGTTCAAATGCGATTATTCCCGCGCTGAAGGGGGCCAGGAAATCATCACAGGAAACGCCGCCGCGAATGCCGGTCGTGTTGGTGCCGTCAAAGGCATATTTGACAATCACAACCTTCTGGATCGACGGGATGCGGTCAATTACATCGCGGACCTTTTCGCGAATGTCGTGGCTTTTGCCGTTATAGTGGTAGCCATCGACCGTAATCATGAGTTTGGGTTCGATCTGGCCAAACCTGTCAACGACGCCCTGAACACCGAAATCGGGGGAGGCCGATGACCATGTCGCACCGATTGCCGCCGTACCGAGCATGGCGATAACGGTTTCGATCATATTGGGCATGTATCCGCAGACGCGGTCGCCTTTGGTAATTCCTTCGGCGCGCAGTGCCTGCGAGAATTTCGATACCGCAATATTCAGATCGCACCACGAAATCCGGGTTTTGACCTTGTCTTCGCCCCAGAACACAAGCGCGTCAGTATGGTCATCGCGCACCAGCAGGTTTTCGGCAAAGTTCAGACGTGCATCGGGGAAGAACTTGGCGCCGGGCATTTTGTCGCCATCGACAAGTACCGTGTCGCCCCAGCTTTCGGCTTTCAGGCCTGCATAATCGATAATTGCAGGCCAGAAATCTTCCTTGCGGGTAACAGACCAGTCATAGAGCGCGTGGAAGCTATCCAGTTTCAAGCTGTGCTTTTCGTTCACCCAGTTGCGAAAACGGGTAACGTTGGCGTTTTCAACGCGGGTCGGACTGGGCTGCCAAAGCAAATCGCTCATGATGGATCCTTTGTTTCCTGCCTGTTTTATTGCAACTACCGACTATTTTTCAGTGTGAAATCGGTATCTCCCTACCACTTTTTTACGGGGAATTATGTTGCACGGCAAGAAAAGTCATGGGGCAGGTGACGCGAAGCATGAATAATCTTGCAGCCTATCCTGCTCTTGTGTGCCGAGATGGCCATATAGTTTATTGAAAATAATGGTTATTTTTTGATTGTTTCTTGTTTTCAAGAAGGTGCATGCGCCGTCAGATTTCATGAAATGTGGTAATTAAATAACCGATAATTTCGAAATTTTGTTCGATTATGATGCGGTCGGATGGCGTTGTGCGATGCGGTATCCTGAAACGGCTTGCGCTTGTCGATATGCTGATTACTCTGTCGCCAATGATGCCACCATCCGGAGTTGTTGCCATGTCCAGGATCGACGAAAGCCGCACTTTTGTGCCTGTAAATATTGCCGTTCTGACGGTGAGCGATACCAGAACGCTGGAAAACGATACATCCGGCCAAATCCTTGTCGACCGGATTGAGGTCAAAGGCCACAAGGTTGCTGCGCGTACTATTGTGAAGGACGACTTTGATGTGATCGTCGCACAGTTTAGGCAATGGTGTGATGATCCGGAAATTGACGTAATCATTAGCACAGGCGGCACCGGCGTTACCGGGCGCGATGTAACGACAGAGGCGCATCAGAAGGTTTACGACAAGGAAATACCGGGATTTGGCGAACTGTTTCGCTGGCTTTCTTATGCCAAGATCGGCACATCAACGGTTCAGTCGCGGGCTACCGCCGGAGTTTCAGGCGGGACCTATATGTTCGCGCTGCCGGGATCAAATGGGGCCTGCAAGGATGCCTGGGATGATATTTTGTTTTATCAGCTCGATATTCGTCACCGCCCGTGCAATTTCGTCGAACTGATGCCGCGTTTGACCGAAAAATAATTTGTTGGTCTGACCGGTGTCAGACACGATCAGCCTCCCTTAGGACGATTTCATGGAAATTATCACCGATCCTTTCTTTTACCTTGTCGGCATCCCGGCTGTGTTGATTGCCGGTGTGTCAAAAAGCGGGTTTGGTGGCGGGCTTGGTGTGATGGCGGTGCCCCTGATGGCATTGGCACTGTCGCCACAGGCTGCGGCGGCGATCATGCTGCCGATACTGTGTCTGATGGATGTTGCGAATGTCTGGGCCTACCGGAAGAACTGGGATCGCCGCAACATGATGATCCTGATTCCGGCCGCACTCCTCGGTATTCTGATCGGCACATTATCGTTCAGTTATCTGAATGAATATGCCGTGAAGTTGATCATTGCCCTGATTGCCATCGGATTCACGCTTGATCACTGGTTTCGCGGAAAGAAACGTGGTGATGAATCCGGACCTGCCAATTGGGGAAAGGGATCGTTCTGGGGGGGCATTGCCGGTTTTACCAGCTTTGTCGCGCATGCTGGTGGCCCACCGGTTTCTGTTTTCCTGTTACCTCAGCGAATGGACAAGACGGTTTTTGTCGGCACGACTGTCATGTTCTTTATCGTTGTCAATTACGTGAAGCTGATCCCGTACTGGTATCTCGGGCAATTTGGTGGTGCCAATCTTGGCACCGCGCTGGTTCTTGTACCTGTGGCATTGTTCGGAACCTGGCTTGGGCTTTGGGCGCACGATAAGGTGAATGCAAAGCTGTTTTACCGGGTGTGTTATACATTACTGTTTGTGACCGGTCTGAAGCTGTTATTTGATGCTGTATTGCATTTCGCGAGTGTTTGATTTGTTGTTTCGGGCGTGATCTTATCAAAAGTTGATTTTAGGGGCGGGAATTATCCCGTCCTTTTTCGTTTGGCTTGGTCTGACCGAAAAATGATAGCAACCCTTTTATGTAAGCATTTTTTCATTAACCAATTGCGCATGAATTGCATATAAATTGCACGCATAAGAATGATGCATAAAAAAAAAGCATCAGCACAGGGTGAAACCGAATTTCACAAGTGGAGCTTGCAGGAATGCCCGAACGAATTTTGCAGGTGGCAACAGACATGTCGCAGCTTGCCAACGAGAAGATTACGGAAATCAAAGGAGTAACCCGGGCGACACGAACGCTGGCGCTGAATGCGCTGATCGAAGCTGCCCGTGCGGGGGAAGTCGGGCGTGGATTTGGCGTTGTGGCCAACGAGGTAAAAGAAATTTCGCAGCGGGTTACCGTGATCACCGAAGAACTTGAGCAGATGTTCGACAGGCTGGCACTTGATCTTGAGCGTACTGCTCAGACGGCACGCGGTGACCGGTTTTCGGATCTGTCGCGATATATTGTCGAGCTTATGGATCGTAATTTGTACGAGCGATCCTGCGATGTTCGTTGGTGGGCAACCGACGCTGCAGTTGTCGATGTCTGCGAGAATTCCGGAAATGCGGATGTCAGTGTGCTGACATCACAGCGTCTGGGAATAATTCTGGATTCTTATACAGTTTATCTTGATTTGTGGGTTGCCGATTGTAACGGTCGCATCATCGCCAATGGTCGTCCTGATAAATATCGCCTTGTCGGGACGGATATAAGTCAAATGCCTTGGTTTCGCGATGCTATGCGGTGCCGGGACGGGGGTGAATATGCGGTTGCAGATATCGCACGTAATGAATTGCTGGATAACGCTGCTACGGCGACCTATGCCACCGCCGTAAGACGAGGAGGCCAAGCCAAAGGCGAGGTTATCGGTGTTATGGGTGTGTTCTTCGATTGGGAAAATCAGGCTCCGATGGTTGTCGGAGCATTGAATTTCAATGATGAAGAGCGCGCGCGTACGCGTGTGATGCTTATTGATTCAAAAAATCGCATCATTGCGGCTTCGGATGGTCAGGGTGTCTTGTCTGAACAGATGAAGCTGGAGGTCAAAGACCCAAAGCGCGGCTCTTATCTTTTGGCGGATGGGGCGCTTGTCGCCTATGCGTTGACGCCGGGTTATGAAACCTATCAGGGGCTCGGTTGGCGCGGGGTGATTGTCCAGCAATCACGAAATAGATCAAAGGCCGCAGATAAACCGGCACCGAAACTTGCTGTGGCATCCTAGCAGATTATTGATATCGTGCCGGTCGGCAAAACAGAACAAAAGCGGGTACCTTAGGAGCCCGCTTTTTCGTTGCCGATTAGCTTGACTGTTTGGGCCCCTGAAATTGGTTCAGGCTTGCGCCATCACGCAAAAGGAGATAGCGGTAAATATAATATTACGACAATTCATCGATGAATTGTTAAAATAAGATTTGGGAGGTTCTTGTGACGTTACTGTTTGCCAAGCTTGCAGTATCCATTTCTGTTGTGCTGGGATTATCAATCCTTGCGGAACGGGCAGGCCCGCGTGCCGCAGGCGTCCTCTCAGGTTATCCGCTTGGAACGGCGATCTTGCTGTATTTCATCGGGCTGGAACAGGGAATGGCCTTTGCCTCGGAAAGTGCGGTTTATGCCCTGCCTGGATTGATTGCGACACTCGCCTTCCTTTACGCGTATTATATGGCCTCTCGCTTCCTGGTCGACCGGAGGCTGATTATTCAGTTGCCGATAAGCTCGTTTGCAGCCTTTGGCGCATTCATGTTTGTATCCTGGATTTGTCAGCAGATTGCGTTTACCCGTCTTTCCGGCGCGGTTACCTTGCTGGTTGCGATGGTGCTGGCCTTGATACTGTTTCGCGGCATAGAGAATGTCCGCATCCTTAACCGGGTGCGGCTGACAAGGCGTGTGGTTTTATTCCGTGCCATTCTGGCATCGCTCATTGTTCTTGGTATCAGTGGCATAGCCGCTTGGATCGGTCCCAAATGGGCTGGGCTGTTTTCCGGTTTCCCTGTAACACTTTATCCGATGATGCTGATCCTGCATGTGTCTTATGGCACCGGTCCCCTTCATACCGTAATCCGCAACTTTCCAAGGGGCATGGGGGCGCTTTGGATTTATATTCTGGCGGTGACGGTGACCTATCCGCTTTGGGGGATCAATATCGGGACGCTCCTGTCTTTCGCCGTTGCGACGATCTATCTGATCGCATATTCCACTTTGGTCTGGATGCGTGAAAAGTCCGTGCGCGCATGACGCCAATCCCATAATATTACGATATATCAGTTCCCAAGGCATCAAAGCCTTCGACCGGAAGGATGATCTGCATGCAGCAGGTTCAGTCATTGGTAAGGGCGATCAGCATTCTGAACACACTTGCAGACAGCGAGTATGGAATGACTTTGACCGAAATCGCTCATCAGGTGCATTTGCCGCCTTCAACCGTTCATCGTTTGCTGACAACGATGCAGCACGAACGTTATGTGACTTTCGACGGTGAACGAACACTCTGGTCAATCGGGGTGCAGGCATTCAGCGTTGGCAATGCATTTACCAAAAACCGCAATCTCAGCCAGATTGCGCGTCCCTATATGCGGGCGTTGATGGAAGACAGCGGAGAAACGGTTAATCTTGCCGTCGCCGATGGCGGGGAAGTCATTTTCCTGTCGCAGGTCGAGTGTCGCAAGATGATGCGTGCATTGGTCACGCCGGGACGGCGCGCACTTATGCATTGTTCGGGAGTTGGCAAGGCGTTGCTGGCGTTCCTGCCGGAAGAGGAAGTAACTGCTGTCATTACGCAGCATGGCTTGCCGAAAATCACCGAACGCACCCTGATCAGCGAAGATACCTTGAAAACCGATCTGGATAGATCAAGGCAGCGTGGATATGCGCTTGATGATGAAGAGCATGCCGTCGGTTTGCGGTGTGTTGCCGGTGTCGTGCGCGATGAAACCGGATTGCCAATTGCCGCGCTCTCCCTTTCCGGACCCGCTGCGCGCATCCCTAATGACCGGATAGAGCAGTTCGGCCTGAAAGTGCGTCGGGTTTGTGCCGATCTCAGCCGCGAATATGGCGGCAAGCCGGTATGACGCGATCAGGTTTGTGATGTGACTGGTGCGGCAAATCTGAACTGGTCTTTGCCGCTTTTTTTCGCTTGATACATTGCCTTGTCGGCAACAGAAATCATGTCATCGAAATTGTCGGCATGTTCGGGGTAAAGGGCAATTCCGATTGATGCCGATGCTTCGTATGTCTGTTTCTGGCTTGAAATGTTGATCGGTGAGCTTGTCAGTGATTGCAAAACTTTGCGTGCAACGATTTCAGCATCTTCGAGTGTTTCCGTACCGGGAAGAATAACCGTGAATTCGTCGCCGCCAATCCGGGCGACGGTATCGACTTCGCGTAAGCTGTGACGAAGCCTTTGCGCCACCTCCACCAGAACCTTATCCCCGATGACGTGACCGTGCATATCATTTAGCTGTTTGAAACCATCCAGATCGACATACATTAGCGCGAAACGCTCCTTGCGGCGTTTCGCGAGCTTGATGGCATATTCAAGCCGGTCCACAAACAGATACCGGTTTGGAAGGTCGGTCAGGGCATCGTGCGTGGCCTGATAGCGCACAAGGTCTTCGGCAATCTTGCGTTCGGATATATCGCGAAAACTGGTCAGGCGCAGTTTGACGCCATCAATCACAACATTGCGCCCGTTGATTTCGCAGGGAAAAAGCGTTCCGTCTTTACGTCTGGCTGTCGCCTCGTAGGGTTTATCGTACCCGGATTGAATGTTGTCGATAACCATTTGCAGGCTGCTTTCGGCGATGATGTCCACAGCGCTCATCAGCAGCAACTCGTCACGCGAGTGGCCAAACATCCGTTCGGCCGCGATATTGGCATCAACGCACTTGCCGGCATCATGCAAAAACAAACCTTCACTCGACAGATTGGCCATCTGTTCAAGGCGTTGCTCGCTTTCGGTCCGTAGCGTGCGTTCCCGAACCAGTTCGGTAATGTCCCAGGCAATACATTCGATCATGCTGTCGGGTGTATGAGGTGGCATGGCCCGGCACTGAATGCGAAGCCAGCGTCTCTGTTCGGCAACGGTAAATACCGCAATTTCGGCTTCGACAATTTGCCCGTCTATACGTAGTGCGCGTTCACGCAGATCAGCCAAGTCCTCGTTGGCCGATAGAACATCCTGAATACGGTGGTGTGAATTTCCGGCTTTTTCGTCAATGCCAAGCCATTTCAATCCAAGATGTGATGCAAATTCGATCTTGCCTTGCGGGGTAATGCCAAATACCAGGCCGGGCAGGTGGGCGTACAGATTGTCGCGCATTGCCCGGTAACGGGACCAAAGCCAGGTGATTGCGACAATGATAAATATGCCGCCACCCATCAGGATGATCTCACCCAGCAAGGTCAGTGAAGCATTGTAACCGGGTTCCAGTTCGAGAAAATAAGGAGCAAAGACTCCCAGCCAAAGTCCGAGTGCAACCCAGAACAGAAGCAGAGCGACCAGATAGCGGCTATGGGGCCGAATATGTTTGATCTTCCCGAGTATAGCTTTCCCCCCTGACATCAGGGAAAGCTTATACCTTCAAGAAAAGAACTCAACAAGACACAGGTTATGTCAGAATTTGTCAGGCTTTTCATCATTCTGTGACGGTTTTTGCACAGGCTGCTGTAATGTTTGCGGGCTCACATTCCAGGGCAGGACACGCCAGTTCCACCCAGGCCGCAATAGCCGTCCGGGTTTTTGTGCAGATATTGCTGATGAAAATCTTCGGCGTAGAAGAAGGTCGGCGCAGTCTGAATTTCGGTTGTGATTGCATCGCGACCTGCAGCTCTAAGAGCATTCAGGTATTGAGTACGGGATTCTTCAGCACCCATCTTCTGCTTGTCATTCAGGGTGTAAATTACTGACCGGTACTGGGTGCCGATGTCATTACCCTGACGCATGCCCTGGGTCGGGTCGTGGTTCTCCCAGAACAGACGCAGTAGTGTCTGATACGAGATAACAGCCGGATCATAGACCACCAGAACAACTTCCGCATGACCGGTCATGCCGCTGCAAACCTCGCGATAGGTAGGGTTTTCAGTGTAACCGCCAGCATAACCTGCGGCTGTGGTATAGACGCCGTCCTGTTTCCAGAAAAGGCGTTCGGCCCCCCAGAAGCAGCCCATACCAAATACAGCCGTTTCAAGATTATCGGGAAACGGACCGGTCATCGGATTACCTGTAACCACATGACGGTCAGCTACCTGCAATTTCTCGGCGCGGCCGGGGAGTGCTGTTTCGGCCGACGGAATTGTGATTTTTTCAGGGGAGGTCGAAGAAAACATGTCAAAACCTGACTTGTGTTGATGGGCTGACCTGCAATTTAACCCAGATCGTCACTTTGGCAATCGCCTTCACGGTAAATTGTCTTTGAACATTCTTTTGGCGGCAGCTTTAACGGGCGCGATAATCGTGTTTACCAACGCCATCAGCGCCGGATACCGCCGATTTGAGACGCTCGAGACATTTGAAATCGACCATGTTAATGATCGGCGGCGGGATCAGCCTGTTCATCGGATGTGTGTTTCTGCCATTGCCCCCGCCATTTTTTGGAATGGTTTTCATCGCAATCAGCATACCGATGCTGGCTGCGGGATCAAAGCGTACCAGACGTTTCATTCAATACCTGCGATGGCGATATTACCGACATAACAGTAAGATTGAGGCGATTATCGCACGACTGCCGGGTTTTCTTCGTCGACACGGTCGTAAGACACGACCCGAAGCTCTTCACCGACATCGTTCATTCGGTCAATGGTCGGATAAGTCGTCAGGTATCGGGACATCTCCCGGAAACAAGTCCGGGTCGTAAGCGAACCGTTCAGGCAGGGATCAGGGCGTCATGTGCCGGATAAGGCAATCAATCCCCGCCCGTTTCAGGCCGTTGCAGGCAGACTGTGCCTCGGACTGGCTGGCATATTGACCGGTCATCAGACGGAAAAACAGCCCTTGACCCTCTATCGCAATGCTTTGCACCTCGTGGCTTGCACCCCGAAGAATACCGTCGCCCATGGTTTCAAATTTCAGCCAGCGTGACTCCGCCATTTCGCGGGACCGATACGCTGCCAATTGCACTGTATAGTAAGAATTCAGTACCGGGGCAGGTTGCATTGGTTCCGCTTTGGGGGCAGAGGATGGCGGGACTGATTTTGTGTCGGGTTCTGGTTCTGGTTGCATTGTCGCTGGTGTACTACTGGTTGCGGCTGTTGACGTCGCATCCACCATCGGAACTTCGATCAGATTATTATTGGTGGCAGCTGCTTCGTCGGCGAGTTCCAGCGAGCCACTTTCAACCGGGCGCGTTGTCGACAGCAGCGCCTTGTTTGACGCGCTTGGGGTAACTGCATCCCCCTTGATGATGCCCGGTGTCGTTGCTGAAGCCGTTGTGACGGTTGTGGTTGTCCCCTTGGAGGCCGCCATTGAAGCAGATGGGGCAGCTATTTGTTTGGCAGAGCGATCAACAGATGTGAGGCGTGCGGTATTACTACTCACATCCATTCGCATCGCGGGGGGAGCTGTTGTCGAATCTTCAGGCTGTACATTGACGGCAATGGTATTTTTGTAGAAGTCACGATTTCTTTGCACTGTGGGTGGGTCGGGAAGTTCTGGCCCGGGCGCAACAATCGCCGAGGCGACGACCGTGTCAATCTCGCGTGATCGGGCAAGAGCCGGATTGGCGGCGTCCATTGCCTTGATGCGCTTTTGTGCAAGACTTGTGATCGTGCCGCTCAGCATGATGCCGTTACCGCAATTGATCGCGATCGAGGCATACGGGTCAGCCGCCGTCAGCCAGAGATAAAGACGACGTGCCTTCGCGTGCTTCCCTTCCAGGTCAAGTGCCATTGCATGGCGGAGATCATCTGCCGGTTTGCCCTGAAGTGCTATCGGATCTTCTGTGCTGTCAACCTGAGGCAGGAGGGATGCAGTGTCTTTTGAAGAGCCGTCAAAGAACAGGCCGCAGGCCGCACTGTCAATCCCGGCTGTCATTGCAGTTTCTGACGGACGGTTGGTATCGCTTATCTTGATCTGGTTTGATGCGTCATCATCACCAAATAACGACATCATATCGTCTGACGAGCATCCGGAAAGCAGGGGGGTAAACAGGGCCATCGTCAGGCAGCCATATTTCCAGCGTGACGAGATGGCAGACTTGGCGCTTTTATTTATCAATTGATTGGCACCTGATTTCCCTTTGAGCCCCCGGAGGTCCAATGCATGGACGTCACCAATTTTGCAATCGGGCGGCATACTGTCAAGCAGTCAGCGAAAACAGATGATCGATTTAGCCCCGCGTTTTGGCGGGGTATCTTTTTTTAGACAGGATTGACTGTATAATCAGGATATCAGCGGTTCATTAATGGAACGATAATCCCGGCAAGGAGAACCAGAACCGTAATTGCAAGAACGATATTGACGATGCCCTTACTAAACTGGCTGGCAACGTCGTGGCTGACGCCGGAGTTTTTTGAACGTGATTTTGCCGTTCCGCCATTACCTGCACCACTTTCCTGACGGGTAAGGATTTTCACGACCTGCTTCTTATCGCGCTTTGTGGCGTCGTCATATTTGTTTTCGACAACGCGAACTTCGGAATTATTGTTGTTGGTCAATGCATTTTTGGCGGAATTAATAGCGCTTTGATAATCTGAAAGCGTTTCCATATCCATTTGCTGCCCGGTGCTGCGCACGACAACAACAGTATAGCTTTTCCGCATCACAGCATCAGGCATGGCCAAGTCCAATTCCATGTATTACCCACAAGAGGGGTAATACATGGCGACAAACATGCCTGTTGCAAAGCTATCCTAACGAATAGTTTTGGGAGGTCTTTCGTGGTGCAAACCTATTGCGGGATTTTGGCAGCCAGTTCTTTGTATTCTTCGCAATCCATGCCGCAGACTTTTTCCAACCGGGCAAGGTTTTCGCGCGCCATATCCGGTTTCCCGGTTTGGAGGAACAATTCACCTTGATATTCCAAGGCGCCTTTATGTTCGGGATCAATCATCAATGCGCGTTCGTAATTCTGGGCAGCACTTTCAAAGTCACCAGACTTGCGTTGACTATAGGCAAGATAGTTCAGCACATTGGCGTCCTTTGGATCTTCTTTGAGCATCTCTTCAAGGCTTTCGATCGCCGTGTCATATTTTCCGGCATCAATCATTTCGACGATTGTGGACAGATCGGTAGTGTCACTGCCCCAACTGCTGCCGCTACCCATTGCCAAGGCCGCGGAGGATACGGTGCCCAATGCAAGCGTCATCGCCAGCGATGCAACAAAATGACGGATTTTACCTTTGGAATTCATTGTCGCTACCTTTTTCAAGAAAACACATGCATCAGATACGTTGGGGACGCGGTTTCAGTTTCGGATTTAGCACAACTTTGCATTAAGTGCAGTCACGAGTTGGTGAAAGCGTTAAATCGGAAAATACTGAAATATATGAAGACCCGGGGAGTGTCGGTGAAATCTGTGGTTTTGGGAAGCAAAAAAGGCCCGCATCAAACGTTGCGGGCCTTTAGTGTTTTAGTTTCGATCAGAAGTCGGCCTGGATCACGCGATCGCGGATTTCGGTTGCCATGGCTTCAGCCAGTTCGTCGATCCCCATGGTTTTCTGATGCTGGAAACCAAGGCGACGGACCGATGCTGTTTTTTCCTCTGCCTCGCGTTTGCCAAGGGCGAGGATCAGCGGGATTTTCGCATGGCTGTGTTCGCGAACCTTGTAGCTGATCTTTTCGTTGCGAAGGTCAAGTTCAACGTTCAAGCCTTTGGCTTGAAGTGTTTTTTTCACTTCTTCCGCGTAGCTATCTGCTTCGTTGGTGATCGAGCAGATCACCGCATGAACAGGCGACAGCCAAAGCGGCAGGCGACCGGCATAGTTTTCGATCAGAATGCCGATGAAGCGTTCAAGCGAGCCAAGGATCGCACGGTGCAGCATGACCGGACGATGCTTTTCACCGTCTTCACCCATATAGGACGCATCAAGACGTTCCGGCAGGACGAAGTCGGCCTGAAGAGTTCCACACTGCCAGTCACGGCCAATCGCATCACGCAGAACGAACTCAAGCTTCGGCCCGTAAAACGCGCCTTCACCCGGGTTGATTTCAAGCGTCAGACCGGCTTCTTCAGCAGCTTCGCGAAGGGCTGTTTCGGCCTTGTCCCAGATTTCATCGGAACCGGCACGGACTTCCGGGCGGTCCGAGAATTTGACGAGGATGTCGGTAAAACCGAAATCCTCGTAAACCGATTTCAGAAGGTCACAGAAAATCTTGGTTTCCGAGACAATCTGGTCTTCGGTACAGAAGATATGCGCATCATCCTGAATGAACTGGCGCACTCGCATAATACCATGCAGGCCGCCGGATGGCTCGTTACGATGGCAACAGCCGAACTCCGCCATACGCAGCGGCAGGTCACGATAGGATTTACTGCCCATACGGAAAATCTGCACGTGGCACGGGCAGTTCATCGGCTTGAGAGCCAGAACCTTTTCGGGATCGTCTTCATCCGGGGTCGTGGTGAACATGTTCTCGCGGAACTTTTCCCAGTGGCCGGATTTTTCCCAAAGGATACGGTCGACAAGCTGCGGCGTGCGGACTTCCTGATAGCCTTCGGCATCAAGACGTTTACGGATATAGGTTTCGACCTTGCGATACAGTTTCAGGCCTTTGTCGTGCCAGAAAACCGAACCTTGGGCTTCTTCCTGCATGTGGAAGAGGTCCATTTCGCGACCAAGGCGACGATGGTCACGCTTTTCGGCTTCTTCAAGCATGTGTAGGTAGGCATCAAGGTCTTCCTGCGTTTCCCAGCAGGTGCCATAGATACGCTGCAGCATCTCGTTATCCGAGTTGCCACGCCAATAAGCACCTGCAACCTTCATCAGTTTGAAGGCCTTGCCAATCTTGCCGGTCGACGGGGCATGCGGGCCACGGCACAGGTCAATGAAATTGCCCTGGCGATAGCAGGTGATCGTTTCGGTTTCCGGCAGATCTCGGATGATCTCGGCTTTGTAGTCTTCACCCTTTTCGAGGAAGAACTTGATAGCCTCGTTACGATCCCATACTTCGCGTTCGATTTTCTCGTTACGTTCGACGATCTTGTGCATCTGCTTTTCGATCTTGATCAGATCGTCCGGCGTAAAGGGCGTCTTGCGGGCGAAGTCGTAATAGAAACCGTTTTCGATGGACGGGCCGATTGTGACCTGCGTGTCCGGGTACAATTCCTGAACCGCTTCGGCCATGACATGGGCGCAGTCATGCCGAATCAGCGGCAGAACTTCCTTGTGCCCCTTGGTCACGATTTCGATGGCGGCATCAGTGTCGATTTCGCGCGACAGGTCGCGCAATTCGCCGTTAACGATGATGGCAAAGGATTTCTTTGCCAGCGAGGGACTGATGCTTTTGGCAACATCGAAACCCGATACAGGACCGTCAAATTCGCGTACGGCGCCGTCCGGAAGGGTGAGGGCAATCATGTCTGGCTCAACTCTGCTTTATCTGCGGGCATAAATGTCATGTGCGCATTTTTCAAACCCGCATGTTTACGCGGGCTTTAGGCACAAGAAAAGGAATTTCAGGATGAGGTCAAGTTCGCTCTTTGAAAAAAGCGACTGGGGAAGCATCACAAAAAGCCGCGACGCCAAAAAGACGTGCAGTGATTGTGCATTCCATCAATTTCTTGTCGGCCATGCCGGGCATTGATGCTATCCCGTTAATTGAGAAGCCAATATAGCATCAAAAAAGAGCAGGGCAAGCCGTAACCCGGTTAAGATTTTACAGCAGTTCCTTGTTCTTGTACTTTGCCAAAATACCAGATTGAAACGGCGCCACCACGCCAAAGCCTCATAAGGTAAGCCCCGCATGTCCAGCCCCGAAGTGCGTCGAAACATTCTGTTTTTAAGTTTATGCGTTGCGTTGTCAGCAAGTGCGATGTCGCTGCTGTTTACCGTTGCCGCCGTGATCGGTTATTCGCTGGCCCCGGACAAATCACTATCGACGTTGCCGGTTGCTTTCACCATGATCGCGATGATGGCAACGACCGCCCCGTCCGCGTTGATGATGAACAAGTTCGGTCGGCGGGTTGGGTTTTGGATCGGATCGATGATCGGGATGCTGGGTGCTGTTTCCGGCATGGGGACGGTTTATTTTGGCAGTTTCTGGCTTCTTTGCGTGGCGTGTGCCTGTATCGGGTCTGCCAATGCCATCGCCATGCAATATCGTTTCGCTGCCGCCGAAGCTGCGCCGCCAGAGTTCCGTTCGCGGGCAATTTCACTGACCATGCTGGGTGGGCTTGCCGCAGCTTTTGTCGGACCAAATCTGGCAAGTTTTGCCCGCAACTGGTTCGAAACGGTTCCGTTCCTGGGGACTTTCATGGCTCTGATCGGTTTGCAATTTCTGCTGGTTCTTGCAATTGGCCAGTTGCGCTTGCCTGATATGCGCGGCACCAAGCATGATGAACCTGCGCGCCCGCTTAAAATGGTGATAAGACAACCTGCTGTGATCATCGCAATGATTGCGGGGGCGCTTGGTTATGCGGTCATGAGCTTTGTGATGACCGCAACACCGCTTGCGATCCTTGATTGCAATTACGAATTTGGCGATGCCGCGTTCATCATACAGTGGCATGTGGTGGGCATGTATGCGCCGGGCTTCTTTACCGGCAACCTGATCCGCCGTTTTGGCGCTCTTACCATCATGCAGGTCGGTGCCGTGCTCAATCTGATCTGTCTGGCATTCGGTCTGGCGGGCGAGGACCTGATCGGCAACTTCTGGCCATCTCTTGTACTGCTTGGGGTCGGATGGAACTTTATGTTTGTCGGTGCTACCACGTTCCTTACGGAAAACTATCGTCCGGCCGAGCAGGCCCGCGTGCAGGCGATCAACGAATTTGTCGTGTTCGGGACGGTTGCGGTTGCGTCATTGTCCGCCGGTTCGATCTATGCTGGGGCCGGTTGGGCAACTTTGCTGTATTCCGCAGCACTGCCGGTTGGATTGGTGATGCTGGTTCTTGCCGGTTATGCATTGCGTTACCGTCGCCAGCACGCCTGATGATAAGAGGACTGTAAACAAAAAGGCCGCTTGATGCGGCCTTTTTCGTTTCAGTGATGCCCTGCGAGAATATCAAGCGCGTGGGATCGGAATTCTCGATTGTAAAGAACCAGCGTAACCCATGCGGCCCCGATGATAAAGGCGACCGGGTGATAGAACCAGGCAAGCGCTGATAGCGCAAAGAAATAGGCACGAATGCCACGATTGAAGTTATGGGCCGACATCATGCTCATGCGCGATGCCCGGGCGGCTGCCTTTGCTGCATCCGGTGCGCTCGGGTCCGGGGCTGCACCAATCAGGATCGAACAATAGTTCGACAGGCGAAACGCCCAGGTGAATTTGAAGAACGCGTAGATAAAGATCAGAACTAGCAGAACGACCTTGCATTCCCAGACTGCCGCCGTGGTTTCAACGGCAAAGGGCAGGGCGGATACCGTTTGGATTGCCTTTTCGGTGTAGCCAAGAAGTGCGATCAGACCAATCAGCACCAGAATGGTGGTCGAGGAAAAAAAGCTGATACCGGTGATCAGGTTGCCCGCGATGGAGGTATCGACCATACGCAGATTGCGTTGAAGCATCTGTTCCATCCAGCGATGGCGATTGCGCGCCATATGGGCCGAAATCGAATTGCGTCGTCGCGAACTTGCATCGGCGAATATGGTATAGCCCACCCACCAGATGAATGCCCAGCTGATAGCGGCGATGTCGAGTAACGTAAATTCGGGCATAATGTGATCCGTCTTTGAAATCGTTTCGGCCATAAAACACATTGATTGGCGATGCCATCCTACTGAGGATACATGTTTGTTCGCAATCGGCTTTAATGTTTCCTATATCCATCCCGATCTGTGATCCATGCATGTCTGATCTCTGATGACCCGGTGCGGGTTGTGTTTTTCACCGATACAGAGTATGAGCGGCGCAAATTTTCACTGGAGAGCGACATGAGCGACCTCGAAAACGATCTTGGCGAAGACATAGACTTCGAAGAATTCGAAGCGCATACCGAACAGCTTCTGGCCGAAGGCCGTAACAAGGACGATCTGTTCGAATTTATCGGCTTCCTGAACATCAACGAAGTCGGCACGCATATGATCGCGGCCGAGATGGTTCTGGACGAAGATGCCATCGACCAGATGAGCAAGACGCTTCGCAAGCTTGATGTGGATCTGGGTCCGCTTGGCGAACTGACCGGCGGCCTTAAGGGCGGCGAAGATGTCAAACGTGCGCTGGCGGCCTTGTTCCTGGAACTGGTCGAGCTTTGCGAACTTGACGAAGACGATGAAGATGCCGGCGAACTTTCGGAAGAAGCGCTGGTGCTTTTGAACTTCGTTAAACGCTTTAATCCGCAGATGCGTCGCCTGACGGTGGCGCTGACCGATACCGATGATGACGATGTCGCGTGCGAGTACGAAGTCACCAACTGGTAAGTCTTGGTGCTTGCCCTTGTGGCGAAATATCATGTAGGCAAAGGCAGGATGTTTTCATCCTGCCTTTTTCTTTGCCGGAGCCACCGCTGTGACCATAACCACCGTAGACAGCGCATCTGCGCGGTTTCAATCCTATATCGATCGCCACGCAAACGGGCAGGAACCGATGGAAGATGCGCCGCGTCTTCGGCAGTGGATCATTGACCATCAGGCCGATTTTGCCGCGATCATGGATTGCGATCTGGAAAGCTGTCCGAAAATCGTCTATGACTTTTCACGTAACGGGGATGTCGTGATTGGCGGCACCAGCGATCCGGCCCGGCAGACCGAAATCATGTGGCAGCAGATGGCCGATGCCAATGCGCCGGTCGGTATCGGGCGTTATCGCGAAGACCGGATATGCTATCAATCGGAACAGTTCAAAAATGATGGCGAGGCCCGAAGCCAGCATCTGGGGATTGATCTGTTCGCTCCGGCGGGAACGCCTGTCTATGTCCCGCTTGATGGCGTCGTGCACAGCTTTAATGACAACAATCTTCACCTTGATTACGGACCGACCATCATCCTTGAACACAATCCGGAACCGGGTGTGACTTTTTACACGTTGTATGGTCACCTCAGCCTTGAATCACTTGACGGATTGTATGTCCGCCAGCCGGTCGAAAAAGACCATCTGCTGTGCACCTTTGGTGATTTCCCGATCAATGGTGACTGGATCCCGCATCTACATTTCCAGATCATTTTCGATATGCTGGACAAAAAGGGCGATTATTTCGGGGCGGCCAAGCCATCGGAATGGGACATTTGGGAAAGTATCTGTCCCAATGCCAACCTGATCCTGCAAATGCCGGAAAATGTGACCGCAAACCGGAGTGGCCAGTAATGCAGCCGCGACTTAAGGCTGGTATCTGGGTGCGCGGGCAGATTGCCATCTGTCAGTCAAAGCTGATTACGGCGATGGTCGCGCACAAGGGCAATGAAGATGCCGGTGCGGTTCTGCTGAAGCTCAATCGTTTTGCCGCTGGATGCTATGTCTATTCGCGTGTCACGACACTTGATGGCGATATGGGCTGGATGCAGGTGGCTGGCGGACCGGGTGGCGGGCGCGAAACGGAATTTGCCTGTGACGAATACTGGCGCAAGCAGGTGAAATTTGATCGCGATGTCTGGGTGCTTGAGGTGGAGGATCACAAGGGCGAATACGAACTTGATGCGCCGCTGGTTGATTTCTGATGGACCAAAGTTCGTAAGTACAAAATCAAAAAAGGGCCCGCAAATAATTGCAGACCCTTTATTTTTCCAGCGAACGCTAATCAGGCGGTACGCTGCAGCAGGTGGTAACCAAAATCGGTTTCAACCACGTCTGACGTAGTGCCGACTTCCATGTTGAAGGCAGCCGCATCAAATTCCGGAACCATCATGCCGCGGCCAAAGAAGCCAAGATCGCCGCCCTGCTGACCAGACGGGCAGTCAGAGTTTGTTTTGGCGACTTCAGCGAAGTCGGCACCATTGGCAATCTGGTCTTTGAGTGCGTTGATTTCGGTAAGCGCTTCTTCCTTGGTGCGGGTTGCACTGGAACGTGCCGAACCGGCATACATCAGAAGAATGTGCGATGCGCGAACTTGTTCACTCATAACTCGTCCTTTCTTCCGCGGGCGGCTTGCACACCGCGGATTTTCTGCAAGATTAGAAGTTTATGGAGAAGGCAAAGGGTCCAAACCGATGTGCAGGCGTATATTCACGTGTACATGGGCTTGGGCCCTAGACTTTCTCCATGCCTTGTGGCTTGTTACGACAAAATGATCAGAGATGAAAGAGAAGAGGCGTTTTAATGCTTGCTGTTGTTTCTCCGGCAAAGAAACTTGATTTCGAAACCGATGCACCTGAAATGGTCGTTTCAGAACCGCAATTTCTCGACGACACCGAAGAACTTGTTGAAGTTGCGCGTAAAAAAAGTCGCAGCGACCTGATGAAGCTGATGGGCATCAGCGAAAATCTAGCTGATCTGAACTATCAGCGGTTTGCGCATTTTTCACGTCCTTTTGATCGCACGAACGCCAAACCGGCAATTTACGCGTTCCGTGGCGACACCTATATCGGGCTTGATGCCGATACGATGAATCAAAAAGACATCGACTGGGCTGAAAACCATTTCCGGATGCTTTCGGGCCTTTACGGGCTTTTAAAGCCGCGTGATTTGATGCAGCCTTACCGTCTTGAAATGGGAACGCGGCTTTCGAACCCGCGTGGCAAGGATCTTTATGCCTTCTGGGGGAACAAGATTGCCAAACAGATCAATGCGATCACCGCTGATCACAAGAACCGCAGCCTGATCAATCTGGCGTCGCATGAATATTTCAAGTCGGTGAAAAAGGATGTGCTTGACGGTCCGGTGATCATACCGGTCTTCAAGGAGGTCAAAGCCGGTGTTGGCAAGGTCATTGGCTTCTCGGCCAAACGTGCACGTGGCACGATGGCGCGCTACATGATCGACAATCGTCTGGAAAAGCCCGAAGACCTTAAATCGTTCGATGTGGACGGTTATCGCTATCAAAAAGACCAGTCGAATGATAACGAGTGGGTCTTTACACGCGAACATGACTGATAACAGAACAGGTGCGATCGTATGACCGACGATCATCTCGAGCAGCTTGAAGATGACAATCATCTGCCGGAATCTCATCCGTTTTCCGGATATCTGCGGACCTTTTTCCGTGGGCCGGGGCGTTCTCGCAGCCTGACGCGTGAAGAGGCATTTGACGCCTTTTCAATGATCCTGCGTGACGAGGTTGAGCCGATCCAGTTGGGTGCGTTTCTTTTGATGCTGCGTTATCGGGCGGAAACACCCGATGAACTGGCTGGCATGATCGAAGCCGTGCGCAAGGCTGCCCGTCTTGAACTTGATGACGAAAGCCTGGTTCCGGAAAAATGCCATCCGATGCTGGATTGGCCATCCTATGCAGCAGGGCGTTCGCGTGGCTTGCCGTGGTTCGTGCTGTCGGCGATGTTGCTGTCGCGCAATGGCATTCCGGTTCTGATGCATGGTTACAACTCGCATCTGACCAACGGCGTCGGGACTGAGGCCGCAGTCAAGGCCCTGAAGCTGCCGCTGGCAATGTCTGCAGATGAAGCACGTTCCGATATCGCATCCAAGGGCTTTGCCTATTTGCCGTTGCGCCATATTCACCCGAAACTTCAGGAATTGATTGGTTTGCGACCGTTGCTGGGCCTTCGCAGTCCGGTCAATACTCTGCTGCGTCTGCTTAATCCGTTACAGGCACGTGCGGCGTTTCTTGGTGTATTCCATCCGGCGTTTCTTGATGTCCACCGTGAAACCGGCAAGCTTCTGGAATTGCCGCGTATTGGTGTAATCAAGGGCGGTGGCGGCGAGGCGGAACGTACACCGTTTAAGCATGTTGATCTGCGTATGCTTGATAATGGCGAGCTTAGCGATGTTCGCTGGCCCGCACTTCTGGCGCGGACCGAGAAGGACGACGAAGATAACAGCCCGGTGACCTTGCAGCATTTTCTGGCCGTCTGGCGTGGCGAGGTCGAAGACAGTGCTGCCATCGCGCGCATCAAAGGCAGTGCAGCAATGGGCGCGTTCCTAGCCGGTAAAGCCGACTACATGGACGAGGCTGAGGCATTGGTCGAAGGCTGGTGGGAGAAGCGCGATCGCAAGATCGGGTAACCGTGACGGCCTGCAGGTGAAAATCAAAACACAAAAGGGGATGGTCAACGCCATCCCCTTTTTGATGTTCAGAACGAAGAATTCGGTTCCTTCAGGAACGCTGTTTCTTCGGGAGTGGATTCCCGGCCAAGGATTGCATTGCGATGGGGGTAACGCCCAAAACGATCAATGATCTGTTTGTGCCTGATTTCATAGTCGTGATTGTTTTCCAGACCCGGCTGGTCAAACAGCTTTAGTGCAACTTCGTGGATCGCTTCTGATTCCGAATGCATATAAGGTATATAGAGAAAGCATTTTTCGGCGGGTTTGGTCAATTTCGCGTCAAACCCCTGGGCAACGGCTTCCTGCGCCAGAACAAGTGCCATCGTGTCGCAGGCAAACGCACCGGGTTTCTCGCGATAGATATTGCGTGAAAATTGATCCAGAATGATGATTTCTGCCAGTCGGCCATGTGCGTTTTTTCGCCAGCCATATAGCTCCCCGGCTGCCGCGGCAGCATGAAAATCGGCAAAGCGTTCAGTGATATGACGATCAAGCGTGATATCTTTTTCAAACCATTGTTTGGGTTCTAGTTCCTTGAACCAGAAAACGAGTATGGATTCAGGTTTCATGAGGGCGTCCCGTTTTTTGATGTTGGCGCAGCATAGGCGAGCATGCAGGCGCCAGCAAGTCAGGCTTGGGATATGACGCCGTCCTGAAGGCGGACTGAACGCGTCGCGACCTGATCAAGAAACAGCCGATCATGTGAAATGATCAGCATTGCCTGCTGCAGGGAACGCAGAATTTCGATCAGACGTTTTTCGACATCGGCATCAAGCCCGTTGGTTGGTTCGTCAAGCAGCAGGATTTCGGGCGACATCGCTAGCACAGTCGCAAGCGCCACCAGTCGCTTTTCACCACCGGAAAGCTGATAGGTGATCCGGTTTTCAAATCCGTCCAACCCCAGATCCGATAGGGTTTGCAGGGCAATTTTTCGCGCATCATCGCGTGATTGACCAAGGTTGAGCGGGCCAAACATCACGTCTTCAAGAACGGTCGGGCAGAAAAGCTGATCATCGGAATCCTGAAACAGTAATCCGACCTGACCACGAATGGCGCGGAATTCTGCTTCTGTATCACATCTGGATCCAAGAATGGCGATCTCGCCGTTCTCCACCGGGACCAAACCCATCAGACAATGAAGCAGGCTGCTTTTGCCAGCACCATTGGCGCCCAGCAGTGCCAGTCTTTCACCAGTGCGCAGGGATAGGTTGACGCCATTCAATACCTTGCGCCCGGAGGAAAAGGTGAAATGCAGGTTTTTGACAGTGATCAGATCAGCGCCGAACATGCGACCTCCAGCCCGATCAGTGCAATGGCGAAAAGAATGGTCGCCGCCGCAAACAGATAATCCTGCGGGCTTAACCGGGGCAAGGAGCCGAAATGCATATGACCGTGATACGCACGACATTTCATCGCCCAAAGAATGCGTTCCGAACGATCATGGCCGCGTACCAGCAGCATCCCCAGTAAATACCCAAAACTGCGCCAGCTATGGCGATTGTTGCGCGCGACAAAGGCGCGTGCCCGCATGGCAAGACGCAGGCGCAGATATTCCCGCCGCAAAAGATCGATATAGCGAACGGTAAACATGAAAAGCGTCACCAGCTTTGCCGGTACGTAAATCCCCTGCAACCCCCGCCCCAGAAGGATTGCATCCATTCCGCCCACCAGTGCAATCACAACAAGGATCGCGGCATTTGCCTTAAGCGCGATAAGCACGGCCTGAAACAGCCCCTGATAACTGGCGTCAAAATCCCAAAGGGTGAACATCACCTGACCGGGAACGGTAAAGGGCAACATGAGCAGCATCACAAGGATAAAGCCATCCATGGCCAAAACCATTTTAAGCGTTCTGGGCCAGTCTGGTTTGGCAAAGCCGGTAATGATGGCAGCGACCAGAACCAGCATTGCTAATGGTTCCCAGCTTGAAAAACTGACCGCAGTTATGATGAGCGCGAGAGCAGCAAGTAAACGAAATCGTGGATCAATTCGCGAAAGAATCGAACTGGATCGTGACGGTACAAGGACATTTGTCGCCCCGATCATGGGTTTTTATTCTGCTGACGAGGGCGTGATTTTACGGCCTGAAACCAAGCAAGGGCCCCGAATATTCCGACGATGACACCGATGCCACCCAGAAGGTCGGAAAATCGGACCTTGTCCTCATAGGCAACCAGCTGTTCGCGCAAGGGCCGGACATGGCGGGATACAGCAGCGTCAATCAGGCTGTCCAACTCGTCCCGTGAAAGGGTGATCATCCCGTCAGAAGTGGCCGTGGCAATGGTTGTCGATGAGGGGTGTGTTTTTCCGCTTTGGAAAGATGACGCCGTGTCAATCTGGCTGACATCAATATTGATGTCTTCGCTACCTGACGGCAATTGATCGGAAAACTCATCACCATTGATTTTGAAGCTGGCGATATGGCCATCACCGGAATTGGCTTCGATGACATAATCCTGCCTGTGAGTGACGCGAAGTTTGAATTCGCCCTGGTCATCTGTCTTTCCGGCAAAGACAACGCGGCCTGTATTATCGAAAAGTTGGATTTCTGCATCTTGCGGTCGGGCGCCACCCCCGAAATAGGCATAGCCGTCGATGACGTCACCGTTTCCCATCGCAAAAACGTGCAGGCTGTGTGCCTGTGCATTGACGGATGTGAACAGCGTGCCGATCAGAACTGCAATTGCATATAAAGCGGGAAATCGGGGCATCTATCAGGCAACGCTTCGAAGCGAACCGGCGGGGGCCAGCATGACCGGACGGACTTTCTTGACGAGATGAACGGCTGCTGCGGTGAGGATACCTTCAACCACCATGACCGGTATGTGGCTCATGACGACAAGCTTTGCGGTCGGAACAAATTCCTGTCCGCTGGCGGCAAGTGACAGGCCGACCATCATGCTTGAAAGGGCAATAGCACCGGACCCGGCAACAAAACCCGCGAGCAAGACCGATTTACCTTCGGCACGAGCCAAAAACGGCGAAACCAGCCACCACATCAAAACGGCGGGCAGGGCGATATTGATTGTATTGACACCCAGAACCGTAATGCCACCGAAGCCAAAGAAAACGGCCTGCAACAACAGTCCGATGAATATGGCCGGGAAAACAGCCCAACCCAGCATCAAACCCGCCAGACCATTGACGATCAAATGCGCACTGCTTGGTCCGACAGGAACATGGATCAGGGAGGCAACAAAGAAAACCGCACTCATCATGGCCACACGTGGCATCGCATCAATATCGATTTTGCGAAGCCCGTAGCTGATACCGGCAACAGCCAAAACCGCGCCAGCGACAACGACTTCAGTCGATAGGGCTCCGTCGACGATGTGCATGGTCAAATCCCTGTAAAGCGCATTTGTAATCCATCAGCTTACAAGCACGCCTGTAAACGGATGGAACGGCGCATTGATTTTATTCCGGTGGGGCAGACAGGCGATGAAACCTGCCTGAAAAGCGTAGCGATTTCGCAGTCGCGAAGTCAAGCAGGTTTCATATTTTTTATAAATAAGTATGACAGCGTTGGCGTCTCGTGATGAACATCAGTTCATTGCGTCGGTTTTGACCCAGATGACTCCGCCACGTTCGACCGGAACTTGATCATCTGATCCGGGAGCCGCCATTGTGCCATCTTCGACCAGGGCGGCAAACGCCCACCAACCATCACGGGGCATGGCATAAGTGAAAACGCCATTACTATCGGCCTTGATGACCTGCGTTGAGAAACTGTCGTTTGGCAGCTTGATGTTGCCGTCATTGGCATATTCAACCTCAACCTCGGCAAACGGTACCGGTTCGCCGTTATGACGGACGATCCCGCTAAACACATTTCCGGTCCAGATGCCATAGGGGCGGGTCAGGGGCTCGATCTCGACCGGGAAGCCGACCATCTGGTCCCATTCTTCACCAGCACCAAACGCATCAATGATCGTTTTGGTGTACTGAATGATGTATTTGCCCTCGGACGGTTCGAAATAGGGAGCCGGTTCGACATAAAGCGCATATCCGCCCGGACGATCAATGCTGATTGTTGCGTCAAACGCTGCTTTGCCATCGACCGTCTTTGCCACCAGACTGTCGCCAAGATCGGTTTTATTGCCGTTGGTCTGGATGCCAAATTGAACCGGGCGGGCCATTTCCATCGCCGGGCCATTGGTCATTGGGTGGGTAAAGGTCAGATCGACGTCAACATCGCGCCCGGTTTCCTGTGTCACCACATTGGTTGACGGGATCATCTTCTGGAAGTGGGCCTGAGCACCATGTTGTGCACTGATCAGCAACCCAAATGAGAAACCCATGGTCGTGATAAACCGAAAAGGAAACGACATCTTTCTGTCCTGTGATGCTGAAATGATGCCGTAGCCTATGGCGACCGATTTGTCGGGTCAATCCATTGAAATGAAATATTTCATAAAATATTTAAAAACGTATGATTTTCGGGATGTATCGAAACCGGCGATGAAGGCCGGTTTCGATATCGCCAGAGACTATTGTTGGCTGGTAGATGCCTCGACCATTGGCTCGTTATTGGTTTCCGATGCCAATCCCACATGCTTCTGGCGCTGTTTCTGCCGACATGTGTCAAGGAACAGCAGGATTGGTGCCGCGATATAGATCGACGACGTTGTGGCGATCACAACACCAAACACCATCGGAACGGCAAAGCTTTCAACGGCAGACCCGCCCCAGAATGCCATAGGCACCATCGCAAACAGGGTTGTAAGCGATGTGAATAGGCAGCGCGCAAGTGACTGATTGATCGACATGTCGATGATTTCACGCATCGGCATTTTTCGATAAAGCCGCAGGTTTTCACGCATCCGGTCATAGACCACCACTTTGTCATTGACCGAATAGCCGATCAGGGTCAGCAGGGCGGCAATGGCGGTCAGATTGAAGTCGAGTCCCATAATCGCGAAAAAGCCGATTGTTTTGGTCACATCAAGGACCAATGTAACAATCGCGCCAACGGCAAACGGCCATTCGAACCGCCACCAGATATAGCCCAGCATTGCGAGGCTTGCGAAGATGACGGCACTGATACCGGACTGAGCGAGTTCACCGCTGACTTTGGGGCCAACGACTTCGGTGCGTTCAAAATCCGCTGCCGGATCAACGGATTGAACTGCTTTCTTGACGGTTTCGACGGCTGCGGTCTGTGCCTGTTCGCCGCCCGGCTGACGTTCAACCCGGATCAGGATATGGCCATCCTTGCCGATATCCTGAAGGCTGACATCGCCAAGCCCCAATGTTGAAAGTCCCTGTCGCAAGGTTCCAAGGTCAAGGGGGCTGCTGCCGTCATCCATATTGCCTCCTGCAACTTCGATCTGAATACCGCCCTTGAAATCAACGCCGTAATCGAGACCGGGTTTGAAGAACAACCCGATTGAAATGGCTGACAGCAAAAGCGACATACCGATGCCAAGAAAACGTGCCCGCATGAAGGAAATGCTGGTTTTTTCGGGCATGAAACGCCAAAGCGGTTCAATAACGAGCTTTTTCATCCGTGTGCGCCAGACGATTTCGGTCATGATGACCCGAACAACGGCAACCGCGGTAAACATGGAAATCAGAATGCCAAGCCCCATAGTGATGGCAAAGCCGCGCACCGGGCCTGATCCGAACTCAAACAGAAGAGCAGTGGCGATAAGGGTTGTGATGTTTGAATCCACAATCGTGGCATAGGCACGCTTAAACCCGGAATCGAGCGCCATGAAGGCCGAAAGCCCCCGTTTGGTCTCCTCACGGATACGTTCGTTGATCAGAACGTTGGCATCCACGGCTAGCCCTATCCCCAGAACAATCCCGGCAATACCAGGAAGGGTAAGTGTCGCACCCATAAGACCAAGGGCACCGAATGTCAGCATGATGTTCAGACCCAATGCCAGATTGGCAATAAGGCCCCAGTGGCCATAAAGGAAAAACATCAATCCGGTTACCAGAGCCAACCCGATCAACCCGGTATAAAGACCCATTTCGATTGCATCGGCTCCAAGGTCAGGGCCCACAGTTCGTTCTTCGATTACGGTCATTGGGGCGGGAAGGGAGCCAGCACGCAATAGGGCTGACAGTGTTGTCGTTTCGCCGACCGTAAAGCTGCCGCTGATCTGGCCTGAGCCACCGGTTATTGCCTCCCGGATAACCGGCGCACTCAGGACTTCGTTATCAAGAACAATGGCAAAGGGTTTTCCGACATTGGCACGTGTGATATCGGCGAACTTTGCTGCACCGGCCGTATCAAACCGGAAATTGACAACCGGCTGATGGCTTTGCGGATCAAAACCGGCATGTGCATCTGTAAGATGATCGCCCGAAAGGGCCGGAGTACGATGCAGGTAATAGCTTTGGCCGTCCTTGTCTTTCACTGTAAGGATACTACTGTCGCGCCTGTCTGTTCCGTTATGGTCGGCCAATATATAGAAGCCAAGCTTTGCCGTGCTTCCCAGAAGTTTTTTGACCTGAGACGGGTCCTGAATGCCCGGTAACTGCACCAGGACGCGATCACTGCCAATCCGTTGGATGGTGGGTTCTGACACACCGATCTGATCGATCCGGCTTCGAATGATCTCTAGGCTTTGCTGGGCGCTGGCGTCAACCCGATTGCGAATGCCTTGTTCGCTAAGTGCTATATGAATGCTGTTATCGCGCGGTGTTGTAATGACAAATTCCGCTGTCGATCCGTGTCGCGGTGTATCAACTTGCGCATTGGTAAGGTCTTTTAGGGCATCAAGGGCAGCGTCGTGATCCTTGGCGTCAGGCAGGGTTACAATCACCTGATCTTTGCTGATCTGAATGTTATCAGTCGCAATATGGGCCTTGCGGAGGGCCGTTGTCACATCTTCACGCGCGATTTCAAGCCGTTCGGCAATCATTGCTGCGGTATCGATTTCCAGAACAAGGTGCGATCCGCCTTTGAGGTCAAGCCCAAAAGCAACCTGTCGGGTGGGTAAAAAGGCTGGCCAGTTGGCAAGCTGGGCCGGAGTGAAAAGGTTTGGCAGGGCTGTCAGGAATCCTGTCAGAAGGACAAGGGCATAGACAACTACACGCCATCTTGATGTACGCATGAAGAATGAACTCCGCACAGCAATCGAGCCGGACCAGTTTGATGCCCGGCGGTGCTATCACCTGATATTTCTGGAAACACGGCGCTGATCTAGCCGCGGTTTTAAACAATGAAAATCAGACCCGGAAGGGCGGAGCACGCGGAGAAACGGGAAGAATTTCTCCGCCATGTGTCGTGATCGTACCCGCGACAAAGGTGCGCTTCACCCATTGGGCGGCGGTATGCGATGTGACCAATGGCGCAATTGCGGCATCATCAGGGAAGGTTGGCTGATGGGACGGTACATCGTCCGGGGTCTGGCGGTTGCCTGCGATGGCACGATCCGGTGCCACCGGAAGGACTGCTTGCGACGGACCGCTATCGTGATTGACGGTGTTAAACGGATAGGGGAAAGTCGACCCGTCGGAAAGCGGCTTGGCAGTGATTGAAGTCCCGCCACCAAACAGAACAAGCGCGCAAGCGATCAGGCAAAATGCAGCATGGCGCAACAGCCCCGGTAGGGACTGACTGCGCTCGGAATGATCTGTTGCCTGTGCGGCTTGGCTGACTGGTTGCGGCATGATGGTCCGGCACGCGATGAAACAGCGCCAGATATGGCGTGACGACCAAAAAAAACAAGCCCGGTAATAAAAATCTTATCGGGAGTTCGGGGTAAACAAGGGGAATACGGAATGCTCAGGATGGTTTATGTCACGCCGGATGGCGGGCGTCATTGGGTGGATTCTGCCTGGCGGGAAACCGCGACACTTCATAATGCGGTGGCCAATTGTGCGCCTGGTGATCTGATCCGTTTGATGCCGGGAAACTATTTCCTGCCGGAACCTGTCGATATTCCGATCAGCGGTCTTGAAGATCAGCCAATCATCATTCGCGGTGAATATGGTGCGATACTGGACGGTCGTCGTCCGCCCGATCCGGAAGTTTCGGCAACCGATCCCGGATGTGCCAGATATGCGGCATTTCGCATCATCGGAAAGCGCCATATCCGCCTTGATAATATCCGTATCGAACGCGCATGGCCCAGTGCCGTTTATATCCGCGACAGCAACGATCTGACATTCAAAAACATGCAAATCCGTGGTGGAACATATGCCTTTTATGCAACTGGCGAGCATACATCACGCATCACCATCGAAAATTGCGACTGGATTCAGGATGACGTGATCTGGCGTTACCTTGACTGGGCGATGATCCATGATGGTGAAATCACGCCGGGCAAGGAAGCCCCATATCGATATCTTAACGGTGCATTCTTTGGTGCGGATGACATTGCGGGCGATATTCTGATCCGTGGGAATGATATTCGACATTGCTATAACGCCATTCGAATGGATGTATCCGCGGCCAATATGCAAAAGCCTATCGGCAGTTTTAATCGCAATATCCGGATCATCGATAACCGGTTCAGTTTTGTGCGCGATAACCCGGTCGAACCCGAAGCAACCGCTGTTGGCTGGTGGGTGGCCTATAACCAGTTCTATAACTGCCACAAACTGTTTTCGCAGGATAATCTGGCTGGCGGGTATTGGTATTATTTTGGCAATCGCGGCTGGTTCGACAGCCGCCCGGGGCCGGAAGGTGACGAAAATAATGGTGGTGCCGTTTTCAAATTCGGCAAAGCAAGCCATGCGCAGCCAAACCTGCCATTTGAATGCTTCCACAACAGCTTCTTCCTACGCCAGAAATACGTCAAAAAGGGCGCGACCAGAATGTGGCAGAACCGTCGCAATGCCATAGGTTATGCCGATCCGGTGACATTGCCGATCAATCTGATGTCAGTAGATCAGACATTGTTTGGTCTGACCGATGTACTTGATCTTGGAGAAGATCGCAGCGTGATGTTTTCCGGCGATTTATGCAATCATGCGACCTATCCGGCGATATTCGATGCTTGGCCCGGCGTGCTTTATAATCCGCGCCCGGCTTTCGGGCCGATATTCAAGGCGGGCATTTGCGGTGATCTGGAACTGGTTTCAGGCCATGCCGAAGGATATGACGATGCACTTGAAGTTCCAATGCCAGACGGCACTGTCTGGAAATCCGATCCCAAAAGCTGCCCAGGGGCATTAACTGGCAAAAGGCTGGTTGCCGGGCCAGACTACGTGCCGGTTGATTTGGCATATGTCCGAGCCAGGGTCGACGAAAACAATTAAAACGCAGTGGATTAGGTGATCTGGCGACGTTGTCGTAATATTGGGTATGGCTTGCAGCGAGGTGACGTAAGCGTAAATATATTGACTTGTAAGTCCCGTTGTTGCGATGCTGCGTTATTGCATTCATTCAATAAGAAAAAACATGAACGATAAGCTGTACAGCATTACCGAGCTTGCCGAAGAGTTCGACATCACGCCACGTGCCATCCGGTTTTATGAAACCAAAAGCCTGCTGTCGCCACAGCGGGCGGGTGCCACGCGCGTATACAATTACCGGGATCGTGCGCGCCTTATGCTGGTGCTGCGTGGCAAGCGCCTTGGTTTCTCGCTTGAAGACATCAAGGAATATATTGATCTATACGACGCCGAACGGTCGGGGGCCGATCAGCTGGCGCATCTGATGCTGGTTGGGCGTCGTCGCATTTCCGAACTGGAACAGCAGCTTGAAGACGTTCAGACAACCTTGGGCGAACTTCGTAAAATTGAAAGCGAAGCTGCCGATGCGTTGCGCGAAAAGGGGATCGACCCGGAAAAGGCATTGGCAAATATCAAAGCCAAACTGATGCCTGAAAACGTGTGACTTACTGACACTATCGAATTAGACAAAAGCCCGGCCAATATGACCGGGCTTTTTCATGATGGATCAAGTCGATATCAGGCAACGTCGCGTTGCAAGGGCAAGGTGACCTCGAATACTTCCTCGTCGGCAAGATATTTGCGGGAGAATCCCAGTTTTTCACAAAGCGTCAGCATCCGGCGGTTATCTGGTAAAACCTGCCCTATAAAGGTCTCTGTTCCTTTCTGCCGGCAATATTCGATCATCTTTTCCATCAGCACACGGCCAAGGCCACGACCCTTGATGTCCGAGCGCACCATAATCGCATATTCGGCATGTTCATTATTGGGATCGATCACGACCTGAACAATACCGTGGATTTCGCCTTCTTCTAGACCATTTGGCACGATGGCAAGGAAGGCCATGTCTCGGTCGTAATCGAGCTGTGTCTGGCGGGCCATTTCCGAATGCGGCAATTCACGAACGGATCCAAAGAACCGGAAATGGATATCTTCGGGTGTCAGTTTCGACATGAATTCATAGTGCTTCGGTTCGTCCTCGGGTTTGATTGGGCGCAGCAGATATTTCGTTCCGTCATCCAGGATCAGTTCCTGTTTCAGATGACGCGGATAGGGATGGATCGCCAGACGCTGGTCATCGCTAACCACTTTCGGTGTTACCTTGATGCGGGCATCCAGCGCAATCACGCCGGTCTGATCAATCAGAAGCGGGTTCATGTCGAGTTCAAGGACTTCGCCAAGATGCACAACCAGCTGCGACAATCGCACCAGCGTGACGTAAAGCTGTTCGAGATTGACTGGCGGTACATCGCGATAGCCGCGCAGCAGATTGTAGATGCGCGTACCTTCAACAAGTTCGCGTGCCAGCTTCATGTTCAATGGCGGCAGGGCCATGGCCCGGTCTCGGACCACTTCGACCTCGACCCCGCCATGACCAAACAGGATCACCGGGCCAAAAATCGGATCGGTGGTCATGCCAACGATCAATTCACGCGCACCTGCACGCTTGATCATTTCCTGAACGGTAAAGCCATGCACCCGGGCATTCGGGAATTTCTGTTTGACGGTGCGCAGCATCTTGTTGCCGGCAGCGCGCAGTTCCTCGTCACTATCGATATTCAGAACCACACCGCCAACGTCGGATTTGTGGCTGATATCATCCGACAGGATTTTAAGTGCAACCGGATAGCCGATGGCATCCGCCGTTTCGACGGCGTCATCAACTGATTCTGCGGCTACGGTTTTGACCGTATTGATGCCATAGCATTCCAGAACGGCTTTTGCTTCCGGCTCGGTCAGCATATCGCGACCCGAATGGATGGCCGTATGGATGATCTGGCGTGCCTTGTCCGTTTCCGGCGTAAAGTCCTGCGGAACTGATGGTGGTGTTTCCATCAGGACTTCCTGCAATTTGCGGTAATTCACCATATGCTGGAAGGCCGCGACCGCGTTTTCAGGTGTGCGATAGGTCGGAATCCCGGCGGCATAAAACAGGTTGCGGGCCTTGGCGACCGTTGCCTCGCCAACCCAGTTTGTCAGGATGTTCTTGCGGCTGTCCTTGATGGCATTAATCACGCCTTGGGCAACTTCAACCGGATCGGTGATGGCAGTCGGTGCATGCATGACAAGAAGGCTGTCGATATTGGGGTCTTTCAGAACCGCATCAATCGACTTTGCATATCTTTCGCCCGGGGCATCCCCGATAATGTCGACTGGGTTTGCATGCGACCAGGTTGACGGCAAAACACTGCAAAGCGCGTCAATGGTGCTGTCTTCGAGCTTGGCCAGTTGGCCGTGCCGTTCAATCAGGGCATCAACCGCCAGAACGCCAATGCCGCCGCCATTGGTAATAATGCCGAGCTTGTCGCCGCGGAACGGACGCATGCGAGAAAGTGTTTCGGCTGCCGAAAACATTTCCGTGACCGTGTAAACGCGCAGAACACCGGCACGTTTGATAGCTGCATCAAACACGTCATCGGCACCCGCCAGCGCGCCGGTATGTGAAGCAGCAGCGGCGGCACCTTCGGCAAAGCGGCCCGACTTGATACACAGGATCGGTTTGTTGCGCGATGCGGCGCGGGCGGCGGAAATAAAGCCGCGACGTTCCTGAATGGATTCGATATACAGCATGATAGCGCGCGTGTTGGGATCGGAACCCAGATAATCGATCACATCACCGAAATCGACATCGTCGCATTCACCAAGCGATATAAAGTGCGAAAAACCGATGCCGCGTGCTGCCGCCCAGTCGAGAACTGCGGTACAAAGTGCACCGGACTGTGACACAAACGCGATTTTGCCACTGCCGATGCTTTGATGACTGAAACTTGCGTTAAGCCCGATACCCGGCACCATCAGGCCAAGGCAGTTCGGGCCAAGCAATCGCATCTTGTTACGCGCGACAATGTCAAGCATTGCCTGTTTGATGCTGCGGGTTTCGTTATACCGCTCGGCACCAAGGCCAGCGGTCAGGACGATGGCTGCCATACATCCCTTGGCAGAAAGGCATTCCATGGTCGGAATAACGGCCTTGGGTGGGACGCAAATCACGGCAAGTTCGGGAACGACCGGAAGGCTTTCAACATCAGGGTAGGCCAGGACACCGCCAATCGACTGGCTGCGCGGATTGACCGGCATGATCGGGCCGTCAAACCCGCCTGCGAGCAGATTGCGCATGATAACCTGCCCCACGGAATGGGGCCGGTTCGATGCGCCAATGACTGCGACGGACTTGGGTTTGAAAAGATGGTCGAGATTAATGGTACTCATCACCGAATTCCCGCTTTGCCTTTGGCTGCGCGTCCTGTTGATAGGGCGGCGGCTCGAATAAAATTGGTTTGGCATCAAACCACCCGGCGGATGGCATTTGTGCACGTGCGAGATCGTATTACGGTGACAAGTATATTGATTTGTTATGAGTCAATAAAGCACGGATGACCCGAAGATTTTACAGGAGTGTCACATCCTGTTCGTATCGAAATGATCAGGTGTTTTTCGACCGATGCTGCGTGCCACCGGATAGGGCCTTCAGCCACGGTGGCAGGTGAAAAAAGCTCATGAGAAGATACATCACAACCATGTTGTTAAAGTACGATGTATCGTCCGTCGTCAGGCAAATTATATCCGTCCTGCCGGCATCAGGTATGCCGGTGACAAGCGCCATGAGCGCAAAGGCCGGGGATGCGGCAAATGGAAGCAACCGAGCTATCCGGAGGATGGTGGTATATCCACCATCCTTCGAAGCCATTCCGCCAATATATCTGCCTTGGCGATGCTCTTTGCCCATTTTGCATCTCTTGCCCGATGGGCCTAGTGGCATGCGGTTTTTTTGACGCTGTCAAACAGGCCTTCGACCGAACCGGTTTCAGTTTCGGTTTTCATTGCTGCCATTTCATACAGGTCATGGTGCCGCACCCATTCCATTTTGTTCGGGACATCTTTTTCGTCCCGCCCCTTGGGCATAAGATCAAGCAGTCTGTATGTGCCCATCATGGCGTCGACCCCGCGGCCATAGGTCGAATAGGTATGAAAAACTTCGCCGCGGTCATTTTTGATGAAGGCACTCAGCCCCGGCCATTCTTCGAAGGCATATGGCCATTTGCCGTAGTTGTAGTGAATTTCACCTTTGGCTGTTTCTTCCGGGGTGAAGCTGACATGGAAATCATAGTTAAAGTCACTTTCATGCGAGGAAACCCAGTTGAATTTCCAGCCCATTCGTGTACGAAAGCGTTCAATATTTGCAAGCGGCGCACGTGAAACGGCGGTGAAAGTAACATCGCGCTGCGCCATATGGACCGTTATACCGTCCATATGATCTGCCATGAACGAACAGCTCGGGCAGCCTTGCTCCCAATCGGGTCCGAACATGAAATGCTGGACAAGTAGCTGGCTGCGACCGTCAAACAGATCAGCAAGAGAACCTTTTCCATCAATTGTATCGAACACGTAGTTTTTATCGATACGGACATATGGCAGTTCGCGGCGTGCTTCAGCGATCTCGTCGCCAAGACGGGTTAGTTCCTTCTCGCGGACGAGAAGTGCCTTGCGTTCGGAAAGCCATTCATTGCGGCTGACGATACGCAGGTTTTCCGTGTTAGGTTTGGAAATCATTTTGGCATTCGTCATTGCTGTTTTCCTATCTTTCGGTTGGCGATAGGCAAAGGTTAGGCGAAGGGACGTTCAACCGGGGAGTAACAAACGTGACGCAATTTGGGATGCCTGAATGGCCATAATGGATTCCCTGATCACAGCTGCCGCACGAGCCTTGTCAGCCGGTGATCCGCTTGGCGCGTTAAAATGCGTCGGTCTGCGGGATGATCCGCCGGCACTGGCACTGCGCGGTATTGCCTTGGCCCAGTTGGAGGATTTCGATCGTGCCAGGGCACTTCTGAAACGGGCCGCACGCGGTTTTGGTGCATCGGAACCTGTGGCACGTGCGCGTTGCGTTGTTGCCGAAGCTGAAATTGCACTGGTGTCTCGTGATCTGGGATGGGCCGAAAAGGCCCTTGATAGCGCCCGCCGGATACTTGAACAGCGTGGTGATCATGTGAATGCCGCGCATGCAAGGCAGCTTGAAATCAGGCATGTTTTACTGACAGGACAGCTTGAACAGACCGAACAAATGCTCAGCGAAATCAATCCGGACATTTTGCCCCCGATTTTGCAGATTTCTCATGAAATGATCCTTTTTGGGATCGCTGTGCGGCGTCTTCAGGCGGGGGTGGCCCGCGCGGCCCTTGAACGGGCGAATCATTTGGCGCAGGCGGCAAAACTGCCGGTCCTGATCGCGGAAATCGAAAAAGCATATGTAACTTTGAATGCACCAGCAGCTCGGCTTATTGCAAAGGGCGAAGAGCGGCTTGTCATCCTGCAGGAAGTCGAAGACCTGATGGCATCGGACATGCTTGTTATTGATGCGTGCCGGTATGGCGTTCGTCAGGGGCAGGTAGCAATTTCGCTTTCAACCCGGCCGGTGCTTTTCAACCTTCTACGTATTCTTGGCGAAAGCTGGCCCAAAGATGCCCCCAGAGATTCTCTTTTATCCGGAGCATTTGGTGCTCGTTATGTCGATGAAACGCATCGTGCCCGATTGCGGGTCGAAATCGGTCGGTTGCGGAAATTAATCCGGGTTTTCGCAAATATTACGGCAACCGATTCCGGCTTCATCCTGAAGCCTAAATCTGTCGGACAAGATAAGCCCGTAATGGTTCTGCTTCCTCCAATGGAGGACAAGAACGCGAACATTCTTGCGCTTTTGGCTGATGGCGAAGCATGGTCGAGTTCGGCATTGGCGATCGTGCTTGATACCAGTGCACGGACCGTGCAAAGGGCGCTTGAAGAATTGGTACGTGCTGGCAAAGTTCAGGCGATTGGCCGGGGACGTGCCCGGCGATGGACGTCACCACCACCGCCCGGTTTCACGACAACATTGTTACTCCCGGGGCGACTCCCTGTTGACTAGCCTGTGTATTGCGTAAGCGAAACACAATCATAGAAAGGGCTTGAAAATGACCGATCGAAAAGCTGAGATTCTTGCCGAATATGGGCCTTTCCCGGGGGTCGATCAAGTGCATGGCGTAACATATGATGGACACCATGTGTGGATTGCTGCTGGTGAAACGATCCATGCGATTGATCCCGACAACGGAACCCCGATACGCATGATTGAAGCCGCTGCCGATGCTGGTACGGCCTTTAACGGCAGTCACATTTTCCAGATCGCCGAGGATCGCATTTACAAAATCGATCCGGAAAGCGGCCATGTTCTGGATTCCATTCCGGCACCCGAAGGTGGCAATTCCGGCATGGCCTGGGCAGAAGGCAGTCTTTGGGTAGGGCAGCATCGCAACCGGAAAATCCATCAGGTCGATCCACAAACGGGCGAAGTCCTACGCACGATTGAATCGGATCGTTTTGTTACCGGTGTTACCTGGATCGATAACGAGCTTTGGCACGGAACATGGGAAGGTGATGAAAGCGATGTTCGCCGGATTAACCCGCAAACCGGCATGGTTCTGGATCGGTTGACAATGCCAGCCGGTGTTGGTGTATCCGGTTTGGAAAGCGACGGTATCGCGCGTTTCTTCTGTGGTGGCGGTCCCAGCGGCAAGGTTCGGGTTGTCGGGCGTCCGGCACGGCCATAATCGTTAGTGAATATGCCCGTGGTTGCCTTCGTCATCAAAACGATCGGACTGTTCTATCCATTCCTCGACTTCGTGTGCACTTTGCATCGCCAGCGCAATTTCAAGGTCGTTTTGAACATGGGCGAGACTGTCAAACATCGGGCACCAGCCAAATGCCTGAATACGTTCATCTGTTGTGGATGAAATCGTATACAGATCACCATCGATCCGGTGCACAAGGCCATGGATGACGTCATCTTCACCGATGATCATCCAGCCATCCGTTGCACCGGCAAGCGTGCCAAGCTTCACTTGTTTCAATTCGATTTTGGCTGTTTTCATGGTTGATTAGTCCGATTTCTGGGGCAGGTGTAACAATATCAAAAGAAAAAGGGACCGAACAAGTTGTTCGGTCCCTTTTTAATTGGCTCCGGCAGCAGGACTCGAACCTGCGACCCAATGATTAACAGTCATTTGCTCTACCAACTGAGCTATGCCGGATCAGGGATGGCGCTCCGTTCGAAGCGCGTGGCAGGGGTATAATAAAACGGCTTTGTTCCCGCAAGACCTTTTTATGAAAAAATGACCCGAAATTTGTCTTTTTTAACTGTACCGGGATATCCGTCGCTTTCCGGTTTATTGAATACCGGTTTCCTATGCCTTTAAATGCTTACGGGACCGGATGACCTTGTGCGGCGACCAGAATTTCAAACCAGTCCTGACGGTCAAGCTGAGCGCAGCAAGACAGTGTCGCGTCTGCAATGCGATGGGCTTTCATGGTGCCAAGTACTGGCACCGGCTGACAGGGCAGGTGAAGCAACCAGGCTATCGCTACTTCGGCAATGCCGGGCAGGGCGTATTTGTCGCGCATTCTTTCAAGAACGGGGTGCAGACGTTTGGCTGCCACGTCGTTTTCGGTGTTAAACAGGCGTGCGCCGCCCAGTGGCGACCAAATCATCGGGGGAATGCGGCTTTGTTGCATCTGATCGAATGTTCCATCAAAGATCGCAGCAAGTTCTAGCACCGAACATTCGACCTGATTGGTGGCAAGCGGCACATCAAGGCGGCTTTGCAAAAGATTGAATTGTGACGGAGTGAAGTTTGAAGCACCGAAATGGCGTACTTTTCCCGCCCTGCGAAGTTCGTTGAAGGCTTCGGCAATCTCGTCTGCGATCATCAGGGGATCGGGGCGGTGGATCAAAAGCATGTCGATATGATTGGTTGCCAGATTGCGCAGTGAATTTTCAACCGATTGCAGGATATGGGCCTTGGTCGTGTTGTAGTGATTGATCCGGTGAGCGGGCCGCGTATCCTTGACCAATGCCACGCCACATTTGGTGATGATTTCCATTTTGCGGCGCAATTCCGGCGCTTTTGCCAATGCCTCGCCGAAATAGGCCTCGCATTCGTAACCACCATAAACATCTGCATGGTCAAATGTCGTAATGCCAGCATCAAGGCAGGCGTGGACCAGTTCCAGAATATCTCCGGTATTCCTGATATCCGAGCTGTTGCGCAGACGCCATGCCCCCCACGCCAGTTGCGAGAAACTCAGATCCTTGGCCATTTGGCGGCGCGAGACAGGAGATGACATCTATCGGTCCTTCCGGAAATTCATTGCGACTGGTTGCGTCATTGGTAGCAATTTGCGGGGTAGGGCACAAAAGCAAAAACCCCCGGAACAGAGTTCCAGGGGTTTGTGGCTCCGGCAGCAGGACTCGAACCTGCGACCCAATGATTAACAGTCATTTGCTCTACCAACTGAGCTATGCCGGATTAGTGGAGGCGCGAGCCGGAATCGAACCGGCGTGCAAGGATTTGCAGTCCTCTGCGTAACCACTCCGCCATCGCGCCTTAGCGTTGGCTGGCCGGTGTATAGCCCTATCGAATACAGGCCGTCAAGCACCCAATTTTACATTTTTGAACAGAATGCAGACCGAGGGATCGCCAACAAACAATTTGCGCCCGGGTAAATCCATTCTGGATATGTTTTCAGCATGTTTTAGCGAATAATTGCTCCGATCTTCTTGATCCGTTGTTGTCAGTTGCCCATGTGCTGACTATAAACAGGGCAACATCTGTGACGTGGTTTTGGGGACAAAGACCGGTTGCAGGCTTTTTCTCGCGAGAATTTTCAGGTCAGATAAACATGGATTACCAAATCGCGCGCCGTAACATGGTGGAAAATCAGGTTCGGACCAACAAGGTTACCGATCCCTTGGTCATCGCTGCGATGGAGGAGGTTCCACGCGAACTGTTCCTGCCGGAAGGCAAACGTGGCATTGCCTACGTCGATGAAGATATTCCTGTCGGAAATGGCCGGTATGCGATGGAGCCGATGGTAATTGCGCGCCTGATGCAGTCTGCCGAAATCTTACGGAGCGACGTCGCCCTGGTGATTGGTGCGGGATATGGCTACACGGGGGCGGTTCTGTCACGTGTTGCCGAAACCGTGGTTGCGGTCGAAAGCGACAAGGAAATGGCATCAATTTCCGAAAAGACCTTCCAGGCTCACAGCTATGACAACGTCATCGTGGTCGAAGGAGATCTGGCCGAAGGTTATGCCAAGCAGTCACCTTATAACGTTATTGTCTTTGACGGTGCGGTTGCCGAGGTTCCGGCCAATATTCTTGGTCAGTTGTCCGAAGGTGGTCGTTTGCTGGTTGTGGTCCGCGCACCGGGCAAGGTTGGCGTCGCACGTCTTTATGAACGTGAAAATGGTGTTGTCGGGCATCGTGATCTTTTCGATGCGAACATTCCCTATCTTCCCGGGTTCGAGCCGGCGGAAAGCTTCGTATTCTGATATGACTTTGTTTTGCCCGGGGATATCTCCGGGCAAAATTTTATCTAAACCAGCCGAACAACCTATCAGGAAACCAAGGCAGGCAAATGGTGCGCGATATCCGATGCAGTGAGCTGGCAGCGAGCCTTGACGGAACCAATCCGCTATTACTGGTCGATGTCCGCGAAGATTGGGAATTAGAGATTTGCGCAATTACGGGCGCGATCCATATTCCTCTTGGCAAACTGGCTGACCGGGCAGGGGAACTTGACCCGGAAAAGCCGGTAGCACTTCTTTGCCATCATGGTGTTCGCAGTCGCCATGCCGCGATGCTGCTTGAGGATCGCGGATTTAAAGATGTTTTTAATGTTGCGGGCGGTATAGATGTCTGGGCGTTGGAAATTGACCCGGATATGACACGTTACGATTGATGATTTGACGGTGGGAAAAGACGGCAATTTTATTTTTTCTCAAACAACTGCCTCTTTTCTTGGAAAATTTTCGTTCCGTCGTTACCATATGCGAAACTGCGCCGGGGTCGGGACTTGGTGTAGGATCTTACAAGGGTAGATAAATGTTAAAACGGTTCTTGCTGACCTGCAGTATTCTGGCCACCGGCGGTATCGCTGCCAATGGGGCTTCTGCAGAGAGCCTTGAAGAAGCTTTGATCAAGGCATATCAGAGCAACCCGACGCTGGAATCCGGTCGTGCGGCGCTCCGTGCGACGGATGAAGAAGTCTCGCAGGCGCTGTCAAACTGGCGGCCGAACGTTTCGCTGTCGGGCGAAGCAGGCTTTCGGGAATATAATACCGATGTAGATGATACAGAAACGGATAATAGCCTGACGCCCTATACCGTCGGCGCGGAAGTTGTTCAGCCGCTCTATCGTGGTGGCCGTACCATCGCGGAGACCGAACGCGCAGAATCACGCATCCGGGCGGCTCGTGCGTCGCTTCGTTCATCCGAACAGGATGTGCTGCTGCAGGTGGCGACTGCTTATTTCAACGTTCTGCGTGACACAGCTGTTGTCGAATTGAACCAGAACAACGTTCGCGTTCTGGAACGTCAGCTTGAAGCAACGCGTGACCGTTTTTCGGTTGGTGAAGTGACCCGTACCGACGTTTCACAGGCCGAAGCCCGTCTTGCCGGTTCCAAGGCCGATCTGATTTCGGCTCAGGGAAACCTTGCAAATACCCGCGCGCAGTACGAGCGTCTGGTAGGGAACAAGCCCGATAATCTTGAAATTCCGAACCCGCTGTCTGGTTTGCCGACCAGTGTTACGGATGTTCTGGCTATTGCCCAGGAACAGCACCCGGACGTGGTTCAGGCCCAATATACCGAAGACGCGGCAAAATCCGACATTCGCCTGAGCGAAGGCTCGCTGTATCCGGAAGTCAATTTGACCGCCGGTGTTCAACGTGCTTACGAATCCTCGCAGGAGGATTTGACGGCTGACAGCGCCGAAGTCCTCGCTCAGGTCACTGTGCCCCTTTATCAGCAGGGCGCGGTTTATTCATCGGTTCGTGCCGCGAAACAGACTGCCGGTCAGGCCCGTGTTCAGGTCGACGAAGCACGTCGTGCGGTGATTGAGAACGCCACCAGCTCTTGGGAAACCCTTGTGACGGCACGTGCCAGCATCGAGTCCCAGCAGGCACAGGTCGCTTCGGCTGAAGTTGCTCTTGATGGTGTTCAGCGCGAAGCATCTGTCGGTTCGCGTACCGTTCTTGATGTTCTTGATCAGGAACAGGAATTGCTGCAGGCACGCGTTAACCTTGTTGGTTCGCGCCGTGATGCCGCGGTTGCCGAATTCCAGGTCAAGGCAGCGATGGGGGCCTTGAATGCGCAGGTTCTCGGCCTTCCGGTCGAAATTTATGACACTGAATCCAACTACAATAAAGTCAAGGATCAGTGGTGGGGAACGGACTGACCTGAATACTGGCAGGGCCCTTGGGCCCTGTTAGACCTTGGGGAGAAGGTCGGTTCGGTAATGAAATCTAGTGCGGAAGTTAAAAAATGAGTGACGGGCAACAAGAACCTTCAATGGAGGACATCCTCCAGTCCATCCGCAAGATTCTTGCTGATGAAGGGGATGACGACAAGAAGCAGGCCGCTCCTGAACCAGAACCGATGCCGGAACCTGAACCAGAGCCCGAACCGGAAATAGAAGAAGAGATCGACGAGCTCGAACTTGACGAAGAGCCCGAAGAACTTGAATTCGACGAAGAACCCGAAGAACTTGAACTTGACGAACCAGAGGAAGAGCTCGAACTCGACGATATGCTCGATTTCGACGAAACCCCGGAAGAAGACGAATTCGAAGAGCCAGAACCAGACCCGATTGATGACTTCGATGAACCCGAACCGGCAATGCCGGCGGTTTATGAGGACGATGAAGATGACGAGCCACTGATTTCGCGTGTTACCGAAAACACGGCAACCGGAACCATCTCGGATTTGGCGCAAGCCGTTGCAAAGAAACGCGCAGTTGCTCTCGGCCTTAATGCAGGCCATATCACTCTTGAAGATTTGGTGCGTGATATGTTGCGCCCGTTACTTAAGGAATGGCTTGACGAAAACCTTCCCTATATGATCGAACGCCTTGTGAAAAAGGAAATCGAGCGGATCGTGAACCGCGCCGAAGACCTATAGGCGAGCCGAAATATGATTTACAGCGGCGCGCCAACGGTGCGCCGCTTTTTCTTTGTGTATTGATAAAAACCCGCAGCGGATCAAAAGACCATGTTGGAGAAGACATACAGCCCGGCCGACGTTGAAGGCAGACTTTACGATAAATGGGAAAAATCGGGGGCTTTTGCTGCCGATCCGGCATCGAATGCCAATCCCTATGTCATTATGATGCCGCCGCCCAACGTGACCGGCAGCCTCCATATGGGGCATGCGCTGACCTTTACGCTGCAGGATATCCTGGTGCGCTATAACCGGATGTCGGGCAAAGACACCCTGTGGCAGCCCGGTACTGACCACGCGGGTATCGCAACGCAGATGGTTGTTGAGCGCCAGCTTGGCGAACAGAACGTCACGCGCCATGACCTTGGCCGCGAAAAGTTCGTTGAAAAAGTCTGGGAATGGAAAGAAAAGTCAGGCGGGACCATCACCAACCAGCTTCGTCGTTTGGGCGCATCGCCGGATTGGCCGCGTGAACGTTTCACCATGGATGATGGCCTCTCGGCTGCCGTGCGCAAGGTGTTCGTGACCCTGCACAAACAGGGCTTGATCTATCGCGACAAGCGTCTGGTCAACTGGGATCCAAAACTTCTGACCGCGATTTCCGACCTTGAAGTCGTTCAGAAAGAAGTCAAAGGCCACTATTGGCACTTTAAATATCCGATCGAGGGCAAAGAAGGCCAGTTCATCACTGTTGCCACCACCCGCCCGGAAACCATGCTGGGCGATACCGGTGTTGCGGTTCATCCGGATGATGAACGTTACAAGGACCTGATCGGGCAATATTGCATTCTGCCGATCGTCGGTCGCCGCATCAGAATCGTTGCCGATGAATATGCCGATCCTGAAAAAGGGTCGGGTGCGGTTAAAATCACCCCGGCACATGATTTCAACGACTTTGAAGTTGGCAAGCGCAATGATCTGGAAAAAATCAACATCATGGATGACCATGCGCGCATCAATGATGAAGCGCCAAATGAATATCGTGGTCTTGATCGTTTCAAGGCACGCGAACTGATCGTTGCCAAAATGGAAGAGCTCGGTCTTCTGGAGAAGATCGAGGATACCGTTCACATGGTTCCGTATGGCGACCGTTCAAACGTCGTGATCGAGCCTTACCTGACCGATCAGTGGTTCGTGAATGCTGAAGTTCTTGCCAAGCCGGCGACCGAGGCAGTTGAAGACGGCCGTATCAAATTTGTGCCCAAAAACTGGGAAAACACTTATTTCGAATGGATGCGCAACATTCAGCCATGGTGCATTTCGCGCCAACTATGGTGGGGGCATCGCATTCCTGCATGGTTTGGACCGGACGGTGAAATCTTTGTCGAGGAAACCGAAGAAGAAGCTCTGGCTGCTGCCAAGGCGCATTTCGGCAAGGATGTTGAACTGACCCAGGAAACCGACGTTCTTGATACATGGTTCTCGTCGGCATTGTGGCCGTTCTCGACCCTTGGCTGGCCGGATAAGACCCCGGAACTGAACAAATATTATCCGGGCGATGTGCTGGTTACCGGTTTTGACATCATCTTCTTCTGGGTTGCCCGCATGATCATGATGGGCATGCATTTCATGGACGGTAAAGTTCCGTTCAAGGATGTCTATATCCATGCACTGGTCCGTGATGAACACGGTCAGAAGATGTCGAAATCCAAGGGTAACGTGATTGATCCGCTGGAGCTCATTGACGAATATGGCTGTGATGCTCTGCGTTTGACCCTGACGGCACTGGCTGCACAGGGGCGCGATATCAAACTTGCCGCGTCCCGCGTCGAAGGGTACCGGAACTTTGCGACCAAGCTTTGGAATGCGGCCCGCTTTGCCGAAATGAACGAATGCAAACCGGTTGACGGTTTCAATCCTGCCAATGTCAATTCGACACTGGCACGCTGGATTGTTGGCAAAACCGCCGAAGCTGCAAGAACCGTGGCATTGGGTATCGAAAGCTATCGCTTCAACGATGCCGCAAATGGTGCGTATCAGTTCGTTTGGGGGACTTTCTGCGACTGGTATCTGGAACTCGCAAAGCCGGTTCTGATGGGGCAGGACGAAGAAGCAAAGGCCGAAATTCGCGCGGTGACGGCGTGGGTTCTGGATCAGATTCTTTTGATTCTGCATCCGGTCATGCCTTACATCACCGAAGAACTTTGGGAAAAGTCGGCTGATAATCGTGCGACGCTTCTGATGTCGCAGGCTTATCCGAAATTCGACGATGCATTGATTGACCATGCCGCCGAAGACGAAATCGATCTTGCCATCCGCCTGATCGGTAACATTCGTGGTGTTCGTTCCGAAATGAACGTACCGCCTGCGGCTGAGGTTCCGATCTATCTGGTCGATGCATCCGATGCAATGCAGGCAGCGGTGACCGCACAGGAAGCCCAGGTTAAACGTCTGGCACGTGTGGCCGCGGTTGAATTCAAGGGGCAGGGCGATGTCGAAACCATAGCCAAAGGGGCAATCCAGACCGTTGTTGATGGTGTGACCGTATTTGTTTCGGTTGCCAATTTCATTGATGTTGCGGCTGAAAAATCCCGCCTTGAAAAGGAAATCGACGGCAAAACCAAATATATCAAGGGGCAGGAAGGCAAGCTTTCCAACGAAAGTTTTGTGAGCCGCGCACCTGAACATATTGTCGCGACCGAAAAAGCCAAGCTTGAGGAAGCCCGCGATACCCTTGCCAAACTGCAGGAAGCACACGCCCGCATCGCGGCAATGTAATTCCGGTTGATGTCATTATGTCAAAGGGCCAGTCCATCGGATTGGCCCTTTTGCATTGTCCGGATCAATATCTTTGACAGATTTTTGAAATTCATCCTCGCCAGAATGCCAGAATCGCATAAATTGGCGGGCATCCCGCCACACCGCGATCCACCGAAACGTTATCCAGACCACAGGTCGAAACCGTAAAATGCTGATTGAAGAATGCCCCTATATCGAACCGCTTGACGCTTATGGCGCTTTTGCCGGGTTCACAGACAGTCATTTTCTTGATTCTGGTGACCGGGACCGCTTTGCTTATGTCGTTGCATCTCCGCTCCATAAACTGACGGTCAAGAATGGGCAGGTGGTGCTTGACGGTTTTCCTGTTCCCGGTGATCCCTTCGCGGTTTTTGCCGATCTGATGGCGCGGTATCGTATGGAAGCAGCTCCGGATTTGCCGCCGTTTCAAGGCGGGGCTGTCGGTTATTTCGGATATGAGCTTGCGCAACAGCTCGAATCGCTTCCCGAAGCCCCGCAAGACTGGCTCAATATGCCCGATATGGCGGTTGGTATTTATGATCTGGTCATAGCATTCGATCAGATTGAACGCCGCATGTGGCTTATTTCGACGGGGATTCCCGAAACATCTGCGTCAGCACGGGAAAAGCGCGCTGCGGATCGCATGGAATTGATTCGCAAATACCTGCGTTTGGCACGCCCCATGGGTGAGATTCCCGATATACCGCATGTGCCCGATATAATGCCGTGGCAATCAAACTTTGACTGCACCGGGTACGAAAACGCAGTTCAGACCGTTGTCGACTACATTCATGCCGGAGATATTTTTCAGGCCAATCTGTCGCAAAGCTTCCGGGCCGAATATGCCGATGATGCTGTCCCGAAACGGTTTGACCTTTATCGTCGTCTAAGTCTTGCCAGCCCGGCACCTTTCGGGGCTTTCCTGAATTTTGGCGAGGTCGCGGTTTTGTCAAACTCGCCAGAACGGTTTCTGAAGGTCACCAACGGCCATGTTGAAACCAGACCAATCAAGGGTACCCGACCACGTGGCAACATGCCCGTCGAAGATGCTGAACTGGCACAGGAGTTAATGTTATCTGCAAAGGATCGTGCAGAAAACATTATGATTGTTGATCTTTTGCGTAATGACTTATCAAAAGTCTGCAAGCCGCACACAGTTGAAACGCCAGAGGTTTGCATGCTTGAAAGCTATGCCAACGTCCATCATCTGGTTTCGACCGTCACCGGTGAATTGCAGGATGGCAAGACTGCCGTGGATTTGCTGGCCGCCTGTTTCCCGGGCGGATCCATCACGGGGGCACCGAAAATCCGTGCGATGGAAATCATCACCGAACTTGAAGGGGCAACACGCGGCGCCTATTGCGGAGCAATCGGCTTCATCGGCTTTGATGGCAGTATGGATACCAACATTGCGATCCGCAGTATTTGCGTGAACCAGGGGCGCATGGCATTCAATGTCGGCGGCGGTATCGTTGCCGATAGTATCCCGGCAGGGGAATATGATGAAACACTGGTCAAGGCTGCCAAGCTTTTCGAAGCACTGGGGATTAATCCAGATGCGTTGTAAGATCACTGAATATGCTGAACGACGTCACAGACGGATTGGATCGAAATGATCCTGTTGATCGACAACTACGATTCCTTTGTTTTCAATCTGGCACGCTATTTCGTGGAACTTGGCCAGCAGGTTGAAGTCGTGCGCAATGACCGGATTGACGTTGAGGAAGTTCGCCGGCTGAACCCGGATGCTGTTGTCTTTTCCCCCGGTCCCTGCGGCCCGGACGAGGCGGGAAACAGTATTGCTCTGATTACCGCATTGGCAGGCGAATATCCGATGCTGGGGGTCTGTTTAGGACATCAGTCGATCGCTCAGGTGTTCGGTGGTACGGTCAAACGTGCGAACCGTCCCGTTCACGGGATGACATCGGCGATCACACATGATGGATCGGCACTTTTCAACGGTATCAAATCCCCGTTGACGGTGACGCGGTACCATTCGCTGATTGTTGATCTGCCGGTGGATGGCTCTTTGGTGCAGACTGCCACAGGTCCAAACGGTGAAATAATGGCCTTTGCCCATCGGGACCTGCCGATCTTTGGCGTTCAGTTCCATCCGGAAGCCGTCCTTACCGAGCAGGGGCATGATCTGCTAGCGAACTTTCTAACTATTGCCGGGGCAGCCGTTCCGCGAAAGGTCACGTCGTGATGAAAGTCTGGCTTAACGGTAATATCATTGATCAGGCGGATGCGCATATTGCGGTTACGGATCGCGGGTTACTGTTGGGGGATGGTTTTTTTGAAACCATG
>JGI12367J12837_1000081_pt1 | contig 56427 bp, 54 predicted proteins | sample TtaePargueraPR_11_FD_12837 | JGI IMG/M metagenome (IMG submission 12837)
GCGAGAGGTGCGTATTCTACACACCTGAAGTTTTCCGTCAACACTTTTTTGAAAAAAGATTTTTTAGAAAACTTCTGTTTTCGGCGGCTTCGTTGCCTGCCTCGAACGTGGAGCGCATTTTAGAGATTTATCTCGCACCGTCAAGGCCTTTTTTGCAATTTTAACTGGTTTTATTGCCGTTTGATTACTTCATCAGCAAATGTGATCAAAATTAACATCATTCGCTGTTTTATTGCTCGTTTACGCCACTCGCAGCGGCCTTTTATATACCTTACAATAGGCTGATATTAATTCGCTTTATCACAGCAGGCAGGAATAATGACGCATAAAGCCATTGGCGAGCTCGACTATCAGCAACAACTAAATGCTAAGCGCGACAGCATGCGCCAACAGTACCGCAAAGTCGGGGTAACGGATTTCGAGGTGTTTCCATCCGCTCCCGTCCATTACCGTATGCGTGCCGAGTTTCGGCTTTGGCACGAAGGGGACGACCTCTACTACATTATGTTTAACCCAGAGACGCGTGAAAAAGTGCGTATGGATCAGTTCCTGCCGGGCAGTGAGCTCATTAATCGTTTGATGCAGGCCGTACGCGATTACGTCATCGATAAACCATTACTCCGGCGCAAACTGTTTCAAGTCGACTTCTTAACCACGACCACTCAACAGGCTATTGTCTCTGTTCTCTATCACCGTCCTCTCGATGACGAGTGGCAAGCAGCCGCGGCAGGATTACACCAACACTTACAAAGCTATGCCGATGTTGTTCATCTGATTGGCAGAGCACGAAAGCAGAAAGTGGTATTCGGTGAGGAGTCCGTTACCGAACGCGTTACTGTGAATGGCAGAGATTACCAATCGATTCAAACCGAAAACAGCTTTACCCAACCGAATGCCGGTATCAATCAGCAAATGATTGAGTGGGTAAGTCGGCATGCGGGTAACGCCCAACACGATTTATTAGAACTTTACTGCGGTAATGGCAACTTCACGTTGCCGTTGGCACAGCAATTTCGGCAGGTACTGGCAACCGAAATCAGCAAGAGTTCTGTGCACGCGGCACGCGAGGGTGCAAGGCTTAATGAGATCGATAATGTTACGGTGGTAAGAATGTCGGCGGAAGACTTTAGCCAGGCCATGCAGGGAAAACTTGCGTCCAAACGCGCTGCCGACGCACAACTTGAGCGGTTTAATTGCCAGACCGTCTTAGTAGATCCCCCGCGCGCAGGGCTTGATCAGTTGGCCTTAGAGCTAGTCGCCCAGTATTCACGGATCATATACATATCGTGCAATCCGGAGACGTTAATTGAAAACATCGAGGCGTTAGGTGAACAGTTTGAAGTAACCGCAGCAGCGATATTTGATCAGTTCCCGTACACTGACCATATTGAAGCTGGTGTCATTATAGAGAAGAAGAGCTAACTTCTGGCATCGCGCCGGTTGCGGCTGCGATGCGACTCTGCTTTCGCGAGCGTTGCAGGTTGCTCCAATGAGCGTAAATGATAAGACCTGCACCGAACAAAATAATGAAAGGTTCGCCGATATGGCCAAATACGTCCCGCTGGGAATAAATGACGGCTCCTGCCAGCAGTGGAATCAACAGGCGCCATTCACCATGTTGGCGAGCCCCTCCGACTAAAGACCACAAGCCAACCACAACGCTTAAACCCAGTATGGTGTTTTCCAACAGGTCTTCACCGATGAATGCCATACCGGTCAGTGCCAACAAAGGCAAAATAAGAGGCAATAACAGACAGTGGATCGCGCAAAGTGTGGTGATCCACATCCCCGCCCTGTCCAACTTTTTCTGTTTTGATAGTGTCATAACCGCCTCGCTTTACTTAATGCTGTTATATTATAACATACGCTTTCGACTGCCAAGAGGATCGGTTAAGTTTTTATCGAAGTGTTTGATCTGGCGCTAACAATTAGCAACAGAAAACGGCTGAACTTGAGCAATATGATCGGCACCCGTCGCAATCATCAACAACCGGTCAAAACCGAGGGCAACCCCAGCACACGTTGGCATGCCGTGTTCTAATGCCGCCAATAATCGTTCATCCGGTGCTTTCATCAATTTCGAATGCGCTTGCCTGAGCTCATTATCCTGAGCAAAGCGTTGTGCCTGCACGGCGGAATCGATCAACTCATCATACCCATTAGCCAGCTCAATCCCCTGGTAATAGATTTCGAAGCGGAGCGCGACTCGATCATCGGTTTCACTTAACCGGGCTAGTGCCGCCTGTGTCGCAGGAAAGTGAGTAATCGCAACCGGACGATCAGCGGGTAAGTTCGGTTCAACCCATAAATAAAACGCGAGTTGCAACATGGTATCGGTGTCTGTTTCCGCCTGCATCCAGCTTGCCGTGTCATCGCGTTGTTTTAACCGCTGATGTAACGCATCTCGACCAGCGGCCGTCAGTGGATCACACTGTGTGTGTTCAAGAAACGCCTGTTGGTAGGTGATGATATCAGTCGCAGGCGCATTAATGCAGTCGGTTAATAGCTCGGCCACTTCAGCGATCAAATCATTCATCGAGAAACCGATGCGATACCACTCCAGCATCATAAATTCAGGGTTATGGTGTCGGCCAATTTCGTCATCCCGAAAAACATGACTTAATTGGTAAATACTGGTTTTATACTGAGCTAAGAGACGCTTCATAGCGTACTCTGGCGATGTTTGTAAGAACAGCTCGAGCGCCTGGCCGGTTGCATCGGCAGAGAGGGTTGTCACGAGGTTTTCCAAATGACAGTCGGTTACTCCCCGTTGACTCAGCGCTGGCGTGTCAACTTCGAGCACCTTTCTGTCATAAAAAAACTGGCGAACTCGGCGCATCAGCTCTGCACGCTGTTGCAGCACCTCAATTGATGCCTGAGATCGCCAGTCCATTATCCGCAACGCTTATTTCTGTACACGCGAAACGTATTCACCTGAACGGGTATCAACTTTTATCACTTCACCAATTTGCACGAACAGCGGAACACGGACCACCGCACCTGTGCTCAAGGTTGCAGGTTTACCACCAGTACCCGCCGTATCACCTTTCAAACCAGGATCGGTTTCGGTCACTTCCAGTTCCACAAAGTTCGGCGGCTGGACATTAATTGGGTTACCTTCCCACAGCGTCAAAGTACATACGTCCTGTTCAACCAACCACTTTTCTGCCTCACCAACCGCTTTGGCATCTGCAGCAACTTGTTCAAAGGTCTCATTATTCATGAAATGCCAAAACTCGCCGTCGTTGTACAGATACGCCAGTTCCAGCTCAATAACGTCCGCGCCTTCAACCGACTCACCGGATTTGAAGGTCTTCTCAACCACTTTGCCGCTAATCAACTTACGGATTTTTACGCGGTTAAATGCCTGACCTTTACCAGGTTTCACCATTTCATTCTCGATAATGCTGCACGGCTCGCCGTCCTGCATGATCTTAAGACCACCTTTAAACTCGTTGGTACTGTAATTAGCCATGATATCGTTCCTTTAATCGATAACTCTGTTGGCGGCAATAATAAAACAATCAAGGAAAATTTTCAGGTAAAATAATGACCCAGTCGATCAAATAATGGGGGAATTTTGAATCAAGCTCGACTTTTGACTCGTCCGGACTGGCGTATGGAGCTGCAGCGGGCTTTCACTCGCCCTGACGAACTGTTACGCGCGGTCGCGTTAGATCCTGCCGATTTTTCCGCCGACGTTAAAGCTCGGCAACTGTTTCCGTTGCGTGTTCCACGCCCGTTCGTACACTTAATGGAAGCCGGCAACCCCCACGACCCACTGCTGCGTCAAGTGCTTCCGCTGCGGCAGGAATTTCATGCGCCAGCAGGCTATAGCACTGACCCGCTGCATGAGCAGTCTGCTGATACCGCTAAAGACGAAGCTAAAGGGCTGCTGCATAAATATCGTTCTCGGGTTTTGATCATATTAAAGGGCGGCTGCGCGATTAACTGTCGTTACTGTTTTCGACGGCACTTCCCGTATGACGAGGTTCGTTTTGACCAGCATCAGTTAGAACAGACACTGGCTTACCTGTCTAACCACCCCGATGTCAACGAAGTCATCCTGAGCGGGGGCGATCCTTTGATGGCCAGCGACCACCAATTACAACGAATCATTGCAGCGCTAGCCGACATACCAACGCTGAAGCGAGTCCGGATTCACAGTCGTCTGCCGGTCGTTATTCCAGCACGTATCACTCAGGAACTGGTGGTCGCTTTAACCGCGACAAGATTAAAAGCATCGTTGGTGATTCATGCTAATCACGCGAACGAAATCTCGCCCTCACTGGGCGAATCGATGGCTGTACTCCGTCAGGCAGGCGTTCATTTGTTCAATCAGAGCGTCCTGTTAAAAGGCGTCAATGACACTCCGGACGCCTTGGTTAACCTGAGTGAACGTCTATTTGATATTGATGTGTTACCCTATTACCTGCACCAACTGGACAAGGTAATCGGTGCTGCGCACTTTGAAGTTACGGATACTAAAGCGCAATATTTATGGCAACAAATGAACATTCGTTTACCCGGCTTTTTGGTACCAAAACTTGTACGAGAGGTCGGTGGAGAACACAGTAAGACGCCCATCATGCCAGACGGCAACGTAACTAAGTTATCAGCTTTTGAATAAATGAAGGAATGTTATGAGCGAAGCAATGAATCAAGTCGAGCAAAAACTGCAGCAACATTTACAGGTTGTTTACCGCCAGACGGTGGACGCTGATGCCTATCTCGACGGACTGCGCCAGCAAGGTAAAGCGAAGTTTCAGGATGTTTTTGCTGAACAGAGTTGTTTCAAAACCAAAAGCAACCGGTTCCAGCCGTACCTTCAGGAAGTTACCGAGAACGTTGAGTTATGGCAACAACAGAAAAACGATGAAGAGCTGCTGCAAACAATCGTACAGCAGCTCCAGTTAATGACCGAGACGCTCGCCCGCCTTAAGCAGATTCGCCAGGCTGGTTAGTCTTTAGATGCTCAGAGAAGGTTTCATCAAACCAGCTTTTGAGCATTTTCTTCTCATAGTATAGGTCGTCGTTTTGCGAGCGTTTGGTTGCCATACTGCCAAAGTCGAAACTCATGTCTTTTAATTTAACCTGATCTTCTTTTATGACAGCGCCATCTGCGCCATGCAACTGATAGTTAAAATGTAACACCGGGAAGTCGATCGAACGGACAACCCGGATGAAATTCGAGCCACCTTCGCCAAAAGTTGGCTCCAGACGCCCGGTCAAATCAATATCCGTTACCGTTACGTTTAGCACCTGATCTTTCGGTAGTTGCTGTGACAGCTCGTTAAAATACGCCGTTAATTCGTCCATTTGACGCTTTTGAAAACGTTCCTCAATACCACTGGCCGGCTCGAAATCGGTATAATCTTCTACTTTTTCAAAACTTACTTTCGCTTCTCCCGCGATAGCTGTGGTCGACAGTAGTGCGAGCGCAGCGGTAGCGGCAATCATTGGAATTGTTCGCATAGTCACCTCCTGACTAAACTTGTTATCACTCCTAAGACAAAGAGATAGCATAAAAATTCCACAGCTCAAGGGAATTAACTGAAGATTTACGGTTGCCAATAAAAAAGGAGCCCGCAGGCTCCTTTTTAGAGATAAGGCCAGTAGGCCGGCATTACATCATGCCGCCCATACCACCCATACCGCCCATGTCGCCGCCCATAGCGCCGGCGTCATCGTCTTTTGGCAGGTCAGCAACCATTGCTTCGGTGGTGATCATCAGCGCACCAACAGAAGCAGCGAATTGCAGTGCTGAACGAGTTACTTTGGTTGGATCCAAGATACCCATTTCCAGCATGTCGCCATAAGTGTCGTTACCCGCGTTGTAACCGAAGTTGCCTTCGCCGTCACGAACGTTGTTAGCGACCACAGAAGCTTCTGCACCAGCGTTAGTCGCGATTTGACGCAGAGGCGCTTCCATCGCGCGCAGTGCCAAACGGATACCAACGTTCTGCTCTTCGTTGTCGCCACGCAGGTCAGCCAGTTTGCTGGCCGCACGTACCAGTGCGACACCGCCACCTGGGACTACGCCTTCTTCAACCGCAGCACGGGTAGCGTGCAGTGCATCTTCAACGCGAGCTTTCTTCTCTTTCATCTCAACTTCGGTAGCAGCACCAACTTTGATGACCGCAACACCGCCAGCCAGTTTCGCCAGACGTTCTTGCAGCTTCTCACGGTCATAATCAGACGTGGTTTCTTCCATTTGCTGCTTGATTTGCGTTACGCGGCCTTCAATCGCTGCATCGTCGCCGTTACCGTCAACCACGGTGGTGTTATCTTTAGTGATAACAACGCGCTTCGCCGTACCCAGGTCTTCCAACTGAGTTTTTTCCAGCTCCATACCGATTTCTTCAGAAACAACGGTACCGCCAGTCAATACAGCAATGTCCTGCAACATGGCTTTACGACGGTCGCCGAAGCCAGGCGCTTTAACCGCAGCAACTTTAACAATGCCACGCATGTTGTTCACCACTAAGGTTGCTAACGCTTCGCCTTCAACATCTTCAGCGATGATCAGCAAAGGCTTACCGGCTTTTGAAACGCCTTCTAATACCGGCAACAACTCACGGATATTAGAGATTTTCTTGTCAACCAACAGGATGAACGGGTTATCCAATTCAACCGAACCGCTCTCCTGGTTGTTAATGAAGTAAGGAGACAGGTAACCACGGTCGAACTGCATACCTTCAACAACGTCCAGTTCGTCAGTCAGTGCCTGACCTTCTTCAACAGTGATAACGCCTTCCTGACCCACTTTATCCATCGCTTCAGCAATGATTTGACCGATGGTTTCATCGGAGTTAGCAGAAATAGTACCTACTTGAGCGATAGCTTTGCTGTCGGCACATGGCTGAGAAATTTTCTTCAGTTCTGCAACCGCGGCGATGACGGCTTTGTCGATACCACGTTTCAGGTCCATCGGGTTCATGCCTGCCGCAACGGCTTTCAGGCCTTCATTGACGATGGCTTGTGCCAACACGGTAGCAGTAGTCGTACCGTCACCGGCTTCGTCGTTTGCTTTAGACGCAACTTCTTTCACCATTTGTGCGCCCATATTTTCGAACTTGTCTTCCAGTTCGATCTCTTTTGCAACAGAAACACCATCTTTAGTGATGTTCGGAGCGCCAAACGACTTGTCCAAAACAACGTTGCGGCCTTTCGGACCTAATGTAACTTTTACTGCGTCAGCCAGAACGTTGACGCCTTTCAGCATTTTTTGACGCGCTGTGTTACCAAACTTAACTTCTTTAGCTGCCATTTTTGCTTTCCTCTTAAATACGGTTTAACGATTGTGCGTGTAACTTGCTACGACCCAAGACAGCGGCTTACTCTTCTACCGCCAGAATGTCGCTTTCGCTCATGATTAAGTACTCTTCACCGTCGATTTTTTCAGTTTTCACACCGTAACCTTCGTTGAACAGTACTTTGTCGCCGACTTTTACGTCCAGCGCGCGCACTTCACCGTTATCCAGAATGCGGCCATTGCCTACTGCAACAACTTCACCGCGAGTAGACTTTTCTGCCGCCGAACCGGTCAATACAATACCGCCCGCCGATTTTGCTTCGACTTCGATGCGTTTAATAATGACTCGATCGTGTAAAGGACGAAGTTTCATCGTTGATAACTCCTCAACCTGTTATGTTTGTGGTTAATACCCCTTCGGGGCGTTTAAAAATGAATGTGCACTATAGATGGGGTAAGAAATTGCGTTATCAAGGTCTTGATGAAAATTTTTATAAAAAATTTGTGCCTGAGCACGAACCCCTTCTGTAACTGTGTTATTTTGACGGCGTGCGTTTTTGGCTATTGACCGGACTTGAGTAGAGGTAAACCATGTCACATGCAACCCGAATGCTATTTTGCACATGTGCCGATAATGATGAAGCCGGCCGCTTGGCTCATCTGCTGGTTGAGCAGCGTGTTGCGGCCTGCGTGAACATTGTGCCGCACGTTCGTTCGGTTTACGAATGGCAGGGAAAAATCGAAGACGATAGCGAAGTCCTGCTGATCATCAAAACCTCGAAACTAAAACTTGAGGCCTTAAAAGAAGCGATTCAGACACATCACTCCTATGAGTCTCCTGAACTCATAAGCTTTGAAATTGACGATGGTTTACCGGCGTATTTGGATTGGGTTGAGGCACAGACAAAATGAAGAAGTGGTTTTGGGTATTCGGAATTTGGCTCGTTTTAGGAGTCTGCTCTGCCGCACAGGCACAATCGGAGTTTTCACAGTCCAATAACCCGTTCCAGTCGGAGCCCGAATTTTTGCCCGTTGAAGAGGCTTTTTCACCAGAACTGCGTGAAGATAAGGGTGAGCTTACCGTAAGTTTCAACGTTCAACCCGGCTACTACTTGTATAAGCATCAATTCAAAGTAAAGCCAGCGGATGCGTTAGCTCAGCCCATTAATTTCCCGCCCTCGGAATCTCATGTCGATGAGTTTTTCGGCGAAAGTCAGATCTTTCGTGATTACCTTGAATTCCAGGTACAGCTGTCGTCAGACTACCAAGGTAGTAGGGTTGAACTACAATATCAGGGCTGTGCTGACGCCGGTTTATGTTATCCACCGACCACAATCACTCTGGCCGGGGCGGACCAACAACGTTCTGCAGCGGCACCGGCTGCCGCACCAGCAACCTCGTCTGGACCAGGTTTGTTTGGCCTTGAACAACAGTCGTTATTGCTATCGCTGGCATTGTTTTTCGCGCTCGGTATTGGTTTGGCCTTCACCCCTTGTGTGTTCCCGATGTATCCGATTTTGTCATCGGTGGTGATCGGCGACAAGCCGCGCACCTTCAAAAACGCATTATGGCTTTCTTTTATTTACGTACAGGGCATGGCGATCACTTACTCATTATTGGGGTTATTGGTTGCGATGGCAGGAATGCAGTATCAAGCCTACTTTCAACATCCCGCCGTGTTGATCGTTTTGAGCGTTGCGTTTGGTATCTTCGCACTTAGCATGCTGGGCTTATTTAACCTGCAGTTACCAAGTTCATGGCAGAGTAAATTACAGCAAATCAGTGGTCAGCAGCGCGGTGGTAACGTTGCCGGTGTCTTTGTCATCGGCATGATTTCCGGTCTGGTTGCCTCACCCTGCACAACGGCCCCATTATCCGGTGCGCTGCTCTATATTGCGCAGTCCGGCGATGTCATGTCCGGCGCTGCAATCCTATACGCACTGAGCCTGGGCATGGGCGTCCCACTGATGATCTTCGGGGTATCCGGCGGTAAGTTATTACCCAAAGCCGGTGCCTGGATGACCGCCATCAAGCACGCCTTTGGTTGGTTACTACTGGCGGTGGTGGTGGTACTGATAGAGCGACTGCTGTCCACACAGCAAGCATTCTGGTTATGGATTGGTTATTTTGTCGCACTCGCCGTGTTTATGGGTCAGCATTTACAAACCCTGACTCATCGCGGCGCCCAAACCATACTGTTTGTGGTTTTGGTCAGTGGCACCGTCGGCGGTATTTTCTGGCAGGTTGATAAACTCGAGCGCGCTGAACAGTCTCACGCCTTATTCACCGCCGTTAACTCATTAGGCGATATTGAACAGCAGCTTGCCAAGGCAACGGAAAATGGTCAGTGGGTGATGCTGGATCTCTATGCGGACTGGTGTGTCGCCTGTAAGGAGTTTGAACAATACACGTTCAGCAACGCCGAAGTACAAGCTGAGCTCAGCTCGATGCGACTACTCCAAGCCGACGTCACCAAAAACGACGCCGTCGATCAGCAAATCCTGACGCACTATCAGGTTATGGGTCTACCCACGGTGCTGTTCTTTAATCCACAGGGAACTGAGTTAACCGGTTGGCGTGTCACAGGCTTTCAGGACGCGGAGCGATTTTTAGAGCACCTCGAAGCCATGAAAGCCGATTAATAATCGGGAACTTGCGGCTAAAAGCGGTGATAAGACCAGTATTTTACTGCAATCACCGCTCAGTGTTCTATAATGCGGAACATAGAAACTTTTTTTGTTTTGAATGGTCGACATATTAACCATAAACTATTAAGTCGGCACGTTCGCAACATTTGGCAGCAAAATGAACCCAAAAACGTCTCAAAAAGCTAATATCCTGGTGCTTAACGGACCCAACTTAAATTTGCTGGGCACACGTGAACCGGATATTTATGGTGCCGAAACGCTGAGTGACATTCAGCAGCAACTGGAATTACTCGCACAACAGCACTCGCTGACCCTCAGTTGCTTTCAGTCCAACAATGAAGCCGAACTGATAGACGCCGTTCATGCTGCGCGTGGCACTGTTGATTACATTATTATTAATGCGGCAGCCTACTCGCATACCAGTATTGCGTTGCGCGACGCCCTGACGGCGGTTGCCATCCCCTTTTATGAAGTACATATCTCTAATATTTACCGACGCGAAAGCTTTCGTCACCATTCGTATTTAGCCGATGCCGCAGAAGCCACGTTAAGTGGTTTTGGCAGCTACGGTTATTCGTTGGCGTTACTCGCGATCATCAAACAATTACAATCCTAATTGAGGCAAACGGTTATCATGGATATTCGTAAAATTAAAAAACTGATCGAACTTGTAGAAGAATCCGGTATCGCAGAGCTTGAAATCACTGAGGGCGAAGAGTCGGTGCGCATCAACCGCTACAGCGCACAACCTGCACCTATGCAATATGCGGCACCACAACCAGCACCCGCAGCAGCTCCTGCGGCGGCACCGGCAAACCAGGACGCTACGGCAGCTCCAGCAACGGAAGAACCAAGCGGTCATATCGTGCGCTCACCCATGGTTGGCACCTTCTACGAAGCTCCTTCTCCTGACGCCAGCCCGTTTGTCACTGTAGGTTCGAAAGTGAATGTCGGCGACACACTGTGTATCGTTGAAGCAATGAAAATGATGAACCAAATCGAAGCCGATAAAAGCGGCGTTGTTAAGCAGATTCTGGTCGAGAACGAAGAGCCGGTTGAGTTTGACCAGCCTCTGTTCGTCATCGAATAAGCCAAGCAACATTAACCGCTAAACAACGACCAACGTTCAGGAATTTATCATGTTAGATAAAGTGGTTATCGCCAACCGTGGCGAAATTGCCTTACGAATCTTGCGGGCGTGTAAGGAGCTAGGGATTAAAACCGTAGCCGTGCACTCGACCGTAGACAGAAATTTAAAACACGTACTGCTGGCTGACGAGTCCATATGCATCGGTAAAGCACCGGCATCGGAAAGTTATTTGAACATTCCACGCATTATCAGTGCCGCCGAAATCACCGATGCGGCAGCCATCCACCCAGGTTACGGTTTCCTTGCAGAGAACGCGGACTTTGCCGAGCAAGTTGAGAAATCCGGTTTCGTTTTTGTCGGACCGACCGCTGACGTCATTCGCTTGATGGGTGACAAAGTATCCGCCATTAAAGCCATGAAAAAGGCCGGTGTCCCTTGTGTACCTGGCTCAGACGGTCCTCTCGATGACGACGACGAGCGCAATATTAAGTTGGCCAAACGCATTGGTTATCCGATTATTATCAAAGCGGCTGGTGGCGGTGGTGGCCGTGGTATGCGTGTTGTGCGTCAGGAAAGTGAACTGTTGAGCGCGATCACCATGACCCAGAACGAGGCGCGGGCAGCGTTCGGTAACCCTGTGGTTTATATGGAGAAGTTCCTGGAAAACCCTCGTCACGTCGAAGTTCAGGTGTTAGCCGACGGCCAGGGCAATGCGATTCACTTGGGCGAACGTGACTGTTCTATGCAACGTAAGCACCAAAAAGTCGTGGAAGAAGCTCCAGCACCAGGTATCACGCCGGAAATGCGTAAATTTATTGGTGAACGCTGCGCGAAAGCCTGTATTGAAATTGGCTACCGGGGGGCCGGTACCTTCGAATTCCTGTATGAAAACGGCGAGTTCTACTTTATCGAAATGAATACCCGAATTCAGGTAGAGCACCCGGTCACTGAGATGGTGACAGGTATCGATCTGATCAAAGAACAACTGCGCATCGCAGCCGGCCGTCAGTTGTCGATTAATCAGGAAGATGTGGTGATTCGTGGTCACGCGATTGAGTGCCGTATCAATGCTGAGGATCCCGATACGTTCATTCCTTCACCGGGCCAAATCACTCGCTTCCACTCGCCAGGTGGATTTGGTGTACGCTGGGACTCTCACGTTTATGCCGACTACACCGTGCCGCCTAACTACGATTCAATGATCGGTAAGCTGATCACATACGGAGAAAACCGTGATATCGCTATCGCTCGTATGCGTAACGCACTGAGCGAACTTATCATTGAAAACATTAAAACCAACGTGCCGTTACAGAAAGACATCATGGCCGATGAAAACTTCCAGCATGGTGGTACCAACATCCACTATCTTGAGAAAAAACTCGGTCTTGGAGGGCATTAGGCCGGTGCCTTGGATCCAACTTACCCTATCAAGTACTGAAGAGCATGCCCCGCAGGTCGGGGACATGCTCATGGCTAATGGTGCTCAGGCCGTCACGTATCGCGATGCGGCGGATAATCCCATTTTCGAACCGCCGCTTGGCAAAGTATTATTGTGGAAGCACAGTCTGGTTACCGGGCTGTTCGACGCCGCCGTCGATATGAAACCGGTTATCGCCAACCTCGAAAAGGCGAAAGTGCTACCCTCACCGCTACAATACAAACTCGACGGTCTGGAAGACAAAGACTGGGAACGAGAATGGATGGACAAGTTTCACCCGATTCAGTTTGGTGAAAGGCTTTGGATTTGCCCCAGTTGGCGAGAGGTTCCTGAGCCGAGTGCCGTCAATATTTTGCTCGATCCCGGCATGGCTTTTGGTACCGGTACGCACCCCACTACGGCCATGTGCTTACGTTGGCTCGATGGAAACCCGCCAACGAACGCAAGTGTGGTCGATTTCGGGTGTGGCTCAGGCATTTTGGGCATCGCTGCGTTGATGCTTGGCGCCAAGCACGCGATTGGCATTGATATTGACCGTCAGGCACTGATCGCAACCGTTGAAAATGCGGAACGTAATGGCGTCGCTGATGCGTTTGATGTGTACCTACCGTCTGAACAACCGACCGCGAAAGCGGAGCTGGTGCTGGCAAACGTGCTGGCAGGGCCTCTGCGCGAGCTTGCTGCAGTCATCCTTGACTATGTAGCACCAAAGGGTCGCTTAGTGATGTCAGGCATCTTAGAACGCCAGGCTGACGATGTTATGGCGGCGTATCAGCATGCCATTGACTTTGACCCTGTGGTTGTCGATGGCGATTGGGTGATGTTATCGGGAGTACGCTCTCGCTAGGCGTTATGGCTTAGCCATCCTCTATTTTTGTCAATAGTAAAAACTTAAAAAAAGGCTAAATTTGCATACTTTTTAGCCTTTTCTTTAGGCGTTAAATTCCATAAAATTCTTCACCCTTTTCGCTGCGTAGTTTTTGACCGATGCGGATTGGCCAATACCAATTAATCAACAATGTGATCCTTGCTCCGATGGCCGGTGTGACTGACCAGCCGTTCCGGCAGTTATGCCATGAACTGGGGGCTGGAATGACCGTTTCGGAGATGCTTTCCAGCAATCCGAAGGTTTGGCATACCGACAAATCGCGGCAACGCATGGATCATTCTGGTGAGCTAGGTATTCGAGCTGTTCAAATAGCGGGCTCTGAGCCGCATTTGATGGCCGAAGCTGCGCGCGTGAATGTCGCGATGGGCGCCCAAATTATTGATATCAATATGGGCTGTCCGGCGAAAAAAGTGAATAAAAAGCTGGCAGGGTCTGCGTTAATGCAACATCCAGCGTTGGTTGAGAAGATTCTCACCGCGGTGGTCGAGGCCGTTGATGTTCCGGTGACCTTAAAAACCCGTACAGGGTGGGATCCAGAACATAAGAACGGCATCGAAATCGCACAAATCGCAGAACGTTGTGGTATTCAGTCACTTGCCATACATGGTCGCACACGCGCCTGTATGTACAAAGGGAACGCTGAATACGACACCATCCGGGCGATAAAACAAGCGGTTTCCATTCCGGTTGTTGCAAACGGAGATATTACCTGTCCGGAACAAGCAAAATCGGTATTAGATAATACCGGAGCAGATGCCATTATGATTGGTCGCGGAGCCCAGGGAAACCCGTGGTTATTCCGTGAAATTGATCATTACCTCCGACACGGAGAGCACCATCCAAAGCCATCAAACGATGAGGTGGCTGAGACAGTGCTCAAACATGTCAAACGATTGCACCAGTTTTATGGTGATTATCAAGGGGTCCGTATTGCCCGTAAGCATGTGGGATGGTATCTGAATGAACGCCCTGGCGGTCGCGAAATGCGCCAACAGTTTAACCAAATCGAGCAGCCTAACGAGCAGCTCGATACGCTAGAACATTATTTTGTCACTGTAGAGAAGAGATAAGCGCACTATGTTTGATCAAAATCCTAACCGTGAGAACACATCACCTTTAACTACCATTGGTAATAACTCACAGCCGAAGCCTTTACGCGATTCGGTAAAGCAAGCGCTCAACAGCTTTTTACGTCAACTTGACGGTCAAGACCCTGAAGAATTGTATGAGCTGGTGCTGTCTGAGGTAGAAGCTCCGTTGCTGGAAGAAGTGATGACTTACACTCGCGGCAATCAAACCCGCGCCGCTACTATGCTAGGCATTAACCGTGGTACGCTTCGCAAAAAGCTGAAGAAATACGGAATGAACTGATCCCTGTGATTAAGAGCGCCTTTTGGCGCTCTTTTTTTTATAATGTTTTTAATATTACGACAGAAAGTTAAGGTTAAGTGATGCAAAGCCAACCGATTCAACGCGCTCTCATAAGTGTTTCTGACAAAACTGGTATCGTCGAATTCGCGACGCAACTGGCGGCAAAAGGCGTAGAAATCCTCTCAACCGGAGGTACTGCTAAACTTCTTCGTGACGCCAACATCGATGTTAAAGATGTATCAGAACACACTGGCCAGGTAGAAATCATGGGGGGGCGTGTCAAAACACTGCACCCAAAAATTCACGGCGGTATCTTAGGGCGTCGTGACGTCGACCAGGATGTCATGAAAGAGCAGGGAATCGCTGCCATCGATTTAGTTGTGGTTAATTTGTATCCCTTTAAAAAAACCGTCGCTGCGCCTGACTGCACCTTAGCGGATGCCATTGAAAACATTGATATCGGTGGCCCAACCATGGTTCGCGCAGCGGCTAAAAACCATAAAGACGTCACCATCGTGGTTAACAGTGATGACTATCAACGCGTACTCGACGAAATGTCAGAGAACGCCAACGCGGTATCGGCGGAAACACGCTTCAAGCTGGCCGTTGCCGCGTTTGAGCACACCGCTCAATACGATGGCATGATCGCCAATTACCTAGGTGGTAAGTTAAGCGGTGAAGCTGATTTCCCCAACACTTATAATATGCAGTTTCAACACAAACAAAGCCTTCGTTATGGTGAGAACAGCCACCAAAAAGCAGCTTTTTACACCGAAGCGGAGAGTCCATCGGGTACGGTTTCCAGTGCCAAGCAATTGCAGGGTAAAGCGTTATCCTTTAATAACATCGCCGATACCGATGCCGCACTGGAATGCGTGAAAAGTTTTACGCAGCCGGCCTGTGTCATCGTTAAACACGCCAACCCATGCGGTGTAGCCATTGGCGAAAGCATTGCCGATGCCTATCAACGCGCATTTATGACCGACCCGACTTCGGCTTTTGGCGGTATTATCGCCTTCAACCGAGAACTTGATGCAGCCACCGCAAAAGCCATTATCGATAAACAATTTGTCGAAGTGATCATCGCGCCTAAAGTGACCGACGAAGCCGTTCGTATCGTTGCCGAGAAGAAAAACGTGCGCTTACTGGAGTGTGGGCAGTGGCAACCAATTGACGCTCAGTGGGACTTTAAGCGGGTTAACGGTGGCTTATTGGTACAACAAGCCGATCTCGAAGACTTTAACCCGGACGAACTAAAAGTCGTCAGTAAGGTACAGCCGACCGAGACACAGCTGGCGGATCTTAAGTTCTGCTGGAAAGTCGCCAAGTTCGTCAAATCAAATGCGATTGTGTATGCCAAAGACGGCATGACCATCGGCGTTGGTGCCGGTCAGATGAGCCGTGTCTACAGTGCCAAGATTGCCGGCATCAAAGCCGCTGATGAAGGCTTACAAGTCGAAGGCTCCGTGATGGCTTCGGATGCGTTCTTCCCGTTCAGGGACGGTATTGATGCCGCCGCCGCAGCGGGTATCAAAGCCATCATTCAACCCGGTGGCTCAATTCGGGATGAAGAAATCATTGCCGCCGCGGATGAACATGGTATCGCGATGGTCTTTACCGGAATGCGCCATTTCCGTCATTAATGCGTAGTGATAAGTGATGTTATTTGCCGCCCCGAACATTCGGGGCTAATCTTTACCAACACTTATAACAACTAAAGAGGCAGTTATATGAAATATTCTGCAATCGCATTAACCATGACGTCATTGCTCGCGTTATCAGCCTGTGACTCGGCGCCACAATCTGCGGCGCCCGCCAGTACCGAACAGGGCGCCGCCATGACCATTGAACAGGCGGTCAGCCACAGTGACCGTACGCCGGCATTCGTTCAACGAGACGCTTTCCGGCATCCCGCTGAGACGCTCGCATTTTTTGAACTGGAACCCTCCATGACTGTGGTAGAAATTTGGCCCGGCGGTGGTTACTACAGTGAAATCCTGGCTCCTTACCTAGCCGAGGAAGGTACATTTTATGCGGCTCACTTCCCTGAAGAGAGCGACAGCAACTACTATCAGCGTTCACTCAGCAAATTTAAAGAACGCCTTGCCAGCGAAGCGGTGTTTGGTAATGTGCAATTAACCCAGTTTTCACCGGTGACTCAGCTGAGCTCGGATATCGCACCGCCAAACAGTGCCGACCGTGTATTAACCTTCCGTAACCTGCACAATTGGTACATGAATGGTGGCGAAGAAGCGGTATTAAATGCCTTCCGTCAATTCCATCAGGCTCTGGTACCAGATGGCATCCTTGGTGTGGTTGATCATCGCTTACCGGAGTCAGCCGACGATGAGGCCATGGCAAACAGTGGTTACATCAAAGAGAGCTGGGTGATTGAACTGGCGCAACAGGCGGGCTTTGAGCTGGTCGAGCGCAGTGAAATTAACGCCAATCCGAAAGATACTGCAGACCACCCCAATGGGGTTTGGAACTTACCACCGACACTGAATGTGGAGGAAGGTGATGACGCAGAAATTTATAAGGCGATTGGTGAGAGTGATCGCTTCACATTAAAATTCAGAAAACCGATAGAATAAGGATACCCATGAAAGTTTTGGTTGTCGGCGGTGGTGGCCGCGAGCACGCCCTGGCGTGGAAAGCGGCGCAGTCGCCAAAAGTGGATGAAGTCTTTGTTGCTCCCGGCAATGCAGGTACCGCAACAGAGCAAGGCTTGCAAAATATTGACATTAACGCAGAAGATGTCGATGGGTTACTGGCATTTGCACAACAGCAGGCGGTTGATCTGACCATCGTCGGTCCTGAGGCGCCGCTTGTCGCCGGTATTGTTGATCGCTTTACCGAAGCGGGCCTTGCGATTTTCGGGCCGACTGCAGCAGCGGCTCAGCTTGAAGGCTCAAAAGCGTTCAGTAAAGACTTCCTGCAGCGTCATAACATTCCAACCGCCGCCTACCAGAACTTTACCGACCGTGATGCTGCTAAGGCTTATGTTCGTCAACAACCGTTACCGATCGTCATTAAAGCCGACGGTTTGGCTGCGGGTAAAGGCGTCATCATAGCCGAAACGCTTGAACAAGCCGATTCCGCCATTGACGATATGTTGGCCGGTAACCGTTTCGGCGAAGCCGGTCACCGTGTGGTTATTGAAGAATTTCTACAGGGTGAAGAAGCATCGTTTATTGTCATGGTTGACGGTAAAGACGCCGTTGCTTTTGCCTCCAGTCAAGATCACAAAGCACGTGACAACGGCGACAAGGGTCCCAACACAGGTGGTATGGGCGCTTACTCTCCTGCCCCTGTCGTTACCCCGACGGTACACGATTGGGTGATGCAACACGTGATTAAGCCAACCGTTGATGGTATGGCAGCGGAAGGTCATCCCTATACTGGCTTTCTGTACGCTGGCTTGATGATTGCCGAAGATGGCAGTGCCAAAGTGCTTGAATACAACTGCCGTTTCGGAGACCCGGAAACTCAGCCAATCATGATGCGCCTGCAGTCCGACCTGGTTGAACTGTGTCAACTGGCGATTAACGGTGAGCTTAAGCAAACACCAGTTGCGTTTGATAACCGCGCCGCGGTTGGTGTGGTCATGGCCGCAGGAGGCTATCCAGAGAGCTACAACAAAGGCGATGTGATAACCGGTATTCCGGCCGCTACCGAAGACAGCAAAGTATTCCATGCCGGCACGGCCATCAAAGACGGTCAGGTCGTTACCAGCGGCGGACGTGTTTTATGTTGTACCGCACTTGGTGATAACGTAACCCAGGCGCAACAGCGTGCTTATCAACTGGTGCAACAGATCCAGTGGGATAACGTCTACTTCCGCACCGACATTGCCCATCGTGCCATTGCCCGCGAACAATAATCAACACCTCCGGCACAGCCTTTGCTGCTGTGCCGGCCTCGCCTTTACCTTTAGCTGTAACAGCTCTGTCACAGAAATTAAGTAAACTGCCCTCTGCCATTAAATTAACAAACCGCCTGAGGGTTATGAATTCTGCGCGCGAACTGCTCAAACTTATTGAATCCAAACAGCTGTTTCCGCTGTTCCAGCCAATAATCGATACCGCAGAAGAACACATTATTGGTTATGAAGCACTGATTCGTGGTCCGCAGGGTCATCCCCTCGAATTTCCTGATGCGCTGTTCAGTGCCGCGCAACAGCATGATTTACTGTCAGAGCTGGAGCTGGCCTGCCGCGAAGCCGCAATAAGGGAATTCTTACTGTTAGATACCGACGCGCGCTTATTTCTGAACGTAAATCCTAATGTCTTACAGGATAGTGATCATCCTCACGGTACCACGCTGAGGCTCTCCCAGCAGCTGGGGATTGACCCTCGCCGTATTGTCATTGAATTATCTGAACGCTACCCAATACAGCAGCCTGAGCTGCTAAAGGAGGCGGTACTCCATTACCAACAATTAGGTTTTTTAGTCGCCATTGACGACTTAGGCGCGGGCTATTCGGGCCTTAAACTGTGGTCGGAAATTAAACCTGATTTTGTCAAAATCGACCGCTACTTCATCAGTGACTTAAACAACCAGCCGACCAAGCGTGAATTTGTACAGTCGATTACCTCTTTAGCCCGCAAGGTAAATGCGAAAGTCATTGCTGAAGGTATTGAAACCATCGAAGAGTTTCACCAACTGCACCACCTTAATCTTTTCCTTTGTCAGGGTTTTTTGTTTGCCAGGCCCACCAAAAATCCACCACAAACATTGCCCGTTGAGCACTTATTGCCGCAAACCCGTAACACCATTGCGCCCAACCCGGATACCATTGCCAGCGTTACTCGCGATGCCATTACGTTATCGCCTTTTGACAAAGCCCATAATGCGTTGGAGTTGTTCAGTAACCGTAGGACCTTGTGTTCAATTCCGATCGTTGACAATGGCAAAGCGGTCGGCATGTTACGTCGGGAGTCATTAATGGAGCTGTTTTCAGGCTCCTATGGGCGGGCGCTTTATGCGAACAAGGAGGTTTCAAGGGTGATGGACAGCAACCCGGTTGTCGTTGACTGTAACACCCCCATTGATACCGTATCGACCATTATCACCGATGACGATGACGTCGATATATTCCGCGAGTTTATCGTTACTCAAAAGCAACAGTTTTTAGGCGTTGCATCCGTTCGGGATCTGTTAAAGCGCATTACTGAACTGCGCATACAGAACGCGCGTTACGCTAATCCACTGACGTTACTGCCGGGTAACGTTCCCATTCATCAGCACTTGGATGAACTGCTGGCCGCTCGCCAATCGTTTGCCATCGCTTACTTTGATATTAATCACTTTAAGCCTTTCAACGACAATTATGGCTATGCCAAAGGTGACGAAGTCATTCGTCAACTCGGCCAACTACTGGTTCAGTATGCGGACAGCCCGTATACCTTTATTGGCCATATCGGGGGTGATGATTTTGTGGTGATTTTCCGTAAAACAGAGGTCGCCGAAGTCATATGCAAACAGGTCATCGACGCCTTTGAACAACACATTACGACCTTTTATTCAACGCAGGATAAGCAACGAGGGTATGTGTTGGCGACCGGCCGTAACGGTCAACAGCAGAGTTTTCCGCTAACGTCATTGGCGGTTGGGTTGGTGATTGTCAGTGCTGACACGATTCAATCGCATCATCAGGTAGCGGCTCTGGCCAGCGAGGCCAAAAAGCAGGCAAAACAGGAAAGCGGCAGTTACTGTTACGTTGACTGCCGCTGACCTCAATTAATCTTCAACGATCAAATCGTCTTCACTGTCCTCAGCGGAACCCGAACCAAAACTCTCATCGGCAAACTTACCCCGGCCATACATGCTGGCCACTTTGGGGCGATGAATGCGCGCCTGATATTTGGCCCACGCTTTTTCAACCAATGTCTGTGGCGCCTGTTCGCCGCGAGCCGAAGCCAATAAAGCCTCATCCTCTTGGTTCTGAGGCTGGTAATCACCGTTCAGTAATGCCGTAATCAGACAGCCGTATTGGGTCAAAGCATCACTTTCGCGAATAGAGAAATCACCGGAGCGAGAAAAGCCGTAAGGATAATTACGAAAATCATTAAATGATCTCTTTAACAGAGACTCACGAGTCATAGTGGTCATGGCAAGCCCTTCCTACAGACTAAAACCGAACAAAAAGTCTGTCGCTCAGAAACGACAAAGACGATATAGAGCGATATTCAGACTTTGTCAATTAAAATATGTGAAGGACCTAAAAAAAAGCCGCCATCAGGCTCTTACCACTGAGTAGCAGTGACACCAACATGATAACGCCAGCCAATAGATTCTGCCGGGTATTGTTGCGGTAACTGCCCAAATGTGGCTTATTGCATAACCACCAGATGAAGCCGGCCATTACTGGCAGCAATATGCCGTTAGCTACCTGCGCCAGCCAAATCACGCTGACAGGCTTGATGCCTGCGCTACTGATAACAATCCCGATCAGTAAGATAATACTCCAGGTGGCCCGGAACGAACGGCTTTTTAAGTGACCTGACCAACCCATAATACCGCTGAGGGCGTAGGCCGATGCCAACGGCGCCGTGGTAGCAGAGGAGATCCCAGCCGCAAACAGCCCTATCGCCATCAGATACTGAGCTCCGACGCCAAACAGCGGTTCCAACGATTGCGCCAGATCAGCGGCGCTGTCGATGGTGCTCTCGCGACCAAAGAAAGCCGATGCCGCAGTCGCCAACACCGCCATCGAAATTAACCCGCCCAACGGAATCGACAGCAGACTGTCTTGTTGTGCCTGTTTCAGCTGTGACGCTGTTTGCCACTTTTTAGCGGCACTGGATGCGTGCAGAAAAAGGTTGTAAGGCACCACTGTGGTACCAATCAACGCCACTACCGTGAGCGTTGCGCCACTTGGCATTGACGGGATAAAAAGTCCTTTCAACAGCCCCATCACGTCAGGCTGGGTTAATACGAAGGTGCCAATAAAAGCCAGACTCATTAGCAGTACTAAACCAATAAGTGCTTTCTCAATGAGCCTCGCACTACCACTCCACAGCACCGCGAACGCTACCGCACCTACCGCCACTGGCCATGCATTTTCAAGCCCTAACGACGTTAAGCTGAAATCCCCCAACAGTCCGGCCAGGCCCAGGCTGGCGCCCGATAAGTTACCGCCCTGATAGACGCTGTTACCAACGACAACGGCCGCAAAAACCAAGGCGATGAAAAAACCGCGACTGGCGGGATGCGTTAAATTTTCCCGAATATTCTCACCCAGCCCTTTTTGCGTAATCACACCAACACGTAACGCCATCTCTTGCAGGATCAGACAGGCGAGCACGGAAAACAGCAAAGCCCATAGTAGCGCGTAGCCGAAATTGGCGCCCGCCAACGACGCCGTTACTACCGTTCCCGGACCAATGAAGGCTGCCGCTACCAGCGCGCCCGGACCAAACTGCGACAGTTTCATTGTTGTGGCCCTTCGATCACCGTCAGCGTGATCCAGTTGTTGTTCATGGCTTCATTTAAGTCGTGTTCGAGTGCATTGCACGCCGTATCATAATCAACCAGCAACTCGGTAACGCCACACGCTCGATTACGGCCTCTTGCCTTGCAGGTGTAGAGCGCCATATCGGCAATCTGTAGTGCGCGTTCCCAGTCCACTTGCTGTTCGCTGAGATCAGCAAACGGCAGTTCAATAAATCCTATGCTGGTGGTGATACTGATGAACTCATCATTTATTTTAATTGGGTTCTCGGCAACCGTACGCAAAATACGTTCGGCCAGTTGGAGCAGGCTACTCTGTTTAATGCCTTTCACATAAAACAGAAATTCCTCTCCACCCCAGCGCACCAGAATGTCTGAATCGCGGCAGATGTTTTGTAACCGCTTGCTTAATTCGGTGAGAACCTTGTCACCACCGGCGTGGCCATGCCGATCATTAATCTGCTTAAAACGATCAATATCAAGCAACAGTAAGCCATCCTGACTCTTGTCTAGGGAACGAGCGCGGTCGAGCATGCGCTCTTGCAGCGCTCGTCGGTTCCAAAGACCGGTCAACGGATCCTTCAATGATTGATCGGCCAGTTGCTCATTAGCGCGATTTAACTGTTGATTGGCACGCTTCGATTTGCGGTACAACAAAAATACCAGCACCAGACAAACGGCAGAAAATGCGGTAAACAAGATCCATACAATGCGTTGTTGTTCACTATTTTTAATGATTTGCTCTTTTAATTCATTCTGCTGTTCCAACAGCTCAATCTGCTGTGCATCGTCGCGTGATTTGTAGACGGCTTGCAACTCCGTCATTTTTTCTAATTGCGCGTCCTTCAGAATGCGCTCTTTCAACGTGATACGCTCACGCAAAATCTCAGCCTCGGCTGCATAGTCACCTATCAATGCATAGGCCTGAGCTAATTCACCGAGCACCATCTCGAGTTCCGATTGCGACAAGCTGTCACGAAAGATCTGGGTCGCTTCTTCCATCTGCTTGATGCCCAGACTGTCTCCCTGTTTCACTGCAATGAAACCAAGATTAAAATCGATGGTACTGAGCATTTCATCAAATCCCAGTGCTTCCGCCTTATCACGAGCTTCCAGCAAATGCTCACGCGCCTGCTCAAACCGATCCAGCCGGAGATAAGTATCACCGAAGTTATTGAGAATGATGACTTCCTGGTAATCAGCTTCCAGTTCCTGCGCCAGCTGGTAAGCCCGTCTTAATGACTGCAGTGCCCGCTCGTAATCGCCAATCGAAATTTCGGCATAATATTTCGAAAACCACAAATCATAAGCGAGGCCCTGATAGCCTTTTTCCACGGCTTCTGGCACGGTTTCCTCAACCGTTAAAATAGCAGCATCCCACTGTTCCAATGAGATTTGAATGTTGGCGATGCGACTGAGCAAATACAGCCGCCGGCCCTCATTCAGCGATGAATCCATTTCTCCCAACGCCTGCTGCGCCTGCAGTAAGTGCTGAAGCGCTGAATCAAAACGCTCCCAGTCAACATAGATAGAGGACAGCAAGTTATGGCCGTAATAGCGAATCCGTGGCGTGCGTGTCTCGTCCAGCAGTCGTTCCAACCTGGGCACCAGTAAAAAAGCATCGCCGCGTTTACCCTCCATCACCAGGAAGTCTATGCGTGAGGCCAGTATTTCGGCTTGAGCATCTGCCAACCCAACTTGATTAGCCGCCTGTCGGAGGTCATCCAACAGCGCATAGGCCTGTTCAAAACGCTCTTCATAAGCCAGTTCGCTCGCTTGATAAGCTATCGCTCTTACGCGCGTAATCAGCGGCGTATCCGTAGAAACCTGCGCCACAATGTCTGCCAGTAAAGCTTTCGCCTGCGCTTCAGACTCGCCTGCCACGGCAAGATAGTTATCCAGCTTATCTTCCAGACGTGCATCAAGAAATTGCTCGTGTACGACTTTTTGGGCATAGCCATACATACTGAACAGGAGTATAAAAATGTAGAGTAATGACTGCGTGACTAGACGCAGCCGTGAGCCGTGCAAAGAGGGCTGGTGGAGCCTGTTTATTGTTTTTATTGTCATTGGCTCTTCTCGAGTGGCATTTGCGCTTTGATTAAAGTATCAGCAAATAATAACCGATTTTTAACATCATCACCAAGTACTCTAAACAGAATACTCTGAGGCTTATATGGCAGACAAGAAGCTCGATTGGTCAAAAATACTGAAGTCCGGACAGCGCATCTTTATTGGTTCCCATGCCGGCGTACCGACAGCGCTCATTAAAGACCTGATTGCCCACTCGAAAAACTTGCATGATATCGAAATCGTCCAGCTAATGACGTTGTCCGATAACGAATGGGCCAAGCCAGAACATCAACAGTTGTTCAAGGTAAATACGTTTTTTATTGGTGGTGAAACAGTTAGAACCGCGGTTAATGAAGGGCGCGCTGATTACACACCCTGTTTTATCTCCGATATTCCTAACTTGTTCGAGAATGGCATTTTGCCCCTCGATGCGGCATTGATCATGGTCAGCCCGGCCGATCAATACGGCTATCACTCGATGGGCGTTTCCGTGGATGTGGTTTCAGCAGCGGCCAAATTCGCCAATACGGTTATCGCGCAGGTCAATCCGCAGATGCCAGTCACTTACGGCCAGTCCTTTCTGCACAAACGTCAAATTGATTACTTTTGGGAACATGAAGAGCCATTACCCACGCTTGAACCACCGGCGACGGAAGACAGCAAGATCATCGAGCGTATCGGACAATATATTGCCCTACTGGTGCGTGATGGCTGCACCTTACAAATTGGTGTCGGGCGCGTCTGTGCAGCGGCATTAAGATACCTCAGTAACCATAAAGATTTGGGTGTACACAGCGAACTGATTACCGACGACATCATGGAACTGATGCTAAAAGGGGTCATCAATAACCGCAAGAAGACATTTCACCCCAACAAAATCGTCACCAGTTTTTGCATGGGCACAAAAAAGCTCTATGATTTCGTACATCAAAACCCACATGTCGGCTTTTACCCGAGCGAATATGTTAATTCACCCACCAATGTTGCTCGAAATGACAACCTCATTGCCATCAACAGTGCCATTGAAGTGGACTTAACCGGACAGGTCGTGTCCGACTCCATCGGTCATCAATTTTACAGTGGTATCGGCGGACAAGTTGACTTTAGCCGTGGTGCGTCACTGAGTAAAGGTGGAAAGCCTGTGGTTGCGCTACCTTCTACAACGGCGGATGGTAAAGTGTCTCGTATCGTTGCACACATCAAGGAAGGTGCCGGTGTGGTTACGTCACGCGGCCACGTTCATTATGTGGTAACCGAGTTCGGCGTCGCCTCACTGCGCGGCAAAAGCATCCGCGAACGGGCGTTGGAGCTCATTCGTGTTGCCCATCCGAAGTTCCGCCAACAGTTGCTGCAACAGGTACGCCAACATTACTGGGTACCTCATTATCAGCAACAGACACCGGTCGACGTGCCTGAACTGGGCGCAATGGGTTTTAAAAAGATCCAGTTTAAAGGGGAAGAATTTGATCTGCGACCACTGTACCCGTCGGATGAACGACGCTTGCAGGAGTTTTTCTATTCGCACACCAAGGAGACCCTGCAGCTCAGGTACAACGCCGTACCAACCAGCATGAGCCGGGAGAAGTCCTGCACCCTGGTCAGCATCGATCAGTCAAAGGATCTCGCCCTCTGCATTGTGCGCCAAAAAGGCTCGGCCGCCAAAATTATGGCCGTTGGTCGCTATTACTTCATCGAATCACAAAACAGCTGTGAGGTAGCCTTCGTAACCCGTGAGCATTACCAGGGACAAGGTATGGCCAGCATGTTACTGCATGAGATGATACGTATCGCCAAATCTCGCGGCCTGCAGAGTATGCAGGCAGTCGTACTGGCAAATAATACGCCCATGCTTAACGTCTTTGAGAAAGCCGGGTTTAAACGTTTACCGGCTGATGAGCCCGGCGAAGTTTTGCTGAAACTGTCGTTGCATGATGACAAGGAAGAGTAATGTCAATTACGTTGTTTTCTCATAAAGATTGTGCGCTGCATAATCCTGACCCACACCATCCGGAATGTCCCGCTCGACTGGATGCCATTAACGATCAAATCATTCGTTCCGGCCTTGATTTTGTTATCGTCCGCGAGCAAGCAACCGCCTCCGGTTTGGCGCCCATCTATCAGGTACATGATCGTGCTTATGTTGATGGCCTATTCGCTAAAGTTCCTGCCGACGGCCACATCTGGCTCGATCCAGATACACCAATGACGTCCCAAACCCTGACGTCGGCATTGATGGCGGTCGGCGCCAACATCAATGCGGTTGACCATGTCATGTCGCATACAAATCATCAGGCATTTTGCGCCGTCCGTCCACCAGGCCACCATGCCACTCGTAATCAGGCCATGGGCTTTTGTGTTTTTAACAACATTGCCATTGCCGCTCGTTATGCCATCGATCATTACGGCCTTGAGCGGGTGGCTATTGTTGATTTTGACGTACACCACGGTAACGGCACCGAAGATATTTTTGAACACGATCCGCGGGTCTTATTCTGTTCCTCGTTTCAGCAGCAACTTTACCCATTTGTGGATGAAAATCACAACAACGAGCACATTCTTAGTATTGGTTTACCACCAGGCTGTAAAAACTATGAATGGCGGGAAGCGGTTTACCAGCGCTGGTTCCCCAAAATTGATGCGTTCAAACCGCAACTTATTCTGATATCGGCCGGTTTTGACGGCCACATTGAAGACGAGATGTCCCAATTCTTGTTGAAAGAAGACGATTACTATTGGGTCACCGAACAACTCAAACGGCTCGCTGATAAACACTGTCAGGGGCGGATCGTTTCAACGCTGGAAGGCGGTTATGCGCTCAGTGCGTTAGGACGTAGTGTCGTCGCTCATCTCAAGGGGATGTTGGGTAGTGATGCGTATTAGAAATTGGAGCGGGAAACGAGATTCGAACTCGCGACCCCAACCTTGGCAAGGTTGTGCTCTACCAGCTGAGCTATTCCCGCGTCTTTACTAGGTATTGCTATTCGTTGGAGGACTGACTTGGAGCGGGAAACGAGATTCGAACTCGCGACCCCAACCTTGGCAAGGTTGTGCTCTACCAGCTGAGCTATTCCCGCTTCGTCAGTGCGGCGTGTATTCTACCCATTACGCCGCATTCGTCAACACTTTTTCTGCAAAATTAACGCCACTTGGCGAACATTTAGTCAGACGGTTGCGCAAGCTTTAAAAAGTTATCGCGATAATGACGAAGTTCAGCGATGGATTCGCGGATATCTTCCAGTGCCTCATGAACACCTTTCTTCTTGAAACTGTTCAACACCTCCGGGTTCCAACGTTTTGCCAGCTCTTTTAAACTACTTACGTCGAGGTTGCGATAGTGAAAATACGCTTCCAGTTCCGGCATATGCCTGGCGAGAAAACGCCGATCCTGGCAAATGCTGTTACCACACATCGGGCTGGTATTCGGCTCAACCCATTCCTGCAAAAACGCAATCGTTGCTTGTACCGCATGTTGTTCGCTGTATTCACTGGCCTTGATGCGATCCACCAAGCCCGAGCCGGTATGTGTTTTGACGTTCCAGTCATCCATCCGATCAAGGTACTCCTGCGGCTGGTTAATCGCAATGACAGGCCCTTGCGCCAACTCATTCAGGTTGTGGTCCGTTACGATGGTCGCTATCTCGATAATATGGTTTTGCTCAGGATCCAACCCGGTCATTTCCAAATCGATCCAAATTAAGCGTTGGCTTTTCTCATTCTCACTCATAATCCCACTCTAAACTTATGTTATTTTCAGGTATGATAGCGTCAATTTAGAAACAACAACAGGTCGCAACGATTGGCTAAAAAACGTCGCCTCAATAAAGGTCAGCAACGACGCGTCAAGCTGAACCAGCGCAAACGGCTCGAACAGCCCGATGTCGACTGGGACAACGACCAACTCGGTCCCTCGCAGGAAGGCCGGGTTATCAGTCGTTATGGCCAACACGCGGACATCATGGACAACAGCGGAGACGTTGTTCGCTGTCATATTCGGCGTGCCGTGGATAGCTTGGTCTGTGGTGATAGAGTGCAGTGGCGCCGCGCCACTTCCTCTACGGATGGTATGCAAGGTGTGGTCGAAGCGGTTCATGATCGCGACTCACTGCTATCTCGGCCGGATTTTTACGACGGGTTAAAGCCAGTGGCTGCCAATATCGACCAAATTTTAGTGATTTCCAGTGTACTTCCCGCGTTCAGCTCACAAATTATCGATCGCTACCTTGTCGCCTGTGAAGATATTGGCATCGAACCCATTCTTGTTTTAAACAAAACCGATCTCCTGGCGACACTGGATAGCGAATTACAGCAGGAGATCGAAACCTGCCTAAGTTATTACGCCAGTATGGGTTACCAGGTCTTGCGCGTCAGCAGCGCCACAACCGACGGCCTGAGCGAGTTAATCGCACAATTACCCGGACACACATCCATTGTCGTAGGCCAGTCGGGCGTTGGTAAATCCTCATTGGTGAACAACATACTGCCCGATGTCGATACGATCACTAACGACGTTTCGGACAACTCCGGACTGGGTCAGCACACCACCACCGTGGCCACCTGGTACGAATTGCCAGAAGGCGGCGCACTGATTGATTCTCCGGGAATTCGTGAGTTTTCCTTGTGGCATTTGGAGAAAGAGCGGGTGGCCTGGGGCTTTAAAGATTTTCGTGACGTCTTAGGTGGGTGTAAATTCCGCGACTGCAAACATCAAAACGATCCCGGTTGCGCCTTGCAGGAAGCCGTGGAAGCTGGAAAAATCGCGAGCTGGCGATTACAGAACTATCATCGAATTATTGAGTCTATGAACTCACAAAAGCCCAATCGGGCCATGCAACGAGGTTAAATCACGTGTCATCCATCGACAAAATCAAGATTGCGGCACAGTACGCAATGCCAAAACATCTCCTGTCCCGCTTAGTCGGGTCATTTGCGGCCGCCAAAGCCGGTGTTTTTACGCAATTGTTTATTCGCTGGTTTATTAAACAGTATGGTATCGACATGAGCGAGGCGATCGAAGAACAGCCATCGGCTTATAAAACCTTCAATAGCTTTTTTACCCGCCGCCTCAAGCCTGAGCTGCGCCCTTTAACGGCAACCCATGGTCAGCTCGCTCATCCTGTCGATGGAACCGTCAGTCAACTTGGCGCGATTCACAGCGATCGTATCTTCCAGGCTAAGGGTCACGATTACTCATTACAGGCTCTGCTAGGCGGTCAGCAGCAAGATGCTGAGCCATTTATGGACGGTGATTTTGCGACCATTTATCTGGCGCCGAAAGACTACCACCGCATTCATATGCCGTGTGACGGAACGCTGAAGAAAATGATCTACGTGCCGGGTGACTTATTTTCCGTGAATCCACTGACTGCTGCCAATGTACCGAACCTGTTTGCCCGTAACGAGCGGGTTGTGGCTATTTTTGACACTGAGGTTGGGCCAATGGCGATGGTGTTGGTGGGCGCAACCATCGTAGCCAGTATTGGCACCGTATGGTCGGGCACCGTTACACCACCGACCGCTAAGCGCGTACATTCCTGGTCTTACCCCAGCTCCGGGCCGGAAGCGATTGAGCTCAAAAAGGGGGAAGAAATGGGTCACTTTAAATTAGGCTCAACCGTGGTTATGACCTTTGCCAAAGACAGTATTCGGTTTGACGAGTCACTCGAAGCTGGCTCTGTCACCCGCATGGGTCAGGTTATGGCGTCCATCAACGGCAGCAGTGACTAAATGAAAATCTGGGCGCACCGTGGTGCCAGCGCGGAGGCGCCGGAAAACACTCTGGCGGCCTTTTCACGCGCGATGGACGCGCAGGTTCACGGTATTGAACTGGACGTCTATGCCATTGACGGCGAGCGCTTCGTGTTCCACGACCGTTACCTTGAACGCCTTACAGCAACCCCGGGCCGTCTGAAAGACCTTAGCCAACAACAGATCCGCGAATTGCGGGTGTTTGGGCAACAAGCCATTCCGACGCTGCGCGAAGCGCTCATGCACATCAACGGTCGGTGTCACGTCAATATCGAGCTTAAAGGGGATGTCCCCAGCCCGGAATTGCTGTCTGATATCGACTACGCCCTTGCCAACACGCAATTTGAATTAACACAGATACTGGTTTCTTCGTTTAATCATCATTGGTTACAGCGCTTAAAACACCGCCGTCCTGAGGTGAACATTGGCGCACTCACTACCTGCTGCCCATTGGATTACTGCGCGTTCGCCAGCCGTCTGAGCGCCGTTGCCGCCCACATCGACGTTGATTTTGTGACTCAGGAGCTGGTCGATGACGGCCATCGCCGCAATCTTGAAGTGTATGTCTTTACCGTTGACGAACAGCACGACATTGAGGAGCTTCACGCCATGGGCGTTGACGGCATCTTTACCAATAATCCTGTATTTGCCCAGAATATATTAAAGGGGCTGTCACCGCGCGGTAACGAGCCCCTTTATCACTATCGCTAATCTCGCTCAGCGACGCGTTAATGGCGATGATCCGGATAATCTTCCTGCATGGATTCGAGCTGACGTGTCAGCGCCAATGGCGAGGTTGTGCGTTTTGCCATTAATAAATACAGAGCCGGAATCACAAACAGCGTTAAGAAGGCTGACACCGCGACGCCCGAGAAGATAACAATACCAATCACCATACGGCTTTCGTGACCGGGTCCCGAGCCCAGAATCAGCGGTAACGCACTCATTAACGTGGTAAAAGCGGTCATGACAATGGGTCGTAGCCGTTGTTGCGATGCGCGCAGCACCGACTCTTTAAAATCCAATCCGGTGTCACGCAGCTGGTTAGCAAACTCGACGATCAAAATGCCATTCTTAGCCGCCAGCCCGATGAGCATGACAATACCTATCTGAGAGTAGATATTGATGGTCTGCCCGGTGACATAAAGGCCAATAAAGGCACCGACAATCGCCATTGGTACCGCCAGCATAATCACTAACGGATGCACGAAGCTTTCAAACTGCGCTGCCAGGACCAAGAAGGTAATGACTAATGCCAGGCCAAACACAAAGATGATCGAACTGCCACTTTCCTGATAAAGCTGGGATTCACCTTTGTAATCAATTGAAACGTCATCCGGTAATTTGTCATCGACAACCCCTTCCAGAAACGCTAACGCTTCACCCAGTGAATAGCCTTCTGCCAAATTCGCTTCGATGGTAACGCTGCGCATGCGGTTATAGCGGTTCAGTTGTCCGGACGTCGCCCGCTCACTCACATTGACCACATTCGACAGTGGGATCAATTCGCCACTACGGCTCGACCGTACGTAAATGTTATCAATCGCTGCAGGGCTACGATAATCCGCTTTTTCCCCTTCCAGCATCACGTAATACTCTTCACCTCGGTCAAGATACGTGGTGACGCGTCGTTGTCCCAGAATCGATTGCAAGGTGATGCCGATATCCTGTACGGAAACGCCCAGATCAGCGGCACGAGCTTCATCCACTTCAACCAACAGCTGCGGTAGCGTTTCTTTATAATCGCTATCAACCTCCTGCAGGCCTGGGTTCTTCATGGCTTCTTCTATCACCACATCGCGGTATTCAGCCAATTGTTCATAGGTATTCCCCTGTAACACAAACTGCACCGGCCGGCCGCCGCCACCGCTGATACCGCTGCGCATAAAGGCAAATGCCTGTACACCGACAACTTGGTTTAACTTGGTGCGCATTTCCTCCATCAACTCAAAGGTTGACCACTCACGCTGTTCAAATGGAATGGCACCGACAATCGCGATACCCGCTGAGCCACCCCAGCCCGGCGCTCTTACAATCACCCGATCAATTTTATTTTGATCGATGTAAGGCAATAGGATCTGCTCGATTTCATCCATATGCCGCGAGTTGGATTCAAAACTGGCACCTTCAGCTCCACGGATACTGATATAAAAGGTTCCCCGGTCCTCCGGCGGCGCAAATTCTTGGGGGATAAGTTTTAACGCACCAAAACTGACAACACCGGCGAGGATCACCAATATCAACGCAAACACCGGGCGAGCGACGCTGGCTTCCAGCAGTTTTCGGTAACCATTTTCCAGCCAGGCGAAAACGGCATCAAACGCTTTACCAAACTTACTGGTTCGCTCTTTATGCGAAAGCACCTTAGAGCTTAACATCGGCGTCAGGGTAAGCGCGGCAATACTGGAGAATGCGACCGCAGCGGCAATCGCCAGCGCAAACTCGGTAAACAGTTTACCGATATTGCCTTCCAGAAAAGCCAAGGGGACAAACACCGAGATCAATACCAGAGTGGTTGCGACGACCGCAAAACCAACCTCTCGCGCACCGCGGTAGGCAGCCAATAACGGCGGTTCACCGGATTCAATACGACGATAAATGTTTTCCAACACCACGATCGAATCATCAACCACTAAGCCAATCGCTAGCACCAACGCCAACAAGGTCAGCAAGTTAATTGAAAAGCCTAGGGCAAACAGCACGATATACGAGGCTATGATCGCAACCGGTACCGTTAACGCCGGGATGATGGTTGCGCGGACATTACCGAGGAACAGGTAAATCACCACCACCACCAGACACATGGCCACTAACAAGGTGTTGTAAACTTCGTCTATCGAGCCTTGTATAAATACCGATGAGTCGTAACTGGTAGCCAGATACATGGTTTCCGGCAAGGTTTTTTCCAGCCGCTCCATCTCCGCGCGTACGTTTTCGACCACCGCCAGCGTATTCGCCTTCGACTGTTTGATGATGCCGATACCGACCATGTTTACGCCGTTACCGCGGAAGTCGGTTTTATCGTCTTCTGCACCCAGCTCAACCCGTGCGACCTCACCTAACCGCACCAAATAACCGTCATCGCCGCGACGAATCACGAGGTTTTGGAAGTCTTCCTCAGACAAGTACGAACGTGCCATACGTACGGAGAACTCGCGCTCGGTTGACTCGACTTCTCCGGCAGGTAACTCGATGTTCTCTTCCCGTAACCGGTTAACAATGTCGGTTACCGTAACTTCTCTGGCCGCCATCGCATCGCGATCCAGCCAAACCCGCATCGCGTAGCGGCGATCACCACCGATACGAACCCGCGCAACACCGTCGACAACGGCCAGACGGTCGACAATATAGCGTTCCGCATAGTCAGTGAGCTCCAGAATTGACATGCTTTCACTACGCAAATTGTACCAAACTACGGTCGTTTCATCGGACGACGCCTTGGATACCTCAGGTGGATCGGATTCTTCCGGTAAGTTATCCAATGCTCGGGATACACGCTCCCGCACGTCGTTTGATGCGGCATCAATATCACGGGTCAGATTGAATTCGATGCTGATGTTGGAATAGCCCGGGCGACTGCTTGAGCTGATGTTTTTTATCCCCTCAATGCCGCTGATACGTTCTTCAATAAGCTGAGTAATTTGCGTTTCCACGACTTCCGCGGAAGCGCCGGGATAATCCGTACTGACGCTGACGACCGGCGCATCGATATCGGGGAATTCGCGTAACGGCAACATGGTAAACGCAACGATACCGAAAATGAGTAATAGGACATTAATGACCGTGGCAAAAACCGGTCGTTTTACCGATACATCTGATAAAAACACGCGTTAGTCCTCCTGCACGTCTACGGGAACACCATCGCGCAGGCGCACTAGCCCCTCTACGATCACTTGATCACCCGGTTTTACCCCGTCGGTAATTTCAACAATACCTGGTTTACGTCGTCCAATGGTTACTTCAACACGCTGTGCCCGGCCATCCGGTGTTAATTTAAACACGTACTGCCGGCTTTGAATCGGCATCACCGCTTTTTCTGGGAGCAACAAGGTTTCATCGATGCTCCGCAGCAGTGTGATTTCCAGTAGCATACCAGGGCGTAATAAGTCACCGTCATTCGGCAGTTGTGCCCGAACCCGGACCGAGCGAGTAACCGGGTCGACACGCGAGTCAATACTGCTGATACGACCAATAAACTGCTGCCCCGGGTAGGCACTGTTTCGTGCAATCACTTCCTGATTCACGGCCAGGCTGGCAAAGTAACGCTCCGGCACACTAAAATCGACCTTAATCGGACTGATGTCGTCCAGTGTTGTGAATACATCACCCGGAGCCACTAATGCGCCCGGACTGACTTCCCGAATACCGACTCGACCGGAAAACGGTGCATAAATCTTCATTTCAGCCAAGGTAGCTTCAGCTACCTCGAGCTCCGCCTGTAGCCCATTCACAGCAACCTGCTGCTCTTCCAACTGCTGTTGAGACGCCGCATTGCCTCGGCGCAACTCGGTAAGACGATCCAACTGACGTTGCGCTTCTCCTAAACTGAATTTCAATTGCTGTACCCGGGCGACCTCTTTGCGCGCGTTCAGCTCTGCCATCAACTGACCTTGCTCAACGAAGTCACCGCTTTCAAAATAAATCTTCTCAACCACGTCCTGGGTTTGTGCGGTGATGGCGACCGTTTCGTTGGCTTGTGCTGTGCCCAGTGCCTGAATCACATCGCGAAACTCACTGAGTTCAGCAACCTGCACACGTACTGGCACACTCGGCTGTTGCCGCTCTTGCTCTTGCTGTTGTGGTGGAAATCCAAAAAAGTAAATCGCTAACGCAATAAGAACGAGAACGATAACGGTTAGTGGGTTGATCCAGGAACGTCGGGCCATGTTTACCTCTTGGCATCAGGAGACAATTAAAACATAGCCCATTGTACGGAAAACACCGCCACGGGGGCGGTGCATCTAACGAGGATAAGTGGGTATTAATCGCAAAAGTAAGTGTGCGTCAGACCCTTTAGTCCTGCTCATGGTAGCGCGGGCTATGCTTATGTATCGCTTCAATAAAGGCGCCGGCATGTTCCGGATCGACTTCCGGATGAATACCATGACCAAGGTTGAACACGTGGCCAGTACCCTGACCATAACTGGCCAAAATGGTCTGCACTTCTTCCTCAATGCGGGTCGGGCTGGCGTAGAGCACACTCGGATCCATATTGCCTTGCAAGGCCACTTTACTACCGACACGTGCACGAGCGTCGCCCAAGTCGGTTGTCCAGTCAACGCCTAACCCATCGGCTCCGGTCGCTGCCATGGCTTCAAGCCACTGACCACCGTTCTTGGTAAACAAGGTGACCGGCACCTTGCGTCCCTCGGAGGTCTTGGTCAGGCCTGCAACAATCTTTTCCATATACGCCAGCGAGAACAATTTGTAGTCTCGTGGTGACAGTACCCCGCCCCAAGTATCAAACACCATGACGGCTTGTGCGCCGGCGTCAATTTGCGCGTTCAGGTAATCAATAACCGAGTCTGCTAACACCGTCAGTAACTTATGCATTGCTTCTGGTTCGGCAAACATCAGACGCTTAACCTTGGAGAAATTCTTGGTGCTGCCGCCCTCAACCATGTATGTCGCCAGCGTCCAAGGACTGCCCGAAAAGCCAATCAGTGGCACCTTACCCTGCAACTCCTGACGAATTAAGCTAACCGCATCGGTCACGTATTTTAAGTCGCTGCCCATATCCGGCACACTTAAGCGCTCAATTTGCTCAATCGTTGTTACCGGTTTCGCAAACTTTGGACCTTCTCCGGTTTCAAAATACAATTCCAATCCCATAGCGTCAGGAATGGTGAGGATGTCGCTAAACAGAATCGCCGCATCCAGATCGTAACGACGTAAGGGTTGTAAAGTAACTTCACATGCCAGTTCGGTATTGCGGCACAGCGACATAAAATCACCGGCTTGCGATCGCGTGGCTTTATACTCTGGTAAATACCGGCCTGCCTGACGCATCATCCACACGGGAGTGCGGTCAACAGGTTGCTTTAGCAGGGCTCTTAAGTAACGATCGTTTTGTAACGCCGGTTTTTGCATGTGATTGATTCCATTAGCACAACAATAAAGCGGTGATTTTACCACTATTGCGAATCTTTGCCGATAGCCTTTTCTATTAAGGTTCGTGCGATCGTACCATGCGGGGGAATGGTTGGCAGTTGATCAAACGCAAACCAGTCACCGGTAACCAGTTCGTGCGGATCAATATGCAAATCGCCGGCCGCCCATTCGGCGGTGAAGCCCATCATTAGCGAATGGGGAAAAGGCCATGGCTGGCTTAACTGATACTGGATATTTTTTACGGTAATACCAGCCTCTTCATGAACTTCCCGTTCAAGTGCCTGTTCAAGCGACTCACCCGCTTCTACGAAGCCCGCCAGAATGGAGTACATACCTTCTTTGTGACGTTTCCCTTGTGCCAACAATATACGGTCACCACGGGTAATCGCAACAATGACACAAGGCGACACGCGCGGATAACAGCGATGCTGACACTGATGACAATGCATCGCTAATTCCCAGTCGACGGCTTGCATGCGTGTGCCGCAGCGGCCACAAAACCGATGGGTACTCAGAAAATCACTAAACTGACGAGCGCGTCCCGCCAACGCGAACTTCTCCAGATCCTGAGTGTCGAGCAACGCTCGCAACGATTGGAAGCTACCATCCGCAAAGCTGTCATCAAGATAATCCGCTACCACCAGGTAACATGAACGCTCACGCAGTTCGCCAATAAACACGGTGGTGTAGTCGTTTAAATCAGGAAATGACATATCCTGTAGACAGCCAAAGGGTAAATCATTATCTTCAGTAACTAAGATCTGATCCGAACTGACCACGCACCACCAAGCCGGTTCGTCGTCAGCAGGTCGTGAATAAGGCTTTACCATTGGACTCTCCTATGATGAGATAAGAGCGATGACGACTTTTTACGTCATGTGAGAGTAGTGATTGTGACAGATAACGGATGTTCGGAGAAGCACATGTTAAGGAAAGGCGAACAAGCCCAGCGAAAATGGGGTGGAGCCAACGACAGTATTGACCAGTGGTTGACTGAACGTCAGGATCTGTTGGTCAATTACTTTAAACTTGCGGCGCTGCCGCCCTACGAAACCGTACGTAACGGCCTACCGGATATTTCCGACATCCGCGAATTTTGTGGCCAATTGGTGGATTACGTTTCCAGTGGCCATTTCGAGATATACGGCCAGTTAATCAAAGCCGGTAACGATAAACACATCAAGCTCGATGATTTGATGGATGACTTGTTTCCGCTTATTTCTGATACGACGGACATTGCCCTCGATTTTAATGACCATTATGGCGAAATCGATAACACCACCGAGCTGAACAAATTTGATCGCGACCTCTCAGCACTGGGGGAAGCACTTGAACTACGGATGGAATTTGAAGATCAGCTGCTCAATCATCTGCACGAGCATGAACTGATTAAAAGTTAAAAGCACGTATTAAAAAGCCGGCTCGAAGCCGGCTTTTTAGTGATTTAAGCACCATTAGTTATTTTGCTCGGTGCCGTCCGCATTCTCTGCTTCGTCGTTTTTCACATCAAGCAGCTCAACGGTAAAAATCAACGTTGAATTAGGTGGAATTTGACCGCCACCCACTTCACGGTCACCGTAAGCCAATTCAGCCGGTATCACGAAGCGATACTTCGCGCCTTCTTTCATTAGCTGCAGGCCTTCGGTCCAGCCTGGGATCACTCGGTTTAATGGGAACACGGTCGGTTCGCCACGCTCATAAGAGCTGTCAAATACTTCACCGTTGACCAAGGTACCTTCATAGTGAACTTCGACGGTATCGTCCGCCGCAGGGCTGACACCCGAGCCTTCTTCCAGCACTTCATACTGAAGTCCTGATTCCGTTACGGTTACGCCATCTTTCTTCGCATTTTCCTGCTGATAAGCCGTACCTTGCTCTGCCGCCTTGGTACCCAATACATTTTGACGTTGCTCCATAACCGTCGAACGGAGGTCATTCAGCAATTTCTCTGCTTCTTCCTCATTCAACTTCACTTCACCTTTCACCGCGTCAACAAAACCTGCAATCACCATGTTACGATCCAGCATAACTTCGGCTTCTTCTTGCTGGTCGAGGTTACGGCCAACAAAACGACCCACGGATGAGCCGAGCGCGTAGGCTTGTTTTTGTTCTTCGGTTTTTAGCTCTTCCTGACTGACTGGGTATTGCTCTTGCTGTGAGCAGGCCGCCAGCGCTAACGTCAGAGCAGACAGCGCTAAAGGCTTTATCACTCGATTCATGTTTTTCTCCAATTTGGTCCCGTATTGCTACGGACTATGCCATAATTCCTAAATGAGGTCAGCACCATACTACACAACCACAGGAAGCTTGCCCATGACTTTTCGCGACAAACTCTACCTTGTGGCCCTGGCTTTAGTTGTGACAGGCTGCAGCCCGGCACCGGATAAAGTGCATCAAAAAATTCATGCACAACAGGGAACCTATGTCGCTGATATAGCAGATGATGGCTCCTTCAGTGTCGTGTCGACCAATGAGAATGGTATCTTACTTTGGCCACGCTATGCGAATGACGCCAAATTTCAATGGCAACATGATGACCAGACCTCCCAAATTATCGCGGTAGACGCAAGCTTTGATGGCAGTGTTGTCGCCACCTCGACCCGGGTGGAGTTCGCGTTGTGGGACGCAAAAAGTGGCGAGAACCTTGGCTTTTGGAAAATCGGCAGTGGTGGTATTCAGGACGTTGCAGTAAGTAACGGCGGTTCAACCATCGTTTTAGCAAAGCGGGATGGTACGCAAATCGCCTTTAATCCGAGCTCAGGTCGGCGTATCGAATTTTACGGTCATACCGAGCGCGTCAATGTCGTGGATATCTCTGCAAATGGTTTTTACGTACTCAGCGGCAGTAATGACGCATCGGCCATTTTGTGGGATACCCGCAGCGGCCAAATTGTCCACAAGTGGGAACATAAAAACCGCGTAACTCAGGTGGCTCTTCATCCTAACGCGAAGTATGTATTCACTTCCGGAAGTACCGATAACGCCAAAATCTGGCAGTTGCCCGACGGCAGTGAGTACAGCCGGCTGCAATTTATTGATCGACAAAAAATCTTCAGCAGCGCGCGCTTTAATCAGTATGGCAGCGTGCTGATAACAGGTGCACCTTCACGCCGAATCACACTGTGGGACACCCAAACCGGCAAGTCACTGAAACACTGGAATGTGGGTTTGGTCGAAGAACGTAACCCCAATAGCGCCGTCGTATTGGCGGTACATTTTTATGACAATGAAAACATCGTTCTGAGCGAGAGCTCAGCCGGGCTGGCCGAATGGTGGCAACTTGAATCAAATTGGAATGAGTAAGTAATGACCGATATCCACGAACTTCTCTCACGTCTAGAGAGTTTAGAAACGCAGCTAGCTTTTCAGGAAGATACCATCGAATCCTTAAACCAGTTGGTAACCAAACAAAATAATGAATTGAAGACAATGAGCGAGCGCATGCGCTGGCTCGGCCGTAAACTGAATCAGTTGCAAAATAATGAGTCAGGGCCTGATGCCGACCCAAGTCAGGAACCGCCGCCACCGCATTATTGAAACAACGACGTCTGTCATGTATAACAGATGTTCACTTTTTGTTAATGGAACATTATGTCTGCAAAGCACCCCATTATTGCGGTGACCGGTTCTTCCGGCGCCGGCACAACCACGACCGGACAGGCAGTTCGCCACATCTTCCGGTCGCTGGAGATTGCCGCCGCCTTCGTTGAAGGCGATAGCTTTCACCGATACTCGCGCCCCGAGATGGAGCTCGAGATCCGTAAAGCGCAGGAACAGGGTAAGCACATCAGTTATTTCGGTCAGGAGGCCAACGACTTCGAGCGTTTGCAGGAGCTGTTTCGTTGCTATGGCAAATCTGGGCAAGGGCAAATCCGCCGATACTTGCACACCTTCGACGATGCCGTGCCCTACAACCAAATGCCGGGTACTTTTACCCCTTGGGAAGATTTACCCAGCGATACCGACGTGTTGTTTTATGAAGGCTTGCATGGCGGTGTTTCCGGTGAAGGTTATGATGTTGCACAGCACGTCGATTTGTTGATTGGTATGGTTCCCATTGTAAACCTGGAATGGATTCAAAAACTCATCCGCGATACCCAGGATCGGGGCCACTCACGTGAAGCCGTCACCACCAGTATTGTGCGCAGTATGGAAGATTACATTCACCATATCGTGCCGCAGTTCTCCAGAACACACATCAACTTTCAACGGGTACCGACGGTAGATACGTCCAACCCATTCAGTGCCAAAGACATTCCCTCACTTGATGAAAGCTTCGTCGTGATCCGCTTTCGCGGTATCAAAAACGTTGACTTCCCCTATTACCTGCAAATGATTGAGGGCTCTTTTATGTCGCGTACGAATACCTTGGTGGTGCCCGGCGGTAAAATGGCGCTGGCCATGGAGCTCATTCTAACGCCATTGATCGAACAGATTATGGAGCGGAAACTCAAAGCCAGAACCCAGCTTGACTGGATCAGCTCCAAATAAGCTCCAATGCCGTCAGGATTCTGCGACCAGCCACCGATAATCGCTGCTGGCACCGTCACTCTGAGCCAGTAGCCGCGTCAGATAAGGCAGGATTTCGTTGAGTTCGTTAACCATGCCAAAGGGCGGGTTAATCCAGACAAAACCGCAGCCACTTAGGCCTTTCGCTTCATCCGCTGAGCGAATCATCAGTTCTATCGCTAATGTTTTCGGCACATCCGGTATGGCAGCGACCGCATCATAGAAAGCGGCGATTTTGACCGGATCTTTGATGGGAAACCACACCGCATAACTGCCGGTCTGCCAACGCTTTAAACCTTGCTCAAGCGCCGTAGTTACCTGATCGAACTCATCGACTTGTTCAAACGGCGGATCAATCAACACCAGTCCGCGTTTCTCATTCGGCGGTAGCTTTGCACTCAGCGCTTGGTAGCCATTTTGGGGCGCCAGAATTTGTAATTTCTTACTATTACCCAAGGTCACTAAGTTTTTGCGCAGGGTGACCGCATCCTGCTGATGCAGTTCACACACCACAAGCCGATCTTGAGTTCGCATCAATGCATGAGCAAGCCAGGGCGAGCCCGGATAATGAGCGGGGTCTGCCGAGCCATTGTTCAGCGCATTCACGCAAGCAACGTAGTCGTCTGTAAATGCCGGGCGATGGTCGTCAGCCAGCAAGCGACCGATGCCGTCGCGGTATTCATTGGTTTTTTGCGCTTCTTCCGTGGCAAAATCATAACGGCCAATACCACCATGAGTGTCCAGCACCAGGTAAGGCTTGGCTTTCTGATTTAAATAGCTAATTGCGCGGGTTAGCAACAGATGTTTGAAAACGTCGGCAAAGTTACCGGCATGATAAATATGGCGATAATTCATGCGGCACGAATGACATAACTGTGTGTCATTGCAACACTTGCTTCTAGCATTTTGGCGACGGAACAATACTTATCGGCTGACAGCGCAACCGCGCGTTCAACGTGCTTTTCTGCGACATCGTGTCCGGTCACTATAAATTCCAGGTGTATCGCTTTAAACACATTCGGTGTTGCACCAACACGCTCACCTGTAACGGTGCATTCACAGCGCACCACCTTTTGGCGGGCTTTTTCAAGGATACTGACCACATCAACCGAGGCGCAACTGCCCGCTGCCATCAGTATCATTTCCATTGGGCTGGGCGCCGTTCCCGGACTGTTGCCGTCCAACACCGTTTGGTGTCCGCTGCCGGATTCGGCGACGAAGGTAAGCCCATCAACCCACTTTACCGAGGCTGTTAAACGATTGTCTGCCATGGGAACCCTAACTGTTTAATTTCTGATCAAAAAGATTTTTCACGAGTCCGACGAATTCAACCACAAATTCCTCTTGCTCGGCGGTGGGATGATTGTTGAGGACACTCGACAGGACTTCCTCTAAATCATACATGATGGCATCTGCCTCACGAACGATATCAAGCCGTGTTTCCTGCTCCAACTGGTTCTGCTCAAACACCGTGATCATGCTTTCGCCCAGCTTTTCTTCAAGCAGTTCGCGCAGGGTATAATCCGCGGTAGACGTAGTACCGGTATTCTGCGCAAACAGCGGTAGCTGGCCCGTTAAATACTGGACCAGCTCAATATACCCGTCGGTGTCAACAATCATAAAAGGCCTTGATTAAAATTTTAATCCCGGCGCCAGGCTCTCGGGCATTGTCATGCTCGATGCTTCAACGGATGCGACCGGATACGAGCAGTAGTCAGCCGCGTAATAGGCACTGGCGCGGTGGTTACCACTCGCTCCGATACCACCAAACGGGGCAGCACTGCTGGCTCCTGTAATCGGTTTATTCCAGTTCACAATACCTGCCCGGATGTGCTTGAAGAAGTAACGATAGGTTGCCTCATCATCACACAAAATGCCTGCAGATAAGCCATAGCGCGTGTTATTTGCTTCTTTAATCGCCTCATCCAGTGATGAAAAGCGATAAACTTTTAGCAATGGTCCAAAATATTCTTCATCCGGAATATTTTCAACACCCGTAACGTCAACGATACCTGGTGTGACAAATCCAGTTTGCGGATCCCGGTGCGTCAACTTAACCAATGACTTACCGCCTAACCGCAACAACTCACTTTGTGCATCGGCCATTCCAGCAGCAGCTTTAGCTGAAATCATGGCCCCCATAAAGGGTTGTGGATCAGCCTCGTAGTCATCAACCACAATATTCTTGGTGACTTCCACCAAACGATCGAGTACCGCCTGACCTTTTTCGCCGGCTTCGATAAACAGACGGCGCGCACAGGTACAACGCTGACCTGAGGTAATATACGCAGATTGCACGATATTGTGTACCGCGGCATCGACATCCGACACATTGGTTACGATGAGTGGGTTATTACCGCCCATTTCCAACGCCAGAATTTTATCCGGACGGCCGCCAAACTGTTTATGCAACAAATGCCCGGTATTGGACGAGCCGGTAAAGTACAGCCCATCAATTTGCGGGTGCACGGACAATGCTTTACCGGTTTCAACTTCACCCTGCACCAAGTTTAAAACGCCAGCAGGAATACCCGCTTTTTCCCAGAGTTTAACGCTGAATTCAGCCACTTTTGGGGTCAGCTCTGACGGCTTAAATACCACGGTATTACCGGCGATCAGTGCTGGCACAATATGTCCGTTGGGTAAGTGGCCAGGGAAGTTGTAAGGACCATACACAGCAACGACACCGTGTGGCTTATGACGAATAAAGGCTTTCGCACCAGGCATATCATTCTCAACCGTGCCGGTGCGTTCATGATACGCTTTTTCAGAAATTGCGACTTTTCCGATCATAGCGCCCACTTCGGTGCGTGTTTCCCAAATCGGTTTGCCTGTCTCTTCTGCCATCGTGCGCGCGAGAGCTTCCTTGTTTTCGCCAAGTAGCTCTGAAAAGCGTTTACAAATCGCCAGGCGTTCGTCAAAACTGCGCTGTGACCATTCAGGGAACGCTTTGCGCGCCGCCATAACCGCAGCGTCCACTTGGCTCTCGTCAGCCGCCTCGCCAGACCAAACGACTTCGTTACGAGCCGGGTCAATCGATTTAAACAATTTGCCTTTACCGGCAGCCCAGCTGCCGTCAATAAACTGTACACTGGAACTCATAAAATGAATCTCCTGTTACATGGCCACGATGCGTGCATCGTCGCCTTGTTCTAATTGTAAATGCTGTGCCTGTTCTGCGGTAACTTGTAGCGTTTCAGCGCCGGGCTGACACATAAGCTGCGCCGCACGGAAGTGTTCAAGCTGTGTATTACAGACAATATGCGGCTCTAAACCTTGCTCGGGTAGCCGCGCGACAATTTCAACCGGTACCAGCCTGCTGTTGCGCACACTTTTTAGGTTACACACTTCAGCTTCTACCGTAGGTCCGGCGTCAAAAATGTCGACAAAACCTCGGAAACGTAATCCTTCCGCCTCCAGTAACCGCAGTGCCGGACGTGTATTGTCATGCACCTTACCAATAACCGCACGTGCCTCATCCGACAGCAACGCCGTATAAATCGGAAAACGTGGCATCAACTCGGCAATAAAGGTCTTGTCGCCGACACCACTGAGGTAATCAGCTTTTGGAAAGTCCATCGAAAAGAAGTGCTGCTCCAACCACTGCCAAAACGGCGAGTCACCATTTTCGTCAGAAACACCGCGCATTTCAGCAATAACCCAATCACTGAAACGTTGTTTAAACTGCGCCAGGAACAACATCCGAAAACGCGATAACGTTCGCCCATTCATACTATGACGATAGGGTTCGCGTAAAAACAGCGTGCATAATTCCGATACGCCAGTGTAGTCATTACACAACGTCAACGTTTCTAAGGAATTATAAATATTCAGCTTTTCCGAGTGGTGAACGGCTTTACCCAATCGATAATGCCAAAACGCTTCGGTTAGGCCGACTGCTGCTTCGATCCCACTCACGCCCGCAATTTCACCGGACTCGGTGTCTTCCATCACAAATAAGTAACTTTCATCGCCCGGTGTTACCACGTCTTTTTTGGTAAACGCCTGCTTGGCTCGAGCGATTCTTCGCTCGAGCAAGGCTTGATCTACCGGCAGCGAGGTAAAGCCATGGCCTGATTCTACGGCGCAGCTGTATAGCGCCTCATAATCAGCTGACTCAATCGGTCGGATCAGCAACATAGCTCAGCTCCTTTATTCGCCGATGACTTGCGCGACCGCTTTCTCAAAGCGCTGAAGACCTTCTTTGATGTCTTCTTCCGGAATGATCAACGATGGTGTCAAACGAATAACGTTCGCACCGGCAACCAGAACCATCACACCGTGTTCCTGTCCGGCCAATAAAAAGTCACGCGCACGGCCTTCAAATTTGTCGCTCAGCTCAGCGCCCAGCAGGCAGCCTTTACCGCGCACGTCTTTAAAAACACCGTACTTTTCACCGATCGCCGTTAACTGTTCTTTCATCCATTGCTCGCGTTGTTTGACGCCATTGAGCACCTGTTCGGTGTTAACCACATCCAACACTGCTTCCGACACCGCGCAAGCCAATGGGTTACCACCGTAAGTGCTGCCGTGGGTACCCGGCTTCAAGTGCTCAGCAATTGCCTCAGTTGTCAGCATGGCACCAATCGGGAATCCACCACCGAGCGATTTTGCACTGGTCAAAATATCCGGCGTCACACCCAATTGCTCGTAGGCATATAACGTACCGGTGCGACCAAAGCCGGTCTGAACTTCGTCAAAAATCAATAGCGCATTATGTTGGTCACAGAGTTCACGAACGGCTTTTACAAAGTCCATATCCGGAGGCACTACACCGCCTTCACCTTGTAATGGTTCCATCATGACGGCGCAGGTCTTGTCAGAAATCAACGCTTTCAGTGCGTCGATGTCATTGTAAGGGACATGATCGATAGCGCCTGGCTTTGGACCGAAACCTTCTGAATAGGCCGGCTGCCCGCCAACGGTAACGGTGAAGAAAGTGCGCCCATGGAAGCCTTTGCTAAACGCAATGATCTGTTGCTTATCTTCGCCATGAACATCCAACGCCCAGCGACGAGCCAGTTTTAATGCCGCTTCATTGGCTTCTGCTCCCGAATTGGCGTAATAAACGCGGTCGGCAAAGGTTGCTTCCGTCAGTTTCTTTGCCAGACGAATAGCAGGCTCGTTGGTAAATACGTTACTCAGGTGCCAAAGCTTCTTACTTTGTTCATGCAATGCAGACACCATTGCCGGGTGACAATGACCCAAACAATTTACCGCGATACCACCGGCAAAATCGATGTATTCTTTACCTTCCTGGTCCCAAACACGTGATCCTTCACCTTTCACTGGAATCATACTTGCCGGGTTATAGTTAGGCACCATAACTTCATTAAACAAGTCACGGGTGACTGAAATTGCGTTGTGATTGTCGGCCATTGCTCACTTCCTTATCGCTTGTGCGAATTAATTGATAAGAGTCATGGATTAATAGAGTAGCCCGTAATTATGCCAAATTTTAATCAGTTTGTCTGTTTTAATTAGGCGCTGACGCCAGACTATGCGCGGCCTCGGGCGTTTTTTCAAAAGAACGGAATAACTATTCAATCATGCGCCATTACGGCGCATGATTAGTCATAAACAGAAGGGAACTTATTCAGGAACAATCACTTTGGGACGTTTTAAATTAACATTATTCAGCGTTTTGACGCGCTCGGCACCAATGTCGTGTTTCTTCAGTAAGATCAAACCTTCTTCAACCGAAGCAAGATCAACCTCGCGTAATAAACGAAACTCACAAAACGCGTTAGCCTGACCCAACACACGGGCATAATCGGTGTAATCGTCCTGCGTCTTCGCCTGGGTGAAACTCAACAGGTGCTGGCTTATCGGAACTCGTTGTAAGCCCCAGCCCTCAGCCACCAAGTAGCTCACTTTCTTATCTTGCTCGAGCATTAAATTACGTAAAAAACGTTCATCCGGTTTCAACTCGACCAGGGCATTGTGTTTATCAGGCGTACTGTCCTTGATTGACTTCATCGCCATTTCGCGTTGAGTGTCATCAAATACCCGCAAATACAATTTGGTGAGTGCAATTTTACCCAGTTCATGGAACATCCCCAGGGTGTACGCCAGTACCGGATCTTTCAGGCCGTCTTGAGTCGCAATTTCATGCGCAAGAATGGCTGTGCCTAAACTGTGATCCCAGATCTTCCGGCGGAATAACGTAAACGGGTGGGTTGATGGCGGCAACCAATATTGCATCACGTACGCGGGCGTTAGAATTCTTAGATTCTCCGGCCCCATAAAGCTCATTGCGGTGCGCAAATTTTCTACTTTGACTTGCTTTTGTTTACGCCGTTTGTCGATAAAAGGCGGTTGGTTAACCGTTTTTAAAACGCCGTTATGGAACCAATCGAGTCCCTGTACGACGTTTTCGATGCGCCGCATTGACGCCGCCTTAGTGCTGAGAATATCCAGTAATTCGGGCAGTTGTTCAGGAAGCGGAATTAACCGTTCACGCACGTAAGTGGCGTCCTCAATACGCTCCAATATACGGTGGTAAATGGCTTCATGAAGCTCGTCGGAAACGCGATCGGCGTAACGTTGGCGTGCCTGCTTAAGACGTTCCCGTTCATCATGATTAATCTGCTCAACCTGCAACAAGCGTCGCCGCTGTTCCTGCTTTTCCTCTTCCTTGCCGTCCGCTTTATCGCGGCCTTTGCGGGCAAAAGGCAGACTGATCAGATAGTTGATGAAGCGTTTTTCAAGCCGGATGGCAGGATCTTTGCTGCCCCCTTCTGTTGATACTGCAAAAAAATCGTACATTTACGCGTGACGCTCCCGCTAATTCCGTGTTTCGAGAAAATTTTGCAACAATTGATGCCCTGCCTCTGTCATGACTGATTCGGGATGAAACTGCACACCGTATAACGGCAACTCGGTATGACGAATTGCCATGATTTCCTGACCGAACTGCATGCTATCAACCCAAGCATCGACGCTAAAACAGCTAGGCAGTGACGATGGTTCAACCACCAGCGAATGATAGCGCGTGACCGTCAGCGGCGCCGGCAAATTGTTAAATAGTCCTTTAGATGTATGCGTTACCCGTGATGTTTTACCATGCATCACACGCTTTGCTCTAACAACCTCGGCACCAAATACTTGTGCCAGAGCCTGATGACCGAGACACACGCCTAAAATTGGCAGCTTCCCGGCAAAAGCTTCGATAGCCGCCAGTGAAACGCCCGAATCGTTGGGCGTGCAGGGACCCGGCGATATCACCAACGCGGTCATAGCCAGATTCTGCAACTGCGACACCGTCACTTGGTCATTACGATACACCACAACCTGCTCACCGAGTTCTCTAAAGTAGCGAGCCAGGTTGTGTGAAAACGAATCGTAATTATCAATTAACACCAACATGGTGTGTTAGCCCGGGTAGGGGACAAAGCCTACGGCTTTATAGACCTCTGCCAACGTTGTGGCCGCTTTGGCACGTGCTTTATCCGCACCTTGCTTCATCACTTGTTGCAGAAACGCCGGATCGTTACGCATCTCCTGATAGCGCTGCTGGATAGGTTCAAGCATCGCCACAACGGCGTCTGCAACATCCGTCTTCAAGTGGCCGTACATTTTATCTTCGTAGTCCGGCACAAGCTCGTCAATTGCTCGTCCACTCGCCGCCGACAAGATACTCAACAGGTTGGAGACTCCTGCTTTTTCCGCAGGATCAAAATAAATTCTAGCCTGTTCATCAGAGTCAGTTACCGCACGCTTTATCTTCTTCGCGATCTTTTTCGGATCTTCCAGCAGACCTACATAGTTATTAGGGTTATCGTCCGATTTCGACATTTTTTTAGTGGGATCCTGCAACGACATCACCCGCGCGCCGACTTTCGGAATCATTGGCTCAGGTACGGTAAATACCTCGCCGTATAAATTGTTAAACCGCTCTGCAACATTACGCGCTAGCTCCAGGTGCTGCTTCTGATCATCACCAACCGGAACTTCGTTCGCCTGATAAATCAGAATGTCCGCCGCCATCAGCGCAGGGTAGGTAAACAGACCTGCATTGATGTTGCCCGAATGACGCTGGGATTTGTCTTTAAACTGCGTCATCCGGTTCAGCTCACCCATTTGCGTGTAGCAGTTGAGTACCCAGGCGAGTTCAGCGTGCTCGGGTACGTGCGACTGAATGAACAAGGTGCTTTTATCCGGGTCAAGTCCGCAAGCCAGGTACAAGGCAAGGCCATCCAGAGTGGCTTCAGTCAGCTTTTGTGGTTCCTGGCGCACCGTTATGGCGTGTAAATCAACCAACATGAATTTGCAGTCGTGCGTATCCTGCATTTTCACCCAGTTACTGATTGCACCAATATAGTTACCGATTGAAAGCTGCCCTGAGGGCTGACATCCACTGAGTACTACGGGTTTTGACATCTTAGTTTCCTGAACTTGACTGAGAAATTTTTTGACGCATTTGTTGAATCACGTCAGCATAATTCGGTTGATTAAAAATTGCGGAGCCCGCCACAAACATGTCGGCACCCGCTGCAGCAATTTCGCCGATGTTATTGACGTTAACCCCACCATCGACTTCCAGACGAATATCGCGGCCACTGGCATCAATACGTTGACGCACCTGACGGAGCTTATCCAGCGTTGACGGAATGAACGACTGCCCGCCAAAGCCCGGGTTCACCGACATCAGCAGGATCACATCCAGCTTATCCATCACATGATCGAGATAGTGCAAGGGTGTCGCTGGGTTGAACACCAACCCTGCCTGACATCCGTGCTCGCGGATCGTTTGCAAGGTTCTGTCGATGTGCTCTGACGCTTCCGGATGAAACGTAATAATGGACGCTCCGGCATCGGCAAAGTCAGGGATGATACGATCCACCGGTTTTACCATTAAATGTACATCTATGGGCGCCGTGATGCCGTAATCCCGAAGCGCTTTACACACCATCGGGCCGATGGTTAAATTTGGCACGTAGTGATTATCCATCACATCAAAGTGAATAACGTCAGCCCCGGCATCTAACACCGCGCTTACTTCTTCACCTAAACGGGCGAAGTCGGCGGATAAAATTGATGGCGCAATCCATGGTTGCATGCTCATGCCTCTTCGGTAACCTTCCTATAAATTGTGCGCGGATTATAGCAGGTAAACTGCGACAAAAAAATTTCTCTTAAATTGCTAGTAATTGTAACAAATCGCTGATAAATTAATCAGCACTAGACACAGGAGAAAGATAGCGATGTCTACTACGATAAAAACCATAACAATCACGAGCGCCGCGCTAAGCCTTGCTGCAGCCGGATTTTTGTTGTGGGCGCCAGCTTCTCCAGTGACCTCCGTCAGTAATTCTACACAGCAATGTGAGAAGTTATTGTCATCCTCTGAAACGCAACATACCGCGGCACAATGCCAAGCGCCATCAAACCAGGTGACTTGGAGTAATTGGGCTAAGGGTGAAAGTCGTTCTGCGCAATTTCACTTTATTGATTTGTTTGAGTTGCTGTTCAGCAGTTCAGACTCTGCCAAAAAATCGACCGAACGTTTTAATCAACAATCGTCTCTGTGATGTCTGAGCGGAAGTCACGCCCCGGGATCATCAGCGCAATATTGAGTGTTATTGCCGCCTTTTTTGGGGTGCAGAGTGAGTCCAATCGCCAACGCGACTTTCAGCATGGAAACCCACTGATCTACATCGTTATTGGCGTGGTTCTGGCCGTTATTATGGTGTTGGGACTGGTCGGCATCGTCAATTGGGTGCTTGCCGCCAGCCCCAGTTAGGGTCAAGGCTTATGCCGCGATACCGCTGTGTCGGAGTAATGGCGTTACTTCCGGCTCGCGGCCACGGAATTCGACAAATAAGTCAGCAGCACTGCGACTGCCACCGCGTTCGAGAATACACGTTAGGAAATCACGTCCGGTTGCAGCACTAAAAATACCTTCTTCCTCAAACCGAGAAAAAGCATCTGCGGAGAGCACTTCAGCCCACTTGTAACTGTAATACCCTGCGGCATAACCACCGGCAAAAATGTGTCCAAAACTGTGCTGAAAACGGTTGTAAGACGGTGGCATGCGTACGGCAACTTGCTCTCTGACTTGTTGCAGTACGTCATTAATACGTGCTCCCTGCTGTTCGTCGTATTCGCAATGCAGGCGCATATCAAACAGCGAAAACTCAAGTTGTCGAACCATTTGCATGGCCGACTGGAAGTTTTTTGCAGCGAGCATTTTCTCCAGCAGTTCCTCTGGCAACGGTTCACCGGTTTCATAATGACCGGAGATATAAGCCAGCGCCTCGGGCTCCCAACACCAATTTTCTAAAAACTGGCTTGGCAACTCGACGGCATCCCATTCCACGCCATTAATCCCAGAAACGCCCGCGGTATCAATTTGCGTGAGCATATGATGCAACCCATGGCCAAATTCGTGGAATAATGTCACCACCTCATCGTGAGTGAATAGCGCCGGTTTACCGCCCACGGGCTTATTGAAGTTACAGGTTAAAAAGGCAACCGGGTTTTGCAGTTCGCCATCCGGCTTTTTACGACGGCCAACGCAGTCGGCCATCCACGCCCCGCCACGTTTGCCGGCGCGTGCGTATAAATCAAGATAGAAGCTACCGCGCAGTCTGCCATCGGCATCATGAATGCGGAAAAAGCGCACGTGCTGATGCCACTTATTAACGTCTTTTTGTTCGCTGACCGTCATACCGAACAGCCGCTTAACCACCTCAAACAACCCATTTAAAACTTGTTGCTCAGGAAAGTAAGGCCGCAACACTTCATCAGAAATGGCATAACGTTGCTGTTTTAGTTGCTCACTGTAATAAGGCACATCCCAGGCTTCTAGTTCTGTCACCCCTTGCTCAGCAGCGTACTTTTCAACTTCAGCGTATTCTTGTTTCGCCTGCGGTAATGATTTGTCGGCGAGGTCGTTTAGGAACGCCAGCACCTGTTCAGGACTGTCTGCCATTTTCGTGTGCAGCGACATCTCGGCATAGTCATTAAAACCCAGTAACTTGGCTAACTCATGCCGCAATGCCAGTGTTTCGTTCATGATCTCTGTATTATCGAACTGTCCACCGTTTGGTCCGGTCTCGGATGCCCGGGTTGTGAACGCATAATACATTTCCCGCCGTAATTCCCGATCCTCGGCATACAGCATCACCGGTAGATAACTTGGAATGTCCAAGGTGAATAACCACCCACCCTGCTCCCCGGCGGCTTCTGCAGCAGCTTCTTTGATGCTGTCCGGGAGACCGGCTAGGCGATCCTCATCGGTAATGTGACAGGTCCAGGCATGGGTCGCATCGAGCAGATGATTACTGAACTGCGATGACAACTCCGACAGCCGGCTGGTGATTTGTGCATAACGTTGCTTATCAGCGTCGTCGAGATCAACGCCCGACAAATGAAAATCACGCAGGGTATCGGTAATCAGCTTTTGTTGCGCCTCGCTCAGCGTTTCAAACTCATCACTGTGACGCAACGACTGATACGCATCGAATAGGCCCCGATGCTGACCGACAAAAGTGCTGTAGTCCGATAGTAGCGGTAAACAGGCATCATGAGCCTCGCGCAGCTCTGCCGTACTTACCACGGCATTAAGGTGCGATACAGGCGCCCACACTTTTTCAATAGCTTCGTCGGCATCGGTCAATGGTTCCACTAACCCGTTCCAGCTAAAGTCACCGGCCGCCAGCACATCGTCAATCGTACCTCTGGCCTCTGCCAAGCGTTGCTTAACCGCTGGCACGATATGCTCCGGTTTAATGGCTTCAAAATCCGGCAGGCTCTCGCCGCTTTCGTGCACCGCTAACAGTGGGTTATCGCTCATCTTTGCCTCATCAATTTATCTAACGTAATAATCTACGGATTAACTCTGGATATTGGGCTATTTGTCTCATCTTCAAGTCAAGCCTCTGACTTTCGCGTTCGGTTAAGCTATCATCATAGGCACAAAAATTTCGACACCCATGTGCCAACTATCGTTTTCTAATAATAAAAAGGCTTACCAATGTCCGTTTGTAAACCATTTATTCTTCCTTTGCTGGCCGGTGCTTTTACGGTTATCTCGCTGAGCGGCTGCAGTAGTACCGATACGGTGCCAGCCACTGAGATCGCTCAGACTGACCGCCAGCCCCTGAACATTGAGTCCATTTATGCCAGTGATACTTTCCGCTTAGAGTATCCGGCGCCCACTCGCTGGTTGGAAGATGGCTCAGGCTATACCACTCTCGAAGCATCAGACTCTGCTAACGGTCGGGATATTGTTCGTTACCATCCGGAAACCAACCAACGCGATGTTCTGGTCAGTGCCGAACAACTGACACCTAAAGAGGCTGAACGAGCCCTTGATATCGCCGATTATCAGTGGTCTGCCGACGGTAGCAAAGTATTAATTTTTACCAACACCAAGCGGTCATGGCGTACTCATACACTGGGTGACTACTGGGTTCTTGATCGCAACAGCAACGAGCTCCGGCAGTTAGGTGGTAACGCACCCGAATCAACGCTACAGTTTGCTAAATTTAATCCGCAGGGTGATAAAGTCGCCTACGTGATGCAGAACAACATTTACGTACAGGACCTGACTGACTTTAACATTACGCCGATAACCGCGGATGGCGATGAGTTTATCGTGAATGGCACATTTGACTGGGTGAACGAAGAAGAGTTTTTCCTTCGTGATGGTTTCCGCTGGAGTCCCGACGGTGAGCATATTGCCTATTGGCAGTTGAATACCGAAGGCACTCCGTTATTCACCATGATCAACAATACCGATGAGCTCTATCCGACGCTCAAGCAGTTTCCTTATCCGAAAGTGGGTGAGGTCAATGCATCAATGCGCATCGGCGTCGTTGACGCCAATGGCGGTGATACCACCTGGATGCAAACGCCCGGTGACCCACGCCAACACTATTTAGTTCGTATGCAGTGGGCGGGCAACAATCAGCAACTCCTGATTCAACAGCTAACCCGGAAACAACACATTAATCGCGTATTTCTTAGCGACATTAACAACGGCAAAACCCAGGAACTGATCCGCGAAACCACAGAATCATGGGCAGAGTATGTCGATGACGTTAAGTTTATGGACAACGGTGAGCGTTTCACCTGGCTGTCCGAGCGCTCGGGCTACCGCCACCTCTACGTGGTCAATAAATCTTCGGGCGCAATGACGGCGGTAACCCAGGGCAAATGGGATGTGGTTGAAGTCCTGCGAATCAATGAGTCCAGTGGCTGGGTTTATTTTATCGCGTCACCGGAGAACCCTCTTGAGCGCTACTTATTCCGGGCGACCTTAGACGGCAGCGGAGTGCTACAGCGGTTAACTCCGGATCAGGCTGGCACCCATGCGTACAGCATTTCTCAGGACGGTCGCTATGCCGAACACACGTTCAGTGCCGTTGACCAGGTACCGCAAACCCATATGGTTCGACTGCCTGAACACGACGTCATTCGTCCGGTTGTTGTTAACCAGGACGTACAGCAAGCTGTCGATAACATCCAGCGTCAGCCACTCGAGTTTTTCCGCATCGAAGCGCGCGATGGCGTTGCGCTGGACGGCTATATTATGCGTCCGGCAGATTTTGATCCCAGCAAAAAATACCCCATTTTGTTTTATGTTTACGGCGAGCCCTGGGGTCAAACCGTCGCCAATAAATGGGGAGGATCAACCTACCTGTGGCACACCATGCTCACGCAACAGGGCTATATTGTTGCCTCCATAGACAACCGCGGTACTAAGTCTCCACGCGGCTTTGAATGGCGCCGTTCCATTTACAAAAATCTTGGTGTTATCACCGTACGTGATCAGTACGACGCCTTGCAGGCAATGGCCGAGCGCTGGGAATTTATCGATACTGACCGAGTCGGTATTTGGGGTCATAGCGGTGGCGGTTCACAAACCCTCAATGCCCTATTCCGTTATCCCGACACCTATCACATGGGCATGGCGCTGGCTCCGGTACCGGATTTAACGCTTTATGACACCATTTATCAGGAACGCTATTCCGGCTTGCTACCGGAATCGGCCGAACGCTATAAAGAAACCTCGGCTATCACGCATACCGAACATTTACAGGGCGACTTGTTGCTGGTACATGGCACGGGGGACGATAACGTGCACTTTCAGGGTTCTGAACGGCTGGTCAACGAGCTCATAAAACACGGTAAGCAATTTGAGTTTTTTGCGTATCCAAATCGTTCACATGGTATTTACGAGGGTGAGGGAACCGTCCCCCATTTACGCACCATGATGACCGAATTTGTGCAGGAGCATTTGCCTGCCGGCGGCCGTTAACCGCTGATCTTTCGATAACCGCAATCGGTATTAACACATAACATCACCCCGTATCTGCATTGCATGATGCGGGGTTTTTCTTCAAGATAAGCGCATTTATAGGTTTTTTACAGGAGTTAAGCAGTATGAGCAGACATTATGACTACCTTGCAATTGGTGCCGGCAGCGGCGGCATTGCATCAGCCAACCGCGCCGCTATTCGTGGTGCTAAAGCGGCGGTTATCGAAGCCAAAGCGGTTGGCGGCACATGCGTTAACGTAGGGTGTGTTCCCAAGAAAGTCATGTGGTATGGCGCTCATGTTGCAGAAGCTCTGAAATACTCACCAGCCTATGGTTTCGACGTCGAGCAGAAAGGATTCGACTGGGCCACCATGGTGAAAAATCGTGAAGCCTACATCGAACGAATCCATGGGGGTTATCATCGTGGCTTTCAGGGTAACGGGGTTGAGTTTATCGAAGGCTTCGCAAAATTTGTCGATCATCGTACCGTAGAAGTGAATGGCGAGCACATCACCGCCGATCACATTACCATCGCAACCGGTGGCCGTCCTCTGATTCCTGAGATCCCTGGTGCGGAATACGGCATCGACTCAGATGGCTTCTTTGCTCTCACAGAACAGCCCAAGAAAGCCGCTGTCGTAGGCGCGGGCTATATTGCCGTGGAAATCGCCGGCGTGTTTCACGCGTTAGGTACTGACACGCATTTACTGGTACGTCGTGATCGCCCGCTACGGAATTTTGACAAATACATCACCGATGGCCTGCTCGAACGGATGAAACAAGACGGTCCCGAGTTGCATACCGAAACCACGGTCAAAGAGGTGGTGAAAGAAGCCGATGGAACACTGACACTGCACTATGAAAATGGACAGTCACTGCAAGGCGTTGATTGCCTGGTTTGGGCCATCGGCCGAGTTCCGGCAACCGACAGTATTAATATCGAGTGTACGGGTGTAGAACTGGATGCCGACGGCTTTATTCAGGTTGATAAGTACCAGAATACCAACGTCCAGGGTATTTATGCCGTTGGTGATAATACCGGAGCTGCCGCGCTGACCCCGGTCGCAATTAAAGCTGGCCGGCAATTGGCTGAGCGACTGTTCAATGACATGCCGGATGCGCACATGGATTACGACAATATTCCAACCGTCGTTTTCAGTCACCCCACCATTGGTACGGTAGGACTGAGCGAAGAAGATGCTATCGTTAAATACGGCGCCAGCAATATCAAAGTGTATACGTCATCGTTCGCCGCCATGTACAACGCGGTCACACCTCACCGTGCACTCAGTTATTTCAAGTTGGTGTGCTATGGTCCGGAAGAAAAAGTGGTTGGCATTCATGGTATCGGCGAAGGTATGGATGAAATCTTACAGGGCTTCGCCGTAGCGGTGAAAATGGGCGCCCGCAAATCCGATCTGGATGCTACGGTTGCCTTGCACCCGACCTCTGCCGAAGAGTTCGTAACGCTGCGGTGACTGCTCCCCGCCCTGCCGGGCGAGGCTTCCAACTTCTCAGGCAGCAACCGGCGCGTGGCCGGATTTACGCAAGCCTCCATTGGCAGGAACCGACAG
>JGI12367J12837_1000113_pt1 | contig 43799 bp, 38 predicted proteins | sample TtaePargueraPR_11_FD_12837 | JGI IMG/M metagenome (IMG submission 12837)
GAACGACCCGGCCGTGTCCCGCGAGTGGCTCGCGCTGTGCTGCGCGGCGGCCGCCGTGTGCGGGCACGTGTGGCCGATGTACCACCGCTTCCAGGGCGGCAAGGGCGCGGCCACGCTCATCGGCACGCTGCTCGTGCTGGGGCCGAAGCTGATCCTGCCGCTGCTGCTCATCTGGGCATGGGTGCTGACGATGACGGGTTACGTCGGGCTCTCGACGATGGCGGCGGCGGTGTTCCTGCCGGCGTGGATCGCCATCACCCGCCTGCCGGCCGAGCAGCCGCTGTTCATCTATTCCGTCGCGATGGCGCTGTTCATCATCTATTGCCACCGTTCCAACATCCGGCGCATGCGCGACGGCAACGAGCACCGCAACGACAAGCTGATGGTGTTCCGGCGCCGTGCGACAGCGGGCGGCAAGCCGGAGATCGATGACGACGCCTGACGAGGCCGCGCTGCGCGAGTGGCTGGCCGGCCTCGATCCGTCCGCGATCGAGCAGGTCGAGGTGTTCGACAGCATCGGCTCGACGAATACCTACCTGCGCAAACAGGCCGCGCCGTCACCCGGCACACTGCGCGTGGCGCTCGCCGACCACCAGACCGCAGGCCGCGGCCGCCACGAGAACCGCTGGATCTCGGCGCCGGGGCGCAGCCTGTGCCTGTCGGTGGCCTACACGTTCCGCGAAGCCCCGGCGAACCTGCCGGCGCTGACGCTGGCGCTGGGCATCGGCGCGGTGGACGCGCTCGCCGAGGTCGGCGCCGAGGGCGTGCGGCTGAAGTGGCCGAATGACCTCGTGGTCGCCGACGCGAAACTCGGCGGCATCCTCACCGAGACGAAGGTCGGCAAGGCCGGCACCGTGGTCGTGGCCGGCATCGGCATCAACCTGCGGCTGCCGGACCGCATCGAGGCCGACATCGACGCCTCCTCGCTGCGGCCGGTGGACGTCGCCTCGCTGGTGGACGAGCTGCCGACGCGCGAGGAACTCGCGGCGCACGTCATCGAGCACTGGCGCGCGGCACTCATGCACTACGACGAGAACGGCTTCCCCCCGTTCCTGCGCCGCTACCGGACCCTGGACTGGCTGCGCGGGCGTCGCGTGGAGGTGCGCTCCGGCGAGTCCGTGATCGCGGGCGTCGTGGAAGGCGTGGACAGCGACGGTGCGCTGCAGCTCGGCACGCCCGCCGGACGGCAGTCGGTGGTGTCCGGCTCGATCGTTTCCGCGGAAGCGCCGCGGTGAGGGCGCTGCTGCTCGACGTGGGCAACACGCGCATCAAGTGGGGCGTGGGCGACGAGACCGGCATCCACCGCACCGGGCACATCACGCAGGCAACGCTGAAGGAGAAGGGGCTCGGCGTGCTCACGTCGCGCCTGCCGCATGACGTCGACGCGGTGATCGCGAGCAACGTGGCGGGGCCTACGTTTGCGACGCGCCTGGCCGGCGTGATCGGTGCGCACTGCGGCAGGGACGTGCGCTTCGCCGCGTCGACGCGCACCGCCTGCGGCATCACGAACGGCTACCGGCAGCCGCGGCGCCTGGGCGTGGACCGCTGGGTGGCGCTGATCGGCGCGTGGGCCGAACTGGAACGCGCGTGCCTCGTCGTGGACGCGGGCACGGCGGTGACGATCGACGCGCTCGACGACGACGGCCAACACCTGGGCGGGCAGATCCTGCCGGGCATCGCGCTGATGGCGTCGTCGCTCGCGGATGACACGGCCCAGATCCCGCCGACGAAGCCGGTAAAGACGGAGCTGCTCACCGGCGAGAACCTGTTCGCGAAGAACACGCGCACGGCGGTGCAGAGCGGGGCGCTGGGCGCGGTGACGGGCGCCGTCGAGATAGCAATTAGAACTTTGCGATCAAGCGCTTATGACGCCGAGCTGGTCTTGACCGGTGGGGATGCCTCGCGCATTCTAGGCGCGCTCGACGCCGAGCCGCTGCACCGCCCGAACCTGGTGCTGCAGGGGTTGTGGCGACTGCTCGAGACCGACCCGCCACGGACGCCATGAGAAACCTGCTGCTGATCCTGCTGCTTGCGAACATCCTGTACTTCCTGTGGGGATGGCTGTCGCACGAAGACGCAAAGCCGGGCGTGGCGCTGATCGACGAGGACGACCTCGGCCCGCCGCTCGAAATGGCGCAAAGGCGGCCACAGGCGGAGGAAGTGGAGAGCGTGGGCGCGGTGCTGGGCTCGGGCGAGGGCACGGACCTGATCGCGGTGGTCGGCCGCTCGTGCGTGACGATCGGGCCGCTGCGCGAGAGCGACGACGCGGACGAGGCGGCAGCACGCTACGCGGGTGAGAACATGCGCACGAAGATCCGCTCCGGCTTCGGGCAGGTGTTCGTGGGGCACTGGGTGCAGGTGCGCGACGTGCCGAGCCGCGACGAGGCGAACCGCATGATCGGCATCCTGCACGAGGCCGGGCTCACGGATGCCTACATGGTCGAGACCGAGGACGAGGGCATCAAGATCTCGCTGGGCCTGTTCGGCAACCTGGACAGCGCCGAGCGCATCGAGCTGGAAGCGACGTCGCTGGGCCTGCCCGCCGACATCGCCCCGCGCATGGCGGACAGCACGATCTACTGGGTGGACGTGGCGCTGCTGCCGGGCCGCGGCGCCAGCGACATCGTGGAATTGTACGGGGAAGACAAGGTGAAGCTACGCGGGGAAGCCACCTGCCCCGGCGGCGGTGTAAACTAGCCCCGCCTGAACGAGACACTGTGCCGGTATAGCTCAGTCGGTAGAGCAACTGATTTGTAATCAGTAGGTCCCGGGTTCGACTCCTGGTGCCGGCACCATAAAAACAGATGGTTACTGAGTGCCAACAATTTGAACCGTGCACTTGTAGACAATGGTCAATGGTTCGGGCCACAGATCCAATGACTCATTTTGGGCCTATGCTGCGCCACAAATCGGTAACTCACGCCTTTGAAGACCTGTCGCAGAGCCTGCGAGTACTGTTGGAAGCGGATTACAAGGCAAACCGTGACGGTCTCTTGTTCGTCGACAGGGCAGAAGCAGTTGGAAATATTGAAACCGCGCTGAGTTCGGTTTTTAACGCTTTTCACAGTCTTCACGATGCCTGCGACAAAGTCGGAATCATTTCGACAAATGATTGGTACGAAACTCCGGAGCTTGCCGTTGTATTAGCGCTTCGAAATGCTCGCCACCACAATAAAGCGAACAAGATTAGAACTATTTACACGTATCACGTTCAGGAGGCGCAGCGCATTGACGCAATCGAGCAATACGTATTCATAGACTTTCCGGCTTCAGAGGAAGGTGCCGACACAATAGATTGCTTTATATCTTGGGCTGATGCGCTTGAATTTCTCTTACTACCACGTAAGGAACGCAGAATTTCGGATTCTACAGCGCAACGAATCAGGGAATATCTCGGTTCGGATCGATTTCGGCAATTTGCAGATGCTTATCAATTGCCAGAATCCCGCGTCTTCTTCAACGTAGTGCCGCTATTCGTAAACGCTGCTGCGATAGTTGTACCGAAGATCGTCAATGTAATCGACACTGCTTCCACCGAAAGCAAGACGTTTGCAATGCTTTTCGAATCCATGGAGCCTGCAGATACAAAATCTCCACAGGTTGACGCGGGCCCGTTTTTGCTTCCGTCGTAGGGATACTGCGCCTTCTTTCGGCTACGTCGAATGTCTTTGGCCCTAATATCCGACTTTGCTCAATTTGCGGATGAGTTTTTTTTGATGCGATCGGCGACCCTCCTGAGCACCTTTTTCAAATTCTTTTCGGGCGAAAAGTCGGTAAGGAATTCTTCTACCCCACCTGAGTGAACCTCGACACGAGTTTCACCAAAAAATCGGCGATAGCGCATTGACGCAAACCCGTGCAGTAGGTACTTCGGCGTATTGCGCTTGGGAAAATCATTCTCGGCCAAGTACACCACGACTCGTGTCGTCGGCCTCAATGCTCGTCGAATTATCGTGCGAACATAATAATCAGCATCCGGCAACGAATAGCCAACAAACACAACTTTATCAGCCTCAGACAGCTCCACGTAAGCGTTCTGCCATATTGTCTGAATGTGAGGATTGTCAAAAACTTTCAAAAAAGTCGGTGTCACGAAAAATGGTTCGAGAACGGGCTTACTTGTACTGGAGCTTACTGCGGAGCAGTTCTCACAATAGCCTGGTTTGATGTATTGAGTCCAAGCCTCTGCGCTACTTCCAATGGCGGTAAAAAGTCGATTGCAACTTGGGCACCGTAGCCAATTTGTTGACCCGTGAAGCTTCAAGATCTTTATGTTGAAAATGCCCTTTGCTTTCTGAAGCAAGGAGGGCGTATGTGGCGACTCGTCCCCAATAGGATTTGTGTAGCAACAATAGTCCACATCGACCTTTCCGCTCAGATTTTTGCGATTAACGCATTGATATATCGAATCGTCGAGAAGCGTATCCCAATTGAGTGTGATAACACTCAACGGGTCCGATGCAACACCACTCTTTGTTCGCCGATCCAACACGCCCGCCGCCAATCGCTGATAAAAGTCTCGAGATTCAGCCGTGATATTCTGGCTTGCATGGTGAATGACAAAAAGGATCGCCGTCTTTATGTCGTCTCGTGTCGTCTCAAGCTGTTCTCTGGACAATCCGTAGGAGTACTCTCGCCGAGCTATCGTCGAATCAAGCAGGGTAAATACATCCTCCAGGGTAGGCAGCTTTGAACCGTCCAAGTCGACACTTTGGCCAGCGGCAAACTCTGTCGGTTCAACTGGAAAAGCTTTCGACAGGAATTCGCCGACAGTACCAACCGTGCGATAGTATTCGTTCCGAAGCTGATCAGCCCAATCCTCGAGCTGTACCTGCGGCATTCTGCCAAGTATTTCGGCTTGCAGTGGAAATCCAGCTCTTTTAGAGAACCCAGCCCCAAGAATTAGGACGGTCTTTTCTAGAGCTTTCACAGATACTTCAGAACTCGCCATTATGAAGGCGCTAGACTTTCGATCACACTGGCCCAAATCTCACAATGACCAATAACTTCTGGCTGGAGTTTGTTCGATAGCTGCTCTTGAGTAGACCGGAGCCTTGCCGCAATATCCGATGCGGTAACCTTCTGTGAAAACTCGATTCGCTTACGGTGCATGTAGTGCGAAACAGTATGCATTCTTGTTTCAGTAAGTGGATATTCGCGTGTCACTTTCCTTCCGCGGTTCATGTAAGAGACGGCCTTTGTTCGACCGTAGGCATCAAAAGATGATTCTGGGTCATCATCTATTACCTTCTGGCATTCCTTGCAGTCGCAGATCGTTGCATGAAAACTTGCTTTCGAAGCAAACCCGTCGAGGGCCCGAATCGCTCTAATTGCGTCTCGAAAGTTAACCCTTTTGTGAAGGGAAGGGAGATAAAACTTTGCGACCGGCACACCACCCCCAACCGGAATAACTGATCGGTCTTCTCCATACTCCAAGCTATGGGTAACGCCAGCAAAGCCCGGAACAATCCCTAATCGTTGGATTGCAGTAGAAAAGTATCCGCCATAGAGATTTACCACCGGTGCGACGTTCGCTAGCTGCCGAATAAGTGCGACAAATCGACGAAGCTCTTCTGCTGAAGCAGAGTGCTCGGAGAAATCGTCGACCCACACTAGGAAAGCAGCAATCCCAGCAACTTGCGCATACTCAGCGACAATTGAATTCACTGACGCCTCGTCAACCAATAGGCCTCTCGAGATTACAATCTCGACGGCGAGTGGAAGGCCAGTGTCGTTGGCATAAGTCACGGAGTTTCTTGCGCAGTTGATATTTATAGGCAACCATGACCGAAGGCCAGTAGATGTCAAATAGAAATATGGGGCTACCACCATTGTTGGCCGAAAGGATGGTGCAGGAGTATTCGTGTTGCTAGCCAAATACCGATAGTATTTCTGCGAGTCAGATTGCTTCGCTTCTTTGGACAACGTATCTATTTGGAACTTCAAGACACCTTGGCAAAATGCCTTGCAAGCATTGTCATCGGTAAGGTCACTTGGATCGAGCGGCCGCTCTTGATCAATAATTGCATCTTTGACAATAGAGCCATAGTCTCGTATCAAAGTGTCTATGGAACGCCGAAGCTTCTTCTGGTTACCTGAGGCAGTCGATTGTAGAAGAGCAATATCATGCTGAAATGCATGAGTTTGAGGATCCAAAATATACGGCTTGTTTCTAGCCTTTTGAGTAACTATTGATGCCATAGCAGTAGGCATATGGGCAACAATATTTGCATTAAGCATGAGCTGTTGGTACGAACTTAGAAACTCACCAAGCAGGAATTTTTGATCCGCAGCAGTACCAAACCGAACAAAATGCGGCCCGGCAAAAGCGGCCCTCCTGCTAGGCACAGGCTAGTTCCCGTGGGGCGAGTTTTGATCCTGTTGAACGTCTCAAATGGTCAATTACCATTTGTTTTGCGGGCGGCCAGACATCCTTTGATCGAGGTGCACCCACCACGACTTCAAAAGGCCAATGCTCATTCGTATCAACCGTTAGCAAGCCAATGCCGCCTTTGCGAACTGCTTCAATAACCGCCGCTGAAATGCGCTCGCGCGGCATGCATATATAGGCATAATCAGCGCCCAAGCGGTGGTCTTTCGCCTGGCTGATGGCACGACGCCAATTCTTCAGTTTGAATTCGACTGAAATAACTTCATCGTCTAGCATAATTGCGAGATCGACACTTCGACCGAGCAAGGGAACTTCTACGCCGATTCTGATTCCTTCATGTTCGACGAGTCGTTTATAGACTGACGACACAAAAAGTTGTTCCGTCATTATTCCGAACCGGACATTGCAATTGTACTGGAAGAAATATTCAAACGAATATCGGCATCGTCGTCGTAGAGAAATTTTTCACGAATTCGCGAATTCGCCGCCATGTCCGGGTACGTGGTGTATACGTAACGTAGTAAAGAATACAGATCGGCCTCTGTGCATCGCTTCTTGAAAGACTCGATAACTGACCATTGCTTCTCGTTTAGGCGGCCTGCTTCGTCATCTTCGACAAATGACTTGCCGATGGGAGACAATGAAAATTGGGATTCGAACCAATCTACGTCTACATCGTCACAATCGTCACCCGTCTCGTCTTGCCAATGCGCAAATTCCTGGATTTCTACGGGGTCGGGCGTTGCACTTGACAATTCGCGCATTTCGACAAAGCCAATGTCTGTCAGAAATTCGAGATCGTCATAAACCTGCGCTGAGAATGGACCATAATCGTATGCTTTAAATTTCGGCATCGCATCTTCCGCAACGATTTTTCCAAGATTGAATTGTCGGCGAACTTCTTTGTCGAAAAGAAAGACCATCTTCATCAGTCTTGTTCGGCCGCGAATAGGGTCGCAAATCCGACCATTGGGCCCTTTCGCATACAATAGAATCAAGATGAGGTCCTTAGCGTTTGAAATTTTTCCTTTCGCCTCAGATACGGATTTTCTCTTGGCCTTGGGCATTATCGTAGGTGACTCACAATTCTTGACGTCTTGGTCGGTGACTTAGGCGCAAGGCCGCGATTTCGTCTCGCAAGCCATTCATCTGGCAAATTGCAGTCGCAAGGTGGCAGATGGTTCGTCGATACATTATAGGCTCTGAAATGACTGGAGTGCGACGCTTGACTGTATAGTTATTGACAGGACTCCAAGAGGCGCCGAATTTGGGCTTGACTCGCGGACCCCTGCCGTTCGTGGGCTGCGAAGCGCGCCCCGGCCTTCGCTGCGCTCGGGCCGGGCTGCGCGGTTTCGCCTAGGACGAGCGGCTTCCCGGCGATCAAGCCCAGATTTGTCGCTGGCCCTCTCGAGTGATAAAGGTGGCGGGTCTATTTCCGCTGGGGCGGTTTCCCCGGGCAGCAGCTAGACAGCCGGCGCCCTGTACGATGTTGAAGCTCGCGTCGAAAGCGGTCGTTGCTGTTCAGTTCTGGCGAGAAGAAATAAACCCGGCCCCGCTTAGCGCCGCCGCCGCAGCTTGTCCAACCGCCGCTTCCAGCGCTGGAACTCCCGTGCGTCGCCGCCTTTGTCCGGGTGCGTGCGTTGGCACATGACCCGCGCTTCGGCGATCTCCGCGTGCGGTACGGACAGCGAGTAGCCGAGCATCCGGATCTCCTCGTCGGAGAGGATGCGTACGGGCGTCTCGACGCCGTCGAGCGGCGTAAAGCGCAGCACGCCGCGCACGTCGTAGCGCCACGGATGGGTTCGGCGGGGTTTCATGCGTCGATTGTACGCGAAGCGAATGGCCGGCAACGGGGACGATGCTCACACTGTGAGCGATCGGTTCCTGGTCAATGTGCGTAGCCGGTCAGTTCGACGTAGCCGCGGCCCGTCAGTGGTGCTCCGTTGCGCGTGCCTGACACGTCGACGGCGCCTTCCCAGTAGCGCACGACCGTGACCAGTTCCTGGTCGGCGATCATGGGTTCGATCTCGAGCTTGATGCCGGCGCTTGGCACGCTGAGTTTCCATGCTGCCGGATACACATCTCCCTGGTCGTTGGTCCAGTCGGCGGTGACGTTGAGCGTGAAGTCGTCTACGTCGAGGTGCCGGGAATTACCGTCGCTGTCCGTCAGCGTGCCGGCGCTGTGCCGGTCCACGCTGCCGTCCTTGTTGCGGAGCTGGTAGATCATCAAGTCGCTGCCGTCATCGACCTGCAGCGCAAACCAGTCCCAGCCGACCTGGTCCGGGCCGAGCGCGCTGGTGCTCCATTCGCGGTCGAGCCATGACGTGCCGGTGACCGCGTGCGTGTCGTTGCCGGCGCGCAGTTGGCCCTCGGTGATGAGCCGCGTCAGCGCGTAGTAGTACGAGGCATTGCCCGGTGCCGCGGATTTCTGTGACAGGCCCTTGTCGCCGTTCAGCACCGGCGGCTTTGACGGCCGCAGCCGAACGTCGATGGCAAAGTCCTCCGCCTGCGCAACGAGACGCCACGCATCGCCCGATTCTTCGATCGACCAGTCGTCCAGCCAGACCCGGAACGGGCTGGCCCGGGCGCCGGCCAGGCCCGCCGCGCCACGCGCGAAGCGCTCGTCGAACCGGAACCGGTTGCGACCGGCATCCGTCAGCGCGAAATGCGCAAACCAGATCTCGTTCGTGCGCCAGCCGGAGTCCGACGCGATTGCGTCCGGCGTCAGCGCGACCCGGAAGAACGTCAGCTCGTAGCCGAAGCGTGCACCGTCGTCGCTGTCGAGGTTGCCGGTGACGTACCACCACTCGTTGCGAAACGCCGGGTGCGGGCCGTGATCGTCCGGGAACCGGAACGTGCGCGGCGCGATGGCCCGCGCGTAGTCCTCTTCGGGCTCGGCGGCGAGTTGTTCGGCCAGTCCGGTTCGCGAACCGCCGGGTTCCTGCGCGGCCGTCGGCACGCAGGCCAGTAGCAGGAGAAACGACAGGCGCCGCACGGCTATTCCTCCCGCATCGCCGCCGCGGGCCGCAGGCTGGCCGCACGCAGGGCCGGGTACAGCCCGGCAAGCAGCGCCGCGAGAACGGCGACGCCGACCGAGGCCGCCACGATGCCGGTATCGATCGACACGGCGATCTCCCAGCCGAACGCGCGGCGGTTGATCACGACGATCAGGACCCAGGCCATCGCGATGCCGAGCGGGATGGCGGCGATGCCGGCGAGCAGGCCGAGCAGGCCCGACTGCGTGGCCAGGAGCCCGGCCGTTTGCGCCGGCGTCATGCCGAGCGCGCGCAGCGTGGCAATCTCCCGGCCGCGTTCGAGCTGCAGCGCGAGCATCGACGACAGGATGCCGATGAACGCGACGCCCATGGCCAGCCAGTAGAGCAGGTCGGTGATCACGAACGTGCGATCGAACACGGCCATGAACGTGGCGCGCAACGTGCGGTTGGATCGCACCTCGAGCAGACGACCGCCGGCCCGGATGCCCTGCAGCGCCTGCGCGACGTCCTCCGGCTTGGCCGTCCCGTGGAGATAAACGCCCACCGAATCGATGCGATCGTCGTCGAAGTGGCGCTCGTACGTGCGGCGGCTCACCAGGATCGAGTTCGCGCCGGCATCGTAGCTGCGGTAGATGCCAGCGATGTCGAAGCGGTGTTCGCCGCGCTCGGTGGGTACCGAAAGCCGCTCGCCCCGTGCCAGGCGCTCACGCCACGCAAACGTTTCGGATACCAGCACTACATCGCGGTCTTCCCAGGCAGGCCAGATCTCGCCGGGCTCGGCATCCAGCAGTTCCGTGCCGGCATAACTGCCCGGCGCCATGTCGATGGCGACGAGCTGTATTCGTCCGTCCGCGTCTTCGAGCACGACCTGGCGGTTCGTGCTGACGTCCGCAACGCCATCGATGCTGTGGACAGCGGCAAGCACCGCCTCGTCGATGGCGCCGGGGGCGGCCCGGGCATACAGGTCGGCCTGGAGCGACTGGTCCAGCCAGCGGCTGACCGAGCCGCGAAAGCTGTCGACCATGACGGTAACGCCGATCGTTGCCGATACAGCGACCGCCAGCGCGACGACCGCCGCGCCGGTTCGGCTGAGGCTGGCACTGACGCCGGCCACCGATAGCCGGGCGATGGCGCCCGCGAGCCGGCCGGCCCGCGGTGCCAGCCAGTCGGCGGACGCGCGCACGAACACGGGCGTGCACAGGGCAAACCCGAGAATCAGCATGAAGGTGGCCACGAGCCCGGCGACGAGGTTGCGGCCCGAGACGACGAGCAGGGCGACGGCCAGCGCGGTCATGGCCAGCCCGGCGGCCGTCACCCAGGGTAATGCGTTTCTCGTTCGCGTCTCGAGGACGGAACGGGCCATGGCGAGGCGCGGTGCAAAACCGGTTGCTTCCCACGCGGGAATCGCGGCGCCGAGCAACGCTGCGCCAACGCCTGCGACCATGCCCTTCAACAGCGTCATCGGCGCAATCGCCACGTCGGTGACGGTCACCCTGAAGTAGAGGTCGTTGATCGAGCGGGCGACGAGGGCGAGCAGTTGCTCGCCGAGCCAGGCGCCGAGCACGATGCCGAGGAGGCCGGCGCACAAACCGATAGCTGCGGCTTCGGCGAGGACCAGGGCCAGCACCTGCGCGCGGGTCATGCCGAGCGCGCGCAGCGTGCCAATCAGGCTGCGCCGCTGCAGCACCGAGAAGCCGACGCTGTTCAGGATCAGGAACAGGCCGACGAGCAGGGCGAGCAGGCTCATGGCGGCGAGGTTGGTCATGAAGCCGGCGCTCATGTCGACGGTGGCCTGGCTGCGGCCCGCGGCATTCAGCAGGCGATTGCCGGCCGGGAGCAATGACGCCAGCGTATCCAGCAGCGCATCGTTCCCGACTTCGACGCGGACGTCGATGCGCGTCAGCTTGCCCGGCATGTCCAGCCATTCCTGCGCCAGTGCGATGTCCGCGAGGACGACGTCGTCGAGGCCCGCCGGCGCGTCGTCGATGATCGCGAGCAAGCGTGCGGTATGCGTGGACGTGCCGGTCGCGACGGCATATTCGTCGCCCCGTTCGAGGCCCAGGCGTTCGGCAGCCAGCCGGGTCATGACGGTCGTGCCGGGCTCGGTCAGGAACGCGCGTACGAGGCCGGCGCCATCGGCTTCAGTGCTGACCAGGCCCTGCGTGTAACTGCGAAAGTCCTGCTCGGCAAACAGGTCGACGCCGACGAGACGCAACAGGCGCTCGTTGACGCGGATATCGCCTTCGACGACTGGCGCCAGCGCCCGGATGCCGTGCTCCACGCGCAATGCCGTGTACAGCGATTCATCGACACCCTGCGGACTGCCGATGACCTGGTGTGTCGCCTCGCCGGCGACCGCGTCCATGGACAACAGGAACGCTTTTCGTGCACTCGCATTGGCGAGGTCGACGGCGACGATGACCGCGACGCCAATGGCGACACCCAGCAGTGCGAGCATCATTTGCCAGGGGTGCCGCAGCAGGTACCGGAAGCTGGCCCGAAATGCGGCGACGGCCATGCTAGTTCTGTTCCGGGTTCGGGTGGCCGATCGTCGTCAGGCGGCCGTTGTGCAACTCGATGATGCGGTCGCAGCGGCGCGCAACCTCGTTGCTGTGGGTTGCAACGAGCATCGTCCGGTTCCCGGCGCGTACCAGTTCCTCGAGCAGTGCCAGCACCGTGTGCGCGTTCTCGTCGTCGAGGTTGCCCGTCGGCTCGTCGGCGAGCAGCACGTCCGGTTCGTGGCACAGGGCACGGGCGATCGCGATACGCTGCTGTTCGCCGCCCGAGAGCACGTCGGGATAGCTAGTTGCACGCTCGGCAAGGCCGACCGCGCCAAGCAGCGATTCGATGCGTGCGTCAGCGCTCTTCGTGTCGACGCCGTTGAGTTCGAGCACGAGCCGCAGGTTGTCCGCCACCGGCAAGGTCGGTACGAGATTGAAGGCCTGGTAAACGAAGCCGATGTGCCTGCGGCGGAACAGGGTGCGATCCCGCTCGGAGAGGCGCGCGATGTCGCGTCCCGCGACGTCGACCGAACCGCTGTCCGGGATATCAATGCCGGCAACGAGGTTCAGCAGCGTGGACTTGCCCGATCCACTCCGTCCACGCAATGCGACCAGCTCGCCGCGATCGACCTCGAGATCGACGCCATCGAGCACGACATGCGTCTTCCGGCCTTCCTGGAAGGAACGCGTGACATTGACCAGGCGGATCGCGATGTTGTCATTGCCCATGTGCTGAGCTTAGCGAAAAATCCGAAAGTCAATTGTCTTCGGCGCGGACTTTTCCGACATCTGAACCACGACCCCAGAAAATACTTCGAAATCTGATTATTTGACTAGAAATTAACTTGACGATAGCATTGTTCCCTGTTTGCGAATATAGCACTTCAGCTTGCTGATACGGATGTGACGACCGATGAATGCGACCGAATCGAACCCCAGATTTGACCTGCGAGGAAAGGTGGTTGTCATTACCGGCGCAGGCCAGGGAATTGGACGCGCGTACGCTCGCGGATTCGCTGAATCAGGTGCTATTCCAATCATTGCCGAGGTAAATCAGGAAGCGGGACACGCAGTTGCTGCGGAGTTGATGGCTTCGGGACACGAAGCCCTGGCAATCCAAACGGATATTTCGGATGTGACATCAGTCCAAGCGCTGGTCGAGTCGACGTTGGAGCGATACCAGCGTGTTGATGTACTGGTCAATAACGCATCGATCTTCTCAAGCATCAAAATGCGCCAGTTCACCGACATTCCGCTACATGAATGGAACCAGGTCATATCCGTCAATATCACGGGAACCTTCCTGATGTGTCGGGCTGTGGCGCCGTACATGAAGGCGCAGGGCGGCGGGAGGATCGTTAATATCTCATCCGCGGCAGTCACGATGGGCAAGCCCAAATACTTGCACTACACCACGTCGAAAGCGGGCGTTATCGGCATGACGCGTGCTATGGCCAAGGAGCTTGGGTCGAGCGGAATAACGGTCAACGCGGTACTCCCCGGTGCCACGGACACGGAAATTGACAGAGAGACGAACACGGCTGGCGACAAAGCCGCAATGCTCTCGATGCGCGCCATCCCGCGTGATGAAACGCCGGAGGACCTGTTAGGCATTGTGCTCTTCCTGGCTTCGGACGAGAGCGCTTTCATCACTGGGCAATCGATCACCGTAGACGGCGGCCTGACCTTCCTGTAGCGCGGGTACAGTTAATCCAGTCATTCTCAGCAAAGTCATTGCAATCGAGTGACGCGACACTCATGTGTCAACGGCCGGGCCGATGTGCATGCTGCAGATTCAAGGAAGGGTTGCGAATGTTCAGTTTGGGTTGGCCGACAGTAACTTAAGGGCGGCGTGCAAGACCGGGGGGCGAAACTAGATGAACGGCACTAAGAATGACCTTGATCTGTCGGAGTTGATCGATAGTAAGCCTGTGTCACGCGTGCAAGTCCGGGTGATTGCACTCTGCAGTCTCATAGCTTTGCTTGACGGCGTGGACACACAGTCAATCGGCGTAGCCGCACCGATGATTGCCGATGCGGTCCGGGTTCCGGTCGCAGAATTCGGTCCCGTGTTCGCCGCGGCTCTTCTCGGCGCCGCACTCGGTGCCTCGCTGTTCGGGCCACTGGCGGACCGCTACGGGCGAAAGTTGCTTCTGATTGTATCGGTGTTTGTGTTCGGCACCTTTACGTTCGCAACGGCGTTCTGCAGGTCCTACGAATCCCTGATCCTGGTTAGAGGTCTGGCCGGAGTGGGGCTCGGCGGTGCGTTGCCGTGCTTTATTGCACTCGCCTCCGAGTACGCGCCAAGGCGACTGCGCGCCACTGTCGTAACTCTATCGTGGGCCGCTTTTCCACTCGGTGGAATGTTGGGTGGCTTCATCAATTCGTTCGTCATTGAACAGTTCGGATGGGAAGCAATTTTCTATATTGGCGGTATCTTGCCAATCATCGTCGCTGGAGTGCTGGTCCTTGCATTGCCTGGATCTTTGCGTCAAGTACTTGCCTTCCGAGGTCAATCTGACGTGTTGCGAATCTTACGCAGCATGTACAAGATCCCGATCAATTCATCTACTCGGATCGTCGTGTCCGATGAGAAATTGCATGGGCTATCAATAAAGCATCTGTTCTCTCATGGTCGAGCATTGCAGACATGTCTGCTTTGGGTGCCGTTCTTCATGGCGTTCGGGAATTTGATAGTCGTAGTTCTGTGGACACCAACGCTCCTGAACCAACTCGACATTTCTCCCAGAGAGACAGCCCTGGTTGTCGCATTTAATGGACTGGGTGCGGCGATAGGCATGGGAGTCGCCGGCCGCTTCATTGAGAAGTTTGGGACGATCCGCACACTTGTTCCGGCCTTCGTGCTTGGCGCCCTCGCAACTGCGGGTCTTGGACAATGGGCCGCTGACGTATCCCTCGCCTCACTTTTTACGTTCATGGTGGGATTGTTTGTCGGCTTCGGCTCAGCAGGGGTGGTTGCTCTTGCCGCGTTGATCTATCCGACGGCGATTCGGTCGACGGGTGTGGGTATGGCCATGAGCATGGGGCGAATCGGACAAACAGTTTGCCCACTGATAGCAGGAGCGCTTCTCGTCCGTGCCTGGACAGAAAGCGAGATCATGCTCGTCGTAGCCGCTGCACCGCTGATCTCTGCGGTGTTCGTAATGATGCTGGCGTACACTGGGTCCAGTTCGCGAACAGCGACTGCATTGACGGTAAATGAGCAATACCGCTGACTTGCAGGGGCGACTGTTCGTCGCAGGTGCGTAGTTCGAAGAACAAAGGCCCTTCGTACAGCCACGCATTGCGGTGCCTGGTTCCTGGGCCATTAGATGCGCGTGACTGTTACATCAGCGTGGATCATCAAGCGCCAATACGCAGCTCGTATGTGCAGAAGTAACAACGAGAAAATGACATCAGCAGTCACGGAGTACAGGCGGTGAAATTGCGCGAAGACCAAGCGGGACGGCTGGGAGAGTGCAAGGCCTGGTAAGAGAGATGGATAGATAGCCGAACGAGCCAGATCGGTCGATGAATCGGCGTGTGATATGCCACGTGATGGCGGTGTGGGTTAAGAGGTGCCGAGGTCTTAAGTCTTCGTTATTACTGTGAAAGTGAAAGTGGCGCTATCCTGTCCCAACATAGGGAATCAGGCGACCAAGTAGCAGTACTGCTGTCCAGGTAGAAATCGAGACGTACGCAATGGTCCGCGCAATAAGCGGTGGTGCGACGTCAGGGTCCCAAGCGCCAATCGTAGAGCGGACTCGCCAGTAATAGAAGATTGCGTTCAGTCCCGCGATCAGTATGAGTAGGATTTTTATCTGAAATCCAACGTTCACGATGTACCGTGTTGGGTCTCCAACGAAAAACAAGACACCAGTTACCAGGTTCATTCCGAAACCGACGAGAGTCCAGGGCAGCAGTCGTTCAATCAAAGATGCTTGTATAGCACTAAGGTACCCTGCCATTCGAAGGTCGATTATCAGCAGCGACCCCAGCAACAACGACAGACCAACAAAGTGAAGTATCTCCATTGTGGGCCAGATCCAGGTACTTGTGGATACCCAGACGCTGAATGGGAGCTCAGCTATTTGCTCGGCGATTCGGTAGAACATTGAGACTCTCGAGCTATGCGTAAGCGATCAGTCGACCGCTGGTGATGGCCAAGAACCACATCATCAACGACGACGCAGCGAGAAAAATCGTCTTACAGTCGCGTGGCAAGCGGTTTCGGGAAGTAGGAATAGATTCGCGTAGGTGGGTTTGTATGATCGAGGCGGTGATCATTCCGCACGCAATGAAGACCAACTTAAGCAGGAACGGCTTGCTCTCAACGAAGACTGTCGCTTGAGAACAAAACAGAAGTCCGCCGGATACGGCATTGATCAAGAATCCGACCCAAGCCAGCCTGCTCAGCGACAGTAGCGGGGCAGGAGTTAGTCCACGAATGAGTCCAAGAAGACTAAGGTCGCGCATTGAAAATAAACCCGCCACTATAGCCAGTCCGATGGCGTGCAGGCTAAGCAAGAACGGATAACCCCAGGAAGATTGGCCTACCCAAAGGGCGACAGAGGTGTATTCCAACCACTCAAACACTAACCGGGTTCTCCAGGGGAGGGCGCCTTCCACTCTGTTTGCCCAATAGTGCAAACAGTGAAAAAACACATTGAAGTCGAATAATTCGTTTTGATATTATCTGGTCATTCTGTTTTCCCGTCAAGAGATTGAAATGACCGAACTTCCCTCAGGCACCAATCGCGCCCAAATAATCGACAGATCTGGCAAGGAAAATTCCAAGAACGCCTATTGGGAGCCGGTAATCGTGACAAAGTCGGAGATCGAGCAGGAAATAGCGAGGCTCTCGAGCCTCCCACCGCCGTTCAATGGTCGTCGACGCGCGATCATTGCCCATCCAATGGCAAACCCTCAGTGTCCTGGCCTGGCGCCCGGGATTCAAGTGACACTGAATGTTCTTAATCCGGGGGAGCAGACGGATACGTTTCGCCACAACGCGACGGAGGTGAACTTCTGTATCCGCGGAAAAGGCAAGGTAAGTCGGCGAGGCGAGACGACATCGTTCAGCACGAATGACGTCTGGAACATGCCATCATATGTTCCGTACTCTACACAGAATCTGTCTGAGGAGCCGTTAGTCTGGCTGAACTATTCGAATGCTCCGCTCCTACAGTTTCTGCAGGCCCGTATCACCGAAAGTGAAATCGGGGATCGCTCACCGGAGCAGGAGGAGGGTTGGAAGCCGCCAGCCCATGATAGGACGGTCGGCAGCGATGACCTTGGGCAAGACGGGATCAGTATCGGTCACGGCGGTGCGAAGCTTCTGCCGTACGAGCGTTTGATTAATCCGAAAGTGGTTCAGTCTGACGCGCTACATTGGCCGTGGCACGAAGTGGAGGAGCAGCTAGAGAAGCTTTCTGGTCTGGACAAATCTTACGTGGGGCGGCGCTTGTACCTCTTGTACAACCCGGCTACCGGGCGTACGAATGGCACCACTCAGAACTTCTTTGCAACAATTACGATTCGACCGCCACGAATCATCGATAGACCGCATCGACACGTTTCAGCCGCGATCAACTACTACTTTCAGGGAAGTGGATACAGTGTGGTCGAGGGCAAGAAGTACGAATGGGGTCCCGGTGATCTGATGCTGTCGGCACCTCCATGGGCGGTTCACAATCATGCCTCACATGACGAATACGTGTACGAGTTGACGGTACAGGACCAACCATTGGCCATCGCGATGGATGCGTTGCTCTGGCAAGAGAATCTCAAACGGCCGCCGCACTTACTCGGATCGCAGTACGGATTTGAAACGAACAAGCATCTGGTTGAGTAGGTCGCGGCTACTCATTCCGGTGCGCCAGGCGACCGGAGGCCAGGACGTAATTCCCGTTACGCGCAACTCTTGGTGCTCACGGGTGCGTAGCCGTACATGCGCCCCATAACTGGCTGCATCCGATCCGAGCTCAAGGGGCGGACGAACAGCAAGAAGTCGATACGGGTCACCGACGTCTGGACCAAATCAAATCTAAAGATTAGATGCCGAAGGAGGCGACTCTATGGTAAAAAGACCTTCTTCCGCTACGTCGTAGGCCGGGATCCTGAGGGCCTGTCAGGTAGGGCAGGCATCCTCGATTCCAATGGGGAGCGCGTGAAAAAGAGCGAGGTACGGTATGGCTTCCAAGGGTGGTAAACAGCGAAACAGCGTCGACTCAGAATTGAGTCGCAGTGCCGGCTATCTGGTCCGGCAAACTCACAAAGCCTTTGTCAAATCGTTGGAACGCCGGCTTCGCGATCATGATATCAGCATCAGTAGCTGGTTCTTCCTGCGGATACTGTGGGAGCAGGACGGATTGACTCAGAAGGAACTGGGCGATCAACTCAATCTTACGCAGCCCACAACCGTATCCGCGATGGATACATTGGAAAGAAGCGGCCTGATTGTTCGGAAGCAGGATGAGCGGGACCGGCGTAAGCGCAACGTGAAGCTGACACGGAAAGGGCGCAGCCTAAAGGAAAAACTGTTGCCGTTTGCGGACGAGGTAAACAGTGTTGCGTGCAAGGATCTCACGAAAAGTGAGCACGAAAAGCTGTTTACGATTCTGGGAAAGATTCAGAAGTCTCTCGAACAAGACGCTGTCCCGTAGTTTCGCACGAAGCTGCAATTGCTTGCATTAAGCCTGCCCCAGCCCGTGCTTCTCTTCGGCGACGGCATCTTGAGGTCCTTGAAAAGCATTCGTACTACTTGGGGCGTTGCATGTCGAAGACATTGGTCACATGACTATAGTGAAAGTAGCCTAATCGTGCCAACTGTTGAAGCGCGAGTTGATCCACTAATCCATCCTTAATGACACGATCCTCGATGTAGATGCCAACTACCTCGCCGACCACCAGCACGCTCTGACGTTTGTTGGGGCCGGCCGGCAATTCCAAAGTATCAAACACCGTGCACTCAAGAGCGGCTGGTGACTCGCCGACACGGGGTACCGAAACATTCACACCCGGAGCGGCGGTAAGCCCCGCTTCTTGAAACTCGCTAATGCCATGCGGGTAGACTTCCGACGTAAGAACGACAGATTCGCGCAGCTCGTAAGTCGCGAGGTTGACGACGAACTCCGGGACATCCAGTACGTTTCGGAGGGTGTCCTTCGGGCGACCCTCCAGATCCTTTGAGTTTGGAGCAAAAGCCACCATTGGTGGGTCTGCGGAGATACCGGCGAAATAGGAAAATGGCGCCAGGTTGAAGCGTCCCGAGCCGTCTCTCGTGCTTATCCAACCAATAGGTCGTGGTGCAATCAGCGCATTGAACGGATTGTGCGAAAGCGGGTACGGCCGAGGACCTTGTCTTGGGTCGTAAAACATTTGATTAAGAGATGGTAGCAAAAATAGTTCGAAATCGATATACTTCTCCTTGTAGCGGACAGCCCTGCTTGCGTCAAGTGGGCTCCCGTGTACACCGTGGTCAACATGTGGATCGAGTTCCGAACGAAGCGCCTGGCTGGGATCAGAATGAAACGGCCAACTACATGCTCTCCAGGTAATTGGTCAGGCACCAATCTCGGAATACGTTGGCAGGGCTGAGGGAACAGGCAGCGTCCGACAACCCTCGTTGAGATCACCCTCTATGCTCGTACTGTATCACCATGGATCTTCAGTCTGCGCCGCCAAAGTGCGATGGGGCATGATTGAGAAAGGTCTTGAGTTTGAGGCGCGATACGTCGACATCCTGAAAGGTGAGCAATTTGATGCGGAGTACTTGAAACTCAATCCGTTCGCCGTTGTTCCGACGCTGATTCACAATGATCATGTTGTCATCGAATCGACCGTCATTCTTGAGTACCTGGACATGGTCTTTCCACAGAGACGGCTGTCGCCGTCCAATGCGAAGGACTACGTTAGAACTCGCTATTGGACCAAGGCAGTCGATGAAAAGCTGCACAGTGCATGTGGGGCACTGACCTTTTCAGCAGCGCACAGATACATCATCAAGAAGAACATGAACGCGAAGGAGTTGGACGCCTACCTGCAAAAAGCCCCGCAAACCGGGATAGCAACAGATTGGGCGGAAAGGAAAAGGCAACTGGTTGCGATGGGGTTTGAGGCTCCTGGCGTACGCGACATGGTACTTACGTACGATGACTGTATCCGACGAATGAACGTTGAGTTGCAGAAGTCCACGTGGCTTGCCAGTGATGAATTCGGACTCGCCGACATTTCGTTGTCACCGTACATCAATCGCCTCGCAATGATGGGCATGAGTTCGTGGTGGGAGAACGGAAGATACCCGCACTTGGAAGACTGGTGGAATCGCATTCAGGAAAAGCCAACGTTCGAATCGAGCATTCTCGATTGGTGCCCTAGTCAGCTAGCGAAGGACTTGATGGAGTACGGCACCAGGAGTTGGCCGATTGTGCACAGGATCCTGCAACAGCGCGAGTCGGATTGTGACGCTAGCGGTGCGGATTCGTAATAGAGACAACTCCTGCTCAAATTCAGTTTGTCTCACAACACACAGGTTTGTCGTCGTACTTGGGTAAGTGGGCTCACGTCGGCCCGCAACAAACTTGAACACAGGACGGTATGAAGGAATGAAGAACAGAAGTCATCTCGCTGGTTCGTTTCCACCGTTGGTGACGCCGTTCCAGGACGGCGAAGTAGACTACGCGCAGTATGAACAACTCATAGAGTTTCATGTAAGCAATGGTTCGAACGGGGTGCTGGTAAATGGAACGACGGCGGAGCCTTCGACCCTTACCACGAAAGAGCGAAATCAACTTGTCGATCTCGCCGTTCGGGCAACTGCTGGAGCCTTACCCGTCGTCGCTGCAACCGGATCGCAATCGCTGGAGGAGACAAAGTTACTTACGAGGCACGCCGCATCTGCCGGTGTGGATGCGCTCCTAATTGTTACGCCTTACTATATTCGGCCGCCGCAAAGAGGGCTGGTGGAGTACTACCGGAACGTTGTCGATGGTATCGATACGCCGTGGATGATTTACAACATCCCGGGGCGCACTGCCTGCAGTATCAGTCTGGAGACGCTCGAGGTTCTACGTGAGTCCACGAAGAGTTTCGTCGGAATGAAACACGCAGTGAATGATCTCGGTTTCGTGTCGGAATGTATCGCAAAGTTCGGGCCGGAGTTCAAGGTATTCGTGGGTCTCGAGGAGCTATCTTTCCCGATGATGGCGGTTGGCGCGTGCGGATTGATGAACGCGGTCGGAAACCTCTTTCCGGAAACTCTGTCACGAATTTGTGACGCGGTTGCCGTGGGAAACTTGAAGCAGGGGCGCAACCTTCACGAGAGCCTACTCGAGATCAATCAGTCCGTCTTTTACGATACGAATCCAATTCCAATTAAGTACATGATGAAGCGAATGGGGCTCCTCAAGTCGAATGAGCATCGCCTCCCGATGGTTCCGGCTACGAAGGAGCTGGAAGCGCGGTTGGATAAAGTGCTTGAAAGCAGTCGCTTGTTTGACTGTGCGGGATAGTTCGGGGAATTGCGGCAGATCGGCGAGTTGTGGGTCGAATCCTTAACATGAAACCTTTCGACCCGGCTGGCACCAAGATTGTGCAACTTATTATGGAAGTGTCTAGAAGTTTCGATCAGGAGGCGAGAAAGCGATGACGCGCAGCATTCCCCGGCTGTCATTCAATGAACTGGAAAAGTCGCTACAGACTCGGTTGGAACGTCGAGTGGCTCGACTGAACTACCTGGGCGAGTTCTTTCAGTGCTTCGGTCATCAGCCGGTAGCCCTTTGTGCCTTCGTTGATTTTGGCGAAACGGCAAAAGATCAGTTGGACGGACGCATTGTTGAGACCATCGCACTAACCGTCAGTTCCGTCTGCCAGAATGACTACGAGAAAAATCAACACGAGCAGCTTTGCCTCAAGATGGGGTTGGGGAAGAGCTGGATACGGCAGATAGAGGCACTGGATCCGCGTCAAGTTGATGAGCAAACCCAGTCGGAGGTCGCGGTTCAGAAGTTGGCCATTGCAATGGCGACGGGTGATCGAGGTGCTTCGGTGTTGCTCGAGGACGTTGTCGCACAATTTGGTGCCAGGCAAGCGGTAGCAGTACTGATGGTCATAGGCCGGTACATAGCGCATTCGGCGATGGTTGGGGCGCTAGCACTAACCCCACCCGTTCCGTCGCCATTCAGCCGAGATTGAGTTGGGTTGCGAGCATCCGGGACGTTGAGTCCCTGCTGAGTGCTCAGTCTGAAGGTTCGGAAGGAAGTTACGTTAGCGCCTCGCATTTGATGGGCCAGGCAGCACCTAGAGTGCAGAATAAACAGAGGGGAAAATCATGACGCGACTTGCGAGTCTCAGGGTACGTTGGTCAATCTATAGAGGGCTAGCGACAATTCTCCTGAACCTTGTTGTTCTTGATGTGGCAGCCGGACAGACGCAGCATTCCGATCGTGGTCATGCCCCGGCCGAAGAAGCTGCGTCGTGCACCACAAAGCACCTGGTCATTGAGGAGCAAGGAGATTTCTTCGTGGGTGGGCGAACGATCAGTGCGCCAGCCACTCACAGTGACGGGAACGCTCCTCTGCCGGGCAGCATCGTGGTCGATCAAGTATGGGTGCAGTACCAGGTGCCGGGAAAGTGCAAGCGAGACTTGCCAATCGTCATGGTTCATGGGTCCTGGCATACAGGAAAGACCTATCTCAGCACGCCAGATGGCCGCGAAGGGTGGCGTACGTATTTTGTCAGGCGCGGATTCCCGACGTACATCACGGACGACGTGAATCGAGGACGCTCCAGCATGGATATGACGCAGCATAACCTGGTGCGTCTCGGTCTTGCGGGTGGCGGGACTCTACCGCCCATCTCACGGCGGTCCAATGAGCTATCCTGGACGCGGTTTCGCATGGGGCCGAAGCCGGGCGTGTCGTACCCGGAATCGCAGTTTCCGGCGGAGGCACAGGAGCAGTACTTTGCGCAACTGACCAGCATGTACCGTGGACCGGATCAGATGTCGAAGCGTATAGAGGGGCTGATATCTGTACTGGAAACGGTCGGTCCTGCAGTTCTGGTTACCCATTCATCGGCCGGACCAATCGGATGGGCTGCAACAACCGCCAGGCCGGACCTGGTAAGGGGCGTAGTTTCGATCGAGCCGATACTGTTGTCCGATTTCTCCAAGTTTAATGAGCTCTCATCAACTCCGGTCATGATCATGAGGGGGGATTTTGATCCCCCCGAAACGATCGCGGATGCAGAGGCATTTGTGCGTAAGGCGAGAGAAGCGGGCGTCAACGCGAAGTTTGTTCATCTGCCGGCAGAAGGGATCGTTGGGAACAGTCACATGCTCATGATGGACCGGAACAATCTTCAAGTCGCCGATATTGTGATCTCGTGGATTGAGCGAAACGTCGAGTAACGTCGCTCTATCGTGGAGGGCCAATAGCTTGTCGCGGCGAGGCCGATGTCGCACCCGTTGATCAAGCGTCCGAGCTACTGGACGCGGAATCCATGTGCCGCCAGTGGCATTGATCGTATTCGACGACCAGTCGCACTGAAGATTGCATTCGCGACGGCCGGTGCGATCGGCGGCACGGCGGGTTCGCCGAGCCCTGTCGGCGGAAAATCGGACTCGATAAAGTGCACTTCCACAGGCGGCGCGGCCGACATGCGCAGTATCTTGTAGTTGTCAAAATTTGATTGCTGAATGCGGCCATCCTCAATGGTCAATTGCTGCATTAGGAAGGCACTCAATCCGTCGACAATTGCCCCCTCGACCTGACTTTCCGCGCCTGATCGGTTGATGATTTGTCCGATATCGACGGCGGCGTACACCCCATTCACGGTTACGTAGCGCTCGTTCCGAACGCTCACGTCCACGATTTCAGCTACATGTGCGGAATGGCTAAACCAAAACGCGAGACCGAGAGCGCGCCCTTCTTCTCTCTTTACTCCCCAACGTGCTTTTTCGGCAGCCAGTCGAATAACATGTGCCGCGCGTCCGGTATGCAGGGAGCGCGCATCACCCGGTTTCAGCCAACGTGCAGGACCTAAAAGGTCTATCAGAAAGTCCAAGTGGTCGATACCCGCTTCGACTGAAAGTTCATGCAGGAAGCTCTGAACAGCGAAGGCAATGACATTCGAGCCGGGCGCGCGCCACAGACCGCAGGGCGTCTGCAGTGGAAGCAGAGACTGCGAAATCTCGGACTTGGCAATCAGAGTTGCGGGAAATTCGTCGCCGGTTATCGCGCCCCCGTCCACGGGATTGGTGCCGTCCGCGGTAAACGAAATGAAATGATCGGTGAAAGCGACCAGAGTCCCGTTCTCGTCCAGGCCACCACGTAAGGCATGAAAGCCACCTGCGCGACAATGATCGTGGGCGATGTCGTCCTCGCGTGTCCAGACAAGTTGCACCGGCGCGTCTACTCGAGAGGCAATAGCGGCGGCTTCACACACGAAGTCATTGTACAGGCGCCTGCCAAACGCGCCGCCAGCGCGTCGCATGTGAACCGTGATGTTCTCCCTGGCAAATCCAAGGTCCTCGATCAGGAATGGAAACGCCGAGAATCGCTCCCCGCCCCACGAGCCGGGGATCTGGGTCGGCGCCCAGATTTCGATGCTGTCGCCAGTCTTCCACGCAGTACAGTTCTGCGGTTCCATCGTCACGTGGGCGACGAATGGGTACTCGTAGCAGGCAGAAAGGTTCTTGGCCGTACTCTCAAATGCCCGTTCAATACCGGGTGATGTGTGCAGCAGCCGTTCGCCGCGTGGATTACGTGCGAGATTCCTGGCCTTTGTCGACAGTTCGGCCCAGCTGTCATTCGAAGCGGCGCTTTCGTCCCAGTCTACTTTGAGGGAAGACTTGGCGCGCAAGGCGGCCCATGTCGAATCGGCAACGATCGCAATACCGGGCATCAATTGGTTTACCTTGCCATTACCGGGAAGCACAAATGCATGTTTCACTCCTGGCATGGCTCTGATGGTTTCCAGATTGGCTGCCGCGACGCGGCCTCCTACGGCCGCACACTTCTCGTAGACGGCGTAGAGCATTCCGGGAAGCCGCGTATCGATGCCAAATAATGGCGTGCCCGTCACAATTTTCTCGTTGTCGACGCTTGGGATGCGGGTTCCCAGTAGCTTGTACTGGTTGCGGCCTTTCAGACGAATAGCCGCGGCGTCCGGTAATGGGAGAGCCGCCGCTATATCAACGAGCTCTCCATAACCAATGCGACGGCCGCTGGCTTCATGCTGAACCTCACTATTGGCGGTAGAGCAGTCGGCTGCAGCCACTCCCCACTCTTGGGCAGCTGCAGTCACAAGCATTGTTCTTGCAATTGCACCGGCGCGACGAAGCATATCCCAGTTGTCGGGAATTGCGCTGGATCTTCCTGCGAACTGCGGACCGTATTTTTCGGCATCAACAGGAGCTTGCAGGACCGTTACGTCATGCCACGCCGCATCCAACTCCTCTGCGACAATCATTGGCAACGACGTCTTAACGCCCTGACCAACCTCCGGGTTTTTTGAATAGATCCAGATGGCACCGTCCCGGCGAATATTGATGAAAGCGTTTGGCTGAAAGTGGTGCGCTGCGGCTAGATCCTCACTCGATGAGTCCAGGTAGAAGCCGAGAAGCAGCCCTCCGGCACTGGCGGCGCTTAGATTCAAGAACTTGCGTCGACTCATTCCGGAGTATTGCTTCTCGCGAATCTGAGCATTGAACTCAGAGACGACAGACGCGGAGGAAGAGCCGGTTTGCCGACCCGGAGGCACCTTACTCACCGGACTGATTCTGTGTCGAATTCGCTGCGGCAGAATGTATGGCTTTCCGAATTCGCCCGTAGGTGCCACAGCGGCACAAGTTTCCGGCCATTGCGACGCGTATGTCTTCGTCCGAGGGGTGTGGCTTTCGTGCCAATAGCGCCGCTGCACTCATGATCTGTCCGGCCTGGCAGTAGCCGCATTGCGGTACGTCGAGCGCGATCCAAGCCTCCTGTAGCGGGTGCAGGCCTCGATTGGCGTCGGCGAGGCCTTCGATAGTTGTGATCTCAGCACCCGCGAGTGCACTCAAGGGCAGCACACAAGAGCGCGTAGCGCTACCGTTCATGAGTACGGTACAGGCGCCACATTGGCCGATTCCGCAACCGTATTTCGTTCCGACCAGTCCCAGTGAGTCGCGTAAGGTCCAAAGGAGAGGTGTGGCAGGGTCGAGATCAAGTTCGTATCGAGACCCGTTGACATTCAGTGCGATCATTGAAGTGGCCTAACTCCGACAAAACCTTCTGTCAATACTGAAAGGAAGCAGTGTTGGGCCCGTCATGTACTTTGAAGCGGGTTCCAGGTTACACACGTTCCGAAAAGTTCCGTCGCCACAACGTTTCGGCGCCAGGCAATACGAGAATCAACTGAGCTTGACATTCACATTCTTGATTTGTGTGTACTCGAGCAACTCGGAAAGCCCCTCTTCGCGTCCCATACCGGACTTCTTGTAGCCGCCGAACTCGGCGCCGAGAAAGTGTGAGCTGGTCTGGTTAATCCAGACATAGCCGGACTGAACGCGCGCGGCAGCGCGATGTGCAGTTGAGAGATCCCGGGTCCAGATTGAAGCTGTAAGTCCGTACTCGACGGAGTTCACTTGCTCAAACAGCGTATCCTCATCATTCCATGGAATGATAGAAAGTACCGGACCGAATACTTCCTCTTTGAAAACGTGCATTTCCGGCGTCACATCCGCGAAAACGGTGGGCTCAATGAACCAGCCGCGCGCAAGCGCCGGATCAGTTGAGCGGTGGCCGCCACAAACAAGTCGTGCTCCTTCGTCCTGAGCCAACCGAATGAAGCGGATCACCTTGTCGAACTGCTCCTCGGATACCAGGCACCCCATTGTTGTTTTCGGGTCCATTGGGTTGCCGCATTGGTGGCGTGCGAATATATGTTCAGAGATCCCGGATACGACCTGATCGTAAATGGACTTGTGTACAAAACAGCGTGACGTCGATCCGCAGGATTGACCTGCCCACGTAAAATTCATTCCAGCGACCGCGCCGTCAATTGCAGTCTCGGGCGAAACATCGGGAAACACGATCAGCGGGTTTTTACCGCCAAGCTCTAGGGTTACCGGCATGATCTTCTCAGCGGCGGCCTTCAGAATAGCGGTGCCAGTAGCTACGGACCCGATGAGAGCAGCCTTTCGGACCAGTGGGTGAGAAACCAGCGCTTCACCGCATGCGCGTTCACCGCTGAGTATATTGACAACGCCTCGCGGTAGAGTCGCGTCAACGAGCTCCGCAAGCCGGTAACCGGACAAGGGTGCCTGCGTGGCGGCTTTCATTACCACCGTATTGCCTGCGGCGATAGCAGGAGCCAGCTTGCCGGCGAGGAACATCAGGGGGTGATTGTAGGCCACGAGCCTTGCTACGACGCCCAGCGGCTCGCGCACCGAGTAGTTAATGGAACTGGCGCTGGCCGGCAAAGTGCTTCCTTTGAGTTCGTGAACCAAGCCCGCGAAATAGTCAATTTGTGCGGCCGCAATGTAGGCATCCTTGGTCATCTCACTCACGGGATTGCCGCCGTCGATCGAATCGATGAGGGCAAATTCCTCAGCATTCGCGCGGACACTCTCGGCCAATGCACGAAGCGCGCCGGCGCGGTCCGAGGGCGATAAGTATCTCCAGGAGTCAAAGGCGCTCTGTGCGGCCGTTACCGCCCGATCTACGTCAATCGCGTCTGCGATTGCCACCGGCCCCAGATCGTCCTGGTTGGCCGGGTTAAGGCTTCGACTGTAGCCTCCATTTGGCTTGCGCCACTCTCCGCCGTAGTACAGGTCTCGCTTGCCAGGTAGAACGGCGTACTGCCCCAATCGGACGTTGCTGGTTTCGCTTTCTGACATTATCTCTCCGCGCCCTTCTTCGGTGACAAATTGACTCTCTTGCCGGTTTCGCAGTTCCGGTCAAATATACCGGCAATAGTCGCTTTGCATACGCAGTTCAGCGACCAGCCGTCAGAGATGACCAAGCAAGGTGCAGGCGCTTGGTGCAGCCAACGACCGTCAGGAGTCCTGTGGCTCAAGTGACAGATCCATTCCTGCGCCTCGCGGAACTTCTAAACAGTTGCCCGGGGCCAATTCCAGAAAACGGCAGCGACTGACCCCTATCGGCTTCAACGGAAGAGATACTCTACGATGACGCAGCACTGGGTCTTGTGGGCCAGGCAGGCTGACATACGCTTCACTGTACCTCCTCCTAATGCTAGCGAGAGAATCCTTATAAGTCAAAGGATAAGAAATCGAAGTATATACTCTTTTGGCGTTCACGCCGAGTGTATGAGTCGTTCACCTATGTTTCTAGCAGTTCGGCTTCGCGACCTTGATATCAGCGCCGCAGGCAGCGCAGTCTTCGCTGCGTTGTCTCGTTGGAAAAAAGTTCCATCCGATCTGGCAGGTCGCCAGGGGCGGTGTGGAATTTGACAACCGCACGGCAGGGAACATACGATTCGAAGTCGAAGGACTTTGATCCGAAATGCTCTTGATTTCGCCGGGTGTCGATCCCGAATGCGACTCCCAAAGTTCATCGCTGCATGCGTTGGCGCGTAATCAAGCGCAATGGCCATTCAGCGAGTTCGCAGGCAACTGGGGGTATGTTCCGTGGACAAAGTTCTGGCACATTGGCGATATTCTGCATGAAACCCGGCGAATCGTGGCCACAGTCGGATTGCAGTGATTTTCACATGAACTCACACACGTAAAGTGGGATTGCCCCTTCAGAAAGTCGTTTACAGAGGATGGAACAAATGTCTCGAAAGGTATTGCTTGCCACACAAGTGTTACTCGTGCTGGCACTGATTGCAGCATACGGGTCGTCGAATGCTCATCATTCAAGAGCAGGGTTTTACGAGGATAAGGGCAGCCGAGTAACACTAACCGGGGTCGTCAAGAAGTTTCGATTCATAAATCCGCATTGCTACCTGGCTGTCGATGTCACCGACGAGAGCGGAGAGGTTACGACCTGGGTCATTGAAATGAGCGATCCGGGAAGTATGCGCAAGATGGGGTGGCGACATGACTCTCTGACGGCGGGTGACGTAGTTACTTTCAAGACCAACCCGGCCAAGGACGGGCGACCTCGCGGCGACAATGCTTACGAGCTCACGCTGCCGGACGGCACTGTACTCAAGCCAACCACTGTACGGCCGCAGACCGAAGAGTAGGGAGTGCACGCGAAATTCCTTCTCGAGAAGGAACAGGGTCAATACGATCGTAACTCTCAGTGAAGTTGAACTTGAAATCAGGTATTTCGGAGACAGCAACTAGGGTGCTGATGACGTTAAGGAGAGGATGTATGCAGTTAGAAAGCCGTCTTATGCTGGCCGTGTTCCTGGCCGGTGTCAGCCTCTTGAGTGTCGGATCCGGCGTGATCGCGCAGGAGACAGGGCCGGAAGACGCAAAGGACTATGATCCGCGCGACCTGACCGGAATCTGGGTTGTAGATGTCGATCTCTACAGTAGAGACGAGCGGTTCGACAAGTTCCGTCCGCCTGACAGCGAGATTCCGGAAGGGTTGGAGTATCGTGGCGTAGAGCCTTATCGAGTGATCGGCCCGGATCGACCGCCGATGACGGACGAAGGGCTTGCGAAATTCGCGCAAGCAAGAACATCCTATGGTGATCCTTGGACCGGTCGTCCACCAGCGCCAGCCAAAGAATGGAATGATCCGACGGATTACTGTGATCCGGACGGATATCCGCGAGTTATGTTCGGGTACATAATTCAGGTGATGCGATTTGTCCAGACGCCGACGGTACTGCTTCAGATGTTTGAGCGACCGAGAATGTGGCGCGACATCTGGATGGATGGCCGACCGCTTCCAGAGAACCCGGAGCCCAGGTATTACGGCTACGCGACGGCCAATTGGGACGGGGATACGCTCGTGGTCACGTCGACCGGATTCAATGGAGAAGCGTGGTTGGATACGTACGGGCATCCTTCCAGTGAGGACATGGAGCTGACAGAAAGGTTTACGCGTGTAAGCAAGGACAAGCTGGAGTGGCACATAACACTGGTTGCCCCAAGTATCTACAAGGAACCGTGGGTTGGAATTAAGACGCTCACGCTTAGTGAGACTTCGCCAAGATCGGAAATAGAAGAGCTTCGCGAAGATATCTGTATTTGGTCGCACCTACAGGAGTATTGGGAGGCGGTCGATACGGACGGGACCGGCGATAGCATCGCACGCCCCCCTGAGGGTCGCTAACAGTACAGTTGCCGCGTGGATGGGCGTACTTAATGCCATAGGCACCCACGAGGTCGACAAGAATGTTAGCGACGCGCTGTGCGGCCAACCTTATGCACCATACATGAGTTTTCCTAGGTTGCGCTGGCGATTCCGAGCTTACGAACGGCCGTTGCCCCAATGAATCTCACAAAGAATTCCATATCAACACCAGGGCGTCGCGAACCACAGCAGACCTTGGACGATTATCCGATGTCGGCAGTCCAGATCGGAGCAGTGGTGATCTGCGTTCTTCTTAATGCGTTGGACGGGTTCGACATACTATCAATCAGCTTCGCATCGCCAGGGATTGCGGAGGAATGGGGAATCGATCGAGCATCGCTTGGGGTAGTTCTGTCGATGGAGTTGATCGGCATGGCGATTGGTTCACTGCTGATAGGGCGGGCTGCGGACAAGATTGGTCGACGCCCGACGATACTTGGATGCTTGGTAATCATGGCCGTGGGCATGCTGGCGGCAGCTCTCGCGCAATCCATCGTGGATCTATCAATCTATCGCGTCGCGACCGGCATAGGTATCGGTGGAATGCTCGCATCAACAAATGCAATGGTTGCGGAGTACGCAAACGCAAAGTCCCGGAACATGGCCGTTATTCTCATGGTCGGTGGCTATCCCCTTGGCATTGTCTTGGGCGGTTCCGTGTCAGCGGAGCTGCTGGAGTACTACGACTGGCGCGCCGTGTTCTACTTTGGTGCTTTAGTGACAGCCCTGTTCGTCGTGCTTGCATGGCGGTTTCTTCCGGAATCAGTTCACTTTCTGATCGGTAGAGGGTCCGAACGCGATCTGAAGAAAGCCAACGTCATTCTGGCGAAGATGGGAAGAATGCCGGTTGTCCGAAGCCCGTACAGGCAAGGCAACATCGGGCAGGAGGTTGAGTCGATTCTGTCCCCCGGGCTTCGCAGAACAACAATCCTGCTAACGCTCGCATACTTTGCGCACATTATGACCCATTACTACTTCCTGAAATGGATCCCCAAGATTGTCGTCGATATGGGATATATTGCTTCGACGGCGGGTACGATTCTGGTTTGGGCGAATGTGGGAGCTATTACGTCGAGTGTCATAATGGGTGCACTTTCTCACAGATTTGCCATGCGCCCGTTGACGATGCTGGTGCTGGTGGCCTGTGGCGTTGCAATTACGATGTTTGGCATGGAGGCCGGGAGCCTGACGTCGCTTGCAATTCTTGCCGTGGTTGCAGGCTTTTTCGCCCAAGCCTCCGTCGTGGGTCTCTACGCGCTGTTTGTGCAGTACTTTCCGACAAGTATAAGAGCGACGGGGACCGGCTTCGCAATTGGTATCGGGCGTGGTGGTGCTGCCGTGGGGCCCATTGCAGCGGGTCTACTGTTTTCTGCCGGATATGGTCTGCAGTCCGTATCCGTGATCATGGCGTTTGGGTCCCTCCTGGCGTGTCTCGCCCTGTTCCTGATTTCACCGCCCCGGCGGGCTGACGCCGTACCGGTTTCAGAGCAGTCCGGCTGAAACTCGTGCGTTGAAACAGTTGTACGCCACCAGGTCTCGGAGCATGGGCGTGGTGCAGAGGTGACCGGACGGCGCACAGGCGTTGTTAATTCGCGCTGTCGGGATTTCGAGATCTCGACAAACGTCAGTATGGACTGTCTACATTGTGAAGTGGCTGCAGGACGAAACCGGCAACCATAGCCGGAGTGCGCTCGACGAGTGATCAGGTAAGATTCGACAGCCTATCTCCCTTGGGCGGGACACCTCGGCGGTTCCGCAACCAGATCCACATACGATTCTCCGTAGAGCCTTTTGGAAGCGATGGGCGGCGTGAACCCGTTGATGGAAATCTGTCGCTTCACGCATGAATAAGCTGGTCTCGTCGTGATCATGCGTGTTGGAGTTGACAGTCAAATAGAGCCTATATAACATTCGATCTCGAATGATAAGAGATCGAATGGAGCATACTTCGCGCCGTTTGAACTTGTATTTTGGATTCAACGGGGGGTAATCCAATGCGCGCCACGCCTATTTCACGGTCACTGTCGATGGCCGTTAGCGTAGTCACAGTATCAGTTGCAACAATTTTGCTGTTTATGCCGCTTGCCAGCGCACAGACCGCTGACGCATCAGCAGTCACCAGCGGACCAGATGTGGAAGAAATAGTTGTAACGGGGTCGCGAATCGCAAACTCGGGCATGACTACACCGGTCCCCGTAACGGTCCTCCAGTCCAGTGAGCTGGACAATATGGCGCCGGGCTCGATATACGAGGCCCTGACTCAAATGCCGATGTTCTGGGCGAACTCTCGTCCCGGCGGTGGAGGGCGCTTGTCAAGCGGCGCCAATCTCAATTTGCGGGGCGCGGGCATCAATCGGACTCTTGTCCTGCTGGATGGCCGACGGATGGTCCCCTCGAACAGATTTGGCGCGGTGGATGTAGACGTGATCCCAGAGAGCCTGTTGAGCAGCGTCGAAACGGTAACTGGCGGTGCTTCTGCAAGCTACGGCGCTGATGCAGTCGCCGGTGTAGTGAATTTCATCCTTGATACGGATTTTCAGGGCTTTGAGTTGCGTGGTCAGGCCGGCGAAACCGTGCATGGGGACGGCGAAAACTACGAGGCGGCAATAGCGTTCGGAACTCCAGTAGGCAGAAAAGGGCATTTCATCGCATCGGCTGAGACCTACAAGATTGACACGGTCGAGGGCATCGACAGTCTGCGAGACCGTGGGTTCTATCAACAAAGGGCATGGGTAACCAATCCCGATTACACGCCAGATTTGGCCAATGGTCCTGCGCTCATCACACGGAATTTCGTCGCGTCTACCAGTTGGAACGACACTGGAATGATCATCCAACCAGGCTCGTCGCTGGATAGGCTCGTGTTCAATCCGGACGGAACCGTTTCTCCGCTCGATTTCAGCGGAGTAGGTGCGGTTAACGGCGGATGCAACTGTCAGGCGCAATCGACACAGACGTATGACGGCGTGGGGGCAAACTCAACCGTGACGCCGGGTTACGAACGTACGTCACTTTTCCTACGATACGACTACGATGTTGCGGACAATGTGACCGTCTTCGCGCAGGGCTTGTTTGCCGGGAACGAAGACAGAAATCCGGTTCAGGATGGTCTGACGCTTAATCTCGTCTGGGCGCCGCGAATCTATGCAGACAACGCATTTCTTCCGGAAAGCGTGCGCCAGATCATGCTGCAGCCGGGAGAGGCGGAAGTGGTTCCGGGGTCTGAGGGCGTTCCTTCAGTGGGCTTTAGCTTTTTCGGTGGTGGGAATAACCCTCGCTCGTTCGGTCACACAAGGCAGGACAACAAGAACGAGTTGTACTCGGGAACGCTCGGGGTGCAAGTCGAGTTTGAATCTGGATTGTTTGAAGGGTGGCATCTCGATTCGTACGTCCAAAGCGGCGAGAACGAACTGTCCTACGACATCTACAATGGAATACGCGTTGACCGTGTGCCCCTGGCTATCGACGCTGTTGTAGATCCGGCGACCGGAAATATCGTATGTCACGTTGCGCTGGTTGATCCCGAGAACTTCGGTGACTGTGTACCGATTAATCTCTTCGGCGGTGTGGACTCAATATCTGATGAAGGGATGGCGTACATACTTGATCAGAAGCATACGATCCAAACGACAAGCCAGGACGTATTTGAGTTCGTGATGTCAGGCAAAGTAGGCGATGGCTTCGGCGCTGGTCCGGTAGAAGGTGCGTTCGGTGCATCGTATCGGTCTGAGAAGCTTTCGCAAGGGACGCCGGATCCGACTGATGAGTATCCCGCGACCAGGAGTGGTGTCTTGCTCAGCGACTTGGGCCTATTGCCACCAGGTCAACAATTGATCCCGCAACATCTGCCAGACGGTATACCCGGTGTTAGGAACGTACCGCCGGGTTACAGCGCTTCGGCAGGATCGAGCTCGGTGGCATTCAGTAGCTTGAGCGAGATTCACGGCGATTATAGTGTGAAAGAAGTTTTCGGTGAGCTCAATGTTCCAATCTATGAGGGTAGCGACGGAGTAACGAGATTTGACTCCAATGCTGCTGTTCGTTGGGCTGACTACGAGGGTAGTGGCGGTATCTGGGCCTACAAGCTCGGGCTGAGTTGGCAGGTCAACGAGGCAGTTCGCCTTCGTCTGACGCAGTCTCGCGACGTGCGCGCTGCCACGTTGCGCGAAAGGTTTGATCAAACGGTCAGTGCGGTCTTGATTCGAGATCCGGAGAACGTCGATCCGGTGACCGGTGGCCCGCTTACGGTGTCGGCTATTCGGGTGTCAGGCGGAAACGTGAATGTCAATCCGGAGGAGGCGGACTCCACGACATTTGGCGTCGTCGTGCAGCCTCTGGACAGTCTTTCAATGTCGATTGACTGGTTCTTGATTGATATCGGGGAGGCCATCGCGCAGTTGTCGCCACAAGCTCTGGTCGACCAATGTTCCGCCGGGGATGATTCGCTGTGCCAGTATGTCTATCGTGACCAAGACAATATGCTGACCAGGGTTGACGATCTGTTTATCAACTTCTCGAATCAGACAATCGAAGGCGTTGATATTGAGATCGCCTACGGCTTCGGGATGTTTGACTGGAGGCTGTTCGCGAGTAGACTGCTTGAAAACTCCTTGCAAAACCCGGGTTCCCCCAAAGACGATCTGGCTGGAGAGATCGGCAGCGGCCGTTTTCCCACAGGCCTTCCGGAAACCAAGGTAACGACAAATCTTGACTATTCCAATGGGCCTTTCTCGGCTTTCGCCCAGATTCGATACATCAGTGGTGGAAAACTGAACCGCTTCTTTGTGGAAGGGGTTGATATCGACGAGAACGATGTGCCTTCGACAGTTTATGCGGACATCGGCGCGCGGTATCGGTTCGGGAGTGAGGATCAGTTCGAGTTGTTTGGCAACGTGAACAACATCTTCGACCAGGATCCGCGTGCAACGCCTAGCTCTCTAGGGCGCAACGGAGTTTCCGAGTTTGATCCCTCACAGTACGACGTCCTCGGCCGTCGCTTTGTGATCGGAGTAAACTGGACGTTGTAAGCTTGTCCTATGAGCAGTGTGTGATCGAGAGTCGCCTGAGAACATGCGCATTTCGGTCCCGCAGATCATTTCGAGAAATGACGTTCAATCTCAGGTCCATTCGCGAAACTCCTGGTACCAGGACGCTTGAGTGACCGTAAATGTGAGAAGTCTTGAGTGCTTGTGAGCTACATGACGAGATCGAGCGAGTCGCAGAACTTGGCGGTCTGGGACGCTCACCGGTCTACTTGCGTCTGCTAAAGTATCTTGCCGATGCTTCCCTGAAAGGTGAATGCCCAAGAGAAATCGATATAGCCATAGACGTATTTGGCAAAAACGACTACGCGCCTGGCAGTGATGCGACAGTTCGAGTTTATCTCTACAACTTGCGGCGAAAACTCGACGAGTTCTATTCTGGAAACACGGAAGACTTGACGCATCGGTTGCGTGTCCCAAAGGGGAAGTATGCGGTTGTCTTGACTGCTAACGAAAGCCGCTCGCAATTACCACCCAAGGATAAGCAGCGAAGTATGCGCATATCTATCGTTGTGCTGGCTGCGACAATCGCCGTGCTCGTCCTCGCAGTGACGCAATTCGCGCCCGTGCAGAATCGTCAGGTTGACGCGTTTGCCAGCACCAAGGTGTGGCGTAACATTCTGGATGACAATACACGAATCCTGCTGGTGGTCGGCGACTATTTTATGTTCGCTGAAGGGAATGAACGACAACCAGGTGACCGACTGATACGGGATTTCCGGATAAACAATCCGGGCGAGTTCAGCGATTGGATGCAATCAAATCCGGACTTGCGGGACGACTACATGGACATTCGGCTTTCGTACCTTCCGGAGGGAATTGCGCCAGCACTGGCTGATGTTCTTCGCGTCCTTAACTTGGCGCAGAGGGATTACTTCATAGTGCCTCAGTCACGATTCCAACATCGATGGTTGCGCGATACTCATGTGATATACATTGGCTATGTTAGTGGGATGGGGCCGCTGGAGGATTTCACTTTCGCGGTATCAAACCTGTCGATAGGTGAATCCTATGATGAACTTGTTGAGACGCGTACCGGCGAGTTGTACCAGAGCAGCGCGGGTATCGTAGCCCAAGAGACGGAGCGATACGTGGACTACGCATTGATTTCAACATTTCCCACACCAGGAGAGTCACAGTTCCTCGTCATTTCGGGTCTGCGCGATGAAGGGCTTACCCAGGCGGCAGCGATCATTAGCGATCCGGTTTCCGCCGCAAGGCTGGGTGCAACGACGATGGACGACTCCGGTATCGTTGCGTTCGAATCGCTCTTCAAAGTCATTGGGGCTGGTCGAACGTACATTGCGTCGCACCCAGAGCTTGAGGCACCAATCGACTTATCAAGGTATTGGGACGACTCTTAGAAGGCCAAGAAAAAATTGCGCGTAAGGAAAGCATCGGAATCGTGCCTAGAATGATTATTGCCGACGTGATTTGCGCCGATGATTCCTTGTCCAGGGCTACCATGACGAAGTCACTAGAATCCATTCTTCTGTTGAAGTAGCAAGTGACTTCGCGGTCTTCCGACCAGATGGCGGCTCCCTGACGGCTTAAGGCTAAGTTCAGAACTGGTATCTGTAATTCAGGTGCAGTGTTCGTTTCATGCCGAGATTGTCGTATAGATAGGATTCGCCCGTGCTATCGATGGTGCCGACTCCAATGCTGGTCGAGTACTCCTCGTCAAAAGCATTCTCAAGGCGAAGTGACAGTAGGTGTTGATCTCGCGCGCCGAACGAGTAAGTGCCGGCGAGGTCGGCAATGACATAGCTATCAAGGGTTCTTCGATCGTTGATGTCGCTGACGTAGTCAATGGCGAGATGGATGCCGAAGGAGTTTGAGGCCGGCTGCATGTGCAGGCCGATCTTGACCTCGGCCTCAGGAATACCTGCGAGCTGTGATCCGTCGCCCATGAACAGCGCCTTGGTGCCGATGTAGTTGAGGTTGATGTAGCTACTTTCTGAGAAGTGATGTTGAAGTTGCAACTCGAGACCATCTATATTGACTTCGTCGTCGCTATTGAGAAAGGTTTCGCCGACAACACCACCAATTGTGACCGGAACGTAGGAATCAATGTAGTTTGTTACGTTTCTCGCAAAGTATGTCAACTCAAAAGTCAACGCCGCGTGATTACCGCCGATCGACACATTCAAGTTCTTACTCTTTTCCGGCTTGAGCGCTGGGTTTCCAATCGCAAACCAGCCGCCATCCGGAATTTCGTCGTGATTGTCGTCGTAATATTCGTCGAGGAACAGTGCTTCCGCATCGGGTAACCTGAATGAGGTGCCGATGTTGCCTTGAATGTACAAGCTGTCATTGAAGAAATGCTTTCCGGTCACGTTCCAGACCGTGGAATCTGTCATGTTCGACGCCCGGTTGTGGCGAAGACCGAGGGCGAGCGTCGTCGACTCCAACAGTTCTTTAGTCGTACGTATCTGGATGAACGGCGCGGTCACTTTCTCCCTTTGATCGGCGATCCGCCAGACTTCATCTTCTCCGGAGAAATGCTGTTGATCCAGGCCCACGATGAACTCGAGAGGGTCGCTGAGATTGAGTTGCGCCATCGCGGTAAATCCGTAGTCGTCGTAACCCCAATAGGACTCGTTATTGCGAACGACGATACCGCCAGTCAGGCTGCCGTCTTCATCCAGTTCGTTGTAGATTCGCGTGTACTCGGTGTCCCATGTGTGCTGGTAAGCCTTGATGTACACTTCTACGGCGTCGTTGAGCCGGTGGGCGAGCTTTGCCGTTAGTATGGCTTCTTCGCGAGCATTCACGGTACGGTTGTTCAGGAACGGCCGGGAATAATCCAGGTCTGCCACCGTGTATATGCCCTGCAATGACAGCGTCGAATTACTCCAGGGTGACCAGGCGTACTTGATTCCGAGCGAATTTACTTCGTAACCGCGCTCGCGATCCGTGCTGCTCGGCTGCAGGTCCTCATCGCGATACGGCTGGTACCCTCTGGCTTCGTCGCGCGAGACGGATACAACGTATTTGTGTTGCTTACTGCCTCCACGCAGCGACGCGTTGAGGTTGTAGCCATCGTTTGAGTTCACGCCAAGGCCAATCTCCCCAGACAACTTCGGGCTGTATGGCGTCGTGACAATATTGACGACGCCACCCACAGACTGGGACCCATAGAAGATTCCTTGTCCGCCTTTCAAAATCTCGATTCGTTCAACGGAATGCGCCGGAATCGTGTCCAGGGGGGTTGTGCCGTTGTACAGCCGATTGGTAATCCTGACGCCGTCCACCAGCCAGAGAATGTCGTGGCGCCTCGAGCCCTGGAGTGACGCATTCACGTAGTCAAATGGGCCGTTCTTAGGTGCCAGGTATAGGCCGGGTGCCAACATCTGAAGGGCCTGCGAGACATCTGCGAAACCCATTGCCTCAATCTCCTCCGATAGGACCATGCTCACTTGATTGCCATAGTTGCTGAGATCCAGCGGGATAGTTTCCTCCAGTTCGCCAGCGACAATGATCTCCTCAATTTCATTGATGTCGGCATAAGCGGCTGTGGCAAGAATCAGACAGTTGGCAAGCGCGAGCAGCGCTCGGATCCCGTTTCGGACAAATCGGCGAAATGGTTGTTGGTTTGAGGTCGGCATAGCCTGTGCACCTGAGTGAGGGTCGGCAAATGAATCTATCGGGTGCGCACGTGCCGGTGTACGTTATTTCAGTAAAGTTACTGTTGGCGCATGTAACCAACAAACATTAACGTTGGTTGTTAACGGTAGAGAACTTATCGGATTCGGAACTGGAGTGAATACTGTCCAGCATTCGAGCCTCGGAGCGGTAATCTGATGGAGCGCACGCAACGAACACTGCCGGAGCGGCTTCTGGTCTTGCTGCATCGCTGGCTCGGCATCACCCTCGCTATCCTGATGACGGTCTGGGCCGCGTCCGGAATAGTCATGACCTATGTTGCCTTCCCCGAGTTGACTCCACAGGAGCACTTGGCTGGGCTCCAGCCACTCGATCTCGGAGGCTGCTGTTCGCCCGAAGTTGGCGATCTGCTGGCAGGTTACGAGACACTGAATATACAGATGTTGAATGGTCGACCCATTGCGCGCGTCAGCGGCCAAGATGGCGCGGCCGAAATGCTTAGTTTGCGCGACGGTCAATGGATCGCAGAAGTAACTGCCGACTTCGCAGCGGAAGTTGCCGCCGACCACTTGCGTCATCGAAACATTTCCGGACGCGTTGCAGAGATAGATCGCATCAATAGTGATCAGTGGACCGTCAATAGCAAGTACAGTGCACACCGGCCTCTCTTCAAGGTATCGTTTGACACAATCGAGCGGCATGTCCTGTACGTGTCTGGCACGAGCGGTACGGTCGTTCAGGACACGACCGCTCGCGAACGTTTCTGGAACTGGCTCGGCGCCGTGCCGCACTGGCTGTACTTCCGCGCCTTTCGTGAACGCCAGGCACTTTGGTACAGCGTTGTTGTTCATGCTTCGCTACTCGGAACCGTCCTTGCTGCATCCGGACTTTATCTCGGGATTGCGCGAATCCGGAGCGCGAGAGGCCGGCGGACTCCTTACATTGGGCCGATGCGATGGCACCACGTTAGCGGGTTGGCGTTCGGGACGCTGACGCTGTCCTGGATGTTCAGCGGCTTAGTATCAATGAATCCGTGGGGCTGGTTGGAAAGTCAGCCCGGTAGCAAGGAGTATACCGCGGAGATTGGTGCACGGCTGGACGCGGCAACGGTAGAGAAGCTCATATCCAGGGCCAACGCAAAGCTTTCTGACGCGATTGTAGGGGTGGAGATTAGTACAGGTGCCGGAGAAGGGCAGGTTGTCTTGACGCATGCCAATGGCAGGCAGCATCGACTCGCAGGTCCGTCGCTGATATCGGCTCCGCCAACGGGCGAGGAGGTCGTCGAGCGCTTGTCGAACTCGATACCGGGCGTGCGAATAGCAGCTGTGGAGTTGCTGCAGGCGGAAGACGCCTACTACTTTGGTCACAGAACGCCGGCTAAGCTGCCCGTTATTCGTGTGATTCTGAGCGATAGTGAGCAGACGCGCTACTATTTCGATGCGGAAACTGGAGCGCTTGTCCGCCGGGTCGATGGTGCCGCAAGACGCTACCGTTGGCTGCATCACGGTCTCCACAGGCTGGATTTTGCAGGCTTCATGCGTACTCGCCCGCTTCGTGAAGTTCTATTGCTTTCAACATTGTCGGGTGTAACGTTGCTTTGTGGCGTTGGCTGCTGGGTTGGCTATCGGCGTCTACGATATCTCGGCAAACGAGTCGGGCGCCGAAGGACGGAACAATTGCAATCTGTCGCCGAGAGGCCCGGCTATGGCAATAGTTGACGATTGGATTCTATCTGAACGGCCTATGATTCGGATTGCAGTAACTGCCATGTGGACAGCTCTAGTTGTCGTTGTCGGCCTGACGTGTTTGGTGTCCTTTGCAGAGGCGCACGACGTATCTGAGGCCGATGCGGAGTTGATTGCCAGAAGCTCTGGCGTACAAATTCCGCTTTACATACGGCTCGGCGCCAAGCACATGGTGACGGGTTTCGATCACTTGTTGTTCTTGGCGGGTGTCCTATTCTACGCGCGTAGTATTCGGCGAGTCGCTACGCTCGTAACTCTGTTTGCGTTGGGCCATAGCATCACGCTGATTGGCGGCGTGCTCTTGAATCTCGACGTTGATCCTAATCTCGTCGATGCGATAATTGGTCTGTCCGTTGCGTACAAGGGATTCGATAATCTCGGCGGATTTGAGCGAGTTTTTGGTGAATCTCCGAACGAGCTTGTAGCGGTTATCGTATTCGGGCTATTCCACGGTCTTGGCTTGGCGACGAAACTGCAAGATCTCGATCTTGCGGCAGATGGATCGCTCGCCAATCTTGTTGCGTTCAATGTTGGCGTAGAAGCCGGGCAGTTCGCGGCACTGGTTGCAATCCTGTTCATGCTGCAGCTCATTCCGACGCATGACAAGAACACGTTGATTTCGCGCACCGTTAATGGTGGTCTCATCGTCGCGGGTCTTGCGTTAATGGCATACCAGCTCTCACATTCTAGCTTTGGATAGAAAACAGGAAGACCAATGAAAATGGCAACTGCGGTATTGATTACCTTTGCGGCATTTGGCTTCGGCGTGTTGATTGGCTCATCCTTGACTGGCGAAGTGCCGGCGAGCGAAATAACGGCTACCGCTGCGCAATCACCTGCCGAGGCGCCGGCTCAAGCGGTGAAGGTGGAGATGGCAAGTGTGACTGGTGGTGCGCCAGTGTTTCGCTACCTTTCACCCGGTGATGTTGAGATGCCTGAAGCTGGTCTCGGGCCGGCGGAGCCAGCCGTCAGTGGAGAGAATCTTATTCGAAGGGAAGGCGCGTGGAAGTCTGAGACAATGGAAGTCTCGCTCGCGGGCAATTCGGCTATCGAGTACAAGGTGGTGATGGGGCAGGGCGATGCGATCGTCTATCGCTGGTCGGCTGATGGTGCGCAGGTCTACTACGATTTTCATGCACACGACAGCGCGTTTGGTGACGAGTTCTTTACCCGTTACGCGGAAGGTGAGGGCAGCGACGACGCGGGTTCGATTATCGCGCCATACGCGGGGCAGCACGGCTGGTACTGGCTGAACCTCGAGACGAATCCGGTGACCGTAACTCTGGAGGTGGCCGGGTTTTACGATTCGATCATCGAGCTTGGACTTGAAGGGTATTAGTGCTTGTTCGCTCGAGACACGGGGTTTCTCAATCGCGCCTTGGTCTTGTCGGAAACTTGAGATGGGGCCAAAGCGAGTCACGCTGGTGCCTATCTTGGAAAGAACGAAAATGTAGTAGCGGAGAACGTAGTGACAGGCCTGCTCTTCGACAAGGACTGTCTGGAAAAGGTGTCGGAGAAGGTGTCCGGAAAAGGTGTCCGGAAAAGGTGTCCGGCATAGGTGTCAGGTTTATTTTTTCGCGGGCAAGGAAATAGACTTGACACCTTTTTGACACCTTTCTTGACACCAATTGCTACGGAACCTGAATCAACTCCTGCACCGTTTCCCCAGGCAGCACCGTCATCTCAAACGCCCCGTTGTGCCCCTTATGCACCCCCAGCGTGACGTACTTGACGTTGTAGGTGCCCGGCGTCAGCACGAACTTGCGGGGGTTGCTGCTGGCGCTGGTGTAGGTGCGTGCGCCTGCGATGCCTTTGCCGCTCGCCTTGTCGTGGAAGTTCACCGTGGCGTCGACCAGTTCGTCGCCCGTGCTGATGCCAACCATCGCGATGCCGGTTTCGAACGGGTGGTTCACCTCGGTGATGTCCGCCGCCGTGACCGCGATGCCGTCGACCTCGAAGACCGTAGTCATGCCCTGCACCGCGAGTGCCTGCACGGTGGCTGAGTACTCGCCGGGTGGCACCTGCATGTCGGTCGGGCGTCCGTAGGTGCGGACCTGGGCGACGATGTCGTCGCCGTCGCGCAGCTTGACGATGGAATCCCAGCCTTCGCCGTTGTTCAGGACGTTGAAGCGCACGGTGCCGGCATCGAAGCTGACGACCTGCTCACTCACTGCGTCCTCGCGGACCTCGATGCCGCGTAACCAGATCGGCTTCAGGTCAGTGTTCTCCAGCGCGCTCACCTTGAGGTCGTAGGTGCCGGGTGGCACGTAGAACTCCGCGCCCTTGTGGTAGCTGCGGGCGGCCTGGACGGCCTTGCTGGTGCCCGGCGGGTACGCCTGGATGTAGGTATCGAGGGGCGCACCGTTCAAGGTCGCGCTCAGGCTGACGTTCACCGCGAGGTCGACCGTTTGTGCGGTGGCCTCGTACAGGCCGGCCGCGAGTTCCTCCGCGCTGTCGGCGTCGAAGTACCGGCCGCCGCCGGCTTCCGCCGCGCAGACCAGCGCGTCCGTCTCGCCGGGCTGCAAGCCAAACCCGACAATGTGCATGACGAAGTCGACGCCGCTCTCACGGGCGTTCTGCACCACCTCGCAGAGGTTGCCGCCGCAGGATTCCACGCCGTCCGTCAGCAGGATGACGGTGGCTTTCTGCTGGTCCTCCTGGAGCTGCTCGATGACCCGGGTCGCGGACCAGGCGAGCGGCGTCTTGCCCAGCGGACGAATAGACTCGAGCGCCGGCGTAATGGCGCTCGTGTCGCTGTTGACGAGCAGCGTCTCGACATCGTCGCAGTCGCCTTCGGTGCGGTGGCCGTAGGCGACGAGCCCGACCTTCTGAGACGCCGGCAGGTTGTCCACCGTCGTCGCCATCACGTCGCGTGCGATCTCCACCTTGGCGGTGCCGTCGATCTGGCCCCACATCGAACCGCTGGAGTCGTAGATGAAGACGATGGGGGAGGGGTCTGATTCTTCATCCGACTGGGCGAAGGTGTTGCAGACCAGCATGGGTAGCGCGGCACACAGCGCCATGGCAGTAAGTCGCTTCATGCGGGCAATAATAACGCGGAAAAGGTGTCAGGTTTATTTTGCAGGGGCTCCCCTGGCGGTGGGGGCAGGGGACGTCCGCGGGAATGTTTCCGATTGCGTCGAATGTCGTCGTTGTCGGCGGGCACGAATCGACCTGACAATTGGCAGGCACTCATCGACACCGGTTTGAGCCGCCCGCGGGTTCACCGGCGGGCGGCTCACCAGCTGCGGCGCTCAG
>JGI12367J12837_1000160_pt1 | contig 32803 bp, 25 predicted proteins | sample TtaePargueraPR_11_FD_12837 | JGI IMG/M metagenome (IMG submission 12837)
ATTTGTGCGCTGCGGTAGGACGCAGTGCATTCCGGCGAGCGACTTGTCGCTCGTTTCTTGGACGTTTCCTCCCTAGACTTGGGCCGCTGTCACAGGCGGCCTTCTTTTTTGCCTGAATTCCAAGGATTTGCAGGGATTTCAGGGGGCAGGAATTTTTACCCAAAATATCATCATGCCGCCTACGCGGAATTGTGCAGTGCAAATCGCGCCTTGGTTAAAGGCCGGTGCTGATCTTTTTCGGGATGGGGATTTCCTGCCTGATTGGTACTCAGCAATCCAAAAGAAAAGGCACTGTCTGTCCGACCAGTGCCTTTGGTGGTTTGTCGTGCGATAGGGTGGGCTGTAACGGGTTACTTTTCCCGTCCCGGATCGTGTTCCGGGAAGTTGCCGTCACCGTCGCCAAGGCCACGCTGCATGATCACGCTATCGACCCACCGGCCAAGTTTGAATCCTGCCGATTGCAATGTGCCGGCCACCCGAAAGCCAAGGCGTGCGTGCAGCCCGATGGAGGCCACGTTGGCGCTGTCGCCGATTACGGCGACCATCTGGCGATAGCCAAGGGCGGTACAGCGTCTGATCAGCTCGGACAGAAGCGCGCGACCGGCACCTTTGCCGACGACATCGGGCGCGATATAGATCGTGTCTTCGACCGTAAAACGATAGGCCGGACGTGGGCGATAGGCGCCGGCATAGGCAAAGCCTTCGACCCTGCCGTCGATTTCGGCGACCAGATAGGGCAGGCCGCGTTCGCGGACATGCTGCCAGCGCGATGTCAGTTCGGCGATTTCCGGTGCGCGTTCCTCGAACGAGGCCAGGCCATGCAGGACATGGTGGCCGTAAATCTCGGTGATGCGGCCAAAATCTTCTGGCTCGGCATCCCGGATCACAAGATCCTCGAGGGAGGCGTCGCCATTTGGCATCGGTTTGCCCGATGGTGAGGAAGAAACGGGGCTGGTGGTCATCAGAAGGGATTCCCGTCAAGATCGTGGAAGCACGATATCAGATGCGTCATCTGTTCGCGCAGGGTGTCAAATCCGCGATGGGGCGTGATCGTGTTCTCGTCCATGTAGAGCGAGCGTGAAAGCTCGATCTGCAGGCTGTGCACATGGTTTTCCGGTTGCCCGTAATGGCGCGTGCAGAACCCGCCTGCATATGGATCATTGTGCGACGGGGTAAAGCCCAGATCGCGGACACGATCTTCGACAAAGCGCGTCAAAGACGGATGGCAGGAATTTCCATAGCAATCGCCCAGAACCAGATCAACGCGGTTTTTGCTGCTGTCGACAGAATCCCCGGGCATCGAATGGCAATCAATCAGGATGCAATAACCAAACTGGTCACGCGTTGCGTCGATCAGTTTGCGAAGCGCACTGTGATAGGGATGGTAATAGGTATCGATCCGGTGCATCGCCTCGGCGACCGGCAGGCGCGCCTTGTAAATCTCGATCCCGCCACTGACGACGCGCGGGATTGATCCCAACCCCGAAAGGGCCCGCATCGAATGAATATCCGCATCCGAAGGCAGGGGGCCATCAAACATGCGCGGGTCGAGCTCCAGCGCACCGCGATTGACATCGACAAAGGCACGCGGAAATGTCGCGCACAGCATCGGTGCGCCAAGTTTGGGTGCGCTGGCAAAAAGCTGGTCGACAAAGGCATCCTCGGATGCACGGAGCGCAAACGAGTCAATACGGGCAATCTCGATCAATTCCTGCGGATAATGGCGCCCGGAATGGGGCGATGCAAACACCACCGGCAGGGTTTGCCGGGATGGCAGGATGACGGTTGCCGGTCCACTGCCGGTAAGATCCGATGGCAACTGGTTCATTGTCGTTTGTTATATCTTCCCTAAACTGGATGATGATCATAGCAACAGCGATCCATCCCGTCCCCCATAGATGAAGATTTTTTGTCAAAAAACCAATTGAGGGGTTGCACCTTTTTCTGCCTTGGGCTAAATACCGCCTCGCCGTCACAAACGGCGCTGGCCAAGCCTTCCGCTTTGAAGGCCGGTCAGATGAAAGATGGGTTAGAGGGCCTATAGCTCAGTTGGTTAGAGCGTTCGCTTGACATGCGAGAGGTCACAAGTTCGAGTCTTGTTAGGCCCACCATCTTTCCCCAAATACAGGGGCCTATAGCTCAGTTGGTTAGAGCGTTCGCTTGACATGCGAGAGGTCACAAGTTCGAGTCTTGTTAGGCCCACCATTTTCTCCCCGCCGGTTTCCGAGCGGGGTTTTGTGTTTCTGGCCCAAAGAAACCCGTCATTCTCCAAGGTTATCAAGGCTTCCGGCGTGTCACGGCGGTGCCGTATATTTCCCGCTTGAAGTTGGTTGTGTTATGTGTTGAATGCATTCAATCGAGCGTTTTGTTCCGATCTGATGCGCTATCATCGGGTCGGGCGATCTGACGGAGGCCTTCCATGATCATGTCTTTTGAAACTGTCCTTGGCCTTCTTGCCGGATCACTGACCACGATTGCCTTCCTGCCGCAGGTCATCCGCACCTGGCGCACCCGCTCGACGGCGGATATCTCGCTTGTGATGTTTCTGATCCTGTGCACGGGGATCGCGCTTTGGCTGGTTTATGGTCTTGTCCGTGGCGACTGGCCGGTGATCATTGCCAACGGGTTTACCCTTGTGCTGGCCTCGACCATCCTGTTTTTCAAGCTGCGCCACGGATAGGTGCGTTTTTCCCCTCTGACTGACGGATTAAGGGGGGCAGGCCTGCGCATCTGGCGGTGTTCCGGATATTCGGGTTCCATGTCGTGCCGGGTGCGGCGGTCACCATTTCCTCTTTGCCGGTTTTGTGTATCCGGGGCCGGGGTAACCATAAAAAAGCACCGGATACGATGATCATCACCGTACCGGTGCAAGAATGGGTGGTCTGACGGTTTATCTGGCCGTCATTTGTGCTTTCAGCGCCCGAAGAGCCGGGTTGTTTTCCCAGTCATAAACCGGGTCGAACATGGCAAACCATGCACTGACCGATCCGCTGTTGCCTTTTACGACCTTGATGGCGTTCTTCGCGATCAGTTCGTCAATCGTTGCCAGATTGTTATAGATCGTGGTCCATGTTTCGGCATCAAGCGCGATCTCAAGGTCGGGTTTTGCGATTTCCCCGGACAGGTTGGGGATAAAATCGACAAGGCTTTCACGGATGCGCAGGCCAAAGCGCTGCCCGTTGCCAAAGTCAAGTGCCAGAAGCTGATTGGTGCTGGCGGATCGCTCCGGGTTCACCCGGATGCGATAATAGTTCACATAATCGGCCAGATTTGCTGTGACCGAGGCGAGATCACCGGGAGTAACCGACAGGATCGCTGTCTTGCCCTCAAGTGAGAGTGCTTCGGACAGATACCATGACCGGGCATTGGTCGATGTCGCACGATAGGCCATTTGGCGCAACGCATCGGCTTTGATCTGGCGGTTCTCGGGCGTGTTGTCGTCAAGAACAAGATATCCGGCAATTTGTGCAGACCACAGATAGTCACCATCCTGATAGGCGGATCGTGCCTTTTCCTGTGTACTGGCCTGTCCGCCCATTGCATGCACCATCCGACCTGCTTCTTCTGTCGGGTGCAGCTTGTTAAGGGTTTCAGTCCGGTTACTGTTGAATTGCCCGAATATCGCCGTATAGATGCGCGGCGGCATGGCGGCAACTTCACCATAATTCTGAACAAGGATCGGGGCCTTTGCCAGTCGTTCCGGAAGTTGCACGCTATAGCGTAATTCGTCCGGGCCCTGTCCCATCAAAATGCCCTTGAGTGTCTGGTCCAGAACATAGGCCAGCCCGTCCCGGTAATTCTGAAGCCGGGCTTCGATCTTTTCCGTGCCGGTCAACGATGTGCTGTGGGTACTCAGCAGGATATCGGGTTTGAGGCCCCTGATGAAATCAAGGGCGTAAATCCAGCCGTTCGGATCGCGATAACGTCCGCCACGGGGGCTGTAGATATTGGGGAACCAGCCCCACAACACATTGTTCATCACCAGTTTTCTGGACGGAATCCAAACCAGAACCTGATTGGTTGTGTCTGTGCCGATCTCGTCTGTATAAAAAACAACATCCAGACCGGCGATCTTCATCGTCTGCCCGTGGGTGATGGGGGTGTTGGCCGGAACAAAGCCGCCAGCCGCAGGAACGATTGTGTTCTTGTATCGGCTGTCCGGGCCTTCGTCTGGCAGATAAAGATTAAATTGCTGTGCAGATCGGGCATAAAGAACGCTCGACACTTCCGGGTGGGCGGCTGCAACACCGCCGGTCTTTGCGACCGAGTCATTTAGATTGCTGTGCGCGATGATCTTTATGTCGGTATTGCCGCGTTCGGTTTCGTGATCGACAAAGACCTTGGCACCATTCACGTAATGTTCGTGGGAATAGATGATCGCCCGGATCGGTGCATCCGAAACAGACCGCAGCATGCGATAGAATTTTTCACCATCATCAAGATTGTCGCCCGTGTCATAGACGATCAGTCCTTCCGGGCCAAGAACAGCATGGCTGTTGACAATGCTGTGTGTGCCGAATGTCCAGACACCATTAGCAACTTCGACAACGATATCCTTATCATATGATACCCGTGCCGGTGAATCTTCGGGCAACGACCAGTAATCCATTGTTGGCTGCGCAACTTTTGCACCGTTATCAAGTTCAAAAAGCGGTGTCGATTTCGCGCCCATATAGGGGGATGGATATTTTTCTTGTGCTGTTGCGTTTCCGGGGGCGAAGACCGTTGACATGGCAATACCGGACGCAATGTAAATAGAGGCAAAGCTGGTTGCTTTCCGGGCAGGAATAGCTCCGAGTTTCCGTGATTGGGTCATTGGATTGCTTCCTTTTACGAGGGGCATTTACATGCGGTAATCGACTCTAGGTTGTTGTCTGTCGGGCGGCAAATCATTTCGGGTTGATCTGCGCGGCCAACCTGTCTTCAAGATGCTGTCAAACGCTGTTTTGCACGACCGTCCGGTCAGCGCATCTGTGCAACGCTTTTTCTGAACCGAACGGCGCTAAAGGCGAAGAACAGAGCGGCGATCACGAAGACGATCAGGAATTCCTGCCAGACAACATCGATCCCGGCATCGCGATACAGGATCGCCTGTGCAAAGCTGACAAAGTGGCTGGACGGGACGAATTGCATGATTTTCTGAAGCGTTTCAGGCATGCTTTCAAGCGGCGTATTCCCGCCCGACAACATCCGCATCGGCAATACGACAAGGATAAATAGGAGCCCGAATTGCGGCATTGATTTTGTCATGGTCGCAAGGAAAATGCCAAGGGCGGTGGCAAAAAACAGATACAGCATCGTCCCTGCCAGGAATAACAGTTTGGAGCCGATAATAGGCACGCCAAGCATCAGTTCGACGACGAAAAACAGCGATAGCGCGCTTGCGATCAGGATCACAAGTCCGTTGGCCCAGACCTTTGCCAGCATGATTTCAAACGGATCAAGCGGCATCACCAGCAGATGTTCGATCGTGCCATGTTCTCGTTCACGAATAAGGGCGGCACCTGACAGGATGATCGACAGCATGGTGATGTTGTTGATGATTTCCATCGCGCTGGTAAACCATGAACTGGTCGCGTTTTCGTTATAGGCATAACGCGTGACAAGCTGTGTCGGTGGTTCGTGGCTGGCCGCGACATAGGCCGAAACGCCACCCATGAAGGTACGGACTTCCTGGGCGATGATGTTGCTGACATAGCCTTGGCCGATCCCGGCCTGCATCATCGCGGTGGCATCGATGTTAAGCTGTATTTCCGGCTGATGACCGGCAATCAGATCTTTTTCAAAATCGGGCGGGATCACCAGTACAAAGGTATATTCGCCGCTATCCATGGCTGCGTCGATGTCGCCTTCGCTGATTTCCGCCGGTCTCTTGAAAAACGGCTGCAGGAACGCATCACCGATCTGACGGGACAGTTTGGATTTGTCCAGATCGGCAATCGCGATTGATGCGTTTTTAAGGTCATGGGAAAAACCGGTGGCGGCATTGTAAATCGCAAATGAAAACGCCCAGCAGATCAGGATCAGCAACACGACATCGCGACGGAGGCTGAAAAGCTCCTTGATGCCGAGGCGATAGATATTTTCAATCCGTTTGCCAAACATCGATTTTACGCCTCCTGCTTTTTAAGCAGCAGCATTGAAAGGGCGGTCAATGCCGGGAAGAAAATCACCAGCGTCAGGATTTGGGGATAGAGTTCGGCAAAGCCAAGCGCCTTGGTAAAGACCCCGACACTGATCGACATGAAATGCGATGTCGGCATGATGGTCGACAGCACGGCGGGCGCACCGTCAAGTGACGAAATCGGCTGCATCATCCCCGAAAACATGACCGATGGCACCATGGTTGCTATTGCGGTTCCGAACAGGGCGGCGATCTGCGTTTGGGTAAAGGACGAAATCAAGAGCCCAAGTCCGGTTGTGGCAATCACAAACAGGAAGGCCCCGACAACAAGGGTAAGCGGATTGCCCCGCATCGGGACGTCGAACCAGAATAGCGCCATCGCGACCATCAGAACGAAATTGATCAGGCCCAGCCCGACATAGGGCAATTGTTTGCCGATCAGGAATTCGATCCGTGTGACCGGTGTGACATAAAGGTTGGTGATTGATCCCAATTCCTTTTCGCGCACGACGCCGACCGCCATCAGAACGGCGGGAATGAACATCAGCAACAGTGCAATCACCGATGGCACCATGGCATAGATGCTTTTGAAATCCTGATTATAGCGATAGCGGGTTTCGATACTGACCGGCAGGGTTTGAGCTGGCAAACCGGTATTACGCATGCTGCGTTCGTTCAGATATTTGCTGTGAATGCCTTCGACATAGCCATGGATGGTTTCGGCGCGAAACGGCATGGTGCCATCGATGGTGGCGGCGACTTCGGGGCTGCGTCCGGCTTCAAGGTCGCGGCCAAAGCCGGGTGGGATTTCAATCGCCAGCGCAATGTCACCCGACAGCAATCTTTGTTCAAGTTCGTCATTGCTGTTTAACGGTGGCTGTTCGCTGAAATATCGGGACCCTGCAAGATTTTCAAGATAGGTGCGGCTGGTTTCGGTCCTGTCGCGATCCAGCACGGCATAGGTCAGGTTTTCGACATCAAACGTGATGCCATACCCAAAAACCGGCATCAGGATCGCCGTACCCAGCAAGGCAAACATCAACCGGATCGGATCGCGGATCAGTTCCATGGTTTCACGCAGTGAATAGGCCCACAAACGGCGCAAACTGAAAATCGATGCCTTGGCCGGTTTCCATTTCGTCGTTCCATTTTCGCCGTCGCCTTGCATCGCCGATGCATCGGGGGCGGGGGCATTGTCATCAATGCCGCTGGCTTCTTCCAGATGGCTGATGAATGCTTCTTCAAGCGTGTCACAACCGCGTTTCTGCGTGATTTCAGCCGGGGTGTCGCTAATTAGAACCTTGCCCGCATGCATCAGCGATATGCGATCGCAGCGTTCCGCCTCGTTCATGAAATGGGTGGAGATGAAAATCGTCACCTCCTGATCACGGGAAAGCTCCACCAGCAATTGCCAGAATCCATCACGCGCCACCGGATCAACGCCCGATGTCGGTTCATCAAGTATCAGGATTTCCGGGCTGTGAATGATCGCAACCGCCAGCGATAAACGTTGCCGCACGCCAAGTGGCAGGCTTTCGGCCAGATCATCGTGATATTCGGTCAGGCCGAACCGTTCGGAAAGCTCGTCAATTCGGGGCTTTATCCGGTCCGCAGGCAGGTGAAACAGTCGGGCATGAAGTTCAAGGTTCTGATAGACGCTGAGTTCGGCATAAAGCGAAAAGGCCTGGCTCATATAGCCGACCCGTTTGCGAAGTTCAGTATCCTGCCCGTCGACCGGTTTGCCAAAAAGTTCGGCCGTGCCTTCGGTTGCGGGCAAAAGTCCGGTCAGCATTTTCATGGTCGTGGTTTTGCCGCACCCGTTCGAGCCGAGAAACCCGAAAATCTCGCCTTTTTCAATCCGGAAGCTGACATTATCGACCGCGGTAAAATCGCCAAACCGCATCGTCAGACCGTCGGCGACGATGGCGGGAACATCGCCATGTGTGGTGCGGGGTGGGATGACAAGGTCCTTGTGATCTTTACGTTCTTCTTCGGGTAGAAGCCTTACAAACGCGGTTTCCAGATTATCGGCCCCGGTGCGTTCCAAAATCTCGTTTGCTGTGCCACTTGCCAGCACCTTGCCGTCATTCATTGCAATCAGTTGGTCAAACCGTGCGGCTTCGTCCATATAGGCGGTGGCGACCAGAACGGTCATGTTGCTTTGGGTTTTGCGGATCTGCTCGATCAGTTCCCAGAACTGCCGCCGCGACAGGGGATCAACGCCGGTTGTCGGCTCGTCCAGTATCAATATTTCCGGATCATGGATCAGGGCACAGCAAAGGCCGAGTTTCTGTTTCATCCCGCCGGAAAGCTTGCCGGCTGCGCGCTCGGTAAAAGGTTCAAGCCCGGTCGCCTTGACCAGCCGTTCAATCCGGTCGCGGCGTTCGCGGGCCGATTGGCCAAACAGACGGCCAAAAAATTCAAGGTTCTCGCGGATCGTCAGATCCATATAAAGATTCTTGCCAAGTCCCTGGGGCATATAGGCGATCTTGGGCAGGACGCTGTTGCGGTGGCCTGTATCATCCATCGGCCCGCCCAGCGTTTCGACCGTGCCGCGTTGCAATTTGCGCGCGCCCGATATCAGGGCCAAGGCGGTGGATTTGCCCACCCCATCCGGCCCGATGAAGCCGATGGTCCGGCCTGCCGGGATATCAAGGCTGATATCGTCAAGTGCGTGGACATGGCCGTATCTGTGGCTGACATGGTCCAGCCGTGCGGCAAGTCTTTCGCCATTTGCAGGACCGTTACTCATTCCTGAAGGCTCTTGTTCAGGGTCGCGTCATCGGGAACATTGGGGGTAAGGCGTTCCGGCCAGTTTTGATGATCGGCCAGCATGACATAGGCTTCGCCGGGCAGGCCGGTCTTGACCCGTTTGCGATGTTCTTCGAGCAATTCGCGTGCAATGCGGATTTTTACCCGGAACATCAGCTTGTCGCGTTCGCTTCTGGTTTCGACCTCGCGCGGGGTGAATTGCGCATCATCGGCGACAAACGAAACATGGGCCGGAATGACAAAGCCCGGCGCTGCATCCAGAACAATGCGTGCCTCATTGCCGACAAAGGCCAGACCGGCCTGCCGGGTCGGCAGAAAGATCGTCATGTAAACATCGGTAAGGTCCAGAACCGTCACCACCGGATCGCCGCCGGCCAAAACTTCGCCCGGTTCGGCAAGGCGATATTGCACCCGCCCGCCGCGCGGCGCCTTAAGCACGGAATCATTGATCTGTACCTGAATGCGCTCAAGTTCGGCCTGGGCGGCCTCGACATTGCGTTCGCTGCTTGTCAGGCGCGATTTTGCCGCGGCAAGGGCGGCTTCGGAAACATCGCGATCCGATTTGCGCTGATCGACCTGTTCGCGGGCGATATTGTTGTTTTTGACAAGCTCGTTGGCGCGTTCAAGCTGCCGCTCGGCAAAGGAAAGCTGGCTTTCCTTCTGAACGATATCGGCCTTGGCTTCGAAAATGCCCTGTTCTGCGCTGGCAACCTCGGCGCGGGCCTTGGCAAGGCTTGCCTGAAGTTCCTCGGTATCCATCCGGGCCAGAACCTGACCGGCTTGCACCAGATCGCCTTCATCGACCAGAACCTCGTCGACGCGACCGGCATATTTGGTTGCAACGCGGACTTCTTCGGCCTCGATCCGGCCATTTCCGCTGGCGATGAATTCGGGAAGGGTTTCCTGATTTTGCTGCCAGTAATAATAACCACCTCCGGCAATCGCGATGATCACGACAAGGATCGCCAAAGGCACGCGCAGTTTGCTCATTCCGCCCTCCAGAACAGGATTGCCGGGATTCTGGCAGCGGATGTGCCACCGGCATACAGGGTTATCGCAAGCAGGTTACAGCTTTAACGCGATAAAGTCTGGAATGATCCTGACCTGAACGGCAAGCTAAATCTTTGATCTTACGCAATTTAGAAAAGTATCAAGAATGTGCCCGATGGTATTGTGAACCGCCGTTCTCAGATATCGATATCCGCCCAGATCAGATGGTGATCCGATGCTGCCTGATGCTTTTTGGTGAAGTCCGGATATGTTGTCCAGCGTGCCGGTCGTGATCCCGGCCAGATGCCTTTGCGATAAATCCCACCCTTGGTCACCCGGTCAAACAGGGCAGGTGAAAGCAGCAGATAATCGATTTTGTCATCATCATTGCCAAGGCCATGCGTACCGGTTCCCCGGTCGCCATTTCCGGCATTAAACTCGAACTCGGTAAAATTCGGGTGGGCCGAAACATCGCGAAGAGCGGTACCGTTCAGCAACGGGTCAAGCTCGGCACTGTCGGGTGTATCGTTAAGGTCGCCCAGAACCACGATATTTTCAAACCCTTCGGCAATCAGGCGATTGTAATAGGCCGCCACCGCCAGGGATTGCGCCAGTCGCTTGGCCTTGCTTGCCGGGTCATTGCCGCCATATTTGCTTTTGAAATGGTTGGGCAGGACCATGATCTGCGCGCCCGATGGCGTGATGATTTCATATTCCGGGCAATCGCGGCTGAAAATCGGGGCACCGTCAGGTTTCAGGTCATCGACGTGGCTTCGCATTTCGCCAATCGGGTAACCTTCATGGGTGGCAAGCCCGACATCAATGCCGCGCCCGTCATTGCCATCAATGATCATCATGTGGCGATAGGGCACGGGCAAAACGCCCTTTTCGCGCATGAAATCCTGAAAGGCCAGCAAAACCGGGCGGCTTTCAATCTCGACCAGTGCGAGGACATCCGCCCCGACATCGCCGATCATGCGCGCGGTGTTTAACATTGCGGCTTCGTCCACCGGCCCCATGCGAAGCTCGCACCAGCCGACCCAGTCGTCGCGGCCATCGGCAACAATATAGGGTTGCCTGGGCGGGCGGGGGCGTGAAATCAACTGGCCGCGAATTTTGCGAATGCGGGTAAATTTTCCCTCGTCACTGCGTAACATGCCAAGCTGTGTAATCAGCGTTAACATACGTGCCGTGTCGGCATCGCTGTAAACCGGTTTTTCAAACAGCTTGTTCAGCTCTGCATGGGCATCCAGCACATCGCGATGCGCTTCGGGGTCTTCATCGTTAAAGACTTTCGCCCGATCAAACAGGTTTTCGACGTTAAACGCAGCAATCCGCATGACGTCCCCCGATACTCGTTTCGCTGTGCCGTGGTGAAGGATGAAATTCTACCACAGGTATTATGCGGGCGTGGCGTCAATTATGAAGTGTCATGTTTGTGACGATACCGGTAAGGAGGTGCGATGCAGTCCCCAAATGGGGATGTTTTCAAATTCCGGCCCCGCGTAGGTTCCTGAATGTAACGGGCGATCCGTCGTGTGAAATGGCGTGAACGTGTTCTGCTTCATTGGGAAGGTTTTGCAATCGTGATCAATGTTAACCCCTTCAAACCGACTGTCGTGTTTGTCGATGATGACGAAAACATGCTGCGCGGCGTTACACGGGCCCTGGGGCAGCGTTACAATGTGATTTCGTTCTCCGAACCGGCCGGGGCTCTTTCCTGGCTTCGGGAAAATCACCGAAAAGTTGATGTGATCCTGTCCGATCTGGCAATGCCGGGTTTTTCCGGTATGCGGTTGCTGCGTGAAATGGTCAGCGTTGCGCCGAATATTCCGCGTGTCCTTCTATCCGGGCATCTTGATAATTCTGCGATGAACAAGGCCATCAATACGGCTTTTGTGTCCTGCATTCTGTCGAAACCCGCACCGATAGAGCTGATTCGCAAATCCATCGAACAGGCGTTAAGTTCGCGGGCGATTGACCTTGCCGGAACTCTGATTACGCCGGGGCTGGTAATGCGCGCGATCAAAAACAACGGTTATTCGGTTGTCTTTCAGCCGCGCATTGACGCAAAGACCGGATCGGCTTGCGGGCTTGAAGTGCTGGTGCGTTTCCCGAACCTGCAGAAACGTTTCCTACTTGAGGAAATCATTCTGGCCTGTGAAGGGCATCCGGCGATCAACCTGCTGACCACAGCGGTGATGAACGAAGTCCGCAAACAGTCCAGGGATATCCGGTCCCGGTTTGATTTTTCACCGACGGTTTCGATCAATTGTTCGCCCTATTCCATTCGCAATAACTGCTTCCTTGAGGAAATCCTTCATTTCAGAAGCGACATGCTGCTTTGTGACATCCGGATCGAAGTCGAAATCACGGAACATAGCGACATCGTCAAAGATCCGGCATTCCTTGCCAATGCCGCAATTCTCAAAAATCGGGGTGTTGCGATTTACATCGATGATTTTGGCTCGGGAAGCAATTCGGTGGAGCTTTTGGAAACAGGTGTTTTCGCTGGTGTCAAAATTGATCGCGAATTCATCGCAACGACAAACGGCGATTGCGTCAAATCATCGTTTGCCGAGTGGGTGGTTAAAGCGTCGCATGATCTGGGCCTCCGCGTTATTGCCGAAGGCGTCGAAGACGCCAAAATCGCGCAAAGAATGCAGGTGCTTGGCGTTGAGGAAATGCAGGGTTTCTTTTTTGCAAGGCCGGCAACGCTTGAAAAAACACCGACCGGTGCATTTGCAATGTGCTGAGAGCTATTTTGTCTGGGGCGAGGTAAACCCGCCGCTCACATCTCGAGATCAAACACGATCAGTCCTGAAATTTCGCCATCGGCGGCTTTGACAAGCTCAGCGCCCAGCGCCTGATGTGCCGGATGCTCAAGATAGGCATCACGTGCCGCTTCATTGTCGAAATCGATGCAAAAGCCGTGCTTGAAACCCTGTTCCAGTTTTTCCGGGCTGACCGATATTCCGCCGTCAAAACCCCGCATCCCCGCGATCTGGTCGCCAAGGTCGGACAGGGCGTCAAACAGACTGTTAATCACGGCCTCGTCAATGCCGAGTTTGAATTTGATCAGGACGATATGACGGATCATGGCTGGGGCCTTTCCGGAGCCGGGGTGAAGCGCGATTGAACCGGGATATCACAACCGGTGTCAATAGCGGCGATAAACCAGCGGTCCTTCCGTTTGGTGTGCTGTAACCAAGGGTTGCGTCGAGGGGCATGTGAAATAGCACACATATCACGATTTTGCCTCTTGAATTGAAGAAATGACTTCATACTTTAGGATAGGAAAAGTTGTATCGGGTAACGATTCCTGGTCGGTGATCCATTCAGACGTATAAGGGGCAGATTGACATGGCATTCAATATTTTCGGGAACGGCGGCGCGTCACAGCAAGGACAACAGATTTACGAAGCCCTCGGTAGATCAATGGCCGTGATCGAGTTTTCGCTGGACGGTAAAATCCTGACAGCCAATGCCAATTTTCTTGCTACGATGGGCTATGAGCTTGGCGATATTGTTGGCAAACATCATGCGGTTTTCGTGACCCGCGATTATGCACAAAGTGCCGAATACCGTGATTTCTGGAAAAAACTGTCAAAGGGCGAATTCGCGGCCGGCATTTTCCAGCGCGTGCGCAAGGACGGCGAAACTGTCTGGCTTGAAGCCACCTATAACCCGATCCTGAATGCGGCCGGAAAGCCGGTAAAGGTGATCAAATTCGCCACCGATATCACCGCGCGCCGTAAGGAGCGCGCGCTCAATGAAGGCATTCTGACCGCGATTGACCGGTCTCAGGCGATGATCGAATTTGATCTGACGGGCAAAATCCTTAAGGCCAACGGGAATTTCCTTAAAACCATGGGCTATTCCGAAGGCGAGGTTGTCGGCAAGAATCACAGCATGTTTGTTGCGCCGGCCTATGCCCAATCAACCGAGTACAAGGATTTCTGGGCCAGCCTGCGTAAGGGCGATGTGCAGGCAGCACAGTTCAAGCGGTTGGCAAAGGGGGGCAAAGAGGTCTGGCTTGAGGCGACCTATAACCCGATTTTTGATCAGAATGGCAAACCCGAACGGGTCATCAAGCTTGCCACCGACATTACCGAGCAGGTGGAGCTTCTGGTCGATCTTAAAAAAATGATCGATACCAATTTCACCGAAATTGACGATAACATCGTAAGCCTTGACGAGGCCGCGATGAGCGGAACATCCGCCGCGGCGCAAAGCTCTAACTCGGTGCAGACTGTTGCCGCCAGTGCCGAGGAACTGTCCGCCTCAATCGCCGAAATTTCGCGTAGCATGGCGCAAAGCCGCGATGAAACCGAACGGGCCTTTTCCCAGACCGTCAGTGCCAATCAGTCGACCCAGAAAATGGCCGATGTCGTCGCGGCCATGACGGGCATTGTCGAGGTCATTCAGGGCATCGCCGGGCAGATCAACCTGCTCGCGCTTAACGCAACCATTGAGTCCGCTCGTGCGGGCGAGGCGGGTAAAGGCTTTGCGGTGGTTGCGAACGAGGTCAAAAACCTTGCCAATCAGGCGGCCAAGGCCACCGATCAGATTTCAGCCGAAATCAGCGGGGTTCAGGAAATTTCAAACGAGGTTGTCAACTCGCTTGAAACCATTCGCGGCTCCATCGAAACGGCACGCGACAGTGTCACCAGCATATCGGCATCGGTCGAAGAACAAAGTGCCGTGACCGAAAGCGTGTCGCAAAACATGCAGACAATGGCCGTTTCGGTCGATGAACTTGCCCGGCGGCTTGACGAAATCCGCTCGATTTCCGGCGGGGTCGGGAGCTCGGTCAAGCGCACCCGCGAAGCTGCCGAAGTGCTGACGCGCTAGTCCCGAAGACATCCGATACGATAAAAGCCCGGCTGGTTATGGTATCAGCCGGGCTTTTGTTTTGGGGAACGAGGAAGGGGCGATTAGCGGCCCGACAACGCGCCTTCAATCGATTTGGCAATGATCGACAGGCCAAGGTCAAGTTCCGCGTCACTGATCGTCAGCGGCGGGGCGATGCGGAACACACCGCCCATGCCGGGCAGCTTGACGATATTCATGCTAAGCCCGTTTTTAAATGCCTCGGTCGCAATCGCCGCACCCAGTTCATGATCGGGTTCCCTGAACTGGCCGTCCGCCGCACGTTTGACGATTTCAACGCCAAGCATCAATCCACGCCCGCGGACATCGCCGATACAGTCATAGCGGTCTTTGAGCTTTGACAAGCCGTCAAACAACTTCTGGCCCGATGTCCGGGCACGATCAACCAGTTTCTCGTCACGCACCACGTCAAGGACGGTTACACCAACCGCGGCGGGCAGGGGATCGGACACGTGGGTGGTGTAAAACAGGAAGCCCTTTTCATGGGCGGCGTCCTCGATCTCGGCCGTGGTCATGACGGCGGCTAGCGGCAGGCCCGCGCCGATGGTTTTTGACAGGGTCATGATATCGGGTGTCACGCCATCGCGTTCAAACGCAAACATATCACCGGTGCGGCCCACACCCGTCTGGGCCTCGTCCAGGATCAGCAGCATGCCGCGTTCAACGCATTTTTGCTTAAGCGCGGCCAGATATCCCTTGGGCAGGGGCAGCATGCCGCCCGATGACAGGATCGGCTCGGCAATAAAGGCTGCAAGATTGCCGGTCGACTGGCTATCGACCAGATTAAACGCGTCATCAAGCTCCGTCTGCCAGTCCAGCGACCCGTCCGCATGTTTGAACCGCGGGCGAAAGGCATTGGGGGCGGGAATGGCGAAGGATCCTACGGCGGCCGGGCCATATCCCTTGCGCCCGGCGCTATAGGTTGCTGATGCGGCAACGCCGGTCATTCCGTGCCAGCTTTTGGAAAAGGCGACGATTTCGTGCTTGCCGGTGACAAGCTTTGCCATGCGGATCGCGGCCTCGTTGGACTCAGCCCCGGTGGAGACCAGCAAAACCCGATCAAGCCCCGGTGCCAGTTCCGCCAACCGCTCCGCCAATGTCACCACCGGGCGGGACAGCATGCCGCTAAACAGATGGGCGACTTTTTCGACCTGGCTTTGCACGGTTTCGACGATCTTCGGATGGCCATGACCCAGAAGGGCGCTCATTTGTCCGGATGTAAAATCCAGAATGGGCCGGTCATCGGCGTCATAAACGAACGATCCCTTGGCGCGTTCGATGATGGCGGGCTCAAACGAACCGCCATAGCGGATCAGGTGTTTTTTGGCGGCGTCCCAGAATTTCGGATCGGCGTTGCGTGACATGATTGGCTCCCTGCAAGCATGTGTCTTTGATTGATCCAGATGGTATCTGCTGGAGTGTTCAGCGTAAAATTGATAGTTATGGCATTCTGGTATTGGAAAAATTGATATGGTGCTGGTGCGGCCATGCAGAGCCTGCTTGATCTCAAACTGCTTGCGACCTTTGTTCGGGCCGCGCATTCCGGCACGCTTAGCGCCACGGCCATTCAGGTCGGCCGCACCCAGTCAACCGTGACAATGCAAATCCAGCGGCTTGAAGAAACGCTGGGCCAAAGCCTTTTTCACCGAAGCGGCAGCGGGGTCAGCCTGACCGGGGCGGGGGAACGGTTTCTGGGCTATGCCGAACGGATTTTACGCCTGCATGACGAGGCCGTTTCGGCCTTTTCCGACAAGGGGTTGCATGGCTCGATGGTGTTTGGCTGTCCGGAGGATTACCTGATCACGTTTTTCCCGGCCCTGCTTAAAAGCTTTGGCACCATTCACCCGGATGTCGAGATCAAGGTGGTATCGGCGCCAAGCCCGGAATTGAACCGCCTGCTGCATGCCAGCCAGATCGATATGGCCATCACCTCGACCCCGGAAATCCATGACCGGCAAAAGATCGTGCGTACCGAACAGCTCGCCTGGGTCGGAAGCAAACCGACGCTGGAACTCCATGATTTCCCCGATGGCGCCATTCCGCTTGCGATGCCGGCCTCAAACGCCATGGATCACAAGGCGGCCTGTGATGCGATGGATGAGGCTGGGATGCGCTATAAAATATCCTATGCCAGCAACAGCCTGACCGGCCTGATCGCGGTGGCCCGGTCCGGCCTTGCGATCAGTGTGATGATGCAAAAAGCCGTCCCGGCGGACCTGTATATCCTCAAATCGCCAATGCCCGCCTTGCCGCAACTGGGGTTGCAGGTCGTGACGTCTGACACTGCGCGCAGCCCGGCCATCAGTGCGTTTGGCGATCATATCCGGAATTTGTTGCCATTTTTGTGAACTGTTGAAAATACCAGTTTGATCACTTGTGCTTGGAGGCTCGTGGAATGTATAAAAATGGCTGCTGTCTTCAACTGGTGTATGCCAGTGGCAGTACAACAAAAACGAATATGATCAGAAAGCCATCTCCAAAGTGTACGAAAACGCATTTAACAAGATCGAACGTGAACTCCGCAACGAAGAAGGCATTGCCAACGAACTCGATTACGTCGAACAGACTTCATGGGTTCTGTTCCTGAAATACCTGCATGATCTTGAAAATGAACGTGCCGACCGCGCCGAACTCGATGGCATCGACTACACGCCGATCATTGGTGGTGATTTCCGCTGGGATAAATGGGCGGCCCCCAAGAAGGACGGTGAATTTGATCATAACGCGGCCCGCATTGGCGATGACCTGATCACGTTTGTCGATCAGGAACTTTTCCCTTATCTGGCATCCTTCCGCAAATCGGCGACCGGCCCGCAAACGATCAACTATAAAATCGGCGAAGTCTTTACCGAACTGCGCAACAAGTTCCGTTCCGGCTATATCCTGCGTGATGTGCTCGAACAGGTGGACAGTCTGGCGTTTAATACACAGGCCGAACGCCATGAACTGTCACAGCTTTACGAAACCCGCATCCGCCGCATGGGCAATGCCGGGCGCAATGGCGGTGAATATTACACGCCGCGCCCCCTGATCCGCGCGATGATCAAGGTCATCAATCCGAAAGTCGGCGAAACCATCTATGACGGTGCCTGTGGTTCTGCGGGCTTCCTCTGCGAGGCTTATGACCATCTGCGCAATGATAATCTATCGGCATCCGATTACGAAACCCTGCAAACCAAAACCTTTTACGGGCAGGAAAAAAAGGGGCTGGCCTATATCATCGGCATCATGAACATGGTCCTGCACGGGATCGAGGCCCCGAACCTGATTCATACCAACACGCTCAATGAAAACGTGATGGATATTCAGGAAAAGGACCGCCACGACGTGATCCTTGCCAACCCGCCCTTTGGCGGTGGCGAACGGCGCGAGGTACAGCAAAACTTCCCGATCCGCACCGGCGAAACCGCCTATCTGTTCCTGCAACATTTCATCGGCAAACTCCGCGCCGGTGGGCGGGCCGCGGTGGTGATCAAAAACACGTTTCTAAGCAACACTGACAACGCCTCGGTCGCACTGCGCAAGGAATTGCTGAATGCCGCCGAACTGCAAACCATCCTTGATTGCCCGCAGGGCACCTTTCAGGGGGCTGGCGTTAAAACCGTTGTGCTGTTTTTTGAAAAGGGCGCGCCAACCCGCGATATCTGGTACTACCAACTTGATCCGGGTCGAAGCCTTGGTAAGACCAATCCGCTGAATGATGATGATCTGGCCGAATTTGTCGATCTGCAACGCACGCGGCCGAATGGTCCGCAAAGCTGGATCATCAATCGTGCCGATCTTGATGATGAAACCTGTGATCTATCAGTGAAAAATCCCAACGCGCCAGAGGCCGAGGCGCTGCGCAGCCCCGAAGACATCATCGCCGACATGTTGGCCCGCGATGCTGAAACGGCGCAAATTCTTGAAGAGATTCGGGGGATGCTGTGAAGGATTTTACGAAGGCATTCTTTCCAAAAATTCCGATTGGCGATGTCGCCATGGTAGTCAATGGTGGCACTCCTAAGTCGAAGGTTGCTGAATACTGGGGCGGCGATGTTCAGTGGCTGACACCCAAAGACATGGGGCGGATGGAAAGTCGGGAGATCTCCAAAACTCCAAGAACCATCACGCAAGCTGGCCTTAAGGGGTCTTCTGCGCGTTTGGTGCCCGCTGGTTCGGTGATTCTATCAACACGGGCTCCAATTGGACATTTGGCAATAAACACTGTGCCAATGGCTTTCAATCAGGGGTGCCGAGCTATCATCACTAGCGACAAGCTTGACCCTGTTTACTTGTACTATTTCCTATATATGAGTCGTGATCTGCTAAACGATTTGGGCTCAGGGACAACCTTCAAAGAACTTTCGGCGACGAACCTCAAGTCAGTCAAAATCCCCTTCCCACCCCTTGAAGAACAAAAGCGGATTGTTGCGGTTCTGGACGCGGCCTTCGAAGGACTGGCGCGCGCCCGCGCCCACGTCGAGGCCAATCTCCAAAATGCGCAGGAGTTGTTTGAAAGTTATATTGAAAACCACATAGCGAACCTTGAACAACACGCTCTAGTGCCTCTTGAAGAATTGTCTGAAGTTGTTAGTGGGTATAGTTTTTCGAGTGGAGATTTTGACTCAGACAATCCTATTCAATCGATCAAGATTACGAATGTAGGCCTAAAACAATTTGTGGAAACTGATACCGCGAAATTACCGATTGAATATCTGTCTGAATTCTCAAGGTTCAGTATACCACATGGGAGCATCGTGATTGCTCTGACCCGAACAATAATCTCAGGCGGGTTAAAGGTTGCTATTGTGCCTGAAAGCTTTTCTGGTGCGTTGCTGAACCAACGTGTTGCTGCATTGAAAGTATCTAACAATGATACTTTACGAGACTTTCTATATCTATTTTTAGGCTCTTCGTTTGTGGTCAAATATGTACAAGAGAAAGCAAATACTTTGATGCAGCCCAACCTTTCCATCAACGATTTAAAAAAACTTCCTGTGCCTAAGGTTTGTGATGATCAGCAGAAAAAGCTCGTCGAGAGCGCAACCAATCTACGTAAAAGGGTGTTTGATTTAATCGAGCAATACCAATCAACAATGCAAGACCTCGACGACCTCAGACAATCCCTTTTGCAGAAAGCCTTCGCGGGCGAACTGACATGATGTGACGGTTAGAAAAGATGAGTATTCACGACGAAACCGAAGCCGATACCCGCGCAGAGCGGATTGATCCCGCCCTCGCGGCGGCGGGTTGGGGCCAGAATGGCTCCAGGGTGCGTCGTGAGGTCATTTGTCCCGGGCGTATTCAGTCCGGCGGCACGCGCGGGCGGGGGCTGACGGCGGATTATGTATTGATCCACAAGGGGCAAAAGCTCGCCGTGCTTGAGGCCAAGCGCGCAGGTATTAGTCACCGCAATGGTGTCGGGCAGGCCAAGGATTATGCCACCCGGTTGGGATCGCGCTTTGCCTATGCGTCAAACGGTCTGAACTGGTATCAGATTGATATGGTGACCGGGGCTGAGGGTGATCTGGATTTGCCGTTTCCCACACCCGATGAGCTTTGGGATCGCACCTTTGCCACCCGCAATGACTGGCGCGAACGGTTCGGGGAAGTTGAATTTGAAACCGATGGCGGCAAGTGGGAACTGCGCTATTACCAGCACAAGGCGATTAACGCAGCACTTGAGGCCTTGGCAAAAGGTGACCATCGCATCCTTCTGACGCTGGCGACCGGGACTGGCAAAACATCCATCGCGTTTCAGATTGCCTGGAAACTGTTTAATGCGAAATGGAACCTGTCGGGCGAACCTGTGCGTCGTCCGCGTATTCTGTTTTTGGCAGATCGCAACATCCTTGCCGATCAGGCCTATAATGCCTTTTCGGCCTTTCCCAATGATGCCGTCACTCGGATCGACCCCGATACTATCCGCAAAAATGGTGGTAAGCCGCCCAAAAACGCCAGTCTGTTTTTCACGATCTTTCAAACCTTTATGACGGGCGAAGGCGATCCGGTTTACACGCAATATCCATCTGATTTCTTTGATTTTATCGTCATTGACGAATGCCATCGCGGCGGGGCCAAGGATGAAAGCGAATGGCGGCGCTTGCTGGAATATTTCGAACCTGCCGCCCAGCTTGGTCTGACCGCAACGCCAAAGCGCAAACACAATGCCGACACCTATGCCTATTTCGGGGAGCCGGTTTATACCTATGCGCTGCGTGATGGGATCGAGGATGGCTTCCTAACACCGTTCAAGGTGCGCCAGATGGCGAGTACCATCGACGAATATGTTTATGATGGCAGCGATACGCTGATCGCTGGCGATATCGAAAAAGGCGACAGTTTTACCGAGGATGATTTCAATAAGCGCATCATTATCGAGGATCGGGAACTCAGCCGTGTTAAGGAATTCATGGGCCAGATTGATCAACGTCATAAAACGCTGGTGTTCTGCGCCACACAGGACCACGCGGCACTGGTGCGCGATCTGATCAATCAGGTGAAAGAAAGTAATAATCCGCATTATTGTCATCGCGTGACCGCCGATGATGGCAAGGTGGGCGAACAACATCTGCGTGATTTTCAGAATAACGACAAAACCATCCCGACGGTTCTGACGACCTCGCAAAAGCTTTCAACCGGGGTGGATGCACGCAACGTCCGCAACATTGTTTTGATGCGCCCGATCCGTTCCATGATCGAGTTCAAGCAAATCATTGGCCGTGGCACACGCGTCTACGAGGGCAAGGAATTCTTCACGATCTGGGATTTCGTCAAGGCGCATGAAAACTTTGAAGATGCCGAATGGGATGGCGAACCGCTGGCCCCGGAACCACCGGGCGATCCGCGCGGGCCCAAGGGGGACCCGGATAAACCGGACGGGGATGGTTCGGATAACACCGATGATTCCGATAACTCTGACGACAATGATAATAATGGGCGCGACAAAATCGTTGTAAAGCTGTCGGATGGTAGTGTGCGCAAGATCAAATATATCGCCACGACCACCTATTGGAGCTCCGAGGGGAAACCGATATCGCCCAAGGAATTTCTTGAACGCCTGTTTGGCGACCTCAAGGGCATTGTCGCTAACGAGGACCAGCTTCGCGCCATCTGGCGTGATCCCGACAACCGGGAACACTTCCTCGAACAGCTCTCGGATCGTGGATATGACCAGGATCGTCTGGAAGATATCCGCAGGCTGGTTGATGCCGCCGACAGTGATCTTTTTGATGTTCTGAGCTATATCATGTTCACCAATGATCCAAGAACCCGGCACGAACGGGCCGATCATGTGCGTTCTGATGGCATGGTGGATGCCGATGGTGAAATGAAAGACCTCTTGCTGGCGATCCTTGGGGCTTATGAGGCGCGCGGCGAAACCGAACTGGCAACCAAGAAGCTTGGTACATTTCTTACAGCACGCTATGGCAGTGTGAATGAAGCCAAGTCGAAGCTGGGTGACTTGCCTGCCATCAAGAAAGCCTTCAGGACAATGCAAGAGGTCTTGTATTCGGACTAGCCGCATCGAGATTGCTTGAAGGCAAAACAAACTTATCAAGCAAGGCTCTAACTGACCAGCTTCGCTAGATACTCCACCGGATGCTTGGGCTTCGCCCCTTCAAAGCGGGCGACCTGACAGCGGCAGGAATAGCCGGTGACGAGCATGTTATCCAAGCCCGTGGCATCGACTTTCTTTTTCCAGCTTTGGTCATAAAGGGCGCGGGATGTTTCCTGATGGCGGGTTTCGTGGCCGTACACGCCGGCCATGCCGCAACATCCGGTTTTCTCGGTCGCGAGTTTGATGCCGAAGGCCTCGAAAATCTTTTGCCATTTGACGCTGACATCGGGGATCGATGTTTTTTCCGTGCAATGCGGGAAGAGCGTTGCCGGGGCCGTACCCCCTGCATTCCCGCTGCTTGCGGGCAGGGTGAGGCGGTTTTCCGTGATTTCGGCGGCCAGCCATTCATGGAACAGATTTACGCGGTAATCCGGGCGGTCCGTGCCAAGGCGCTGGGCATATTCCTGCCGATAAGTGAGCGTCACACTGGCCTCGATCCCGATCAGGGGGACGCCGGTTTTGGCCAGTCGGCCATAGACGATATCGTTTTGTCTGGCCTGATAGTCAAAGCGTTTGAGGAAGCCCTTTACATGCAAGGCCTTGCCATTCGGGCGATAGGGCGGCACGAAAACGCGGTAGCCGAGCTTCTGCAGAAGGTCGATATGGGCGGTGAAAACATCGATGTCATAGTGGCTGGTGAAGCAATCCTGCAAAAGCACCACGGATTTGGCGCGATCCTCAGAAGAAAGGGCTTCAAGATCGGCCAGTTTGAATTTGCCAATGCCGCGTTTGCGAAGGGCCGAACGCACGCTTTGGCGGCTGAGTTTCGGCAAATCGGTCAGGCCGATCAGGCTTTTGAAAATCCATGGCATCGGCGGGATGGATTGCAAGCTATTGAAAAGCAACGGGGCCTTTGCCATCAGCGGCGCAATGCTTTCAAGCTGCGCGATCACGTAATCCTTCACCGGCCGTTTGTAGCGGGTGTGATAGGCCTCCAGAAACCGTGATTTCATTTCCGGGATATCGACCTTGACCGGGCATTGCCCCGCACAGGCCTTGCAGGACAGGCAACCGGCCATGGCATCATAGACATCGTGCGAGAAATCGCGCGCATTGATCACGGCGAGGTCCTGATTGCGCGGATCGGTACCGACCGAAAGCTGCCGGATCCATTCACGGACAAGGCCCGCCCGGCCCTTGGGCGAATGAACGCGGTCGCGCGTGACCTTATAGGACGGGCACATCGCATCCATCAGGTCCCAGTTAAAGCAGGCCCCGTTGCCGTTACACCGCGTCGCGTTGAGATATTCATCGCGCAGCCTGTCTTCGATCTGGCGGTCAAGCTGACCACGCATCGGGGCCGCATCAATCGCGGTGATCGGGGTGTTTTTCGAATAGGGGGAGGCGATCTTGCCGGGGTTTAATTGCCCTTCCGGATCAAAGGCTTCCTTGATGCGCTTGAGCACATCGTAAAGTTCGGGGCCGAAATAGGTTGGTGAATATTCGCCGCGAAAACCCTTGCCATGTTCGCCCCAGATCAGGCCGTTATATTTTTTGGTCAGGTCAACGACCCTGTCCGACACACGGCGCAGGCGCGCTTCGTCCTGCTTGTCACACATGTCAAGCAACGGGCGGACATGCAGACAGCCGACATCGACATGGCCAAACATGCCATAATCAAGGCCTTCGGCATCGAGCAAAGCGCGGAATTCCGCGATAAAATCGGCAAGGTTTTCCGGCGGGACAGCGGTATCCTCGACAAAGGGGGTCGCGCGGCGTTTGCCCTCAAGATTACCAAGCAGGCCAACCGATTTCGCCCGGATCGACCAGATGGCGGCGATCTGCGTGGGATCGGTTGCCTGAACAAAGCCGATGGGGGCGTAATCCGCATTCGGATTGGCCTCAAGATGGGCGCGCAGTTCGGACTGTTTTGCCGCGACGTCTTCGGGCGTTTCGCCAACAAATTCAACGACATTGAAGCCGCGTGTGGGAACAGAGCTATCCTCCGTCCCGAGCAGTTTGCCCAGCAGATGCCAGCTTTCATCCTGCTTTGCCAGTTCCATGACCTTGTCATCGATGCTTTCGATGGCGACCGGGTCAAACTGCACAAGGGTGCCGACATGGCGAAGCGCGCTATCGAAGCTGTCATAGCGCACCACCGTGACCGCCTTGTGCTTTGGCAGCGGAATGACGCGGAGCGTGATTTCCTTGACCATGCCAAGGCTGCCCTCGGCCCCGGCGATCAGGAAGCTTAAATTCATATCCCCTTGATCCGAAACGGCTTCCTTGAGGTTATAGCCCGTAAGACCGCGGTTCATTTCCGGGAAAATCGCGTTGATCTGATCCCGACACGGCATGATTTCATCGTGGATTTTGCGGTAAAGCCGACCGGTGCGGTCATCACGCGCCATGATTTCGGCGGCGTCCGCGGCGCTCATTGCGTGGGTGCGGAAATCGGTACCGTCGATCAGAACCGTGGTCATGTCATTGATATAATGGCTTGTTTTGCCATAAATCCGTGATCCCTTGCCGGAGCTATCGGACCCGATCATGCCGCCAATGGTCGCCCGACTGGCGGTCGAAACGGCGGGCGGGAAGAAGAAACCGTGCGGTTTCAGCCATGCGTTAAGCTGATCCAGAACCACGCCGGGCTCGACATGGACCAGACCCTTTTCGGCATCAAAACCCAGTATGTTATTGAGATGCTTGGATGTATCAAGGGTGATGGTGTTGTTGAGCGACTGGCCATTGGTGCCGGTGCCGCCACCGCGCGGGGTGATTTTGACCTCGCTGAATTCCTCGCGCCCGGCCAGTTCCATCACAACGTTGATATCATTGCGGTTTCTGGGTTGCAGGACGGCGGTTGGCATCACCTGATAGACGCTGTTATCCGTCGCATTGATCAGGCGGGACGGGAAATCGGCATGGATTTCACCGGAAAATTTCCCTTCTTTTTCAAGGGCTTTGAGGAAACCAAGCGTGAGACTGTCAAGCGACCGGTCCGGGGTCAGAACCGGCAGGCGGTTGAAGCGCGAAAAGCTGCGGCGGGCGGGGGTTGATCTGGTGATCGGGCTGGCGGTCGGGGCGGGCGCGGTCATGATGTCTCTCTGGTCTCTTTTTCGGCGCGCGGGCGGCGTCATTTGACCCCATTTGACAGGAGGCGGATTAAATAGACAAATTTAAAATTCCGAAGGATTATTCATTTTTAGTGAATAATCCGATTTTTCAACCCGGTCGGCAACCCCGTGCCGACCGTGCCGAGGGGGCAAAAAAGGGCTCCGGCATCGGTTTTATTAAAGTCGTATTATATGGTTATAACGAGTTTAGTATAAATTATACCACCGTTTTGGCGCGCAAATGGTGCCGATCCATCAGGAAACCTGCGGTGTTCAGAGCATTGAGGCGCCGTCGGTGCGGGAAATTATAAAAGTATTATCATATGATTTTAATTGATGCCGCCTGAGCCACATTTCTGCGCCGGACTCTGGCCCTGATTCTGGTCCCGTCTCGGACTCTGATCCGTTTGCGTCCCGGCATTCCCATGAAGCGAAATCGGGTGCCTGTGGCGCGATGGTTTCCGGCTCTTTGCCCGGAAGGGCGGGGCGGACCGGGGCGGCGAAGCACAGACGTGATCGCGTGTGCCAGCTATCGTGGACTGCTTCCTTGTCCCGTCCCTCCCGCGGAGGCGGGAATCTGCGGGGCTGCGGGTTCCGGGGCGATTTTTGTGGATGCGGCACCAAGGACTGGATTCCCGCGGGCGCGGGAATGACGGGGTGGTGGGGGACGATGATGCCCGCCTTACAGACGGAACCGGTTGCGCAGACCAAGGCCGATCAGGAACAGGAAGATGAAACTGAGAACGCCCTGGGCGATCATGATGGCGTTGACCCATAGGCCGGGGTCGGCGCCATAAAGCGCCGTTAGGGCATCTTCGCGCAGGTCGCGCGATTGCGGCAGGAAGGGGAGGCTGTTGCTGGCGGATAGCAGGGCGGCTTGCGCCCAACCTTCCCACCCGGCGGCGGATGTTTCTGTCGCCAGTGTTTTATACAGGCCCATGCTGGCGGCGGTAAGCACGATAAGGGCGACAAAGGGCCGCAGGATATTCTGGCCGTAATCACTAAATGCGCTAAAGGCCATGTCGAGAACCGAGCCAAACCACGAGGTTTCAATCCAGCGTTTCGCCCGGTTTTCATCGGCGGAAAAGCGCAGGGCGGCCTGATGATCCTTGTTGGTTTCGGCGATTTCTTTGAGGCGACGTAGTCTTGCAGCGTCTTGCGGGTCTTGTGCCACAGAATAGATTTTTCGAACTCCAATGGACCAGAACTGCTTGCGGCGCAATTTGACTTTAAGGTCACTGAGATCAACCTGATGCGAATATCGGGTAGCACGAAGATCGGGGATGATGGACAGATCGCCCGCAAGCGTGAGCGGACCGTCGAATGATGCGCTGTGCAGATTAAAGGATTCCAGTGTTCTAGCAGACGGCGGAAGTTCGAAAGTAGATCGGCCTTTGATTGATAGACCTTCGGCTTCAATACGGCCTAACCCAATGACTTTAGGGTTAAAATATAAGTTTCTGATCCGTGCAGAACTAAATTTTACTTTAATTTGGTCCAACTTAGCCTGATAGAAGTAGATACTACCATCGTCGAAAGTCGCATTGATGAATGCTAGGTAGACGTTGCTGAGAGTGCTTTCACTGAAGTCGAGGTCGCCGCTACCAAAAGTGGTCTCATTGAAACGCAAGCTACCATTGGAGAACTTTGCTTCAGAGAAATTCAGATTGCCCTTGCCAAGAATAGCATTGGAGAAATCTATGTCGTCGCCGTTGAAAGTAGCTCGAGAAAAGTCTATGTCGCCGTTGCCAAAACTGGCATCAGAAAAATAAACGCCCCCGTTACCAAAATTGGCTGCGCTGAAGTCTACAGTTCCGTTGCCAAAAGTGGACTTAGTAAAGTCTACATTGCCGTCGCCGAAATGATAGCCAGCGAAGGACAGTTTTCCCTTCGAATCCCGTTCGATTGAGAAATCAACGTAGGCAAAATTGATCAAACCGTTAGGATGTTGTTTAATCCAACTATTCCACGAAACCTTACCCTGTCGCCAAAGTTCGAGGGCTGCTTTACCCTCTAGGGCTTGTGTTTTTTGCTTGGTTTCTTCCGTCATGGCCCTGAATTCATTCTCTGTTTCGCGCAGGTGCAGTCACGCACCAGAATGCCCTTTAAAGTAGCGTTTGGCGATATAAAACCGGTGGGGGCGGGAGAGGTTTGTGGCGGGAAAGCTTGCGCCCTATCCGTCATTCCGGGCGAAGACCCGGAATCCATTGGGCGATGGGTTCGGTGGCGATTTTGGCGGATGCAGCACCAAGGACTGGATTCCCGCCTGCGCGGGAATGACGGGGGTGGTAGGGGCGGTGGGAACGGAGCGGCACGCTGCACCGGGCCGTCCTGTGGTGTTGTGCCGCGTGGTTTGGGGCGGTTTGGCGGCGGGGTGTGTGGGCGCATGCAGGAAACGCTGCACAACGCGCAATTTACCCGTTAGTGTTGCAGCCTGGTCAATCAGTTAGCGGATGAAACATGCTGTCTTCCATCAGTTTGCGCCATATGCGGGTTTTTGTGGCGGTCGCCGATCATGGCACCTTTACCGCCGCGGCGGAGGTTTTGGGGCTGACGCCATCGGGGCTGACGGCGACGATCCGCCAGTTTGAAGATGTGGCGGGGACGCCGCTTTTTGATCGCACGACGCGACAGGTCACGTTAAGCGCGACGGGGGCGCGGTTTTTACCCACGGCTCGCCGGTTGATCAGCGAGTTTGAAGAGGCGCTTGGCGATCTTGATGCGCTGTCCAAGGGGATTGGCGGGACGATCCGCATTGCGGCCGCGCCTTCGGTCCTGACGCGCATTCTGCCCGGTGTGATCAGCCGGTTTGTTGATGAACATCCCGATGCACGGCTTCGTCTGGACGAGCTTAACGCGGGCGAGGTGCATGAGGCGGTGGCGCGCAACGAGGCGGATTTTGGCATTGCCGGGGAATGGCATGCCCTGCCCGATATTGCGTTCAGCCCGTTATTTTCCGACCGGTTCGGGGTGCTGTGCCGCCCGACCCATGCCTTTGCCAAACGCAGCGCGATTGCGTGGTCGGAACTGGCCGATCAGGCGTTTGTCGGGCTGGGCCCGGAATCGGGCACGCGCGCGATGATGGCAGCACAGGGAAGCTTTGCCGGGGAAGCGGGTGGTGCTGGTGGTGTTGGTCATGCGGGGGTTGACCCGGCGGAGGTCGTGGCATCGCCTGCGATAAAACGGGCTGCGGCCCTTGGCCTGCCCGAAGCGCAAAAGGCCTTGCGCCGGGCGAATGCCAGCGAACGGGCGATTGAACGGGTGGCGAAGATCGCCAAAAGCGGGGGCCGTGCGGCGGATAGCGCGGGCAGCACCATGATCGACCCGATTGCGCAATTGCGCCCGATTGTCGAAACATCCAACACGATCACACTGGCCGCGATGGTGGCCGAAGGGGTGGGGATCACGGTGCTGCCGGAACTGGCCGCGCGCGTCGCCGACCTTGCCGCACCGGGAAAGCTGGCCTTCGTGCCGCTGTGTGAGCCCGTCCGTAAACGCCCGATTGGCATCATCACGCGGCAAAGCAGGAGCCTGTCCCCGATTGCGCGGATCTTCCTTGCGATGGTGATCGAACAGGCCCCGAAAATGGATTTGCCTGCGGCGATTGAGTGGGGGTGAGGGGCGATTTTATTGACGGCGTGCGAAGTTGCTGAAAATTTAGTTGGCTTTTAAATGAATAGAAAAGCTTGACAATAAAGGTCTTCTTTTTTTTGGTTTGTTTGAAGACTTATCCACAACATGTTGTATGCTGGTTTTCCTCTAAAATGCTTTATCCCATCTAATATATTGATATATATGAAATAATTCCGGGAAAGTAAATTTGTTGACTACATGTTGTGATAAAAATCATTGTCAACAACAAAGTTTTATAGACTCGGTTAAATTATGTGCCGTAGAATTTTTATTGCAAGGTCTCAGGTATAGATAAGGGGAGCTGTTGGAGCAGCTCCCCTTGCCTAAGGTCAATAAACGATGCGGCAAGCGCTACGATTATCAAACCATCATTTCGGTATCGTACGCGTAGTCAGGTGAGTGTCAACAATTTGTTGGTTTTATTCCTCGATGATTGCCGCACCTAAATGGGTGTCGCGATGCTTTATCAGTCTATTAGGCTCATCGTAGCTTCACTTGAGTTCTTAACGGAACTCATGCAAATCCTAACTTTCTGGATACTGACTCTGAGCACTTTTCTGAGTTAGTTGCAGGGGACTAAGGGCAGTAGCAAAAAGTTGCTGCCCTAACCTCCGGGAGCTAAGAGAGGTTGCGTTAATGGAAGTTGTGTCTAATTTTCCCACTATAAAGTACCAAGTAGGAATGGACTGAGCGGTCTCTTCGTGCCGTTTTTTTCTTTTAAACCCTTCCAAACTGGCAATTCTTCGCACATGCAACATATGATGAGGGTGGGCGTGGCCCGCGTGTCAGATGTGCGCAGGAGTTGGCATGAGCGAGAGTGCGAAGAAGTCGACGACGAAGAGCAAGACCAAGGTTAACGGTAACGGCAAAACCAGAAAGCCGCGCAAGCATATCAGTCTGGCGTTGCAGGGTGGCGGGTCGCATGGGGCGTTTACGTGGGGCGTGCTTGACCGGTTGCTTGAGGATGAGGAAATCACCATCGAGGCGATTTCGGGGACCTCGGCCGGGGCGATGAATGCCGCGGTGGTGACGTCGGGCTTTGCCAAGGGCGGCTATGAGGGGGCCAGGATCGACCTTGAGACATTCTGGCGCGCGGTATCGGAAGCCGCCCGGTTCAGCCCGCTTCAGCGCAGCCCGATTGATATCCTGTTTGGCAACTGGTCGCTTGAAAACTCGCTGGCTTATATGTGGCTTGATATGAGTGCGAAGATGTTTTCGCCCTATGACCTGAACCCGGCAGGGGATAATCCGCTGGCCGCGATTTTAAACGAGGTCGTCGATTTCAGGGCGCTTAATGAAAGCCCGGCCAAGCTTTTTGTCACCGCGACCAATGTTGAAACCGGACAGGGGCGGGTGTTTCGCAACCCCGATATCACGGTTGATGTGCTGCTGGCATCGGCCTGTCTGCCAACGATTTACAAGGCGATTGAGATTGACGGCGTGCCCTATTGGGACGGCGGATATTCCGGCAATCCGAGCCTTGGGCCGCTGGTGCGCGAATGCGGATCGGATGATACGGTTCTGGTGCAGATCAACCCGGTCAAACGGCCCGGTGTGCCGAAATCATCACGCGAGATCGCCAATCGCCTGAACGAGGTATCGTTCAATAGCAGCCTGATGAAAGAGCTTCGGATGATTTCGATCCTGCGCAAGGATGCGCCCGATCATGCGTGCGAGGCCAGCAAATGGGGTGCGATGCGGATGCATTGCATCGCAAGCGATGTGATGCTGGAGCTTGATCAATCCTCCAAACTCAATGCCGAATGGGATTTCATGACCATGCTGCGCGACAAGGGGCGCGAGGCGGCGGCGAAATTCTTGCGCAAGCATCGGCGCGATATTGGCGAGCGGCCGACATTGGACCTTGATCTGTTTGCGCCGGATTGACGGGTGATTTGGCGGGTTTGGTGGTGGGGTTTGAGGATGTGGCACGAAGGACTGGATTCCCGCCTTCGCGGGAATGACGGTGTTGGGTAAGGTTTTTCCACCCGTTCGTCACTCCCGCGAAGGCGGGAGTCCATGGGGCTTGCGGGCTCGGTCGTGGGGTTGAGGCTGCGGCGCTGCTGGCTGGATTCCCGCGTGCGCGGGAATGACGGGGGGCGGGCTTGTTTTGTGCCGTCGGGCGGTTCCTCTCGCGCGGCTCGCCAAGCTGTGATCGGGGCTTGATTTCCGATTATCGTCAAAGCCGTTTACACCGGATGGAAAGATCAATCCGGAGAGAAGCAGATGTTGAAATCGGTTGTTATGGGTGGCGGGATTGCGATGGCGATGCTGGCGGGGTTTGCCGCCCCGTCACAGGCCGCCCCGCAGGTTATCGAAATCACGCAGGTGCCCTGCCAGTTTCTGGAGCCCGAGGGCACCAACCATCATTACACCAGCACCAAGAAAGCCGATTGCGTCGCGATCAACAAGGAAAGCGGTGATGCGCGCGTGCAAAAGGCCGGCGAAATGACACTCGCCCCCGGTGATTACATTTTCCGGGTGGCCAATGATGGCGTGCCCTATGAGGTCGGTTTCTGGCTGCGTGACAAGGATTATGACTGGACCGACAAGATATTGAGCCAGAAGATTTCGGTATCGGGTGGTGGCCTTTTGCAGGGCAAGACCAAGGATTATGCGGTCACGCTTGAACCCGGTGAGTATCTTTATAGCTGCCCGCTTAATACCACGCCCAATTACAGGCTTGTGGTGAAGTAATGATTTTTGCCTCCTCCCTGAAAAACTGATTGGCAGGTTTCCCGTCTCCCCCCTGATCAGATGATCTGTGACGTTTTATGGTGATCTGCCGACCTGACCCGCATGTGCCCCCACACATGCGGGTTTCTTTTTGGGCGGGTTTCTTTTTTGCGGGTTTCTTTTTTGCGGGTTTTCTTTGTTTGCGCGAGATAAGGCGCGGGCGTAGTCTGAGCCCCGCCATCATCAACAACGCCCCGGATCGAGATGCCCCAAAGCGAGCTTGAAAAAATGAAGGCAGGGCAGTGGTATAGCTGCCTTGACCCGGAACTGGACGCCATGCGGGCACGCGCCCATGAGGCGGTGCATGAACACAGCATCCTGCCACCATCTGATCGTGGCAATATCGCGCCAAAGCTGCGTGCGCTGTTTGCGCAATGTGCCGAAGATGTGCGGATCGAAACGCGGTTTCATTGTGCCTATGGGGTCAATATCCATCTTGGGCGTGATGTGTTCATCAATGTCGGCTGCACGATCCTTGATACGGCTTCGGTGATCATTGGTGATCATTCAATGCTGGGCCCGAATGTGCAGATTTACTGCGCGCAGCATCACAAGGACCCGGAGCTTCGAAAGCAGCATCTTGAAATCGCCCTGCCGGTGACGATTGGCCGGAATGTCTGGATCGGGGGCGGGGCCATCATCCTGGCCGGGGTCAGCATCGGCGATGATGCGATTGTCGGGGCGGGTGCGGTGGTGACCAAGAATGTCGCGCCGGGCGTCACAGTTGTTGGCAACCCGGCGCGGGTGATGGGCGGATAGGGGCAATCCCTATCGCAGGTGTGAGCGCGCGGTTGGCGCAAGGCGCAGGATTTCGCGCGGGCGCCATAGCCATTGATCAAGTTCGGATGCCAGATGATTTTGCCAGTCCGGGTGGCTGGCGAGCCGATCGGAGAAGGTGGCGTAACCCGATGGGCTGTCAAAGCGGGCCAGCCAGACAAAGACGGTTTCGCCTTCGCGGACCGGCAGGCGGGGAAAGCTGTTGGGCGCGGTTTCGCT
>JGI12367J12837_1000172_pt1 | contig 30870 bp, 32 predicted proteins | sample TtaePargueraPR_11_FD_12837 | JGI IMG/M metagenome (IMG submission 12837)
AACTCTCATGTTCAATCCAAGCTTGTCTCATAGACAAACTCTTAAAAACCGACGTCTGCACATTTTGGTGGTTACCACAAACCAATCTGGCCTAAACCAAATCAGTCCGTCGTCTCCAGGATGCACAGACTAAACGCCATAACGCTGCCCGCGCATCCCTTCCTACTGATCAACAATGTCAAAGAACTCTAGAGCCGTAGCCCTCTACCTCCAAGTCCGCGTCGCCGTCTAACCAGCGCCGCACCCCGTCGGTGGAGGCGGGTTATAGGCCGCACCCAAGGAACTGTCAAACCCTTTTTTGGAAAAAAATGCGCTAAAAATGCAAAAAGTTGGAAAGCCGGTTTTCCCTTAATTCCCGCCGCAGCCCGCCATATCACTGTCTGATTGAGTGCGCCGCAGCATCATTTTGACCATATGGTTAGGAATTGCATTTCCCCGATTACGCCAACCGCAGAAAACAGCCGTTTCGCCCTTGGCACCACCGCGCCACCATTTTGCACAGCACAAAACGGGCATCCACAGCCTTTCATCCCACCCCGGTCGTCTTTTGCGAACACATATATATAATGGGCCATCGTGAAATCAGATTTGCCCCGAAAAGCCCGCGCCAAAACACCGGGCCGTCACCGGCAATTTGCACACATATATATAAGCGTACGAATCATAGAATGCGCCGGATGCCGTCCGGCCCCGGCAGCGCGGCATTCAGGATGGTGATTCGCAGATACCGGCACACATTTTGGCCCGCGATCATACGCATCGACAAAAGGTGTGAATTTAAATGGTTAACACGCTGCCATTTTCTTGCCATTCTCGCCATTCAGATCAGCGTCGTTCTTGTGAAGATCCTGCCTTATTCATTTCAACGGTTCGTAAACCATATCCCGGCATCATGGCCTTAACGGGATGGTGCCCAACCAGTGGTGAATTGGCATTTCACATTTACGAGTCTTTTTTGTATAAGGTTCGTGCCGATGTTGCCGCAAAGAGCAACTCGTTGGGCACACTGCATTATTAGTTCTAGGGGAGTTCTGCGGCAATGGCCGGAAGAGACTTGGTATCTATTGCCACCATCATGGCAATCTTGGGGGGGACTGCCGGTTTCATCCTCTCTGACCATTACTCCAACGCTTCGGATACCGCTTTGTCAGCCAATGCCGCTGAAAGCGAGTTAAGCGCTTCTCCCCCATCCAGTGTGACCGAAACGGCCAACCTGCCCGATAGCGAGCCCCGTCTTGAAACGGTTGTGCTCGAAAAAGGTTCCAACCTGATGGCAACTTTAACCGCAGCGGGCCTTGAACGGTCGGTTGCCTTTAACGCCATCGAAGCGCTGCGCGATGTTTACAATCCCCGCAAACTGCGCGCCGGCCAGGAATTCGACCTTGTTTATGCAAGCGATGTCGACGGTGACAGCGACCTTTTTGATACCCTGCGTTTCCAGCCTGATCCCGAAACCGTTGTTCTGGTTTCCCGTACCGATGACGGCTTTACCGCCTCGAGTGACAAGGTCGCACTAACCCCTGTGCGCAATGTTTCATCCGGCGTGATTGATCAGAGCCTGTTCCTTGCCGCCGAAAAGAACGGCATGCCGCTTTCGGTGCTGATGGAACTGATCGAGCTTTATTCCTATGAGGTCGACTTCCAGCGTGACATCCAGCCGGGTGACAGCTTCGAGGTGATGTTCGAAGAACTGCGCAATGAGTCGGGCGAACGTGTTCGCTATGGCGATGTCGTTTATGCCAGCATGACGCTGAGCGGCAACAATGTCCGTCTGTATTCCTACAAGGACAGCAATGGCGATATCGACTTCTATAACCAGAAGGGCGAATCCTATCGTCGTGCCCTGATGCGGACCCCGATCAACGGTGCGCGTCTGTCATCGGGCTTTGGCGCGCGCAAGCACCCGATTCTCGGCTTTACCAAAATGCACAAGGGTGTGGACTTTGCCGCCCCGCCAGGGACCCCGATTTTTGCGGCCGGTAACGGTACCGTTGCCAAAATCGGTCGCAATGGCGGGTACGGGAACTATATCCGTCTGCGCCACAATGATTCATACGACACGGCCTATGCCCACATGAAGGGCTTCGCCAAGGGCCTCAAACAGGGTTCGCGGGTCAAACAGGGGGATGTGATCGGATATGTCGGCACCACAGGTGCTTCAACCGGACCCCACCTTCACTTCGAAATCCTGAAAAACAATACACAGGTCAATCCGATCAAGGTCAAGATGCCAAGCGGCAAGACCCTGAAGGGTGACGAACTCAAGACCTTCCAGGCGAAGGCAGAAGGGCTCCGCGGACAATATGCCGAGCTTTCCCTCCATAACCGCAAGGTTGCCAGCGCCGAATAGGCCGATACGGATACCAAGGCAGATGCCTTATAAAAAAGCCCACCGATCATCACCGGCGGGCTTTTTTAATATCTGAACTCAAGAACGAAACCCGCCTGCATGCAGACGGGGCTGGCCTGTCTATCGGCTCTCATCGGGCTTTTGTCCGATCAGGCCGCATCCAGTTCAAACTGCAATTTGGCAAGTCGGCTATATAGCGGGCTGGATTCCAGAAGCTCCTGATGGGTCCCCACCGCAATCAGCTTGCCATCATCAATCACCGCGATCCGGTCGGCATGCAGTACCGTCGCCAGGCGGTGCGCGATCACAAGCGTGGTGCGGGTTTTCATGATGGTTTCAAGCGCCTTCTGAACCACCTGTTCGCTTTCGGCATCCAGCGCACTGGTGGCTTCGTCAAGCAGCAGGACCGACGGATTGCGCAGGATCGCACGTGCAATCGCGATGCGCTGCCGCTGCCCGCCCGAAAGACGCACACCCTTTTCACCAAGGAAGCTGTCAAAACCATCCGGCAGGCGATCAAGGAATTCTGTCGCATGGGCGGCATCGGCAGCGGCCCGCACATCCTCATCGGTTGCATCCGGGCGGCCATAACGGATGTTTTCCCACGCATTGGCGGCAAAGATCACCGGGTCCTGCGCCACAAGACCGATCCGTTCGCGGACCGATACCGGATCAGCGGTGCGAATATCGACATCGTCAACCTTGATAACCCCGCTTGCCGGATCATAGAATCGCAGCAACAGCTGGAACACCGTCGTTTTACCGGCACCGGACGGGCCGACAAGGGCCACGGTTTCCCCCGGTTTGACCTGCAGCGAAAAACCGGTCAGGGCCGAACGGTCCGGGCGCGCCGGATAATGGAAAGTGACGTTTTCAAAACTGACATGGCCAAGATGTTTTTCGGGCATCCGGACCGGGTTTGCCGGTGCGGCAATGGCCGGTTTGGTTTCAAGCAGCCCCATCAGGCGTTCAGCCGCCCCTGCGGCACGTTGCAGATCACCGATCACTTCGCTGATCGCACCGACCGAGCCCGCAACCACGATGGCATAAAACACAAAGGCAGAAAGATCGCCGGCCGAAATCGTGCCATCGAGCACGTCATGCCCGCCAATCCACAGGATCGTCCCCACCGCGCCAAAGACCATAACGATCACGACCGCGGTCAGAAGCGCCCGCGCCGAAATACGCGAAATCGCGGTTTTGAACGCCCCTTCAACGAAGCCGTCAAACTTGTCGCTTTCGATCTTTTCGTGGGTATAGGCCTGTACGGTGCGAAGCGCATTGAGCGATTCTTCGGAAAAGGCACTGACATCGGCAATGCGGTCCTGTGCCTCGCGCGACAGGCGGCGCACCCGCCGCCCATAGCCAATGATCGGCACAACCACCAGCGGCACGACCAGCAGAACAAGCGCTGTCAGCTTGGGGCTGGTCACCGCCAGCATGGTCAGGCCACCAACAAACATCAGGATATTGCGAAGTGCTATCGAGACACTTGATCCGATCACGACCTGCAAAAGCGTTGTGTCGGTCGTCAGGCGCGAGAGGACTTCACCCGTACGGGTAACTTCAAAGAAACCCGGATCAAGCCGGATGATATGGGCATAAACCGCCGAGCGGATATCGGCAACCACGCGCTCCCCGATCCACGACACCAGAAAGAATCGGGCATAGCTTGCCCCGGCCATCAGAAGGGTGACCGCAAACAGAACAAAAAGCGCCTGATCAAGAAGGTCGGCATTGCCATCGGCAAATCCCCGATCGACAAGCATGCGCAACCCGCTGCCAAGCGCCAGAACCGTGCCAGAGGCAATCACCAGTGCGACCATTGCACCGGCCACCTGCAAGCGATAGGGCAGGACAAAGGGGATAATGGCGCGAAGAGCGGAAAAATTACGACTGGAGTCCCTGTCTGCAAGACGGGGTGAAGTACGGGGATTCAATGCCACGGCAACCTTCCAGTTTACGCTTTTCCTGCCAATTCCGGGTCCCGATCAGTCGAGATCAAGACGCCGCCCCGTCTTGACCGCAAGATCAGCCGAAAGCTGATCGGTCAGCGTCGTCGAGCCGCGGGTGGACGTCCAGCTTTCATTGTCTTCATCGAAATCATAGTGGCTGGCACCACTGACCGGCGAGGACATCCAGATCTGGCGGTTCGGGCCGTGTTTATTGATGATGAACTGTTCACCCGAGTCGAGTTCGATCGTCAGGATTCCCGATTGCAGATCGACATCAATATCGTCCCCCATCTCGTCATCAATATGATCCGAAAGGGTTTCAATGGTGTCATCAGCAAGCTGATGGAAGCGGGTTTCATCAAGGGCCACGATCAACACTCCGTCTGTCAAAAGGGGCTAAACGCCCCCTGGCAAGGCGACAATTCTATATGCTGGCGCACCATACTATATAAAGAGTCTCGCGCAAGTCTGCATCATGCAGATGATGCGGATTAATGCCCCGAATAGTGTGCAATATCACCATAAACCGGGATCAAAAATGCCGGTCGCCCCCCTTAATCCCGGTTTATCCAAGAATTCCCGGAGACAGGGGTTGCATAGGTCGATTTTTTACCTTATACACCGCGCTTCAAATTCCGGAGTGATAGGCGATGAAAAAAGACATCCATCCCGATTACCATGAAATCACCGTTCAGATGACGGACGGCAGCAGCTTCACCACCAAATCGACCTGGGGCAATCCGGGCGACGTTCTGAAGCTTGACATCGATCCGAAAAGCCATCCGGCTTGGACTGGTGTTCATCGTCTGCTCGACAGCGGCGGTCAGCTCGCGAAGTTCAAAAAACGCTTCGCCGGTTTCAATATCGGTAACTAAGCAAAGTTCGCCTTTCTGGCGATCTATGGGATCAGCGCCCGCTAGCGTCTTTACGATGCTGCGGGCGTTTTTCTTTTCCGGATGCAAAATCAGGATGACGTGCAACCCTGCTATACGGGGGCATTAGGCATATTTAATGGTCATCCGGACATTTTCTTGCCATAATCTTCAACCGGCGCTATACCGCGCCGGTATCGGGGAAGGGGTCCCCCTAGTGTCAGGAAGACTGGGCTAATCGAATGAACCAGGTGATCGCGCGCACCCAGGTCAGCTATGAGGTCTATGTTAAAGACCGCTCAGGGCGTTGGCAGATTCACGCCCACTTTACCGGTGCGCAGAAAAAGCAGGCCGAGGAAGAAGCGCGCTCGCTTGAGAAGATGGCGCATGTCTCCGCCGTCAAGGTTATTCGCGAAGTCTATAACCACACCAATAATGCGGCTGACGAATACGTCATCTATGAAACGCGCCAAAGCGGTGCCCTGGAAAAGGCACAGGCAGCCCCGGCGCGCCCTGCCCCCGTGCGTGCCCCCGCCCCGGCCGCGGTCGAGCCTGAACCGGTTTCAAGCCCGGCCCCGAAACCGATCCGCCCAAAGGCAAAGCCTGCGGCGCGGGATGAAAACCCCAGCCTGGTTGGCGTGGTTCTGAAACTGATGATTGCCTTTTGCATTGCGATTGCCATTGGTCTGGCCGCAATGCTTGGTGCTTCGCACGGGCTTGAATACCTGCCGCGTATGGGTGTTTCGATCAGTCAGGGCTTTTATGACAAAGCCAATTTCATATCCTTCATTGTCGGCTTCCTTGCCAGCGCGACACCGATGCTGATGAGCATCACGCGCAGGTTCAAGGGCAAGGCACGCACCGCACCGACGCAGCAATCCGTCGCCCGGCAACCGGTCAAAGCCATGCGCAAGACGGCATCACCGGGCCGCCCGTCCCTCTCAGGCGGTTTTGCCGAAATGGCGGCCGAGGCTGCGCGTTCTGAAAATGAAGCAACGCCTGATACGGGCGCGGATGAAGCGGATGAAACCGACGATACCAAATCCGCATCCGAACAGCGCGATGACGGCATCCCTGATCAGCCAATGGCCGTGACGCCCGCACTTCAGGCCACGCGCGAGGTCATGAAATCCTTCATCGCCGGTTCGATCGAAGCCATCAAGCGCACGGTTCCGAACATGGACGCCTATCATAAATTTGGCGTCAATCTTTACGTTGCCGGTGCCTGCGATGCCTGTAGCGAAAAGAACGCCCTTGAGGGACGGCAGGGACGCAGTGTCCTGAAGGACTGCATTTCCGCCCTGGGTGCGACCGGCAGCATGGCCGACACGTTCTGCAAGAATGTCGATAGCTACATTCTGGAGCCAAAATACAAGGATATGTATGGCGCGGGCAGAAGCTCGATGGACGCCTATATGAAGGACGAGCGCAGCATCACCACATCGGTATCCCGCGCCATTGCGGCCTGGACCGAAAAGCCGACCGGTGCACCTGTTGCTGCTGGCGGCAAGAAGCTGCATGCCCTGATGTTCACCGATATCGTCAATTCCACCCAGATGACGCAGCAACTGGGCGATGTCGGCGCACAGCAGATGGTGCATATCCACAACCAGATCGTGCGCACCGCGCTGATCAACAATTACGGCAAGGAAGTGAAGCATATGGGGGATGGCATCATGGCCGTGTTCCCGTCATCGGCAAGTTCCGTCGAAGCCGCCATCGAGATTCAGCGCAACATGGCCCAGCATAACGGCCGTGATGAATTGAAATTCCAGATTCGCATCGGCATCAATGCCGGCGAAGCCATTACCGAAGAAAACGACCTGTTTGGCAGCGTTGTTCAGCTTGCAGCACGCGTCTGTGCACAGGCCGGTGGTGATGAAATTCTGGTATCACAGAACGTCAAGGATACCTACGCCGGCAGCCGGGCGGCTTTCACATCGAAAGGCACACGCCAGATGAAGGGCTTTGCCGAACCGATAGAAGTCTTTGCCGCCACCTCGCGCGCCTGATTGACGTTATCACGCGCACGCAGGCAAACACCCCCTACCTACCCTCGTAAAGCGGCCAAACATGGTCAGGCTGAACAGCGTGCCGCGACCTGAAGTTCCATGCGGGCGGTACGCATGTAAAGTGAATGGGCACGTTCCATAAGATCAAGAAGGGCTGGCGGGAATCCCGTTGCTTCGTCGCAATCGCCACGAACACAGATTTGCAGATCAACCATCAGATCATCAAGATCAACGGCATCTTCCCAATCAATCTCGCCCTCTTCAACCGCACGCACCGCCAGCAGCCATGCCATCGCCCGGATCAGGCGGCTGGTCATGCGCATTTCCTCGATGAACTGGTTCATCTTGACGCTGTTGTGAAGGCCACGACGCGATGCGGTGCGGTTTGCTGAAAGGTAATTACGCGCCTCCACCAGCAGGGTGAAAGCCTCGTCATAGGTTCGCGAAAAAGGAACGATCGCGAAGTTGCTTTGATAGGGGTGCCCGATCTCGGTCGGGTGATCCTTATTTGCCATACCGCTTATATGGGAAACGGAGACCGGGCTTCAAGCATCCGCCAGAATTTGCCCTGAATTTGCCCCGAAATAGAAAGACCGCCCCAAAGGGCGGCCTTGCCTCAACCTGCTAAACTTGCCGGACTTTTTTGTTATTCTTGATCTTGTTTGTGGCCGAACTCTAGCCAGCGGTTGGCAAGGGGTCAAGGTAATTAATGTCGGAAATATGACAGTACGTATTAATACGTACCGAAATACGTATAAACAGTACGTAGAAGGCGAAAACATAAAAAGAACCGCCCTGAATTTGGGCGGTTCAGTTTAACAGGGAGGCATCGAAACATCACGTTCGACAAGGGGCCAAGCTCTGGCCCACTACCCATATATAAGACGGTAAGTTTAAGATTCAATTAACCGGAGGTTTAAAAATATATCCTCACGTTTAATATTTTGGCGCACCCGTCCCGTCAGTTCTTGAAAAGCGCCTCGGCCCCGGCACGCACGCCATTGCGATGCTCCATTGCCGCATCAACCCGCACCAGTTCCTGCTCCAGGGCGGCTCGATAATCGACAAGGCTTTCTATCGACATTCCGTCAAGGCTCCGCGGCAGGCCGAACATCGCGGCCAAAGGTTTTTGCAGGTCGTCTTCTTCCACAGTCATCCTCCTTTGACATTTTGCCCTTGGCGTTTTTCCCGCTATTACATAGTGACCGAATTTATCATTCGCCATGGAGTTTTGTCATGACCTTGCCAGACCTGGCCCCGGACCTTGCCAAAGACATGCAGGCAATCGAAATCCGTATCGACGGCGAGAACCGGTATCTTGCCGCTGGCAAGGTGGCGACGCCCGAAATCGCAAAGGGCGAGGTTCTGGTCCGCATTCATGCCGCCGGCGTCAACCGGCCCGATCTGATGCAGGTGGCCGGGATGTATCCGCCGCCCCCCGGCGCGTCGGAAATCCCGGGGCTGGAGCTTTCGGGCGAAATTGTCGCCACCGCCCCCGATGTCACGCAATGGAAAATCGGTGATCGCGTCTGTGCCCTGGTCACTGGCGGCGGCTATGCCCAATATGCCGCTGTCCCCGCCGCGCAATGCCTGCCGATCCCGGCCGGTCTTTCCATGACAGAAGCAGCATCCCTTCCCGAAACCTTCTTTACCGTCTGGCATAATGTGTTCGACAAGGCCGGGCTGAAACAGGGCGAAACATTCCTTGTCCATGGCGGGACATCGGGGATCGGCACCACCGCGATCCAGCTTGCCAAGGCATTTGGCGCGCGCGTGATCACAACGGCGGGCACCGATGAAAAATGCCAGGCCTGTCTGGACCTTGGCGCGGACATCGCCATCAACTACAAAACACAGGACTTCGTCGAAGAGGTAAAAACCGCAACCAACGGCAAGGGGGCGGATGTCATCCTTGATATGGTCGCAGGCGATTATGTCAGCCGCAATTTCAAGGCCGCCGCGATGGAAGGCCGTATCTTGATCATTGCCTTCCTGAACGGGCCAAAGGCCGAAACCAACTTTACCCCGCTTCTGTTAAAACGCCTGACTTTGATGGGATCAACCCTGCGCGCCCAGCCGGTTGCCAACAAGGGTGCCATTGCAGGCAAACTTCGCCAGCAGGTCTGGCCGCTATTTGAAAACGGCACGATCAAACCGGTCATTTACCAAACCCTGCCGATGAATGAAGCCCAGGCCGCACACGACATTTTGCGGGGTGGCGCACATGTTGGAAAAGTGGTACTGGAAGTGCCTTGATCGTTTACGGATCGGGGTTGAAGGCATATTCGGTCAGTACCGGCTTCACCCTTTCCCGGCAACTGGCCTTTGATTGCGGGACGAAAAGAAATATTCTTTTCGATAACCTGCAACAGATTGTTGCTTTTAACCGCACATTGATCGAAAAGAGCGCTGTGGCGGTTCCAGCGACGCGCGGCACCCACTTTGGGTTGCCTTTGCAGCGTTGCCGGAACACCAAAACAGATTATATTCTGGGGCAAATATTCCCGCGTTTTTGGGGTTCATCCCATCGCCGGTCTCCAGATGAGAAAGAGTAAACAGGAGGAATTATGGCTCAGCCCCTCATGCCCAAAGCAACGGCCGTATGGCTTATCGACAATACCGGCTTGTCGTTCCGGCAGATTGCAGCCTTTACCGAGCTGCATGAACTGGAAATTCAGGCCATCGCCGATGGCGATGTCAATCAGGGGATTGTCGGCCTTGATCCGGTTGCCAATGGTCAGTTGACCAAAGACGAGATCGCCCGCTGCGAAGCCGATCCGCGTGCATTGTTGAAAATGGCAAAGTCCGATCTGCCGCGTCCGCGCGCACATGGCAAAGGGGCTCGTTACACCCCGGTTTCCAAACGTCAGGATCGCCCGAATGCAATCGCGTGGCTGCTCAAGCACCATCCGGAACTCTCGGATGCACAGATTTGCAAACTGATCGGCACCACCAAGGACACGATTGGCAAAATCCGCGATCGTACGCACTGGAACTCGGCCAACCTGACGCCGCGCAACCCGGTGACCATGGGTCTTTGCATCGAACTTGATCTTGAAAAACAGGTCGTGATCGCGCGCAGCAAGAACCCGGAAAAGGTCGTCAAGAATGTCGAGCCAGATCCGCTGCCCGAAGAATTGCAGATCAACCCGGAACCGGATTATCCCGGCAAGAAGGATGATCGCAAGAAAGAAGAACCCAAAACATCCGATTACATGGAAGCAGCAGAAAACCTGTTCCGCTCCTGATCGATGCAAAGGCCGCCCCAACCGGGCGGCCTTTTCTCTTTGGTGACCAACCTAAAAGCGAATATGTTTTGTTTCATATGAATGCCGTGAAACGGTAATATTCCTGAAATGAACACGCCATAACATTCGCTTAAACAAAAACCGCAAAACAATCGCCAAAGAAGCATCTCATGCAAAAACGTCCGACTGAACGTCAGGCCAGTATCGTTGAACTTGTCCGCGCTGACGGTTTCAAGACCATTGAACAGCTTGCCGAACGTTTTCAGGTAACCCCGCAAACCATCCGACGCGATGTAAACGCCCTTTGCGACGAAGGATTGCTGCGACGTCGCCATGGCGGGGTTGAACCGGCACTTGAACATGAAAACATCGCCTATCGGGCGCGCAAGGTTTTGCATGTGAATGAAAAGCGCAAGATCGCGGCACTGGTCGCGCGCGCCATTCCCGATGGCGCATCCCTGTTCTTTTCCATCGGCACCACGCCGGAACTGGTGGCAAGTGCGCTTTTGCAGCATCGCGGTTTGCGGATTTTCACCAACAACCTCAATGTGGCCTATGTCGCCGCCACCAATGACAGCTTTGACGTCACCCTGATTGGCGGCCGGTTGCGCAATCGCGACCGCGATGTTCTGGGGCCAGAGGTCGAGGCATTCTTCAACAGCTACAAGGTCGATTACGGCATTTTCGGTGTTGGCGGCATTGATGCCGATGGCAGTCTGCTCGACTTTGACGAACAGGAAGTCCGTGCGCGTTCCGCCATTCTGACCAATTCGCGCCAGACCTATCTGGTGGCCGATCATACCAAGTTTGGCCGCAATGCCGTGGTGCGTGGCGGCTCCGTCACACAGGTAACCGCCTTCTTCACCGATTGCCCACCGCCCGATGCCATCATTCAGATGATCGAAAAACACGGGGTGGCCCTGCATATCCCCGAACCGAATGCGGAATTCCCGACCTTCTTCGTCCCCGAAGAAGACTAGGGCCAGGCCCCCAAGGTCAACCCCCAATCACTATTTGCAATTGCGACGCCAGGCAAATTCAACGGGCATTCTCCGCTGTGGGAGGATCCCTTGGTGTCATGATCGTTTTATGGCTATCCGCCGGTGTAATCGCTGCCACCGTGCGCGGCGATAAACATGGCGACGGCGGATCGGCAATAGGATTCTATCTCGTCATCGTCCTCTGCTCTCGCCTCATCGAAGCGCGCGATAATCAGCAGATCGGATCCTTTGAAAAGCGCGGCAAACAAACGGGCGGACCGGAGAGGATCGGGCACGTTCAGAAGCGCCTTCGCGTGCAACTGACGCAACAGAGTCTCGATTTGGGTAATGACATGGACAGGGCCGGCTTCGTAATGGAGCTTACTTAAAGACTTTTGATTCGTCTTGTCGGCCATGACCATGGCTTCGACACTACGGACATCCGGGTTCAACAATGTGCGAAGCAGGGATGATCCCACCGCCATGAGTTGATCTTCGACCGAACCGCCGACACCCTCAAGAAGGACCTGCGGTGCAAAAAACTGATGGCAGCCGTCCGCGATGGCCGTGCTGAACAGTGCCTCCTTGTTCTCGAAATGCCGATAGATGCTGAGCTTGGATATCTTCGCTCGCTCGGCGACCTTGTCCATTGTCGTCGCTTGAAAACCCAATTCCACAAAGAGTTCGCGCGCGGCGTCGACGATCGTTTGGCCAAGCGCCTCGTTGACGGGCCGGCCACGCCGGGCATGGCTATTTTTTTCGGTCACGATAATTCCAGTACTTGACAGTATCTTTATTTCAGAATTACGATACCACTTAGTTTCATAAATCTGCAAGCCAAAGATTGGATTTTACCCTGTCTCCCAAATCAATTTTCCCGAGGTCGTCCGGCGATATCGAATGCGGTATCGCATGGCAGGACAACACAGTGATGGACCACTATCTCGGCGATGTCGGAGCCCTGCGCGCGGCTCGCCTCATGCACGTATTGCCCGCCATTTTGCGCTACGGCCAACTCTCCCTCCTCTATCCGCAACACGGAGCCCGTTGATATGAATGACGTTATCATCATCGGTGGCAGCTTTGCCGGCCTTGCCGCTGCCCTTCAACTCGGTCGCGCTCGCCGCAAGGTCACAGTTCTCGACACCGGCCTGCCGCGCAATCGCTTCGCTGGCCACTCGCACGGTGTACTCGGTCACGATCACAGGCCACCGTCCAGCATCTTGGCCGAGGCGCGACAGCAGCTAGCGCGATATCCCACGATCAGGCTGGTCAATGCCCGGGCCGAGAGCATCTCCGGCACCATCAATAATTTCTCCCTCCTCACTGGCGATGGCGAGAGCCTTGGTGCACGCCGCCTGATCCTGAGCTATGGCGTTGTCGACCAGATGCCTGCTGTTCCTGGCTTTGCCGAGAGCTGGGGCACATCCATCATCCCCTGCCCCTACTGCGATGGCTTTGAAGTCGCCGACCAGCATTGGGGCCTTATCTGGTCGGGTCCGCAGTCGATGAATCAGGTCAGGCTGTTTCACGATTGGACCGATAATTTGACGGTCTTCGCCGATGGTCACGACATCGCACCCGACATACGGGCCGATCTGGCGGGCCGTCAGGTATCTGTCGTTGATGGCCGGATCATCGAGGTCACCCGTCAGGGAGGGCATAATGCCACAATCAAGCTCGATACCGGCCTCGATGTTGCAGTCGATATCCTGTTCGCGCATCCGCGCACCAAGCCCTCTGCAAGCCTGCATGAATCACTGGGCCTCGCCACGGTCGATACGCCAGTCGGCATCGCTATCAAGACCGATGAACGCCGCGAAACCAGCGTACCCGGCATCTACGCCGCCGGTGACCTTGCCAACCCCGGCATTCCCTCGGTCACCACGGCAACATGGCAAGGCGCAATGGCGGGCATCTTCGCTCAGCAGTCGATGCTGGTTTGAGAGCACAGGTTCCCTTCTTCGGTTGCTGCGGGCTATCTTATTCAGAAGATTGCGGGCCGACGTGAAGGAGCGGGGTTCCCTCTAGCCTGAGGGAGAGCCTAGCTAAGGAAGAGGCAGAACAAGGATATAGCATGGCAGAGCAAAGCCCCTATCAGATCGCCGATTGGAATGACCAAAGCGGAGAGCGCTGGGTCGTCCATCAGGCACGGCTCGACGCCATGATGGCGGCGTTCGGTCAGGCCGCAATCGAAGCCGCCGCACCCGCCACGGACGAACGCGTGTTGGACGTCGGCTGCGGTGCGGGGGCGTCCAGTCTGGATATCGCCACCCGTGTCGGCTCCGGAGGCCATATACTAGGCGTGGATATTTCCGAACCGCTGATCGGTCGAGCACGCGCGCTTGCTCCACAGGATACGCCAGCCCTGTTCCAGGTAGCCGACGCCAGCAGCGTCAAGCTGCCCCAAGGCGCATTCGACATCCTGTTCTCGCGTTTCGGGGTGATGTTCTTTGACGATCCGACAAGGGCATTCGCCCATATGCGCCGGGCACTCAAGCCGGGCGGACGGGTCGCTTTCGTCTGCTGGCGCGGCGCGGCAGAAAACGATTGGGTGCGCCTGCCGATGAGCGCGATCAGGGATATCGTCCCGACGATGGCCCTCCCCGATCCCGAAGCGCCCGGCCCATTCTCGTTCGGTGATCGGGAGCGGGTAGCGCGCATCCTAACGGCGGCTGGCTTCACCGATATCACTGTCACACCCTTCGATGCTTCCATCCCGTTTGGCGAAGGAGCAACGCGGGACGCGGCGATTGACGACGCGGTGAAGATGACGCTAGAGGTTGGCCCACTGTCGCGCTCGCTCGCTGATCAGCCCGACGATATCCGCTCCCGCGCCTCGGCCGCAGTTCGTGCTGCCTTCGCGGGCCGCTCCGACGAGCAGTCGGTGATGATCGACGGCGCGACATGGATCGTCACCGCACGCAATCCGGCAAAGTGACGGGGATTAGCATGTGAGATGCCCCGCTCGGTAGAGGGGGTCGGCCAACATGGCCCCTCGACGACGATTTATAACCGCTGAAACCGATGTAGCCGCCGAGGCATTCTGGCTCTGAACAAGTCTGAACCCTAAGCCCCCGTCCAGTCACGCGCTGCCGCAATCAATCCGTTGCGGACTTCGCGCAACCCGCTGCCCATCACCTTGTCGCGCCGGACCACAAGCGCCAGACGCCGCGCAAGGTCCGGGGCAAGCTTGCGGGTCTTGATCGGGAACTGTGTGCGGCCCAACCGTGCGCCCATGGCGGGCAAGATCGTTGCTCCCAACCCGGCCCCGACCAGTTCTTTGATCGCCTCGACACTGCCCAGTTCCATGATGGAATGGCCTGCAACACCTGCCGCACGCAGCCAGTCATCAACAATGGTGCGTGTCTGCCCACCGCGTTCATACAGAACCAACGGAATATCTCCCAGATCAGCCGGCCGGACCAGATCGGGCACATCCATCCCGTCGGGAAAGATCGCAACAAACGGATCGGTCAGAACCGGCACGATATCCAGACTGCGCCCGCTGGCGGGTAATGTCACCAGCCCGATATCCAGGCTGTTCTCCTCAATCGATTTCAGAACGTCACTGGTATTGCCGGTGCGAACAATGATTTCCAGCTTCGGGAAACGGCGCTGCAACTGTTCCAGAACCTTTGGCAGGAAATAGATGCAGGCCGTGGCCCCGGTTCCGATGCGCACCTGCCCGACCGTGCCGCTGGCAAATCCCGCCACCGCATCCAGGGCGTTCTGGACGGATGCGTCAATCTCGCCCACCCGATCCAGCAATGCCTGCCCGGCGGGTGTTGGCATCGCGCGTTTGCCGACGCGCTCAATCAACCGCACGCCAAGACGATCTTCAAGCTGGCGGATCTGCTGACTGATCGCAGGCTGGCTTAAATTCTGCCGTGCGGCGGCGGCGGAAAAACTGCCAAGCTCGATCACATCGGCAAAGGCATGCATCTGATCAAGGTTAAGGCCACGCATCTAAAACTATTCCTTATGATTTGCATAAGAATACAAATCTTATCTTATTTCAGGCGACCGGCTAATGTCACGCCATACCGTCAATTCTGATATGGAATCCCGATCAATGTCGACCGATACGCTGCCTGCCACCGCCAAAACGTCCGATCTCGTCATACGCGATGCCGACCCTTCCGACATTGCCGCCATCACCACAATTTACCGCCACCATGTTCTGACCGGCACCGCCTCGTTCGAAGAAATCCCGCCGTCTGAGACCGAAATCACCAATCGCTTTGATGCCATCCGTGGATATGGCCTGCCCTATCTGGTCGCCCTGCGGGATGATGTCATCGTCGGCTATTGCTATGCCAGTCTCTATCGCCCGCGTTCGGCCTATCGCCACACGGTGGAAAATTCGATCTATGTCGCGCCGGATTGCATCGGAAACGGGATCGGGGCGGCCCTGATGGCGGCCCTTCTCGAACGCTGCGAAGCAGGTCCGTGGCGGCAGATGGTTGCGGCCATCGGTGATAGCAAAAACCACGCATCCATTGCCCTGCATCGGAAATTCGGCTTCGACATGACCGGCACCTTCCACAATGTCGGCTACAAGTTCGGCACGTGGCTGGACTCCGTCATGATGCAGCGCCCGCTTGGTTCCGACAAACCGGTCATCCCCGGCCCGGCCGATAAATGATCACCCGCGCGCTTGTCATAAAGCTCGGACTGGGCCAACTGATCAGTTGGGGCACGGCCTATTATCTGATTGGCAATTTCGGAACCCTGATCGCCCAACATCACGGCTGGTCCAGCAGCGTGGTTTATGCGGGCTTTTCGGCAAGCCTTCTGACCATGGCGGTCGTCTCGCCCTTTTGCGGCAGGATGATCGACCGTCACGGCGGGCGGATCATCATGACGCTGGGGTCATGCCTCAATGCCCTTGGCTGTCTGATCCTTGCATTCGCCGATCAGCAGGTGCTTCATTTCATCGGCTGGATCGTTCTTGGGCTTGCCATGCGGGCCACCCTTTATGATGCGGCCTTTGCAACCCTCGCCCGGATTGGCGGGCGCGATGCCAGACGGGCGATGGGGCAAATCACGCTTTTTGGCGGTCTGGCCTCAACCGTCTTCTGGCCGCTCGGGCATTTGATCCAGTCGGAATTTGGCATCACCATCGCCCTTGTCGCCTATGCCGGTTTTGCCCTGTTGACCGTCCCGATGTATGCCGCCATCCCCGATGCCCGACATGGCGCACTTTCCGGAACGGGAACCACCCCTAATCCGACCGATGATGCCGACAATGCCGATGATCACGGACTGGCAACCCATCAACGCCTGTGCGGCTTTCTGTATGCCGTGATCGTCACCCTGCTCAATGTCGTGAATGCTGCAATGTCGGCCCACATGATCGCCATCCTGATCGGTCTTGGCTTAACCACCGCCGCCGCGATCAATGCCGCATCGCTGCGCGGTATCGGACAATCCGCCGCCCGTGCCGCCGAAATCCTGTTTGGCAAACGCATCGCCCCGGCAAGCCTGACATTGTTTGCAACCGCCGTTTTGCCGCTCTGCTTTGTCCTTGCCTTCTGGGGGGATCGGTTTGCGCTTGCCGCCATGACCTTCACCCTGCTTTACGGCGCGGCAAACGGGGTGCTTACAATCACGCGCGGAACCCTCCCCCTGATGATCTTTGGCAATGCCCGATACGGCCATCAGGTCGGACGACTGCTGGTACCGGGCTTTATCCTCTCCGCCCTCGCGCCCAGCCTCTACGAACGCGCCATCACACATTGGGGGCCGACCGGCGCGCTTTGGCTTTCCATCGCCCTGCTGGCCTGTGCCTTTGGTGCAGCCATGTGGCTTTACCTGCTCCTACGACCGCAAAGCTCCGAACCCCGCCCGGCCCACATCGCCTGATAGGCATCCCTCGGAAAAGCCTCCCGCAAATCAAATCCGCGGGCACTCAGATTGTCCCATGTCCCAGCCAACAAACCTGACCGGAGAAACGGAACAGCCGACGAACAACCTATCCTGATTGGCACTTTCGCCCCCTGATCGCCCCCCGATCACCCAACGTCACGGCAGGTCCGACAGCTGGCTCCATGCCGGACTCTCCGCAAAGCGTGCTGACCATGACCGAGTTATCGCTGCCTTGCGCAAAGATGATCGATCCGCCGGGCAGTCGAATGATCTGACACTCCGATCTGGCCTGAATGCCCCGGCGGTCTGATCCGTGCCTTCGTCGATCTGCCTGTCCCGCCTTTCGATGCTGCCCTTGCCAAACTTTTCGGACGCATCGTCTCCGGCCCGATCTGGCCTACTCGGCTCCCACCATACCGCCCTTGCCAGACTGGCCGGGCTTGGCGGACGTGATGCAGGACGGGCAATTGGCAAATCCCCTGCCCGGCGGTTGCATGGTCTGGCGGCCCGACGATTTCGCAGCTTGGCCATCTGGCATCGACGGATCTGTCGCACCTGCCGATCTCATCCAGTCGCAATTCGGCCCTGCTGCAACCATCACTGTCACCATCGCCGCCGAGGCCGAACTTGCACCTCTCGCCCCGCCCACACTTCCAGCACGTCCCCATGCCCGAAGGACACATTTCTCCCGTCATGATTACCAACCGTTTTTCGCAAATACCCCCCGAAACTTATCGAGGCTATCGGGCGTCACCGCCCGGACGCACGTCCCCCGTAATGATTTTTCCATCCGCCATCGATGTCCCTTTGGTGACGTCGCCGTCGCCCTCTCAGCCTGTCATATCGCTGAACAATCATTGTCACTTTCCTGTCTTCCCGGCCCGAAACGCAAAAACCCGCAAAGCGTCATGCGCTTTGCGGGTTTTTGATCCGGGTGCATTTGTCCCGTTGACTTTGCCTGTATGACATAAACAAAAGAACAAATCAAGAACATTTTTCTAGAAACTCGAAAAAACTTCCGATAAAAACTCACTCTCCAGAAAACGATTTGTTTTTCAATATGTTATGAATCTCGTCCCCGGCCCCAATAAAAGCCGCCCGCAGGATAAATCCGGCGGGCGGTCAAGTTGACCCGTGCTTGTCCGGGCATTGGGAGTTTTCATCCCGTCAGGATCACGCCGATTTGGCGTAACCGATATCTTTCAGGGCTTCGGCAATTTCCGGCAGAATGCCCGGATCATCAATGGTTGCCGGGGTGTTGTAGGTTTCGCCATCCGCGATGGATCGCATGGTCTTGCGCAGGATCTTGCCCGACCGGGTTTTGGGCAGACGATCCACGATGGTGGCCTGCTTGAAGGCCGCAACCGGCCCGATCTGATCACGGACCATGGCAACCACTTCCTTGATGATCGCCTCATGCGGGCGGTCCACCCCGGATTTCAGAACCACGAAACCAAGCGGCAATTGCCCCTTAAGGTCATCATGCACCCCGATCACGGCACATTCGGCAACATCAGGATGCCCCGAAAGCACTTCTTCCATTGCCCCGGTCGACAGCCGATGCCCCGCGACATTGATGATGTCATCGGTTCGCGACATGACATAGACATAGCCGTCCTCATCAATGAAACCGGCATCCCCGGTGGCGTAATAGCCCGGGAATTCCTCAAGATAGGCCGCTTTGAACCGATCATCATTCTGCCAAAGGGTCGGCAATGTTCCCGGCGGCAGGGGCAGCTTGGCCACCAGCGCGCCGATCTTGCCGCGTTCAAGCGGCTTGCCGCCTTCATCCACCACCTGCACGTCCCAGCCACAGGCCGCGACCGTCGGCGATCCATATTTGATCGGCAGCATCTCAATGCCGCGCGGATTGGCACAGATCGACCAGCCGGTTTCGGTCTGCCACCAATGGTCGATCACCGGCACGCCAAGGCTGTCTTCGGCCCAGTGCAGGGTATCGGGGTCGGATCGTTCCCCGGCAAGATAAAGCGCCTTCAGGCACGAAAGATCATAATTGGCCATCAACGCGGCCTTGGGATCATCGCGCTTGATCGCCCGGAACGCGGTCGGTGCGGTAAACAGGACCTTGACCCGATGCTGCGATATCACCCGCCAGAACGCCCCGGCATCCGGCGTTCCAACCGGTTTGCCTTCATACATCACTGTCGTGCATCCGGCCAGAAGCGGCGCATAAACGATATAGGAATGCCCGACGACCCAGCCGACATCGGATGCCGCCCAATACACATCACCAGCCTCAACATCATAGATATTCTTCATCGACCAGTTAAGCGCCACCATATGCCCGCCATTGTCGCGCACAACCCCCTTAGGCTGGCCGGTGGTGCCGGATGTATAAAGCACATAAAGCGGGTCGGTCGCTGCCACCGGCACGCAATCGGCCGGGGCGGCCTTGGCGCATTCCGCCATCCAGTCATAATCACGCCCGTCGATCAGCGGGGCCGAACATTGCGCACGCTGGAACATCAGGACCGTTTCGACCTTGTGCTTCGCCTGATCAATCGCCCGATCCAGAAGCGGCTTGTATTCGATCACGCGTGATCCCTCGATACCGCAACTGGCACTCAGGATCAGCTTGGGCTTCGCATCATTAATCCGGGTCGCAAGCTCGTTGGATGCAAATCCACCAAACACGACGGAATGGATCGCGCCAATCCGCGCGCATGCCAGCATCGCCATCGCCGCCTGCGGGATCATCGGCATGTAAATGATCACCCGGTCACCCTTGGTCACCCCCTTGGCATGCAGGGCACCGGCAAGGCGGGCAACGTCATCGCGCAGCCGGTTATAGGTGAATGTTTCAATCGTATTGGTGACGGGGCTGTCATAGATCAGGGCTGCCTGTTCGCCGCGGCCATTTTCGATATGACGATCCAGCGCGTTAAAGCAGGTATTGACCATCCCGCCTTCGAACCAGCGATAAAACGGCGCGTTGCTGTCATCTAGCACACGGTCCCATTTCCTGTACCAGACCAGATTTTCCGCAGCCTCGGCCCAGAAACCTTCCCTGTCCGTGATCGAACGATCATAGATTTCCTGATAGCGACCCGTCATTTGTGAAACTTCCTCCCGCGCGTCTGGATCTCTGCCCAAATATACGCGTCTGGCTTGTGTGCTGCGTTACCGCGACATCATCATCCGCAAATGTTGTGACATCGCCTGCCCGATCTGTATCAAGGGCCGGATCAAAGACCGGACCTTAATTCGGCATCATAATACCGATTTAAATTTCCAACGCCCCTTAGACATTGGTAGAGGGCGGAAAACCGGGATTTTTGCGGATTGAAATCAATCCAGAAAACATCTTTCCGCGTATGCTGTCCTATACAGATCGGAACGCAGAAAGGTGCTTACAAGAATGCCGCCTCTCGTTGTGGGCGACAATCGGAGGCGGCAAAAAATGAAGGGACTGATCCTGTCGTCAGGAGATGCATTTTTCAGGAAATCGGCACAGCCTTACTATCACGCTGTGCGGATTTTGCCAGCATCCTCTTGACGGCTAATGGGTTATTCGACTTATCTCGTCCTTGATTTCGAGCTTGCGGCGTTTAATGTCTGCGACACGGGAATTGTCTGGCGCCGGGCGGCGCTGCTCGAGGTGGAGTTCCTGCTCAAGTGCAGCATGTTTGGCAGTGAGAGCTTCGACATGGGATTGAACACTCATTCGCCTACTCCTCAGTTCTGACATTGCCCACGCTTTGATGGTAGTAATTCTGTAATATGATTTCCAGTCTTTCGACGACGCAATAGTTCAAATAGTGACCCGGATAACACATAAAATGTCTCAAAAGGATCGACTTATCATTGGCATAACCGGCGCGTCCGGAGTGATTTACGGCATCCGTTTTTTGCAGTTGCTGAAAAATTCGCCAATCGAAACTCACCTGATCCTTTCGAAGGCAGCAGAGCGCACAATCGCCTATGAAACCGATTTTAAAATCCGCGATATCAAAGAGATGGCAGACGTCATCCATGACAATGCGGATATCGGTGCATCGATTGCATCGGGTTCGTTCCGCGCACGCGGCATGATCATCGCACCCTGCTCGATGAAGTCCCTGGCCGAGGTGGCAAGCGGAGTCGCAGACAATCTGATCGCCCGTGCCGCCGATGTGATGCTCAAGGAACGGCGCCGTCTGGTTCTGATGGCCCGTGAAACGCCCCTGCATGCCGGCCATATCCGCAATATGGCACTGGCCACCGAAAACGGGGCGATCATCGCCCCGCCGGTCCCGGCCTTCTATGCGCGGCCGCAATCGCTTGATGAGATGGTCACGCAAAGCTGCGGCCGGATCCTTGATCTGTTTGATATCGATTTGCCGGAAACGGCACGCTGGGGCGATACGGACGCCGAAAACCACATACCGGTCACCGGCAAACCCCGCAAGACAGATTAACAAGCCATCAGGCCGCCCAACTACCCATTCGGGCTTAACAGCATGCAGGCACGAAGCTGTTCCAGTGCGGCATCGCATTCCGGCTGGCTCAGATCAAAACGGGTGGGTGATAAATAAGCCCGTGCCGGGGCCATCGGATCACCGGCCGGGATGGTTTCGACCGCATCGCATAACAGTTCCTGTTCGATACGTTCAGCCGTCAGTTCGTCATTCTTGACCTTGGCGCGCAGTTTTTGCGCACTTTCCCAATCGGCATTGCGCAAAAAGCGGCGGGTATTGCGCAACGGCACAATCACCTGTTCACGCCAGTCCCGCACGGCATTTTCAAGGGCGGATATGCTATGCGGTGCCAGCCCCTTCTGGCCAAGATAGAACATGAACAAAAGCATGTTCACATCCAGATCACATCGTTCCTGCAATTCAAGACACAACGGCGCAACGCCGTCCCGTCCATACATCTCGACCGTAAAGGTCCAGACTTCCTCAGCGTTCATATCCAACCTGTCTGTTTTTATGTAAATGCGGCCTGTTAATCAGACCGTTTTTGCCGTGCGAACCGTTTCGGGTGGATGGCCGATATAGGCACCAAGACCCTTTGCGGTCGATACCATGGTTCCATTGGTATCGACAAGCCGCGGGCCGACAATCACATCGGCCATTGCGACGTCGATCACCTTGCGTTTTGACCAGGCGACGACACGGTCAAAACTTTTCTGCGCAATCAGGTCCACCGCATGCACCCCGAAGGCCGATGCAATCACCCGGTCGCGCGGCGATGGAATCCCGCCGCGCTGCACATGGCCCAGCACGGTCACACGGGTTTCCCAGCCGGTTCGTGCGCCCAACTCATCGGCCAGCCAATGACCGATCCCGCCATAACGTATTTTCTGGCCATCATCACCTTGCGTTACCGCCGCACCGTCATCACGCTTGACCGCCTCGGCAACGATCACCAGCGCATGATTGCGTCCGCGCTTGCGAATGTTCAGGCAATGCTCGGTCAGCGCATCAAGATCGTAATCCATTTCCGGGATCAGGATCGCATCAGCCCCACCAGCAACCCCGGCAAACAATGCAATATGCCCGGCATCGCGCCCCATGACTTCAAGGATCATGATACGGTCATGCGACGCGGCTGTCGGCTGCAACCGGTCAAGTGCCTCGACCGCAACATTGACTGCCGTGGTAAAGCCCACCGAATATTCCGTCAGTGCCAGATCGTTATCGATGGTTTTGGGAATCCCCACCAGATTGATACCACCCATTTCGGCTAACCGATGCAGGATCGCCATGCTGCCATCCCCGCCAACCCCGATCAGGGCATCCAGGCCAAGCTTGTGATACCCGGCGATCACCTCGGCCGAACGGTCGGCAAAACTGCCATCAGGCATCGGATAATGGAACGGGTCGCCCTTGTTAACGGTGCCAAGAATCGTACCGCCAAGGCGCAGCATTCCGTCATTATTGACGTAATCGTTCAGATCAATGGCCTGCGGCGGGTCCTGCATCAAACCGTGTGTGCCCTGCCGGATACCAACCACGTCCCAGCCATAACCAAGCACTGCGCGACGCACCACCGCCAGAATAACCGCATTCAGGCCCGCACAATCGCCACCGCTGGTCAGAATTCCGATCCGCATCCGTATCCTCCGTCCTGTCCGATCCAAATCATAAAGCCGATTACAAATCATATGGGTTGCCAACCCGAATTCTGATAGTATTACAGGCTCTTCGCGTCGCTAACCAAGCTGGATCAAAAATGGACGAAATCAATCAGATCGCGGTTGAAAAAAGACTGCTGTTTCTGCGCGAGGAACATCGTGATCTCGATATCGCAATCGAACAATTGGCCCACGGGGCCCATCACGATCAATTGCGTCTGGGCCGCATGAAAAAGCGCAAACTCGCACTTAAGGACGAGATTCTTTATCTCGAGTCGCAGCTGGTCCCGGATATTATTGCCTGAAAGGCAACGCGCCCGTTGGTAACGGGCGTGGGTTACAGACCAAATCCTGCATCCGGATCGCGACATACGCGGCACATCAAAGCCCGCTTGGAATCCGCTGTAACTGAGCCGACTTCATTTCTTTTTCGGCACGCAGGGCATAATCCACAGATACCAGTGCCTCGTAGGCGGTGTCGCCCGCTTTGACATGATAAATGCCAAACACCGGAATAATGGTGATGTATTTGCCGTTCCAGAAAAACGGATGCTTTTTCAAACGCCGGCTGATGGCATCGCCACGCTGCCAGGCATCCTGTTCATCCATATTGTAAAGCAGCGCGATAAAATCGTTGCAGCCAAGATAACCGACCTGATGGGGTGGCATGATGAATTCGGTTATCGTCCGGTACAGGAAGGTAAACACCCCTTCCTTGCAGCCATGGCCATGACGCTGCAAAACATCATCAAGATTTGCAATCTCGCATAGCATAAGTGCCCGCGTCGTCCGGTCCGATCCGACCAGTGCCATTTCGTTTTCAACAATCTGCATGAAACTGTTGCGGCTTAACGCCCCGGTGAACGGGTCACGACCCTCTGCCCGGGTCAGTTCAATCTGATGACGTTGCAGTTCCGCAAGATTATCGGTCAGCCCGTTCACACGCTGCATCAACCGCGCAATCGCCTTTTCAACAGCCGGTGTCACCTGCGCATCGGGAATGCCAAGAACATCCGCAATGTCATGAATATTGGCCGGAACCGGGGGTTCTGCGCTCAGGATATCGCGATTGACGATATCAACCTGATGCTGATCGGGATCAGGCGCACCTTTTTTACGCACCGGCCTGCCATAGGTGTACGCGGCATAGGGATTGGATGGATACCGTCCATCGCCCGCCGCCATCGATGATGGCGTGGCGGAACCGGGTCTCGTGACTTTCATGTCTGCCCTCTCTTGTGCTACCTGCACAGAGATAAAAATTGATATGAACAACTATAAACCCAAAATACTTATACTTCACTTAAATTATCAACTGTAAGCAAGGATAAGATACCTACCCTTATGGCTACCTGACGACGACAGGAAAAGCCCCGCAAAATTATCCCGAAAACAGTGCCATATCAGGCGACCGGCAGACTTGCATGATCACCCTTCCTGCCTATAATGCGGGCCTTCTGATAACGCGCGACAAACGGAGCCGCCAGCATGAGCGATCAACGCCCGGTCATCGGCATTATCATGGGCAGCCAGTCCGACTGGGAAACCATGAAAAATGCAGCAGATGTCCTCGATGCGCTGCAAGTCCCCTACGAAACCAAAATCGTATCGGCCCATCGCACCCCGGATCGCCTGTATGACTATGCCAAATCCGCAAAGTCGCGTGGCCTCAAGGTGATTATCGCCGGTGCAGGCGGTGCCGCCCACCTGCCGGGCATGGCCGCGGCCATGACGCCGCTTCCGGTTCTGGGTGTTCCGGTGCAAAGCCGTACGCTTAAGGGCCTTGATAGTCTTCTGTCGATCGTTCAGATGCCGGGCGGCGTTCCGGTCGGAACACTGGCAATTGGCTCCGCAGGGTCGAAAAATGCTGGCCTGATGGCCGCCGGGATCATGGCACTGATGGATGATGCGCTGGCCGGGCGTCTTGATGACTGGCGCGCACAGCAGACTGACGCGGTCGCCGAAGAACCGGTTAATCCCGCACCGTAATGCATCAGGCGCGCCCGAACGGGCGCGTTTTTCTTTGGCATCGTCCAAATCAGCGATGCCCGTCCCTCTTGGGGAATGAAAAGGATTTCGAGGAATAAATGACGCAGGATTTCGCGACACGCATCATCGCACCGGGCAGCACGATTGGCATCATGGGTAATGGCCAGCTTGGCCGCATGGCTGCCCTTTGTGCCGCCGAACTCGGCTACAAGGTCCATGTTTTCGGCCCCGGAACCGACAGCCCGACCGAACAGGTCAGTGCCAAGGCAACGGTGGCTGATTACACCGATCTGGATGCGCTTCGTGCCTTTGCCGCCGATGTCGATGTCGTGACGTTTGAATTTGAAAACGTGCCCCATGACAGCGTGAAACTGCTATCCGAACTGGTGCCGGTCCGTCCGGGCTGGAAATGCCTGCATCTGTCGCAGAACCGCCTGCGTGAAAAGACATTCTGCAACGAAAACGGTATCGGCACGGCACCTTTTGCCGCCGTTCGTTCACTTGCCGATCTTGAAGCCGCCGTTGCCAAACTTGGCCGCCCTGCCGTGCTTAAAACCACCGAAATGGGTTATGACGGCAAAGGTCAGGTCAAAATCACCGATAAAACCAGCCTTGCCGATGCATGGGCTGAAATGAACGGTTCCGAGGCCATCCTCGAAGGCTTCATCTCGTTCGAACGCGAAATCTCGGTGATCGTCGCGCGCGGGGTCAAGGGGGACACCGCCTGCTTCTGCCCGGTTGAGAATGTTCATACCAATCACATTCTTGATGTCACGATTGCCCCGGCAAAGATTCCCGCCGATCTTGCCAAAAAGGCAGAAGACATCGCCACCCGTCTGGTCGAGGCGATGGAATTTGTCGGGTTGCTGGCGGTCGAGATGTTTGTAACCACCGATGGCGACGTTCTGGTAAACGAAGTCGCCCCGCGCCCGCACAATTCCGGTCACTGGACGATTGATGCCTGCATCACCAGCCAGTTTGAACAGTTCATCCGTGCCGTATGCGGCCTGCCTTTGGGTAATCCGACCCATCACTCCAATGCGCGTATGAAAAACCTTTTGGGCCATGACATTGATGACTGGCAGGCAATTTTGGCCGAGCCCGATGCCAAGCTGCACCTTTACGGCAAGGCCGAGGCCAAAGCCGGACGCAAGATGGGCCATATCACCTGGGTCCTGCCCAAAGAAGCCTGATATCAGCCCTGAACCAAATTGAATGAATGCCCCGATCCATAACGGTTTCGGGGCATTTTTCGTTACATCACAGGCACATCGCCTGGCAGGCAGTTTCTTCCTGCCAAACTGGCATCGCGCTTGCTGTTATCCCGGCAGGAAATTCTTTTCGGGTAACAGTCTGATGAAAAAACTTCTTCTCATCCTTGCAATCATGACCGGCTTTGCATCAGCCCATGGCGCAAACAATGCTGCCCATGCCGCACCGGGGGCCGCCGGTTTCCCCGATGTGTTGCAGGGCGATCAGCTCCGGTTTGGCAATATGATTGTCGAACTGTTTGGTATCCGCGCCCCACGACCGGGCATGATCTGCCGGGCGGGCAGTGTCGAGTTTCAATGCGGTGCGGCTGCCGCACAGGCGCTTGACCGCATCATTGAAAACTATGCCGTCGCCTGCCAGCAGGTCTCAGACTCCCAGCTGTTCCCGATGCTGACCGAATGCCGCATGGGGCAGACCGACATCAACCGTTTGCTGCTGCGTGCCGGCTGGGCAATTGTCGACATGAACAGTTGCGATGGCAATCCGAACTGCCTGACCTATTTGTCCGATCAGGCCCATGCCAAGGAAAACCGCAAAGGCATGTGGATGGGCGATCTGCCACATGAACTGGTTGTACTGGCCGCCAAACCAAAAGTGATTGAGGCCGACCTTCGCAACGACAAAGCGGCTCCGGCAAATAATACTGGCGCACCATTCAGCATCAATCTTGCCGCCGAAATGGAACAGGCAAACAAACCCGACACAACGCTTCTGAGTTTCCTGATGCGCTAGACGCAATCACGCTGTTATCCAACGCAAAACGCCGCCCTGCATGGGGCGGCGTTTTGTATGAACAATGGGCCGAAATCTGTCCTGTTCTATGCGCTGAACTGGCGGCGAACCCGACCGGGCGTCGGCATGCATTTCACCAGCTTCGCGCCAAGCTTGAATGGTGTCGCGGCAAATTTCCCGGCCTTTTTGACCGTTCCGGTGATTTTCGGGATTTGCATGACATTGCCGATCCGGCGATCCAGAAAAGCCCAGCTGTCTGCATGGCCTTCGGATTTGTCATCCAGCCAATACGCAAGGGTCGAACCATAAACCCCCGCCAGCAGCATCCGCTTGGTGTACCAGTTGTGATCGGTCGATGTGTCACCGGCGGCAATCCACATCTTGTCGACCGTACCATGCGTCAGCTTCAGGCTAAGCGGGACATTTTGCGGCAATGTCAGATAGGAAAGGGCGGCGCGCACCGTATCCTTTTCGTGCTCCACCAGCGACAGACGGGTTTTGACCGCGGTCGCAATCCGTTCACGGATTTTCATCGATGGCAGATCAAGCTTGTCGAGTTCCTCGACCATCTTGCGATCCGTCATCTCGACATAGGTAATGATTGCCTGACGAATACCGCCGGGGAACAGACGGTCAACCTCGCCCGTGGCAAGATCAAGATCTTCGGCGCCGCTACGAAGGGCGGCCATCGTCCAGCCGTCGAACGGCACATGCTCAAGTGCTGCCGTGACCAGTGCCTCGCGCTGCATACGCAGGCGGTTCATGCTTTCGGAAACGGTCATTCAGGCCTCCTTGCTGTCGTCATCGGCATTTTCATCCGAACCTTCGCCAGATGATGCTGCCTGTCTGAAGGTCGTTTCGGGCGGATTGTCACGCAATTCATCGGCAAAGCCCAGAAGCGTCATGTCTTCCATACGTTCGGGATACATCACCCCGATCAGATGATCATATTCATGCTGAACGACGCGCGCATGGAACCCGCCGGCAATGCTTTCGACTTCGTCACCATACTCATTTAACCCGCGATACCGGATTTTGTTCCAGCGAGGCACAACGCCCTGCAGGCCCGGAATGGAAAGACATCCTTCCCAGCCATCAACGATTTCATCGCCAATCGCCTCGATTTCCGGATTGATCAGTACGCTTAACGGTACTTCCGCATCATCAGGATCATCGCTTTTGCGAAAGGCCGGGACATAAAAAACCATGATCGCCTTGGACTGAAACACCTGTGGTGCCGCAAGGCCAACACCTCCGGCATCCTTCATCGTGTCCTTCATATCCGCGATCAGACGCTGGATTTCGGGATCAAGCGGGTTCTCGACCCGGTCTGCGACCCTGCGCAGAACCGGGTGGCCCATCCGGGCAATTTTAAGGATCGACATGGCCCTATATCCAACCAAAACGGCATGGCTGTAAAGCCCCTACAAGTGATCTGTCACCTAATGAGCCGACAAAACCAGCGTCTGTACCGGCCAGAGCAGCGCCTGAATACGCAGCAGCAAGGCATGCACGATCCCGACCGTCTGCACCATATGCAGGAACAACCATTCGCCCGTACCGATTTCCGGGTTTTCAAGCTGCGCATGGGTATTGGTATAGGCATTGGCAACGCACTGGCTGCCCCTTGGCACATCCTTGATCTGCTCAGGATAAAGCGGGATCATTTTGGCAAGGAATGTGCCCGGCACGGCCCGTTCCGAGATATCAAGCAATCTGTCTGTCGGGCGGAACTGACCGGCGGCGATCACCGGCTGCACGCTGGTTACCAACATCGGAATAACTTCAAACGGCAACGACGCACACGACATTTCCGCAAGAATCCCGGCTTTGACAACCTGGGCGGAAACCTGCTGGAACCCGGCCTGGAATACGACCTCCTCGGGTTCGGCTGGTATAAGGATACCGGCTGGACGCAGTAACGGGTTAACCACATCACCAATCTGCAATGCAAACTGTTGTATCTCGCCATCGACACCAGCCCGGACAACGGTTTTGCCAAGGGCAACCTCGGCCGAGCGCAGGGATGCCTCCGCACTGGCAAGCTGGGCTGGCAACAGCGTTTCCATTTTGGTTTCCACGGCATTGACGTTGGCCTTTGCCGCATTGACCGCCCCCTGACGCGTGGTTAAGGCCACTTCAAGCCGTTCGACCTCCCGCCGTGAAACCGCATTGGTACCACGTGACAAAAGATCAGCCTTGACCGCCAACTCCTCGCGTACCTGTTCATAGGCACCTTGGGCTTCTTCAAGGTTACCGTTCGCCACCGCAAGATCGGCCTGCGTTACCGCCATCTGCGCACGGATTTCCTGCACCTGCTGCCGGGCGATTTCGGCCGCTTCGGTTTCGGTACGGTCATCAAGGCGGAATAACGGATCACCCGATTTTACCTGATCATCGTTATCGACATAGATTTCCACGACCCGGCCGTTCTTTTCCGGCAAAATGGTCAGGGTCCGATAAAAGGACGCGACGTTGTGACTTGACGGGTGATAATAAAAAATCAGCGTGATCAACGAAATCGTCAGGATCGCACAGCCGACAATCCCGTATCGCAGCTCGTACCAGACTGAAAACAGGGTGATTTCCTTGCCGATACGTTTCCCCTGCGCATATCGCCGGATCAGGTAATCAGGCAGGACGGTAAAAATGGAACATAACATAAGTTCAAACATCTTTACGGTCCTCCTGCTCTTTTACGCTGGGGGTACCGGTCACGACATCACCATCACCGACCTGTTCTGGTTTTCCCGAGTCGCTCATTGCCCCCTTCTGCCTTGCCATTGCCTTCACGGCATCGGCAATCGCATTGATCGGCGTATAAAAATCGGGAACCTGAACTACGGCAATCACCAGGGCCGCCAGCCAGAACAGGTTGTTATGGGTAAACAGCGCCAGAAGGGTCAGGATACTGATAAGCTGTATCTGGGTGTGATTGGCGTGATGGGCCAACCTTTCGGGCAGCGCGTGTAAACTCAGATAAAGCGCGCCAAGACCAAACACCGCCAGAACGACAGACCAGATAACAATCGTGAACAGCACATCTGACTGCCCCGGTCCCGCAATAAAGAACGGCGCATGTGCAATTGCCGCCTCCCGCAAACTGCTTTCCATTGCTCTACCCCGCCCCTGCCCTAAGGTTTTGAACTGTTCGTGTCCGATCACTATACCCGCATCGCAACCACCAATGGTATATTTTTCAACATGATGCTGTTACTTTTGGTATAGAATAAAATCGGGAAGACAAAGCCAATCTCGAGCTTTCGGGATCACATTGTGGGCGCAACCCTATCGCCCAATGAACGCCATAGGCGAATTACCCCTTCCCTCTTTCCTTTTGCACCGCTTTACACTATATAAAGCCCACGGTCATACAGGCCGTGCAACCAACCGGAGGGCATGATGCTCATCCGGGTGTTTTTGTTTTTTTGAAAGGAGCGTGGTTTCCGTGCAGGTAATCGTTCGCGACAACAATGTCGATCAGGCTCTGAAAGCGCTTAAGAAAAAGAT
>JGI12367J12837_1000190_pt1 | contig 28455 bp, 29 predicted proteins | sample TtaePargueraPR_11_FD_12837 | JGI IMG/M metagenome (IMG submission 12837)
AAATCTTCCGCAGAGAATCCTGCGGTTTTGGGCGTGGGAATCTCGAAGGAGCGGGTGTCTCTCGCCCGCAGCCGAATCCACGGACCCCGCAAAGCCCGCAGAACTGCGCCATTCTGTGCGCAGGGATCGCCCGAAGGCGAAAAACGTGTCTGCTTGAAGACTGATTGGTGCGGTCGAGAAGACTCGAACTTCCACGGGCTTTCGCCCACAACGACCTCAACGTTGCGCGTCTACCAGTTCCGCCACGACCGCATAATCGACAAGGCCATGAAGCTGGCCCCGCGGGGTAGGAGCGCGCCCTTAGCAAAGGGTCATGCCCCCTGCAAGCGTCGCTTTGCGGGAATCTTTGCGTTGGCGGTTATTCCGGGCTCCAGCCGAAATCGGCGATCCGCGCCGTGGCCGGAACATCGGCATTGGCCTCGTTCACCGCGAGCGTCTCGCCGGGGGCGAGCGTGCGCTTGGAAGGGATGATTTCCCAGGTGAAGACGACCCGGTCGCGCTCGTCGCGCAGCTTGATCAGGATCGGCGGGACATTGCGCGCCTGGCTGCCGACATTGGTGATGCTGCCGCTGGCGCCGAAGAAGACCGTGCCGTTGGGCAGCTTGCGCAGGTCCTGCTGCTCGGGCGGGAATTCGAGCACCAGGTCGGGCTGGGCGAGGCCGAATTCCGGACGGCTGACCGGGACCCAGTCGGGCAGGCCCCAATAGCTCACCGCCACCACGGTGCCGGTAGCGATGGCCGCGAAGGTGATCGCCGCCACGGTCCACAGCCGCAGCGGGTTGCGGCGCGGGCGGAAGGGCGGCTCGTGCTCGAACTGCGACCAGTCGCCGTCCTCTTCCTCGTCGCCATAGACGGGCGGTGGCGGCGGGACGGGCGGTTCGGCCAAGGGGGCTTCGCCGGCGAAGGGAGCAGGCGGCTCGTCTGCTTCCGCTTCGTCGGGAATCCCATCCGGGGCATGAGCGGCCGGGGCTTCTGGCTCGGGGCCGACCGTCTCCGGTTCCGCAACTGCCCGAGCGTCTTCCGCTGCGGGCGGAGGGGGGGGCGCCGGTACGGCGGAGGGGGGCTCGGGCACGCTTGTCGCTGCCGGCGGAGCGGCGGCCGGCTCGTTCTCCGTTGCCGCCCGCGGGGCGGGCGGCGGGGGCAGCTCCGCGCCTTCCTGGAACCAGCTCTCCTTGCACTTGGCGCAGCGAACGGTGCGGCCTTCCACACCGATTGCCGTGTCGGGCACGACATAACGCGTTGCGCAAGCTGGGCAGGTTATGATCATTCCGCTCCGATCTTTGACATTTGTCTCTTGGGGCAACAAGACCCGCGGCGGCAAAGCACCGCCGACGGGCGGCCTTTTCCACGACAGCGTGCCGATCGGGGCCTGGCGGTGGGCAGCGCGGGACGCAATGTTTGCAAGCGGCGCGGCGCGCCCTATAGCGCGGGTTCCGGTCCGTTGGCGGAGCATTCCGCCGCGAAGTGAAGGGCGCAGCGAGTTCGGATGAGCGAAGCGGAAGGCGAGGTGATCAGGTTCGACAATGTCGGCCTGCGCTACGGCACCGAGAAGGAGGTGCTGAGCGACCTGTCCTTCACGCTCTATCCCGGCAGCTTCTATTTCCTCACCGGCGCCAGCGGCGCGGGCAAGACCTCGCTGCTCAAGCTGCTCTATCTCGCCCAGCGCCCCTCGCGCGGGAAGATCCAGATGTTCGGGACCGACGTGATCACCCTCCCGCGCGAGAACCTGCCTCGGCTGCGGCGGCGGCTCGGCGTGGTGTTCCAGGACTTCCGGCTGGTTCCGCATCTCTCGGCCTTCGACAATGTCGCGCTCCCGCTGCGCGTGGCCGGGGTGCCCGAGCAGGACATCGCCCAGCCGGTGGCCGACATGCTCGACTGGGTCGGCCTTTCGCACCGTTCGGAGGCGCGCCCGGCCACGCTCTCGGGCGGCGAGCAGCAGCGGGTGGCGATTGCCCGTGCGGTGATCGCCCGGCCCGACCTGCTGGTGGCCGACGAGCCGACCGGCAATGTCGATCCCGACATGGCGCTCAAGCTGCTGCGCCTGTTCGAGGCGCTCAACCGGCTCGGCACCACGGTGGTGGTCGCCACCCACGACGTCCACCTCCTGCGCAAGGTCGAGGATTCGCTGATCATGCGGCTCGACCGCGGTCGATTGAGCGATCCGACCGGCGCGCTGCGTTATCCGCCGCGCCGCATGCAGGTGGCCGAGTGAAGCGACCGCCGGTCCTGTCGCGCGCGGCCGGGCGCGGGCTTGCCCGTTTCGCCGGGGCGCGGGCTGCCGCGCTGGTGCCGCAGGCGCGGCTGGGCGGGCCGATGCCCTGGGTGATCGCGATCATGATCGCGCTGACCGCGATCGCCGCCGCCTTTGGGCTCGCGCTCGACAATCTCGCCGACAATGCACGGGCGGAAATCTCCGGCGGACTGACCGTCCAGCTGGTCGAGCCCCTGCCGGACGAGCGCAACCGCCAGGCCGAAGTCGCGGTGGCGATCCTCAGCAATCACGAAGGGGTGGCGCAGGTCCGCCGGGTCCCCGATGCCGAGCTCGAGGCGCTGATCGAGCCCTGGCTCGGCGATGTCGGCGAGCTGGAAGACGCGATTCCCGTTCCCGCGCTGGTCGACGTCCGCCTGCGGGGACCGGTGACCGATCGCCGGATCGCGCAATTGCGCCAGGCCCTCGCGCGCCAGGTGCCCGCTGCCCGGATCGACGGGCAGGCGGTCTGGCTCGAGCCGGTCTTTGCCGCGATCACCTCGCTGCAATGGCTGGCCATGGGGCTGGTGGTCCTGCTTGCGCTGACCAGCGCGGCGGCGGTCTGGCTGGCGGCGCGCAGCGCGCTCGGTTCCAATCGCGACACGATCGAGATCGTCCATCTGCTCGGCGGGACCGACGGGCAGATCGCGCGGATATTCCAGCGCTCGATCGGTTTCGACGCGCTGTTCGGCGGAGCGATCGGCCTGGCCCTGGGCACGGCGGCGATCCTCGTCCTCGGGCGCCAGTTCGCGGCGCTCGGTTCGGGCATGGTCGCAGGCGGGGGGCTGGCGCTGGCCGACTGGCTGCTGCTCGCCGCGATCCCGCTGATCGGCGTCGCGCTCGCCATGCTGACCGCGCGCCTGACCGTGCTGGCCGAATTGCGGAGAATGCTGTGACCTGGCTCGCCCGCCTGTTTTCCCTGCTGGTCCTTGCCTGGGCCTTCGGCTTCCTGTGGTTCGTGCTGGCCGAACCCGGCCCGGCCGGCGAAGGCGCCAGCGATGCGGTGGTGGTGCCGACTGGCGCCGGCGGGCGGATCCAGCGCGGGCTCGCCGTACTCGAGGCCGGCCAGGCCGGGCGCATGCTGGTCTCGGGGGTCGATCCCGAGGTCCGGCCGGGCGAATTCGCGGCCGAATACCGGGTCGGCGAAGAACAGATGCGCTGCTGCATCACGCTCGACCAGCAGGCGGTCGACACGCATGGCAACGCCCGCGAGACCGCCGCCTGGATGGCCGAAAACCGGTTCACCACCCTGCGGCTCGTCACCAGCGACTGGCACATGCGCCGCGCCTCGCTCGAATTGCGCCGGGCGCTGCCGCCCGAGGTGACCATGGTCGAGGATGCCGTGCCGACGCCGACCCGGCTCGACACGCTGTTCCTCGAATACCACAAGTTCCTCGCGGTGCTGGTCGGGCCGCTGCTGGGGCGGGGCTAGGCCTATGGCGGTCCTGCGCAGCCTTGCCTTCTATGCCGCCTTCTACGGGATCAGCGCGCTGCTGGTCATCTTCGCCGCGCTCGCGATTCCCTTCGGCCGCGCCACAGTGGTCCCGGTGGCGCATTTCTGGTCGACCTGGCACCGCATCTGCGTCGAGCGCCTGCTGGGGATCACGATCGTGATCGAGGGGGAGACCCCGCCCGGGCCGGCGCTCTATGCCGTCAAGCACGAAAGCTATTTCGACGCGATCGACCTGCCGCAATATGTCCCTTTCCCGGGCGTCTTCGCCAAGCAGGAACTGTTCGACATTCCTTTGTGGGGACGGGCGGCCAGGGTCTACGGCCTGATCCCCGTTGCGCGCCAGGAAGGGGCGAGGGCGCTGCGAGCCATGCTCGCGGCGGCGAGGGAGCGAGTGGCCGAGGGGCGTTCGCTGGCGATCTTCCCCGAGGGTACGCGCGTCCCGCACGGCGAGCGTCCGCCGCTGCGTTCGGGCTTTGCCGGGATCTACAAGCTGATTGGCATCCAGGTGGTCCCGGTCGCGATCGCCAGCGGGCCGATCTACCACCGTCGCTGGAAACGGCGCGGGACGATCACCATTCGTTTCGGCGAGGTGATCCCGCCCGGATTGCCGCGCGAGGAGGCCGAGGCCCGCGTGCATGCGGCGATCAACGCCTTCAACGCTCCCGTCGGGGGCTGAGGCTCAGCCGAGGTGGTCCTTGCGCCCGAAATCGGGCCGCGCATCGTCCTGGCCGAGCGCGACGATCGAGCGGCGGATCGCCCGCGTGCGAGTGAAGGCCTCGAACAGCGTCTCGCCGTCCTCCTCGATGATCGCGCGGCGCATGGCGGCCAGGTCGCTGGCGAAGCGCTGGAGCATTTCCAGCACCGCCTCGCGGTTGTTGAGGAAGACGTCGCGCCACATGGTCGGGTCGCTGGCGGCGATGCGGGTGAAGTCGCGGAAGCCGCCGGCCGAATATTTGATCACCTCGCTGCGGGTGACTTCCTCGAGATCGCTGGCGGTGCCGACGATCGTATAGGCGATCAGGTGCGGGATATGGCTGGTGACGGCGAGCACGCGGTCGTGGTGCTCGGGAGTCATGGTATCGACCATCGCGCCGAGCGCTTCCCAGAACTGGACCAGTTCGGCCAGCAGTGCGGGGTCGGCATCCTCGGGCGGGGTGACGATGCACCAGCGCTGGTGGAACAGCGCGGCAAAGCCGGCATCGGGCCCGCTGTGCTCGGTCCCGGCGACCGGGTGGGCGGGGATGACCGGATTGGCGGGAATCGCTTCGGCCAGCGCCTCGACGATGGTCTTCTTGGACGAGCCGACGTCGGAGACCAGCGCGCCGGGCTTGAGCGTGCCGGCGATCGCGCGGCCGACCTCGCCCATCGCGCCGACGGGCACGCAGAGGATGACCAGGTCGGCCCCTTCGACCGCCTCGACTGCGGTGGCGCAGACCGTGCCGACGAGGCCGCGTTCCTCCGCCCGGCGGCGGACGCGCTCGTCGCTGTCATAGCCGGTGGTCGCCGTGCCGGGCAGGTGTTCGGCCACGGCGAGACCGATCGATCCGCCGAGCAGGCCGAGGCCGATGATGGCTACCTTGTCGAAGCTCATCCCGCGGCCTCTGCCATGGTTGCGAGGGCGGAGGCAATCACCTCCATCTGCTCGCCGGTGCCGATGGTGATCCGCAGGCCCTGCGGCAGGCCCTGGCCGGGCAGCCAGCGGGTGGCATAGCCTTCCTCCATCAGCCCCTCGAAGGCCGCTTCGGCGGAGAGGGCGCCCTCGAACAGTACCAGCACGAAATTGGCCTCGCTCGGCAATACGCGCAGCCCGCGGTTGCCGAGCGCTTCCAGCCGCGCGACGAAGCGCGCGCGCTCGGCGCGGTTGTGCTCGCGGCTGCGGGCGACGAATTCCTGGTCCCTCACCGCGGCCAGCGCGGCGGCCTGGCCGGCGGTGCCGACGTTGAAGGGGCCGCGGATGCGGTTGAGCGCATCGACGATGGCCGGCGCGCCGGTGCCCCAGCCGATCCGGTCGCCGGCGAGGCCGTAGATCTTGGAGAAGGTGCGGGTGACGAGCACATTGTCCGCCGATGCCGCCAGCGCCAGCCCGCCGTCCTCGTCCTCCGGCGCGAGATATTCGCCGTAAGCCTGGTCGAGCACCAGCAGCACGTCGGAGGGCAGGCCGGCATGAAGCCGGGCGATCTCGCCGCGGGGCAGGAAGCTGCCGGTCGGATTGTTGGGATTGGCGAGGAAGACCACGCGGGTCCGCTCGTTGACCAGCGCCAGCAGCGCCTCGACATCGGTGCCGTAGTCGCAATCGGGCGCCACCACCGGCGTCGCTCCGCAGCGGCGGGCGGCGATGTCGTAGACCGAGAAACCGTAGCGCACGTAGAGCACTTCGTCGCCCGGCCCGGCATAGGCCTGGGCGGCGAGGTTGAGCAGCTCGTCCGAACCGGTGCCGCAGACGATCCGCGCCGGCTCGATCCCGTGCAATGCGCCCAGCGCCGCGCGCAATTCGCGCGAATCCGGATCGGGATAGGCCGCGGGCCCCTTCGCCTCGCCGCGCGCCGCGAGCGCCGCCGGGCTGGTCCCGAGCGGGTTCTCATTGGCCGACAGCTTGATCACCTCGCGCCCGCTGCTGCTGCGCGACTTGCCGGGCACATAGGCATGGATCGCCGCGATCCACGGCTTCACTTGGGGGGTCTTGTCACTCACGCGCGCGCCTTTAGCGGGAACCACGGGCAATTGACAGGGCGTTTCGCGTCCCCCAAGTCGCAGCGACCATGGCCACGGTGACCGCAGCCCCGACCCACAGCCTCACGCTCGAGGCGCCGCTCCCGCTCGACAGCGGGCAGGAGCTTGCGCGGGCCGAGATCGCCTATGAGACCTATGGCGAACTGGCGGCGGACAAGTCCAACGCGGTGCTGATCTTCCACGCGCTGACCGGCGACCAATATGTCGCCAGCACCAATCCGGTCACCGGCAAGCCGGGCTGGTGGGAGCGGATGGTCGGCCCCGGAAAGCCGATCGACACCACCCGTTTCCACGTCATCTGCGCCAATGTCATCGGTGGCTGCCTCGGCTCGACCGGCCCGGCCTCGCTGCGCGCCGAGGGCACGCCCTGGGGGATGGATTTCCCGGTCATCACCATTCGCGACATGGCCCGCGCGCAGGTCGCCCTGCTCGACGCGCTGGGGATCGGCACGCTCTATGCCGCGATCGGCGGCTCGATGGGCGGGATGGTCGCGCTGAGCCTGGCCGCCAACTTCCCTGACCGCGCCGAGCGGGTGATGGTGATCGCCAGCGCCGCACGCCATTCGGCGCAGAACATCGCCTTCCACGAAGTCGGCCGCCAGGCGGTGATGGCCGATCCCAACTGGCAGGACGGGGCCTATTACGGCACCGGCAAGGCGCCCGACGCCGGGCTCGCGGTCGCGCGCATGGCGGCGCATATCACCTATCTGTCCGAGGACGGGCTGACCGCCAAGTTCGGACGAAGGCTGCAGGACCGCAGCGCCAAGAGCTTCGGCTTCGACGCCGATTTCCAGGTTGAGAGCTATTTGCGCTACCAGGGCAATGCCTTCACCAGCCGGTTCGACGCCAATTCCTATCTCTACATCACCCGCGCGCTCGACTATTTCGACCTCGCCGAGGAGCATGGCGGGCGGCTCGCCGATGCCTTCGCCAACAGCAGGGCGCGCTTCTGCCTGATCAGCTTCGATTCCGACTGGCTCTATCCGACCGCCGAAAGCCGCAGCGTGGTCCACGCGCTCAACGCCAATGCCCTGCCGGTCAGCTTCGTCGAGCTCTCCGCGCCCTATGGCCATGACAGTTTCCTGCTCGACGTCCCCGCGCTCGACCGGGTGGTGAAGGGGTTCCTCGACCGATGAGCACGGCCGGCGGCACCCTGCGGGCGGACCTTGCGGTGATCGCCCGGCACATCCGCGCCGGCGCGCGCGTGCTCGATATCGGCTGCGGCGACGGCGCGCTGATGGCGATCCTGCGCGACCAGCGGGGGGTCGATGCACGCGGGCTGGAGATCGATCCGGAAGAGGTTGAGAAGGCGGTCGCGCGCGGGCTCTCGGTGGTCCAGGGCGACGCCAACCGCGCGCTCGAACACTATCCTGACCACGCCTTCGACTACGCCATCCTCAGCCAGACCCTGCAGACCGCCGAACGCCCCGACCGCATGCTCGAGCAATTGCTGCGGGTCGGGCAGCAGGCCTTCGTCAGCTTCCCCAATTTCGGCTACTGGCGGATGCGGATGGACCTGCTGCTGCATGGAAGGATGCCGGTCACCCGCCATCTGCCGGTCAGCTGGTACGAGACCGAGAACATTCACCACCTGACCGTGGCCGATTTCGAGGCGCTTGCGCGCGACAAGGGCGTGACGGTGGAGAAGAGCTGGTTCTTCACCGGCGACAGGGCGGTGGGCGGCGGCCATGCCAACTGGCGCGCGGAATATGCGGTCTACCAGCTGAGCCGGTAGGGTATCCCGAATATCATAGTTACCCCGGACGTGTTCCGGACCCCAGCTTTTCGGCGACTGCACCAGTGGGATCCCGGCTCGCGGGCCGGGGTGACGGCCGGCTGTGAGGCCGGATGGCAGTGTCCTCCGAGGCTCAGTTCACCCGCAACACCGAATCGTCCCGCGCCAGGCACCACAGGCTGAGGCCTGCGGCCTTCGCCCGCTCGACCGCCATCGTGGTCGGCAACGAGATGCACACCAGCGTCGTCGCCCCGGCGCGCACCGCCTTCTCGACGATCTCGTAGGAACAGCGCGCGCTGGAGAGGATAAAGCCCGCGGCCAGCGGCTCGCCTGCACCGGCCATGGCGCCGACCAGCTTGTCGAGCGCGTTGTGACGGCCGACGTCCTCGCGCGCCATGCTAATCGTGCCGTCAGCTCCGGCAAAGGCGGCGGCATGGGCCGCGCCGGTGGCTTTCGTCAGCGGCTGGAAGTCGCGCAGTTTCGCCAGCGCGGCGAAGATCGCCTCGGGGGCGATGGGTTCGTGCGCAGTGACCCGGGGCAGCTTCTGGGCGACCGCCTCGAGATTCTCGATCCCGCACAAACCGCAGCTGCTTTCGGCCACCCGCGCGCGCACCCGCTCGGTCAGCTTGTCGATCCCCAGCCCGGTCAGCTGCGCGCGCACGATCCAGCCGAGCTCGACTTCGGCCACGGCGATGTCGGTAAGGTCGGAGGGCCGTTCCGCCAGCCCTTCGTTGAGCGCGAAGCCAAGCGCGAAATCCTCGAGGTCGGCGGGCGTCGCCATCATCACCGCATAGGCCAGCCCGTTGAATTCGAGCGCGACCGGCACTTCGGGCACCCAGCCGCGGCTGACGGGTTGCTCGCTGCCATCGCGGGAGAACTGGACGATGTCGCTCACGGCCGAACTCCGAATACCATCGTCACCCCGGACTGGATCCGGGGTGACGGTCAGGTTGAGGGCATCGCCCGGAAGTTCAGGCCGCCTCGGCGTCGGCCTTGAGCCTGGCAATCGCCTCGCGGGCGATGGGGGAGAGCTGGGCCGGATCGTCGGCATAGATACCGGCCTTCATCCGCGGGTCCCAGAACTTCCAGATATGCTCGGCGGTGCTGGCGACCGCCGCCTCGTGGCCCGAGGCCTCGAAATTGGCGGCGATCTGGTCGGCCATGCGGCGCAGCTTGGCGATGTCCATTATTCGGCGGGCTCCATTTCGCCGCCCGAGATCCGCCGGGCCATGGCGGTGAGGTCGGCATATTCCTCCTGCCATTCGCTCGGCCCGTTGCTCGGCGTGACCTGCACGGCGGTGACCTTGTATTCGGGGCAATTGGTGGCCCAGTCCGAATTGTCGGTGGTCACCACATTGGCCTGCGTGTCGGGGTGGTGGAAGGTGGTGTAGACCACCCCCGGGGCGACCCGGTCGGTTACCAGCACGCGCAGGGTGGTTTCGCCCGCCCGGCTGGCGAGGCGCGCGTAATCGCCCGTCTTGAGGCCGCGGTTCTCGGCATCGGTCGGGTGGATTTCGAGCACGTCTTGGTCATGCCACATGACATTGCCGGTGCGGCGGGTCTGCGCGCCGACATTGTACTGGCTGAGGATGCGCCCGGTGGTCAGCAGCAGCGGGAAGCGCGGGCCGGTCTTCTCGTCGGTCGGGACATATTCGGTGACCACGAACTTGCCCTTGCCGCGCACGAAACCGTCGACATGCATGATCGGGCTGCCCTGCGGCGCCTTCTCGTTGACCGGCCATTGCAGCTGCTCGCCATTGATCACCCGTTCCCAGGTCACCCCGGCAAAGGTCGGGGTCAGGCGCGATATCTCGGCGAGGATCTCGCTCGCATGGGTGTAGTTCCAGCCGCAGCCGATCGCATTGGCGAGCAGCTGGGTGACTTCCCAGTCCTGATAGCCATTGGCGGGTTCCATCACCTTGCGCACCGGCTGGATCCGGCGTTCGGCATTGGTGAAGGTGCCGGCCTTCTCGAGGAAGGTCGAACCGGGCAGGAAGACATGCGCGTAATTGGCGGTCTCGTTGAGGAAGAGATCGTGGACGATCACGCATTCCATCGCGGCGAGGCCGGCGGCGACATGGTGGGTGTCGGGATCCGACTGGAGGATGTCCTCGCCCTGGATGTAGATCGCCCGGAAACTGCCGTCGAGCGCGGCATCGAGCATGTTGGGGATGCGCAGGCCGGGTTCGGGATCAAGGCTGACGCCCCAGTCGTCCTCGAACAGCTTGCGGACCTCGCCGCCCGAGATGTGGCGGTAGCCCGAAAGCTCGTGCGGGAAGCTGCCCATGTCGCAGGCGCCCTGGACGTTGTTCTGCCCGCGCAGCGGGTTCACGCCCACGCCGCGGCGGCCGATGTTGCCGGTCGCCATGGCGAGGTTGGCGATCGCCATCACGGTCGAGGAGCCCTGCGCGTGCTCGGTCACCCCGAGGCCGTAATAGATCGCGCCATTGCCGCCGGTGGCGAACAGGCGGGCGGCCTCGCGCACGGTCTGCGCCGGGACCCTGGTCACCGCTTCGAGGAATTCCGGGCTGTGCTTTTCCTGTGCGACGAAGCGCGCCCAGTCCTGGTATTCGTCCCAGTCGCAGCGTTCCTTGATGAAGGCCTCGTCGGCGAGGCCCTCGGTCACGATCACATGGGCGAGCGCGGTGAGGATGGCGACATTGGTGCCCGGCTGCAGCGCGAGATGGTGCGCGGCATTGATGTGCGGGCTGCGCACGAGGTCGATCCGGCGCGGGTCGATCACGATGATCTTCGCGCCTTCGCGCAGGCGCTGCTTCATCCGGCTGCCGAACACCGGATGGGCGTCGGTCGGATTGGCGCCGATCAGGATGATGACGTCCGAATCCTCGACCGAATCGAAATCCTGCGTGCCGGCGCTGGTGCCGAAAGTGGTCGAGAGGCCGTAGCCGGTCGGCGAGTGGCAGACGCGGGCGCAGGTGTCGACATTGTTGGCCCCGAAGCCGGCGCGGACCAGCTTCTGGACGAGGAAGGTTTCCTCATTGGTGCAGCGGCTGGAGGTGATCCCGCCCAGCGCGCGGGCGCCGTGCCGGGCCTTGATGTCCTGGATCTTGCCGGCGGCGTAGGAAATGGCCTCGTCCCAGCTCACCTCGCGCCAGGGATCGGTGATCTTCTCGCGGATCATCGGCCTGGTGATGCGGTCGGCGTGGTTGGCATAGCCCCAGGCGAAGCGGCCCTTGACGCAGGAATGGCCGTGGTTGGCCTTGCCGTCCTTCCACGGCACCATGCGGACCAGCTGTTCGCCCTTCATCTCGGCGCGGAAGGCGCAGCCGACGCCGCAATAGGCGCAGGTGGTGACCACCGCGCGTTCGGGCTTGCCGAGTTCCTTGACGCTCTTTTCCATCAGCGCGCTGGTCGGGCAGGCCTGGACGCAGGCGCCGCAGGAGACGCATTCGGAGGAGAGGAAGTCATCGCCCCTCTGGCCGGCGGAGATCTTCGAGGCGAAGCCGCGGCTGTCGACGGTCAGCGCGAATGTGCCCTGGACCTCGTCGCAGGCGCGCACGCAGCGCGAGCAGACGATGCACTTGTCGGCGGCGAAGTCGAAATAGGGATTCGAGACGTCGACGTCCTGGCCCATGTGGTTGGCGCCGTCATAGCCGTAGCGCACGTCGCGCAGGCCGACATTGGCGGCCTGGTCCTGCAGTTCGCAATCGTTGTTGGCGCTGCAGGTCAGGCAGTCGAGCGGGTGGTCGGAGATGTAGAGCTCCATCACGCCCTTGCGCAGCTTCTGCAGGCGCGGGGTCTCGGTCCGGACCACCATGCCGTCGGCGACCGGGGTGGTGCAGCTGGCGGGGGTGCCGCGCGCGCCCTCGATCTCGACCAGGCACAGGCGGCAGGAGCCGAACTGCTTGAGATTGTCGGTCGCGCAGAGCTTGGGGATCGACCCGCCGCTTTCGGAGGCCGCGCGCATCACCGTGGTCCCGGCGGGGACGGTGACCTTGCGGCCGTCGATGGTCAGGGTGACCTGCTGGTCGGAGGTGGATTCGGGCGTGCCGAAATCCTTCTGGCGTTCATATCCCATGGTTTTGCTCCGTGGCGGCAAGATCCGCCCTGGTATTGATATTAGCAGGTTCGGCCGGACTTTTCACGGCCCGTGCGCCGGTCTTTTGTGCGAGTGCGAACATCGAGTGCCGGCCGTCGCCCTTGAGGATGGCTTCGGCGGCCTGCGCGGCCGCGGAGGGCCAGTGGCCGATCACCGGCTGGCTGGCGAGATAGGCCGGCGCGGGGCTGAGCAGCTCGAGCAGGTCTTCGGGCAGGTCGACCGAATCGACCCCGCAGGTGAGCACGCTCGCGTAATGCTCGTCCTGCGCGTGGCGGAGGCCGGCGGCGATCCCGCCGAGCGGGCCGAGCCCGGCCTGCGGCCAGTCGGGCAGGCAGGGGGCGGGTCCGGTTTCGCGCCCGGCGATCACCACCATCTCGCACCAGCCCGAGAGCGCCTCGACCGCGCGGTCCAGCAGCGTGCGCCCGCCCAGCTCGGCCAGCGCCTTGTCGCTGCCGAAACGGGTGGACTGTCCGCCTGCAAGGACCACGCCGAGGATCACCGGGCCTGCCTCACTTCACGAAATCCTCTTTCCAGTGCTTGAGCGCGCTCATCACCGGATAGGGGGTGAAGCCGCCGAGCGCGCAGAGGCTGCCGAATTTCATCGTTTCGCAGAGGTCTTCCAGCAGCTGGATTTCGTCTTCCTGCGAGCGGCCCTTCTTCGGCATGTTGTGCATCTGCGGTTCGCGTTCCATCGCGCCGAGCTCGCGGCCGCCCGCGCGGATGCGGTCGATAACTTCCATCCCGCGCACCGCGCCGAGCCGGCAGGGGGTGCACTTGCCGCAGCTCTCCGCCGCGCAGAATTCCATGGCGAAGCGGGCCATGGCGCCCATGTCGGCGGTTTCGTCGAAGACGGTGATCCCGGCATGACCGATCAGCGCGTCGGCCGCGGCATAGTCCTCATAGGCAAAGGGAATGTCGAACTGGTCGGGGTGGAGATAGGCGCCCAGCGGGCCACCGACCTGCACTGCCTTGACCGGGAGGCCCGAAGCGGTGCCGCCGCCGATGTCATAGACCAGTTCGCGCAGCGTGATCCCGAAGGCCACCTCGTAGAGCCCGCCGTGCCGGATGTTGCCGGCCAGCTGGATCGGCATGGTGCCCTTGCTCCGGTCCACGCCGAGGCTGTCGTAGAGCGAGGCGCCGCCTTCCATGAGGATATGCGGGACGGCCGCCAGGGTCAGCACGTTGTTGACCACGGTCGGCTTGCCGAACAGGCCTTCGAGCGCCGGCAGCGGCGGCTTGGCGCGCACTTCGCCGCGCTTGCCCTCGAGGCTGTTGAGCAGGCTGGTTTCCTCGCCGCAGACATAGGCGCCCGCGCCCACCCGCACTTCGCAGGTGAAGGGCGCGATGATCTCGGCGCATTTGCTCAGCGCCTCGTTCATCTTGGCGATGGCGTCGGGATATTCGCTGCGCAGGTAGACATAGCCGCGGTCCGCGCCGACTGCGAAGCCGGCGATCGCCATGCCCTCGATCAGCTGGAAGGGATCGCCTTCCATCACCATGCGGTCGGCAAAGGTGCCGCTGTCGCCCTCGTCGGCGTTGCAGACGACGTATTTGTGGTCGGCGGTGGCCCCGGCGACGGTCTTCCACTTGATCCCGGCGGGGAAGCCGGCGCCGCCGCGGCCGCGCAGGCCGGAGGCGAGCACTTCCTCGACCACTTTCTCCGCGCCGATCGCGCGCGCGCGTTCGAGCCCCTGCCAGCCGCCGCTTGCGGCATAGTCCTCGAGACTGGTCGGGCGCGTCTTGCCGGCGCGGGCGAAGGTCAGCCGGGTCTGTCCCTTGATGAAGGGATGTTCGGCGATCGCGCCGATCGCCTTCTTGCTCGACCCGTCGAGGATCGCGGCGACGTCCTCCACCGTGGCCGGGCCGAAGCCCTTGCCGTCCAGCTCGACCAGCGGTTCGAGCCACTGCATGCCCCAGCTCGAGGTGCGGTGGACTTCGCAGCCGGCCTTCTCGAAGGCCGCAGCCACAGCGTCGGCGCCGCAGGCGCGGGCCAGGGCATCGTCGGAGATCTTTACCAGGGTCATGCTTTTTCAATCAGCTTGGTCAGCGCGGCCTCGTCGAGCCGGGCATGGAGTGTGTCGCCCACGCGGGCGTTCGGGCCGGAGCTGCACAGCCCCAGGCAATAGACGGTGGAGAGCTTGACGCGGCCGCCGGCGGCCTTTTCGGCCGCGCCCATCAGCGCTTCGACGCCGCGCGCCTTGCAGCTTTCCGCGCGGCAGATCTGCACTTCGGGGCGGGCATCGGCCACGGGCTTGAAATCATGGTAGAAGCTGACCGTGCCGTGCACTTCGGCCCGGCTCAGGTTGAGGCCTCTGGCGATCGCCAGCTCGGCGTCCTCGTCGACGCAGCCGAATTCGTGCTGGATGTCGTGGAGGATCGGCAGGAGCGGCCCTTCGCTCGCCGAATGGTCGGCGATGATTTCGGCAATTCTCTGTTCGCGGCTCATCGATTCAGTCTCTCGGCATGCCAGGCGACATGCTGCCCCATGAAGGTGGAAATGAAATAATAGGAATGGTCATAACCATCCTGCATCCGGATATCGTGCGGTATTTCAGCGGACCGGCAAGATTCGGCCAATAGGACGGGTTTGAGCTGTTCTTCAAGGAAATTGTCGGCCGTGCCCTGGTCGATCAGCAGCTCGGGCAGGCGGGCGCCGTCCGCGATCAGCGCGCAGGCATCATAGGCGCGCCAGGCCTGCCGGTCGGTCCCGAGATAGCCGGTCAGCGCCTTTTCGCCCCAGGGGCAGTGCAGCGGGCTGACGATCGGGGCGAAGGCGCTGGTCGAGCGGAAACGCCCGGGATTGCGGAGGCTGATGGTCAGCGCGCCGTGCCCGCCCATCGAATGGCCGGTGATCCCCTGGCGCTCCATATCGACCGGGAAATGCTCTGCGACCAGCGCGGGCAATTCGTCCTCGATATAGCTGCGCATGCGGAAATGCGTCGCCCAGGGCGCCTCGGTGGCATCGACGTAGAAGCCGGCCCCCTGGCCGAAATCGTAATTCGCGTCATCGGGCACGCCGTCCCCGCGGGGCGAGGTATCGGGCGCGACGAAGACGATCCCGTGCTCGGCGCAGGCCTGGCGGAACTCGCCCTTCTCGGTGACATTGGCATGGCTGCAGGTCAGGCCCGAGAGATACCACAGCACCGGCAGCTTGGTGCCCGGGGCGTGTTCGGGAACGAAGACCGAGAAGGTCATCTCCGTCCCGGTGGCGCTCGAGGCGTGCCGGTAGACGCCCTGGCTGCCGCCGTGGCTGCGGTTGGTGCTGAGGGTTTCGAGTGTCATGCGCGCGCTTTCGTCGGGTAGGGCCGGAAGGGGCGGGGCGGCGGGACTCGCAGTCCCCGCCGCCCGCGCGTCGATCCTCAGCGTTCGCCGACGTTGGGCGCGAAGACGCAGACCTTGTTGCCGTCGGGGTCGAGCAGATAGGCACCGTACATGTTGCCCGGCGAGGCGGGGCGGAAGCCCGGCGCGCCGAAATCGGTGCCGCCATTGGCGAGGCCGGCCTTGTGCCAGGCGTCGACCGCATCGTAATTGGCGGCGGTGAAGCCGAGCGTGTGGCCGTTCGAAACCGTGTGCTTCTCGCCATTGGCCGGCTTGGCGACGATCAGCGCGACATGCTCGGGCGAGGAGAACAGCGTGCCGTGCGGCAGCTCGATCGCGTCGTAGCCGAGTTCCTTCATCACCGCGCCGTAGAACTTGCGCGAGGCCGGAATGTCGTTGGTCCCGAGATAGCTATGCGTGAACATCCATATACTCCCATGCTGGAGTCCGACCGGACTCGATGATTCATTTCATCATATAGACGAAATTTTCGGACTTGTGAAAGCGCTAAAGCGGTCGATTCGTCCGATTGCGGCGTCACCGGACCTGCAATTCCTCCTGGCTCCTGAGCACTCCGGCGCGCATGACATGGGTCAGCGCGCGGAAGGCCGCGACGTCCTCGCGCGGATCTTCCGCCAGCACCAGCAGATCGGCCAGCTTGCCGGCCTCGAGCGTGCCGATCTCCTGCGCCATGCCCAGTGCCGCGGCGGCCTGCGGCCAGGCCGCCTGCATGATCTCGCCGGGGCGCATTCCCGCTGCCTGCATCGCCTCGAGCTCGCCATTGATCGCGGCCCCGTGCAGCGTCAGCGGATTGCCGGCATCGGTGCCGAGCACGATCCGCCCCCCGGCATCGCGGACCGCGCGCAGATTGGCGGCCATGACCGCGTCGGCCCGCCCGGTCTCGAGCAGGTCCTCTGCCTCCTTCATCAGCGCGGCGCGGTCCGGCTCGGCACCGGCGGGCGCGGCGATCTTCGCCCGCACGGCCTCGTCCACGCAGCGGTTGGGATCGGACAGCGGCGCGGCTTCGCCTGCCGCCTGCGCGAAGGCCGTCAGGCTCCAGTTGCGATAGACCTGCAGCGTGGGGGCGTAGAAGGTATCCTGTTCGATCAGCAGGTCGAGGAACTCGCGGTCGACGGGGGCCTCGGACACGCTGTGGACCAGCATGGCGGCCCCCGCGCGCAGCGCCGCCTTGGCTTCGGCGAGGCCGTCGGCATGGACGATCAGCGGCAGGCCCGCGGCGCGCGCGGCCGTGCCCGCCTCGCGCAGCAGCGCTTCGAGCCTCGCGCGGTCTTCGGGCGCGGGCGTCAGGAACCACACTTTCACCGCATCCGCCCCGAGGGCGACGAGCTGCGCGACATCGGAGCGCACCTGCGTGGCGCTGGTGAGCGGAAGGAAGACCGGCTGGTCCGCCAGCGTGCCGGGGCCGAAGACGGCGTTCATCTGCTCGGCAAAGGCGAACAGCAGCGGGCCGGCGGCGCGGCTGTTGACCCGTTCGGAGCGCGGCGCGGGATCGGTCCTGCGGTCGCTGACCGACCACGGCGCCCCGCCGACGTCGAACACGCTGGTTACCCCGCTGCAGAGATAGGCGCGGTGCCACCGCCCCGGATCGGCCCGTAATTGCGCAACGGTCGCTTCATAGGCCGGGCGGTCCTCCGGCTCGAGCGCATCGGGCCGGCCGTCGATCCAGCCGGTCTGGCTGAAATGGACATGGGCGTCGATCAGGCCCGGCGTGACGTAGCGTCCGGTGAGGTCGTGCACCCTGGCGCCGGCGGGGACAGGGCACTGCGTCCGCGTGCCGGCGCAGGCGATGCGCTCCCCGCCGACCAGCACTACCGCATCCTCCACGGCCTCGCCGCCCCTTCCGTCGATCAGCGTGGCGCCGACCAGCGCCTCTGCCGCCAGAGCGGGCGCGGCGAGCGCGAGGGCGGCAAGGGCAGCGGGGAGGGACAGGCCGATCCGGTTGCTCGGTGCAGGCATCGGCAGTCCCCTTCTCGCTAAGGCCGGATCGTCAGAACACCACCACGCTGCGGATGCTCTCACCGGCATGCATCAGGTCGAAGGCCTTGTTGATGTCCTCCAGCCCCATGACATGGGTGATCATCGGGTCGATCTCGATCTTGCCGTTCATGTACATGTCGACGATCTTGGGCACGTCGGTGCGGCCCTTGGCCCCGCCGAAGGCGGTCCCGCGCCAGTTGCGCCCGGTCACCAGCTGGAACGGGCGGGTGGCGATTTCCTTGCCCGCCTCGGCCACGCCGATGATGATCGAGGTGCCCCAGCCGCGGTGGCAGGCCTCGAGCGCGGTGCGCATCACTTCGGTATTGCCGGTCGCATCGAAGGTGTAATCGGCGCCGCCATCGGTCATCAGCACGATCCTGGCCACGATGTCCTCGCGGCTCATCCCCTTGGTGTTGAGGAAGTCGGTCATGCCGAACTTGCGGCCCCATTCCTCGCGGTCGGGATTGATGTCGACCCCGATGATCTTGTTGGCCCCGGCCAGCCGCGCGCCCTGGATCACGTTGAGGCCGATCCCGCCGAGGCCGAAGACCACCACATTGTCGCCCACCTGGACCTTGGCGGTGTTGGTGACCGCGCCGACCCCGGTGGTCACCCCGCAGCCGATGTAGCAGCTGGTCTGGAAGGGCGCGTCCTCGCGGATCTTGGCCACCGCGATTTCGGGCAGGACGGTGAAGTTGGAGAAGGTCGAGCAGCCCATGTAGTGGAAGATCGTCTCGCCCTTGTAGGAGAAGCGGCTGGTCCCGTCGGGCATCAGCCCCTTGCCCTGGGTCGCGCGGATCGCGGTGCACAAATTGGTCTTGCCCGAGAGGCAGGACTTACACTGGCGGCATTCGGGCGTGTAGAGCGGGATCACGTGGTCGTCGGGCTTGACCGAAGTCACGCCCGGGCCGACCTCGCGCACGATGCCGGCGCCTTCATGGCCCAGGATCGAGGGGAAGATGCCCTCTGAATCGAACCCGTCCAGCGTGTAGGCGTCGGTGTGGCAGATGCCGGTGGCCATGATTTCCACCAGCACTTCGCCTTCCTTCGGGCCTTCGAGGTCAACCTCGACGATCTCGAGCGGCTTCTTGGCTTCGAAGGCGACGGCGGCACGGGTCTTCATGGTCGGTCCTCTTTTGTTAGGCACTTAATAATAAGCGCTCTAATGGCAAAGCCGGGCGGGCAATGCCAGCGTGAAATCCTGGGCGGCGGCTGGGCCGCCGCCGGGGGGCGGGCCGCCTCAGGCGGCGCCGACCACCTCGTCGCCGTCACGTTCGGGCAGCATCAGGAACAGCACCAGCGAAACCACCGAACCCATCGCCATGATGCAGGACACGACCAGCAATTCGTCATTGCCGAGCCAGGTGAACAGCGCCCCGGCGATCAGCGGGCTGCCCGCCGCGCCGAGCCGGCCGACGCCGAGCACGAAGCCGGTCCCGGTCGCCCGGGCATAGGCGGGGAAGCCGCGCGCAAAGGCGGCATAGTAACCGCTGATGGCGGCATTGGTGAAGAAGCCGGTCAGGATCGTCGCCCATTGCCAGCCGTCGATCGTGTCGCGGCCGAGCCCGAAGGCGGTCACCGCCACCGCGCCGATCAGCAGCATCAGCGCGGTCGGCCACTTGATCCCGAGCCGGGCCATGACGAAGCCGAACAGCAGGCTGCCGAAGAAGCCGCCGACATTGGCCCAGGTCAGCACCGTCGCCGCCACCGGCGGGGCATAGCCCGGCGGGTAGTCGGCCACGATCTGCACCGCGAACTTGAGGATGTAATAGAAGGTGATCGTGTGGAACATGTAGCCGAAGGCCAGCAGCAGGGTCACCGGGCGCAGCTGCGGGTTCGACAGGATGTCGGTCACCTTGGGCTTGGCCGCGGCCACATCCACCGGCGGCAGCGCGTCGATCGGCGGCTTGCCGAAGGCCCGGAGAGTCTTGTTGACCCCGTCGAGCTTGCCCTTCGAAGCCTGGTAGGCGGCGGTTTCGGGGACCACAAGCATCAGGATCGGGATCAGCGCCGCGGTCACGATCGCGCCGAAATCGAACACGCCGCGCCAGCCATAGGCTTCGAGCAGCCATTCCGAAGCGGCGATCCCGCCGACGATCGCGCCGAGCGGATAGCCCGCGACATAGGCGGCGATGCAGGTCCGGCGCCACTTGGTGTTGCTGCTTTCGGAGGTGACGGCGTTGGTTGCGGCGAGCATGCCGCCGATGCCGATGCCGGTGATGAAGCGGAAGATGACCATCGGGGTCACCGCATGGGCATGGCCGGCCATCCACATGCCGCCGGCCATCAGCAAGAGGCAGGCGAGCATGGTCAGCTTGCGCCCATATTTGTCCGCCGCCCCGCCGAGCAGGACCGAGCCGAAGCCCATGCCGACCAGTTCGGCCGAGAGCACCACGCCGAGCGCGGCGCGCTCGATGCCCCATTCGGCCGAAATGCCCGGCGCGGCAAAGGCGCTCGAGAGCACGTCGAAGCCGTCGAGCGCGTTGAGCAGCACCATCAGCACGACCACGATCCACTGCCGCGCGTTCATCGGCGCGTCGTTGATCACGGAAATGGGGTTATTGCCCCCGCCAGCACCCGCCATTCAAAATCTCCCTAAACTCGCGGCCCTATTCGTGGATTCGCTTGAGCAGATCCACCAGTAGCTTCAGTTCCTCGTCTGTAAACCGCTGCTTGAGCCAGCCCTCGTCCTCGCGGATGCACTGCTTGGCCTTGGTCAGCGCCCGCTGCCCATCCCCGGTGAGGTAGAGCGCCTGCTTGCGCCCGTCGGTTTCCGATTTCTCGCGCCGCAGATAGCCGCGCTCCTGCAGCCGGTTGACGATCGTCATGGTCGTCGCCCGGTCCATCTGCAATTCGCCGCCGAGCTCGATCTGGGCGATCCCCGGCCGTTCGTCGACCAGCCACATCACGGAAACCTGCTTCTGGGTCAGGCCGAGATCGGCAAAGCTGTCGGTGAAATGGCGGTAGACCGCGCCATGCGCGAGCCGGATCTGGAAGCCGACGATGTCGCCCAGTTCGCCCAGTCCGGCGACCATCGCATCTGGCACTTCTTGATCCTTCTTTTTTTGACTCTTCGCAAAGCGGCTTGCGGGATTGTTAGTAGAGCATACAATCTCGCGCAAGGAGAGAGGATTGCCATGAGTCATTTTCCCGAGACACCCAGTTTCACCGGTTTCAACACGCCGAGCCGGATCGAGGCCGATATTGCCGACCTCCAGCACGAGGGCGAAATCCCCAGGGGGATCGACGGCGCCTTCTACCGCGTCCAGCCCGATCCGCAGTTCCCGCCCATGCTGGGCGACGACATCGCCTTCAACGGCGACGGCATGATCACCCGCTTCCACATCCATGACGGGCAATGCGATTTCCGCCAGCGCTGGGCGAAGACCGACAAGTGGAAGGCGGAGAAGGCCGCCGGCCATGGGCTCTTCGGCATGTACCGCAACCCGCTGACCGACGATCCCAGCGTCAAGGGCATGCTGCGCAGCACCGCCAACACCAATGCCTGGATCTACGCCGGCAAGCTGTGGGCGATGAAGGAGGACAGCCCGAGCCTGATCATGGACCCGGTGACCATGGAGACCGAGGAATTCGAGACCTGGGACGGGGCGATGAAGAGCCAGACCTTCACCGCCCATCCCAAGATCGATCCCAGGACCGGCAATATGGTCGCGATCGGCTATGCCGCCTCGGGCCTGTGCACCGACGATGTCTCCTACATGGAGATCGGCCCCGACGGCGAGCTGGTCCGCGAGAAATGGTTCAAGGTTCCCTATTACTGCATGATGCATGATTTCGGGATCACCGAGGATTACCTCGTGCTCCACATCGTGCCCTCGATCGGCAGCTGGGAGAGGCTCGAGGCGAAGAAGCCGCATTTCGGCTTCGACACCACCAAGGAGGTCTATCTCGGCATCATCCCCCGGCGCGACGATCTCAAGCAGGAGGACATCCGCTGGTTCAGGCGCGACAATTGCTTCGCGAGCCATGTGCTCAACGCCTGGCAGGAAGGGACCAAGGTCCACTTCGTCACGCCCGAGGCGAAGAACAACATGTTCCCCTTCTTCCCCGACGTCCACGGCGCGCCCTTCAACGGGGCCGAGGCGATGAGCAAGCTCACCCGCTGGACTGTCGATATGGCGAGCAATACCGACGAATTCGCCGAGATCGAGCAGCTGACCGAGACGGCCTCCGAATTCCCGCGCATCGACGACCGCTTCACCGGGATGAAGACCCGCTACGGCTGGGGCCTCGAAATGGACATGCGCCGCCCCTGCGAGCTCAAGGGCGGCAGCGCCGGCGGCTTCCTGATGAACTGCCTGTTCCTGAAAGACCTCGAAACCGGGGCGGAGCAGCACTGGTGGTGCGGCCCGGTCTCGAGCCTGCAGGAACCCTGCTTCATCCCGCGCAGCAAGGACGCGGGCGAGGGCGACGGCTGGATCGTCATGGTCTGCAACCGGCTCGAGGAACACCGCAGCGATTTGCTGATCTTCGACGCGCTCGAGATCGAGAAGGGCCCGGTCGCGACGATCAACGTCCCGATCCGCCTGCGCTTCGGCCTGCACGGCAATTTCGCCCGCAGCGAGGATATCGGGCTCAGGGTCGCCGAACCGGCCTGAGCGGGGCCGGGCCGCTCCGGGCCCACCCCCACCCCCTCCCGCAAGCGGGAGGGGCAGCGAGACTGGCCGCGCCGCAGGCGAGGCTGGTCGCAGCGGGGTGGGCAGGCCGGGCATCCGCCCCGCGGCCCCAACAAGCAGACTATAAATCGCCCGGGAGCCTATCGCCGCAGTCAAAACTGTGGCATCGCCGCATCAACAAGCGGATCGTGAAGGTCCGGGGGCGGGTCGGTCACAGCCATTGCTGGCAGGATGGTGGCGGAAACTCTCTTCCCACTTGTGCGAGCGGCTGGCCGACCGGCATAGAGTGGAGCGACCGCAATGGAAAACGGGCAGGACTTTGTCGATTACTATGACGTGTTGCAGGTCAACCCGAACTGCGATGCCCGCATCCTCGAGATCGCCTATCATTATTTCGCCAAGATGTACCATCCCGACCATGCCGAAACGGCCGACCCCGACCGTTTCAGCCAGGTGGTCGAAGCCTATGGCGTGCTGCGCGATTCCGAAAGGCGTGCCGAATACGACCGCAGCTATCCGGGCCACCGGAGCCGGTCCGATTTCCTCTTCCCTGCCAGCGGCCCGACCGAGATCGACGAGAAGACCGCGCTGAGCGACGGCGAGATCCACGAGAGGATGCTGCTCTGTCTCTACAAGCGCCGGCGCGAACCCCCCGCCGATCCGGGGGTGATCGGCTGGCTGCTGCAGGAAATGCTCGATTGCTCCGAGGACCATTTCGAATTCCACGTCTGGTATCTCAAGTCCAAGGGGCTGCTTGACACCACCGAAGAGGGCAAGCTTGCGGTCACCATCCAGGGCGTCGACCACGTCATCGCCACCAGCCGCACGCATTCGGCGGAAAAGCTCCTGCTTGCCCGGACCGGGGACGAAGCGGACTGATCCGCTCCCGCCCGCCCGGGGCGTTCCGCCATTCGAACTGTTGCAATCCCAACAAAATGCGCGCAGGCTGACGGGCGAGACAAAGGCCGGGACAACCGGCCGGGGAGAGGGACATGCCGCTGGAGTGGCCGGGGTGCAGCCGCCGGGAGGCGCTGGGACGATTCGTGATCGGCGCGGGGTTGGCCTTGTCGCCCGGCCCGGCGTTCGCGCTTGATGCCGGGCCCGCGCCCCGGGCACCCCGCCGCTCCCCCGTCACCACCTATTTCAACGACGGCCTGCTGGCCGACCCCGACGGGCAATCGCCGGCCTGGCGCCGACCGCGCGGCTATCGCGGGGCGGGCGGGATCGCGCGGCTGAGCGAGGAGGAACGGATCGCGGCGGGTATCACGCTCTGAATTCAGGGCGATCTGAGGGCAGGACAGGGCAGCGGGAGAGCGGGCCGATGGTACAGATCTTCGAGGGCACTTCGAGCGACGGCTTCTTCGCCCCGCAGCGCTTCGAGGGCGAAGTGGCGGATTGCGAGGTTGCGGGCACGATCCCCTCCGACATGGACGGGGTCTTCGTGCGGGTCGGTGGGGAATTCTTCTACCCGCCCAAATATCCGCAGGACGCGCCGCTGCATACGGACGGCTACATCTCGCGCTTCCGCTTCAGGGACGGGCGGGTGTCCTACAAGGGCAAGTTCGTGCGCACGCCGCGCTTCGAGGCCAATCTCGCCGCGGGGCGCAACCGCTTCGGCCTCTACCGCAATCCCTTCACCAGCGACGAGGAGGTGCAGGGCACCAACGCCACGGTCTCCAACACCGCGCCCATGGTCCATGCCGGCCGGCTCTTCACGCTCAAGGAAGACGCGCTGCCGATCGAGATCGACCCGGTCACGCTCGACACCATCGGCTTCCACGATTTCCATGGCGGCTGGAAGAGCGAGACCTTCACCGCCCATCCCAAGTTCGATCCGCTGACCGGCGACATGTACGCCTTCGGCTATGAGGCCACCGGCCTCGCCAGCGACGACATCTATTTCTACCGTGTCGACAGGCATGGCCAGGTGCAACACGAGATCCGTATCAAGCAGCAGCCCTATGTCTGCCTGATCCACGATTTCGCGGTCACGCAGGATCACGTGATCTTCCCCTTCGCCTGCTATTACACCGACATGGCGCAGTTGCGGCGGGGCGAGATCCACTGGAAGTGGGACCGCACCCTGCCGAGCATGATCGGCATCATGCGCCGCGACGGCGACGGCAGCGACCTGAGATGGTTCCGCGGGCCCGAACGCTGCATGATGCATGTCTTCAACGCGCAGAGCGACGGCGACAGGGTCACCCTGCTGGCGCCCTTCTACGACGGGAACTTCTTCCCCTTCTTCCCCAATGTCGACGGCAGCCCGTGGGACCCGCGCAAGGCGCAGGGCTTCGTGCGCAAATACACTTTCGACCTCGGCTCGAAGGACGACGGCTGGAGCGAGGAGACCTTGTTCCCGACCCCGATCGTCGATCTCGGCAAGATCGACCACCGCTACATGACCCTGCCGCAGCGCTATGCCTACACCACTTTCGCCGATCCCTCGCGCCCCTTCGACCGCGCGCGCGCCGGCGATCCGGGGCGGCCGCCGGTCAACAGCTACGCCCGCTTCGATCTCGAGGACGGGGTGATGGCGAGCTTCTTCGCCGGCGACACGCACAGCCTGCAGGAGGTCACCTTCGTCCCCCGCCGCGGCAGCAGCGCGGAAGGCGACGGCTATCTGATCGGGACCGCCTCCGACCTCGCCGAAATGCGCACCGAGCTGATCATCGTCGATGCGCGGAGCCTGGAGGAACAGGCGCGGGTCATCCTGCCCTTCCGCGCGGCGACCCAGGTGCATGGCTATTGGTGGGACGCCGAGGAACTCGGCCTGGCAGAGAAGGAGGCCGCCGCATGAGCGATTCCCCGAAGATTCACCGGCGCGATGCCCTCCGCACGCTCGCCGCCAGCGGCGGCGCGGCGCTCGCGCTGAAGGGGGCGGCGGCCGGCGCCGCCAACACGCCCGATCCCGCCAGCCTGCCGCCCGTGCGCGATTTCGGCGGGCTGCGGACGCGCTACTGCTTTTCGGTCAGCGTCTTCTTCAAGGAGCGGATCATGATCGATGCGCCCTATCGCCGGGCCTTCGTGCCGGCCATCGGCGGCGAGATCTGGGGCCCTCGGCTGAGCGGGATCGTCGTCCCCTATGGCGGGGCCGATTTCGGCGGCGGCGGCGGGCCGCTCGACGCGCATTACATGTTCCGGGCGGATGACGGCACGCCGATCTACATCAACAACCGCGGCTACATGAAGCGCGTCGGCGCGCCCGCCAGCGTGGAACGGAGCGAAGGGCCGACCAGGGCGGACGGCAGTTTCGACCAGAACTTCGTCGCCCCGCCCGACAGCGACGTGCCGCTGCGCATGCGCACCTCGCCCTATTTCGAGGCGCCGGCGGACAGTGCGCACGCCTGGATGAATTCGACCGTCTTCATCGGCCACGGCCTGCGCCGCACCGATCCCGACCGCACGGTCTTCACCTATTACGAGGTGCTGTGATGCTCGAGCGTGCATTTTCGGAAAGCATCGACCACGGCGAGGAATTCATCGCCGGGCTCGGCTTCGAACCCGCCTTCACCGTCACCATCGCGCATGAACGGGCCGAACCGATCGCCGGCCCCGGCGGCACCCGGCTCTACCGGAAGATCACCGGCGGCACGATCGCCGGGCGGATCGAAGGCACGCTCTATCCCGACGGCGGCGGCGAATATTCGCTGCTGCGGCCCGACGGGGTGACCGAGATCAGCACCCATGTGGTGCTGCGCGCGAATGACGGCCAGTGGCTCTATCTCTACAACATGGGCTATGCCCGGCCCGACGGCTATTACCGCACCACCAGCTGGGTCGATGCCGACGTGCGCGGGCAGCATGACTGGACCTCGGGCCTGTTCTTCATCGGCACCGGGACCATGGCGGCCGACGGGAACAGCACGACCATCCGCTATTACGAAGTCACCTGAGACGGGCGCAAGGCCCGCCGGGGAAGGGGAGAGAGAACCATGCGCGTAAGTATTGCCGCCAGCCTGCTGGCCCCGCTGATGATCCTGGCCGCCTGTTCGCCGGGCGCGGAGGAGGCGGCCGAGGCCCTGCCCGCCGATCTTTCGGCCAGCTGCGACAAGGCCTGCCTCGAGGACATCGCCGCGCGCTACCGCAGCGCCTATCTCGCGCATGACCCCGCGATGGCGCCGATCGGCGAGACCATCCGCTTCACCGAGAACAATGTCGAAATGCCCTTCCCCGACGGGACCTGGGACACGGTGACCGAGGACCTCGGCCCGGCGGTGATCCTGTCCGACCCGCAGCAGGGCCAGGTGGCCTTCTTCACCCCGGTCAAGCAGCGCGCGGTCGAGGGCTATCTCGGCGTGCGGCTGAAGGTCGCGGGCGGGCTGGTCACCGAGGCCGAGCATATCATCTCGACCGCGCGCAACCTCTCGAGCCCGCCGACCCCGATCGCGAAGCACGCCGATTACGCGGTCGATCCGCTGCTCGATCAAACGGTGCCCGAAGCCGCGCGCGCCAGCCGCGACGAGCTCGCCGCCCATGCCAATGGCTATTTCGATACGCTCCAGCACAATGACGGCGAGATCCGCGGGACCTGCTTCAAGCCCGAGGCGATCCGGCGCGAGAATGGCCTGCTGTTCACCGACATCAAGGGCGGCTTCGAATCCGGCCGCTACCTCTTCAACAACCGCGTCCGGCGCGAGGTGCTGCTGGTCGACGAGGAGCGCCAGATCGCCCTCGCGCGCGGCTTCATCGACCACAAGGGCGTGCTCGACACCTATAACCTCACCGACGGGACCGAGGTGAAATCGGTGTTCCAGGAGCCGCAGAGCTGGGCCTTCCTCGAAGCCTTCAAGGTCGCGGACGGCTGCATCGCCTCGGTCCTCGCCAATTTCTACCAGGCGCCCTATTACACCGTCTCGCCCTGGACCGCGGAGGGGCAGCGCTGAGCGCGGCGGGCGGGCAAGGTTTGGCTGGACAAGCGGGCCCGTCCGACCCAACACTCGCGCGATGACCGAAAGCCGCGAACGCCTGTGCTGGCTGTCCGACATGGACGGCGTCCTGATCCGCGAAGGGGAGGCCATTCCCGGAGCAAGGGAATTCATCGAGGCGCTCGCCGCCAAGGGGCGGCGGGCTCTGCTGCTGACCAACAATTCGATCTGGACCCCGCGCGACCTTGCCGCCCGGCTCGAACGCGCCGGGCTCAGCGTGCCCGAGGAATCGATCTTCACCTCGGCGCTGGCGACCGCCGATTTCCTCGACAGCCAGAACCCGAAGGGCACGGCCTATGTCATCGGCGAGGCGGGGCTGACCACCGCGCTCTACGAGATCGGCTACACCATGACCGATGCCAATCCCGACTATGTCGTGATCGGCGAATTGCGCAGCTACAGTTTCGAGGCGATCACCAAGGCGATCCGGCTGGTCGAGCGCGGGGCGCGCTTCATCGCCACCAATCCCGACGTCACCTCGCCCAGCCCCGAAGGCCCGCTGCCCGCCACCGGCGCCGCGGCGGCGATGATCACCAAGGCGACCGGGGCCGAGCCCTATTTCGTCGGCAAGCCCAACCCGATGATGTTCCGCGCCGCGCTCAACCGCATCGGCGCCCATTCGGAAACCACGGTGATGATCGGCGACCGGATGGACACCGATATCGTCGCCGGGATGGAGGCGGGGCTCGAGACCATCCTCGTCCTCACCGGCTCGACCCGGCGCGAGGACGTCGCCCGCTTCCCCTGGCGCGCGAGCCGGGTCTGCGATTCGATCGCCGACGTGGTGGCGCTGGTCGACTGAGGGTGCGATAGCCTGGCGTCGAATGCGGGAGGCGGCGGCTTCTCCAATGGGGACCGGGACGCGTCCCCACCATAACGTCGCCCCGGACCCGATCCGGGGCCCCGCTTTGCCGGCGGCGCTGCGGAGAAGAAGCGGGATCCCGGCTCGGGGCCGGGATGACGGGTCAGGGGGAGGGCGCGCGACCCGCACCATACCGACCCTTGTCATTCCCCACCCCTGTTCGCCCTGAGGCTGTCGAAGCGCTGCCCTTGGCTTGCGGCTCCGGCCGGGGCGCGCGAAGCCCTTCACACCATCTCGTCGCCCCGGACTCGATCCGGGGCCCCGCTTTGCGGCCGGCGTTGCGGGGAAGAAGCGGGATCCCGGCTCGGGGCCGGGATGACGGATGGTGGGGGCGGGTGTCCAGCGATGCACCATAACAGCACTCATATCTTGACATATAGTGCCAGATCGGTTATAGGATCGCCGCCCCTCCCGGCGCGCCTCACGCCGGCGGCGGGCAGCGCGGCTGGCGCGGCGCGTGCGTGGGGGCGGATCCTCCCCAAGGCC
>JGI12367J12837_1000252_pt1 | contig 23377 bp, 29 predicted proteins | sample TtaePargueraPR_11_FD_12837 | JGI IMG/M metagenome (IMG submission 12837)
CCGCCCGGCCTGCTCGGCAGGGCGAGCGGCTCGCGAAGCAGGAGCGACCAGCGTCGGGCGGCTCATGCGCTGCCAGCCTCACGGCCGCCAGGAGCGCGCCCCGGCAGTCCGTGACTGACGCGGCTTATTGCTGGGAGGGATAATCCTCCGGCTTGACCGAGCCGACAACTGGTCGGTCTTCGACCTTTTCAGGCGGTTGTCCGCCCCGCGTCGGGCTTTTTCCACCGTCGGCATCGGGCCGCGCGTCGCCAAGCGGGCCACGCGGCGTTCCGGTCTCATCCTTCCTTTTCCTTTCCTTGTTCTCCGTCATTCTTTCGTCCTTTCCGTCTGCCGTGCCCGGTATTTTCGCGGGGTTGGGGCCGCACTGGCCAGATCCGCGAGTCAAGCGGCCCCCGCTTTCCCGGAGAGAACGCCGTTAGCACCCGAAGGTGCCCTCCCCGCCCGGCCCTTCCTGGAATCCGCCCGGGTCGCGGGGTTTTAAGACAAGCCCCCTGGCCGCGATGCCGAAGCAGGGAACGGCAAGGGCGTCAGACATGTTTGAGTGCAGGAAAGGAAGATCAGCATGGCAATCGATTCCGCAACCCTGTCGCCCGCGATACCCGAAGACGTGATCGCAGACGCTGTATCGGTTCTCAAGGTGGCGAAGGATGCCGGAATGCGCATCGCCACGGCAGAAAGCTGCACCGGGGGGCTTCTGGGATCGCTGCTGACCGACATCGAGGGCGCCAGCGATGCCTTCGAACGCGGGTTCATTGCCTATAGCAAGCGGGCCAAATGCGATCTGCTTGGTCTCGACCGGACGATGATCGAAACTTGCTGCGCCGTCAGCAAACCGGTTTCCCGCGCCATGGCGGAAGGAGCGCTCGCGCGGTCGGACGCCGATGTGGCGGTCGCCACGACCGGGTTTGCGGGACCTGCCGGTCCCGAGGACGAGCCGGGCCTCGTGCATTTTGCCTGTGCTGCGCACAGGATGGAAACGCGACATCGCGTTGAACATTTCGGGGATATCGGGCGCGGCGCAACTCGTATCGCATCTCTGCGCGTCGCGCTGGACATGCTCCGCGACATGCTGGCTGCCGTCGCGACGCATCGGTCGCGGGCGGCTTGATGGCGGTTTCACGATGCGATCGCGAGCGCCAGACGGCATAAGCCAGGAGCACGAGGAGAGCCGGGGCAGGCCCAGCCCGCTGCCGATAATGCTGCTGGCCGCTATTCTTGGTGCAGGCCTGTTTGGGGCGTTTGGCGGCCAGCCCGATCCGGTGCGGCAGGTGCGAACGGATATCGCCACCATCGGCGTTCGGGCACCGCGAATCCTGCGCAATGGCATGATCTTCGAGACGGTGATCGAGGTGAAACCGCAGCGGCCTGTCGGCAATCTGGTCATCGCCATATCGGACGGGTTGTGGCGGGAGATGACGATCAACACGACAATGCCCTCCGCCCAGCAGGAGAGCGATGCCCAAGGCGTTCGGCGCTTCTCCTTCGGCAGGGTCGAGGCAGGCAAGACCTTCCGCTTCAAGATCGACGGACAGATCAATCCGCCGCTTTTCGCGGGCACCAGCGGCGAAATCGCGGCGTATGATGGCGAGAAGGAGATAGCCAGTCTGCCGATCCGGATGCGAGTGCTTCCCTGATGGACATCATCGTTCGCGCCACCGTGCTATTTTTCATCATGTATCTGCTTTTGCGGATGCTCGGCAAACGCGAGCTCAGCCAGGTGACACCGTTCGAACTCGTGCTGCTGATCGTGATGGGAGACCTGGTACAGCAGGGCATCACTCATAATGATTTCAGCATCACGGGAGCGGCGATTGCCATTTTCACGATCGCGTTCTGGTCGCTTTCATTGAGCTGGATAAGCTATCTGTCGCCGCGCGCGGAACGTGTGCTCGAAGGCGTGCCGCGCGTCCTTGTAAGGAACGGGGAACTGGTCGAGGCGAACATGCGGCGCGACCGCATCACACGCGCGGAGCTCGAAATCGAGATGAGGCTGGCCGGTATCGGCCATATCGCTGACGTCGCCTGGGGAATACTCGAGCCCAATGGCAAGATCAGCTTTATCGCCAGGACCGAAGCCGAGCCCTCGAAGCAGGAGGACGAGGACAAGTCGGTATAGCCGTGTCAGGTGGTGCCAAGCGTTGATCCGGCTAGGCTGAGGCCCTGTGCATCGCTCCTGCAAGCCGGTTTCATTCGGTCTTCGCCGTGCAGCGACCGAGCAGGCCGGAGGCCGCTACTGCCCGAATGGATAGGTATCCGGCACACCGCGATGATGCTCCGGACCGAGCGGAGTGACTGCCATAGTCTCGTCGAACCAGAGAAAGGCATCGAATTGCTCCGGCAGGACGGCCTGGCTGTAATGGCTCAGAAGCTCCGACTCGGGCCGGTAAATGACACCGATAAACCGTTCGAGCCGAGGCTCGCTCAGACGCCGCCGCAGCGCCTCATGCACGCCTGGCGAGAGATCGAGCAGGAACTGTCCGCGCCCGCTGTCGTGAAACTGGCGTTCATAGCTGTCGCGCCGCGAGGGATTGACGCGCTTCACTTCCATCTCCCCATCCCAGTCGGTGGCGGCCGCGACGGTTCCGGTATGGGTGCCCAGCCCGATCAGGGCCGCGTCGCGTCCGAACCGTTCGCGGCAGAGCTGGCCGACATTGAGCTCGCCGCGGTTCGCGCCCATGTCGGTGGACCGCGCATCGCCGATATGGCTGTTATGAGCCCAGACGATCGCTTTGGCGTGCGGCCCCTTGGCTTCGAGGAGATGCTCAAGTGTCTCGAACATGTGGGTGTCGCGCAAGTTCCAGCTCTCTGCGCCACCGTAATACATGATCCGGTAGTAGCGCTCGGCAGACGCAATCAGACGTGCATTTTGCGCCGCGTCGAGGAAGTCGTCACCATCCGCGCGGGCATAATCGAGCCTCTTCTCAAGCAGTTCCCGGCACTGTTCGACGACTGCAGCTTCGCATTCGGCATAGCCGTGCGACAGGGCAGCACGCCCGTAAGTCGAGGGCTCGCTCTGCCACGGCGTCAGGCAACCGTAGCGCCCGCGCGCGATCCTGGCCGCTTCGGGATCCACCCGGTCGAGATAATCGAGTACGGCGGCGATCGAGGCAGACATGTTGTAAAGATCGAGCCCGTAAAAGCCTGCCCTTCGCTCCATCGCATCAATGCCTGCATTGTATCCGCGCATCCACTCGACCAGCGCATGAACATCCGTGTTACGCCACATCCAGGTCGGGAAACGCTGAAACGGCGGTTCTGCGTCCGGGCGATGCCGGCGATGGCGGACGTGGCGATCAATACTGGCCGCATCGGGCCAGTCGGCTTCGACCGCAACGATGGTAAAACCATGGTGGCCGATCAGATGGCGGGTGATGGCGGCGCGTGCCTGGTAGAATTCGCTGGTACCGTGGCTCGCCTCTCCAAGCAGCACCACGCGCCGCCCAGCAAAGCGGTCGATCAGTTCGCCAAAGGCCGGATCGTCGAACGCAGGAAGCGGCTCGGCCGCCTGTGCGAGCATCTGCGCGAGCGACAGGCCTCCCACAGCGCCAGGCGCATGATTGCTCGCGCCGCGCCGCCCGTCCTCCTGCCACCCCTGTTCGCCAATAAGCGGCACGAACATGACTGCCTCAAGATCCTCGGTATTGAAGCGGGTGTGGCTACATCGTGTTATCCTGCGCAGCGTCTGCTCGCCCCGTTCGCCAACCGGCATTAGGAGGCGTCCGCCAACAGCCAGCTGGTCCTTGAGCGAAGCCGGGACCTGCGGACCGCCGGCAGAGACCAGGATCGCATCGAACGGTGCCTCTTCAGCGAGGCCCAGAGTGCCATCACCTATATGAATATCGACATTGGTATAGCCGAGCGCGGCCGTGCGCTGGCGGGCGAGCCCGCCGAGCACCTCGTGACGTTCGATGGCGAATACCTGCCCCGCTATCTGGGCCAGCACCGCTGCCGCATAGCCGGATCCCGCGCCGATCTCGAGGACCCGGTCACCCGGTTCCACTTCCGCCGCCTCGATCATCGCGGCGACGATATAGGGCTGGGATATTGTCTGATCTTCTTCGATAGGCAGCGCGGAATCCTCGTAGGCGAATTCCTCCAGTCCCTCGCGTACGAAGTGCTCGCGCGGGACGGATCGCACTGCATCCAGGACGTTGGAGTCGCGGATGCCGCGGCGCACGAGATGGACGTCGACCATGCGATCGCGGAGCGCCTTGTAATCAATCATGCACTCTCCTGTCCGGGCCAAAGGCCGGCAAGCTGCACATCAGCGAAGCACGCGACGTACTCCCGGCCTCTCCGGAGACTTACGCGGTCTTATCGCGAATCGATTTGGACGCTGACCAGAAACGCTCCGGCAGGCCGTTGAGGGGACCAGATGTTCAACGAATCCTATACGCTGAACAATGGCATCAAGATCCCGACACGCGTCTACCGCCTGCTTTGTCGCGGACGAGCAGGCTCCCCAAGCCGAGCGCGATGCTGCCGAGGCGGTAATCGTCAGTCCGAAAAAGAGCAGAGCGACGCCGACGAACGCGCGCTAGCGGTCCCGCAAGGAACCGAGCGCTAGCTCTCCATGCCCGTAGAGATGATCAGGAGTAAACTGGGCGAGTCTTTTCAATCCCGCCTCGTCCAGAATGTCCATTCTTCCCTCGCCGCGAAGAGCGAGAATGCCGTCCTGCTTGAGCATCTTGAAGCAGCGGTTGGCATGGACGACGGAAATGCCGCAGGCCTCGGCATAGTCGCGCTGCAGCAGCCGTATCGGAAAATTGCGGCCGTCGAACCTGTCGATGAAGCGCAAGCGTTCGATCAGCTCGGCGAGGATAAAGGCAATGCGCCCTTCCCCCCTCAACCGTCCGAGCATGAATATCCACTCGCGATGCATGGCGGCATCAAGCAGAGTGGAAAACCACAGCGCGCGGGCGAGGTGCGGGAACCGTTCGACGAGGCTGCTGATCGCCCTATGCGGATATTCCGCCAGTTTCACGGTCGTCAGCGTCTCGACGCTGTGATCAAGGCGCTTCATCGCGTAGCCGTGCAAGTCGACGAAGTCGCCGGCGAGATTGACTTGCACGAGCTGGCGTTCGCCATTCCTGTCGTCCAGATATCGAAGCATGGTACCCTCGACGAGATAGTAGCTGTGCTCCAGCCTCCGCCCGCGCTCAACGAGTGTCTTGCGAGGGCCGAGCGTGATCGTACGGCTCGCGGCGCCTTCGAGCGCACGCTTTTCCTCCGCCGTCAGATCGTGACGCAGCCGGCCCTTCAAGAAAAGGTTCGTCAGCAAGCCATCCTCCCATTGCCGGCAATCCGTATAGCGCCGGCAGAGGCGAGCCCAGCAAACATATGTTTCCTGAGCCCGTACGGCCTGGCGAACTCGACCCCGACCGACTGGCCATCATGCCTTCTGGCCTGTCGCCTCTTCGCGCAGCGCGCGCTTCCGCTCTGCTCTGCGCGCCTGATCGGCCAGACCTTCCCAGACGGCGGCCGAGCGCAGCTCGCGGTCGCGCACATTGGCCAGTGCGGCGCGTTCGGCGGCAGCTCTCGCTTCCCTCGCACGCTCCTCGTAGAACTCCAATGTCTCACTCATCGTTCCGCTCCGGATGCTGGAAAAAGGGGAAACCTGAAGCGGCTCGCACGGCGGCACCGGCCTATCCGCGTTCCGCGGACCGCGCGATCCGGTAGTCGATCGGCTTGAACGTGCCTCCATTGGAGGCATAGGCCGAACACGCGGTGAGTCCGATCACCAGCGGCATGCGCGCGCGCAAGCGAATATGGTCTCCCGGGGAGGTGGCGGGCGGGTGGACCGCGATCTTGCCACTGCCGGTCGCGACAGGCACGTTCATGAACAAATTGAAGGCGGTCGGGATATCGTCGGGCTCGATGCCGTATTCCGCCAGCGCAGCCGCAAGGTTGCCGAAGCAGCCGCGATGCCGCGGCTTGTCGGGATAGAAATGCTCGAAAGTCTGGATCGAGCAGGGCGTAAGCAGGAAATCGTGGGTTCCTGCCGTGTCCTCGACAATGTCGAGCATGATCCGCGACCTGTTCGACCAGAGGCGGTTGCCCTGCGTCAGCCGAATGGTCTCCTCGTAGTCGAAGGTCCGCCCATTCGAGAGCACTTCCCGCCTGTCGCCGGCAGCATAAGCAAGCAGATCGCTGACCTGGCCCCCTTCGGGATCGATGACGATCAGTTCGTCTCCCTCTTCGAGAGTGAAGGCCACCCCGCTTCGCGGTTCAATTCGGTACGTCGGTCCGTAATCGGGCACTGCCAGTCCTCTCCTACAAGTCGTCCACTATATTGCCTCGCCTCGCTGTCCTCGCCGTGCCGGGCGAGCATCGGATTGATCGAACCTGCGAGCTTCCTGTCTCGCGCAAGAATGCGCTCGCGCATGCGCTCATATTTGTCGTCCTTGCGAAGACGCTCGAACTGGTCGTGGAGATTGAACACCATCGTCGGATAGCGCATTCGCCTCGCCGGGCGGGATGCCTGGGGATGCAGTCCCACCACGAAATAGGCCTGCTGGCCAAAACTCAGAGAGAAATGGGAATCCTGCGGATCGCTTGCCACGCGGGAATCATAAGGCTGGCCGCGCCATCCGTCCTTGTCGGAAAGCGATTGCAGGCGCTCCCACAAGGCACGTTCGAAAGCTTCCTCGCTCAGATCGTCCGGCCCTGAGAACACCACCGCGAAGCTGCGCAGGCCTTCGGGATCGGCAGCATAGGCATAGCTCCAGGCAAGGAGGTGATCATGGATCCGCACATCGTCCCAGGCGCTGGTGATCGACCAGGCGGCCTCGATATGCAGCAGATCTCTCGCGGCCGCCGATTTGGCGCCGAGGCAGGGAAAGTCGGACCGGCCGATATGGCTGCGCAGCGCTTGTTCGAGCGATTCACGGTCCACCTCGAAAGGGAGCTTGGTGTCGGCGGGCTCGGACATGCGGGGTGCCTACGCTCGAGATCCCCGGCGAGTTTCCTTCGCTACACAATTGTTAATCAAGTTTTTGTCTTCCGTGTTTGAAATTGGTTTGGGCAATTCCCGCCAGTACGTCCTTCAAGTAGAAGGCGAGGGATCGCTTGCGGCCAAACTCCTATCGTCGGAATCAACCGGCACCCGGATGCGGAAAACCGGAAACCCCAATTGCTCTCCGGGCAGCAGAACCGGGAGTCCGGCCCGGTCGTGGTCGGATCGCCGACAGGGCTGGTCAGGGACTAAGTAGCGGTGGATGCGATCTCCCATGCCCGCACCAACGCGTTTCCCGCATTTATTGCTCGTCCTCCGTGGTGACAATCATGTTGCTTGCTGCGGGCTAAACTTATTAGGCGTTTAACCTTCTAAAATTGGCCACTTCTCTAAATGGAAGTGAGGCCCAGGCGTGCGAGCCATAGGTTCGTCTGGAGGCCGTCTGGCGGGGTAACCATCTTCAGCGATATTGGCTCGCAAAATCGCCTCGTAAATTGCAAGTTCAATAATAACACCATCTGCCAGCTCGACCTTCGCAGCAATCTGCGCCGCAATGATAGCATAGTCGATGACTCGTGCTTGCAGGCGATCCTTACTCGAAAGGTCCGCCAAAAGGCCGGTCATAATGGCCCCATCTCGATTAAAGTAGGAAAAGAAAGCCGCTTTTATCGGAACGCCTGATTTTTCAAATTCCTGACGCGCCGCGATGATGCCCTTGCGCAGTTGCTCTTCGCTAGCACCTTCGATTTCAAGATAAAGTTCGCCATCATCAATTGAGGCCATGGGCAAGTCCTTTGGACGGCATTGTTGAAAGGAGTCATGTGTCAGACCCTCTGAAAGCCTCAACGCGCCGCAAGGAAATACGTCGCCCAGAAAATTTGAAATAGCAAAAGCTAATGCGCAAGCATGGCATCGCCATTGCCGATCTCAGAACGATATTCTGATTCAATTTCCGAAGCGAACTCCCGCACGATGGCACAATCGTTCGGGTTGTTAAGACACTGTGCAACAAGCCGAAGCCGTTCCGCAAATGCCGCCGTTTCGTCCTTACTCATTTGGTCACATCTCCACAGAAAGGTGACCCCCGTTGCGCCTCGCAGAATCTTCCAAGAATGGTTAATATTGAGTTACCAAGATGCGAGCTTCCTTCTGTTTTACAACATCTTATCGCAAATTCCCTTCGGTTCGTCTGCAGTGACAAATTAACCATAAACAGTGAGAACGGCGACTGCTGCGGCGGCGGAGATCGCGATTCTCAGCTACAAGCAAGGCGGAAATCCGCTCGGCGGATTGGCACGGCGAGCTGGTCCGGCCTGCGAACTGGCGTTCGGTAGACGACGTAATTTCCAGTGAGTGAATGGCGGGGGAGGAAATGACCTCGCCGATCCGGCCGGTCTGCGTCGCATCTAGCGTCCGGGACCTTTCCAATCCGATGGCTTCGAGGATGCGGCAATCGGCCACAGTGCCTTGCCGGCAGTCGGCGAACAGGCGTACGAGTTCGTCCTGGAGTGCGCAGAGGTTGGCAACCTTCTGTTCGACCCGGGGCTAGATGGATGCTCGCCATTTCGTCAAGCCGCGCACTTGCGCCAGCGAAAAGCCGAGATCGCGGGCGCAACGGACAGAGTTGAGGCGGGCGGCATGCTCGGTGCCATAGTCGCGATAATTGGCAGCTGTCCGGGAAGGAGAAGGCAGGAGATTCTCCCGCTCGTAAAATCCGATTGTCTCCACCTTGATGCCCGTTGCCCTGGCGAGTTCGCCGGTTCTCATCGTCCCTCTTTCCCTACCGGAGGCCTGCGCTTGACCCTGTAGTTGCTAAAGGGTGCATAGGTCCTCGCGATCGGAAGGGCGAGGGCCTCCGGCTCGTCGCCGGCTCGGCATGGCCCAGGCAAGCCGAAGGGCGGGGAACCGGCGAAATGACCGAGGAATGTTGCGCGAAAAAGCACGAAGCGATTGCAGAGCTCGCCCTGAAGCGGGAGCAGCGACGGGGCCTGTTCGTTGTCATGCTGATCAAATTCGCAATGTTCGCGGCCGAATTGGCCGGCGGACTGATTGCCCGTTCTACCGCATTGATGGCTGACTCGGTCGACATGTTCGGCGACGGTTCGGTCTATGCGCTGAGCATCTATGCCCTGCACCGGGGACCAAAGTGGGAAGCGGGCGCCGCGATTGCCAAGGGACCATCATCCTGCTGTTTGGCGCGACCATAGTCTTGGAAATTGCCGACAAGATCCTCAATGGCGTGCCGCCGTCCTCGACGCTGATGCTGGCTTTCGGCGGCCTTGCCTTCGCCGCCAATATCACCTGCCTGACACTTCATCTAGCGCTCCGGTGTTTGCAACGTGAACATGAGCAGCACATTCGAATGTTCGCGCGACGACGTAATAGCCAATCTCGGCGTCCTCGTTGCAGCCACCCTCGTTGCCGCATCGGCTTCGGCATGGCCCGACATCGTCGTCGGCGCCGCGATCGCGCTGATCTTTCTGCGCTCGTTCTGGAGAGTGCTCGGCGAAGCACTTCCTGCGCGGCGGAAAGCCGGCGAGCGCCTTGCCGAATAGGGCGGCTGCTGGGTCGGGGAAGCGAAAAACCCCAACTTCGTGCACGCCTAGGACGCGTGGGCAAATTAGCGGTGTCTGGCGAACAGGTCTCGCTGGGCTTGGTTGACCGAGCCGCTGTCCCAATCGACTTCACGTTTGGACAGCGGGATGTGACTCCGGCGATCCTCATTGTCGTAAAACAGGGTGCCTTGGATGCCGAGCGCATCGCGCTTCAGGATCGGGCGGTCCCAAAGCGGCGTCAACACAGCCCCCGCCGCTTCTTCCCCAAGCCGGTCGATCAGGTCTTCGACTAACTCCATGTCGCGCCCGTCCGGGAAGATTGCGTCGAACTCCTCCGCTGTCGCCTGGAACACGCTGAAGGTGGCATTCACAGCACCGTCGATGATCTGGATGTTTTTCATGATCGCGTTTTGCCACTGCCAATGAGCATCGGCAATCGAACCTGATTGACGTGAGAGGACAGCTTCGATTCAAGGCTGCCTTATGGAGGCAGGCTTAAGCCGGGGCGACCTCACCGAAGCAGAATGGCGTATCCTGAAGGACTTGTTGCCGATCGAGCCCGAGAACCGTGGTCGAGGACGACCACCCGAGCAGAACCGTTCTATCCTCAACGGCATACTCTGGCGGCTCCGCTGCGGAGCGCCGTGGCGCGATGTGCCGCCCAAATACGGCAGTTGGAACACCATCTATCGGCGGTTTCGGCGATGGAGTGAAGCTGGGGTATAGGAGACTGTCGCGGTCACGCTGGCCGAGATCATGGCGGACAGTGGCCACTACAGCATCGACAGCACCACAGTCCGCGCCCATGTCTCGGCAGCGGGCGGAAAAGGGGGACTCATCGACGCGCTCTTGGCCGCTCGCGGGGCGGGTTCACCAGTAAGCTTCACTGCTTGGCTGATGCCCTCGGACGACCGCTTGCCTTCCACCTGACAGTTGGCGAGGCGGCGGACTGCAAGGCCTATGAGCAGCTGATCGATCTGCCCGAGCGCGCACCCGTCGCGTTGCTTGCCGACAAAGGCTATGACGCCGACGCGATCCGCGCAGACCTTGCCAACCGGAAGATCGAGGCTGTCATCCCCGGTCGGTCAAACCGCCGGGTGAAGATCGAACACAACCGGACGCTCTACAAACAGCGTAACCGCATCGAGCGCATGTTCGGGCACCTCAAGATTAACCGAGCGATCGCCACCCGATACGACCAACTGGTCAACAGCTTCCTTGGCATGGTCCATATCGCCACCGCCAGATACTGGCTCAAATTTGTCCGCGCCGCCTAGGCATACGCCTATTCGCCCTTCACTTGCCCTGCTGGACCAATGGTCAGATTTGGGGGCCACGCGAATACACATTATTTGGAATTCGCATTTTCTGCCAATTCGAATTTAACGCGATTCCGCCCTGTTCAGGAAAGTGCTGGAATGCCTGCAAGGGCCCCGAGCACATTCGAATAGTAATCTTCCACAACCGCCGTATCCCGCTGGGTATTTACAGGCAATCCGGTCACGCGAGAAGCTATTTTCAACGCGCCGTTGGAAAGCGGATAGGGTGCGGTCTCGCCTGTGCGTACATCGACCCAGGCCGGGATAGGTCGCTCTTGCTGCAAATACGCTGCCCAAAATTGGGCGAAGTTTTTGGTTCTTTCTCCTCGCCCCGATAGCAAGAGATAGAGCGGGATCCGTACGGCATCGAAACCGAAACGTGCGGGATGTCCAAGTGCCGGTTCCACACGCGCTTCGGCCAGCAGATCGATCCAGTCGGTCGGAAGGAAAAGCGCGCCAAACCGCGCCCGGTTCATCAGCGTTTCACCGTCTTCAATAAGCGTACTCCATTGTCCGCTTCCATCGACTGTCCTGAAAGCGTCCAAAGCGGGCCAGACATAATAGGCAGGATTGAGTGTTGTTCGGTCCGCAAAGTCGAACCCCTCAAGACCGGGCAAGAGCACGGAAAGCCCTTCCCGCTCGACCACTAGATTTGTCTTGATAGCAGAGCGGATTGTTTTCGACCGTTTTAGATAAGCAGGCACATTCCATCTCTGGCCGGCAATCAACAATGCCCAAGCGATCAATATGTCGCCGTCTGTGGCATTGTTGGGATCGTCTACCGGTTGCACTTTTGCTGGATCATAGCGCCAGGAATAAAGCGCAACATCGTCTCGAGCGAGTTGGCTTTCGGTCCATTCGAACATGGCCTCGAAGGAAGCCTTGTCGTCAGCCAAGGCAGCCAAAAGCATGCCATAGCCCTGCCCTTCTGAGTGACTGATATTGCCGTTTCCAGTGTCGACAACACGGCCATCCGGATTGAAGTATCCCAATTTCACAGCAAGCCAGCCATCAGACGACACGGCGCTCGGCGCCTGGTCCGACCAGCTACAGCCCACCGAGGCGATCGCCCCCGCAACCGTGAAGAGGAAGGCCCGCCGGTCAAAGACCATAGCGAAGCTCGACTTCCCCGGCCCGCTCTCGCAGAATTCGTGTGCTAAGCTTGCCGGTATTCCCGCCGAGCCGCCCAAACCAGCAGCCATAGGCACCCTCCAATATCGGAGGTACTATCTGTTCCCAGTCCTGAAGCTGGTCGCGCTGCCTCGTAGGCAGCCCGCGATGGACGATGTCTATACCGTGGTCGTCGAGCTCGAAACCCGCGCTTCCCCAATTGAGCGAGATCCATAAATGGTTTGCCCGATCTGCAAGCGTGTCGAGATCGGCGTCAGCAGGAATCGCGGTCAGTCCAGCTAGGCGATATCCTATTGCGACAAGCAATCCCCGACGCTGCTCGGCACTCGCCGTGGCCGCGATCTCATCCAGAATCAGCTGACACAATATGGCCAGCGAGCGCTCCTCATCCGCGGAGGTCCAGACCGGTGGCGTTATCTTCGCAGCAAACATCTAGTCACTCCCGCCAATCGCTTGTCGGACGCCAAAAAGCGTCTGAAATTCGTTGTAGTCACCGAAGGTGTTGTACTGGAATTCACCGCCAATCCGGGTGCGCGGCGATACACGGTAATAAGCCGACCCATCAGCCGCGAAACCGAAACCTGTCTGACTGATCGTGTCGTAACGCGCACGAACATCAGAATTGAGCAGTTTCAGGGCGTCAAGCGCGCTCTGCGCGTCAGCATCAGTCGGATAAAGCGCTTCGCCGTCTTGCTCATAACTTTGGTAACCAGGTGTCACGCTACCGTCGATCTCAAGCGCATCTTTGCGATAGGCATAGCGCACCGGAAAACTAATGCTGAGGAAGCTCTGTGGACTGAAATAGCCACCATGACCGAATGTAAAGTAGTTCTGATTATTGTCGTAGGCTTGGTAGTTCGCGTTGACCCCTACCGTCAGCTTGGACGTCTCATCCTCATAAGCACGAAAATATCCGCCGAGATTGATCTGGATGCTCTCATTGTCACGAACATTTGTTCCGGAATAGCGGGAGTAACGCCCTTCGCCATAAAAGCCTGTTCCCTCGCGATCCCAGGAGAATGAAGCGCCAAGGCCGCTGCGCATTACGCCACCCCAATATTCGCCTGCGACTGGATCCTCCGTTCCCGCATAAGAGACGACACTGTCCGTAACCGGTCGTCGTTCAGCCCAAATCCGGCCGCTGGCATAAGGAGAAAAGCGGGGCCTCACGGCTATCCCACCGGCAAAATCGGTCTTCTTGAAACCAAGCGGCGTCGTGCCCACGTCCCCTTCGATCAAGTCATCCCTGTAGCCAACGGAAAGTGCGATACCCGACGCGTGCTGGGTATCGGCATTGGCAAGGTCAGACTCGACCTCATCGACGATCGCCTGTGCTTCACTGGTTCCGTTCCGCCCGAAACGCGCGAGACCGGAACCGGTTGGCTGACCTGCGTCCACGACGACAGCGTGAGCACCTGCCGAAATGCGTCCACCGTCAAAGTCGGTGGATATTTCGGCCTTCGCACCAACTTCCTGCAGCGCGCTGAGACCGGTCTCTCCGGAACGGTCACGAAAATTCGTATGCACTTCAACGCGCGGCCCACTCTCTACGGCAAGTTGTTGGAGGTCCCGTTGAATGGCGTCAAGCACGGGATCGCCGGATGATGCTGGCACACCGACAGAATCCGCCATTGCGGCAAAACCTGGTATGGAGCTACCACTAAAGGCAGATTTGGGCGAATTCTCATAAGCCGACGACACGGTTATCTGCCGTGTTCCGATAGAATTCGTAGCAAATGCTGAATCAGGAACGGGTGAGAGACTTGCGCCAATCCGATCGCCCAGTTTCGGATTTGTGCCCAAAGCAAAAGGATTGACGCTAGCCAGATCGCTGGCCTTGGCACTGCGCATATTGGCGAACGGATTTGCAGCCGGAAAGCCACCGGATGCGAGGCCACTTTTTCGCAAATACAGCTCCCGCGCCTGCTGCAAATAATCGCGCGCCCTGCGATCATCGCCACCCGTTTGTGCCTGGCGGGCCCCGGCAAGATAGACCTCGTATTCCTCAGGGTATCGTTGCAGCGCGCTGCGCAAGGTGCGCTCGGCAAGCTTTCTGTCACCGACGGCCGCTGCAGAATCGATCAGACCGATCATTGCGCCCATATCTTCGGGCTTTTGTTGCAGAACGAGTTGATACGTCTGCGCTGCCTGCATGGAAAGCCCACCTGATTGGTAGAGCCGCCCCAGCGCGGAGAGAATCTCGACATTGCCCGGAGACCCGTTCCATGCTGACTGGAGCAAATCGAAGCTTTCAGCATAGCGGCCTTTCTCACGCATTTGATCCGATTGGATTGCTGCGATGATGCCACTGAGGCGCCCCAGCATTTGCGCTGCCTGCGGATTGTTGCCGGAAGTGTCGCTCACTCGCTGCAAGGCGGACAAAGCGAAAGCTTCCTGTCCTGTCTGCGCCAGAACGCGAATGATCGGCTCGTAGCTTGCCATATCGTTCGGTTGCTTCTCGAGCGCGCGTCGCGCAAGATCGCCGGCGCCGGCGGTATCGCCCAGTTCGTACAACGCGCTTGCAATTTCGCCCATCTTTTCCGCGGATACATGGGATGCAGAGCCAATTTGCCGCAGGCCGGCCGTCGCCTGGGTTGTTTGGCCTCGTATAGCGATGACTCGTGCACGGTCGATCGCCGTATCGATCTGCAGGCCCGCCACGAACATCTTCATTTCCGCACTCAATTCGCTGGCCGGGATCTTCGCCATCAGACCTTCCGCTTCGGCCGGTCGATCTAACCGTTCCAGCAAAAGGGCGGCCGCATAATGGGCCTCGGCGGTAGACATCTGCGCAAGGCTGCGAATAAGCGACTCTGTTTCCGCAATTCGTCCCCGATCATCCATAAAGCGTGCGAATTCATAGCGTATCCATGGATCGCTGCTATCCGTCAGCAAGCCTTGTTGGAACAAGCTTTCCGCTCCAACGTCGTCGCCGGCCTGCCACGCAGCTAAGGCCCGTTGACGAAGAGCATTAACCTTCTGTTGGCGCGCCATGGCCTCTGTGGCATCAGGCTGTTGTGCCGCTTTCTGCGACATCTCTGCCGCTTCCATGTAACGGCCTTGTTTCTCATAGATTGCTGCCAGCAATTCGAAAGCAAGCGCCGGTTGATCAGAATTGGAGCGCGCCAGTGGCTCAGCAATACGCTGAGCGTTCGAGAGGTTACCAGAATCCAGCGCAGCACGTGCTTCTCCAAGCGTGGCATAAAACTCCGCCGAACGCAGCGCATCGGCCCACCGTTTAGCGGATCCACTCTGTGAGGCGCGGCGCAGCAAATCCCGGGCTTGGGCAAACTGATCGCTGCGCAAGCGCACGAGCCCGAGACCTCCGAGACTATCCGGATCGTTGGGTTGCCGAGCGAGTGCAGTCTCAAAATGCTGCGCTGCCTGCTGCAGCTGACCACCTTCCAAGGCGACGAAACCGGCCGCCCGTTCCCGGCCAGCTAGATCAGCGGAGGATGGACGCCATGGTTTCCCCGAGGTAGCAGCCGACGTCGCCGTAGCTGATTCCGAGCGCGTTGCGCCGTTCGCACGGATCGATGAGGAAGCCGATGGAGAGGTGGAGGTGGAACCACGAAGTCCCCGACGCGCATCTGCGTTGTCCGGATCGATTGCAAGCACGCGCCGATACGCTTCCTCTGCACGATCGTGCCGCCCACGGCTTTCCCAATAGTGCGCTTGTTCGAGCAACGCCTGGACGCCTGAAGCCTGTGCGGCAAGCGGCGCCGGTTGACCAAGCGCCAAGATGCAGACTGTCGCCAAGGCAAGGTTGAGGCGAAGTGTCATGTCAGTCCTCGCCCTCCATCAGCCGCTTGCGCTGCTGACGACGTAGGATTGCATAGATCGGGCCGGCGACGATAATTGCCGCAAGTAATGCAGCCAGTGCCAGCAACAGCGGATGCCTACTGAACCAATGGCCGAGTGATACCCACCAAGGCAGCGAGCCGACCCAGTAGGTGGGACCGACTGCGAAGCTGGCCATCCCGTCACCGCTCACAAGTGAGAGATCACCCTGCACGCCGGCTATCGTTTCGACATCTTCCAAGTCATAGAGCATGCTGGGAAGATCCGCCGGATCGGTTGCAAGCACTGCAACCACGCTCCGCGCAGAATCGAAAGGCGATTGGAAGCCAATCATGCCGGTGAAGTGATCGGTGCGATAAAGCAGTTCGTTCGCCTTGTCCGAACTGTCGCGATCCTCGCCTGCGAGGAAAGCGAAAGTGGTGTCGATCACATTTCCCTCGGGTACCAACAAGCGCTGCTGCTCAAAAGTAACGGGCGAACTGTCGAATAAAGCCGGCAATCCCGCAAGCGACGCAGATCCTACGACCAAGATGTCTTTGGCCTGCAGCCTGGACGGATCTATATTGCGTGTGACTGCTACGCGAGTCACCGCAGTACCCGTGGAATCGCCGATACGGCCCATGATAACGAGGAAGGCTTCGACAGTCCCGCTATCGGCTTCAGGCGGCAAAACCACCACCGTTTCAGCTAAGTCGGGCTGAACGGCAAACGGGTAGCCACCGCCGGCAAAGGTGGAGAGATCGGGCATCCGCAGAGCATGATAGGCTCCCCGCAGGTCGATCTCGCTATTCGGCAGGATGTTCACCCGGACGTTGTCGGGTATTCGGCCCTGACAGCGCTGCAGATTGGCCATGATCAGATTGTAATCGAACGTAAGCTGGTTTTGGCCGAACAGATTGTATCGCGGCAGGGTGATATCTGAATTCGAGGTACGCGAGACGGCACCCGCTTCTTCCCACCATTTGCCCCACCAGTTGGATGCCAGCGGCAATGTCTGCAGATACTGGTTATTAACCGAAACATCGAGACGCGAGGCACGACGATCAAGCCATGTCGCCACGGGATAGCGATATTTGAGGTGGAGCTTGGCTCCCTGGCGCGGCCAGAAAAAAAGGTCCGGCGCCAAACGAAATTGGGCGGTCAGAGGACCTGGTGGCAAACCCTGGCCTTCCAACGAGTAACCCGGAACGATTTCGCCGAGCTTCACGGGTCGGTCTGTTGGCAACCAGCGCGGCGCAGCATATCGTTCATATGTCGGAATACGCACTCCCGCGAGCGAGGCTGTCTGGCCGCCCAGCAAGCCCGTTGCCGAAGCGAGACCTGCCGCGGCTTGCTTGAGTTCGTTCGTGTCGCGGCCCATTACGATTAGCAATTGCCCGAAGCGATCGCGTGGATTGGCCCGCACAACCACGGAGGGGCCGGCAATTGCATCATCGAGCCCGTCGATACGACGGCCAGGCGTCATGAACACGACGGCATTGCCGCGCGGCAGTTCGCCAAAACTGGGAGGAAAACGAAAGCCCCGATAGCTGGCAAGACCCCCGAACCAAGAGGCAATACTCGCTGCTGCCTCTAACTCGCCGTCTTTTGGCGTGCCAGCGAATACGAATGGGAGATTGAGCGGCAGAACGCTGGCGTTATCAAAGAAAGGAGCTGGAAGATTCGCCAGATCGGGCGGAAATTCCAATGTCTGAGTGGTCAGATCGATAAACGATTTTATATTACTGATATTTGCCCAGAGCGACGAGTGAAACGGGTCTTCGCAATCTCGCGTGTAGTGTCCGAGAAATCGCAAATTCAGCTGGTTGCTTCCGGGCAAAAAGAGAGCGGGCTCCACATCCACTGTCAGTGTCGCAGCGTTGGCGCCATCCGAGCGAAGACGAACCGCCTCAACTGTTTCCCCGTTGATCAGCACGACAAGCTGACTCAGATCGGCGAGCAGAGATGGGGAATAGGAAAATGTCAGCGTTAACGTTGACTTGGTGACGACCTTATTCGCGGCAATACCGAAGGGAATCCCTATTTCCCCGCGCGTACCCGCCAGACGGATAGGCTGTTTGACCCCAAGATCTGCAAGCGAATATCTCTCACGAAGCTGCCCATTTCCCTCATCTACAACCGCGCTGCTCACTTTGGCCGGGCGCTCGCGGGCTTCGGTAGAGCCCGGTGACACAATAGATCCGACTCCAGTGATAATGAGCCCGCCGATCAGCGCCGCTTTGGCGAGAGGCGGAGCTCGCCGCTTTCTGCCTACGATCCGTTTCAGAGTCTCGAGATCAATCTTGATAACATCGCCGAGTGAGCGGCTTGCTGACACGATGGGATAGGGCTCTGAACGCTGCCATGCGTCTGCTCGGCCCATGACGGCACGAACAAGCTGCCGCATCCGAATCTGCTCTAGCTCGCCGAAGCGTAAACGAGCAACGCCGGCCTCGCTTCGGATCGTCTCGACTGGGACGGTAAGTTTCTCGTCTCCCATTGGGATTGAAATATCGGTGACTTCGCGGCCCGCGAGCACAAACTGCTCCGGCAGGTGTACGGACACGCCGCCCAGAGAAATGTCTATTGTGCGGCAATCGATTACGTGCCCGTCATCGAAGTAAACGGTGATGGGCATATCCGTATTCACACGGATATGTTCTCGTATCTGCCGGGTCTCGCGCGCAACGGAGACTGCTGCAAGGAGTATGACCAAGCTAAAGGTAGCCCATGCCGTATTCAGGACAAGTGTGCCGAGTTGAATATCAAATAAATCTGGAAATATCAGATACTTGGCCAAGCCGAACAACAGACCGAAGATCAGAAGACCAATGGCGGCCATATGCGGCCGGACCGTTGCTAAATCGAAAAAGGTTCGATCGAGCAGATCACCCTTATCTGTTACGTTGAACTTGCCCTTGCGAGGACGAAACCAGGTAAAGACCGTGGGCTTCACCAGATGAAAGGCGAGGATTGTCTCATATATCTCACCCCAGAACGGGCGTCGGTCTCCCGCTTGCAGGCGTTCACTCGAGAGCTGGGAAATAACCAAATGCGGAAGCGCATAAGCGAATATCATCGATGCTGATGCATGGATGATATTCTGCCCTGCAATCAAATACGCCAGTGGCGATGTCAAAAAGACGATGCGCGGCAGCGGAAATTGGAAATGCAGCATCGCATTGAGGTAACATAGACGCTGCTGCCAACTCAGACCGCGACCAAACAAGGGATTGTCGATGCGCATGATCTGCGTCATGCCACGTGCCCAGCGAACACGCTGACCGATATGAAGGACCAGCCGCTCCGTGGCGAGGCCCGCCGACAGGCGGGCACTAAGATAGGCCGTATTCCAACCCATACGCTGGAGCTTGAGCGCAGTATGGGCATCTTCGGTAACAGTCTCACCCGCAAACCCGTTCGTTTGCATAAGCGCCTCGCGCCGGATGACTGCGCACGAGCCGCAGAAAAAGGTGGCGTTCCAAAGGTCGTTGCCGCCCTGGACGGGTCCGTAGAACAGATCGCCTTCGCCAGGCAGATCGGAAACCCTACCCAAGTTGCGTTGAACCGGATCGGGTGAATAGAAGTGATGCGGCGTTTGCATCAGTGCCAATTTCGGATCGCGCTGAAACCACCCAACAGTTAGTTGGAGGAAGGAGCGGGTCGGCACGTGGTCGCAATCAAAAACGGCGATTAGTTCGCCTTCAGTCTTCTTCATCGCAGCGTTAAGATTGCCGGCTTTGGCATGAAGATTGTTGCTGCGAGTTAGGTAACCGCAACCGGCCTCTTTGGCGAATTCTCGAAATGCTTCGCGCTTACCATCATCGAGAATGAAGACACGGAAGCGATCCGCCGGATAATCCATGTCCATCGCCGCAAAGACCGTATATTTTACGATCTCAAGGCTTTCATTATAGGTCGGTATATAGACATCAACTGTGGGCCATTCGTCGGGTTCACCGTTTGGCTCGATTACCGGCCGATCGAGCGGCCAACTCGTCTGCAGAAGCCCCAGCCCCATGATCACCCAGGCGTACAACTCAGCAAGATATAGACCGCCGCCGAGCATGAGTTCCGGAAGAGTATTAAACTCAAGTGTGTTGGTGGTGCGCCAGACGATGTAGCGCGTGGACACGAGCATCGCGATTGCAGCAAGTACAAGCGTCGCTCTTCGCCCACTCTTACGAGCGACCACTGCGGCACAACAAACGATGGCAGCGGCGAACGCCCATTGGTCCAGCAGGCCGAGAGGTACAAGAATTACGAGCGCCGCGAGAAACACGACGGCAAGCACGGCCAAGTATCTAAGGGCGCCCGTTTTTAGCATTGCGGATATTCCATCGCGGTCAGCCGGCCCTGCGCAGCGACTTATCGCTGGGTTCGTTCCCCGCCGTCGCGGATGGCACGCCACTGCCGCAACGCGCCAGCACGACATCGGTGAGCAGCTGAATATCGGGCAGGACGACGCTGTTAGGCGCGACCTTGGACAGGGGCTCGAACATCGCCAACGCTTCCGCCACCGCTTCATCACGACGAATGGTGCCAATGAGCTGATCTTCAAAGACCTCGCGAATGAAGCGATGACTGTGGCGTGATAGCTTTCGCCTATCGTCCAGCTTGTTGAGGACCAACGCGGTCTTTTCGAGCTGCGCGAGGGGTTTGTCGCCACCAACCCGTGTGAGAGTGGCAAGTGCCACCGGATCGGGTAGCAACGTTGAAATATGCAAATCGGCATGCGGGTAAAGCAGCTCAACGAGCTCGCGATCGCTGGCTGCGATATCAGCGATCATTATGTCTACTGCGTGATCAGGCAGGCCATCGCGCTGAATAATGTCAATGAACTCGTTATCGCGGCGCTCGGAGTAAGCGCTGATCAGGCCAACATCAGAAATTGCCAAGGGTTCGCCTTCCGCCTCGCGGAAGCCAGGTGTGAATTGATTCGGGAGCAGGCCGAAATGAAGTTTGAGCGAATCCTGATAGGTAAAATCAACCGCCGCTACACGCAGGCCCCGCTCAGCCATGCAAAGCGCGAGTTGGGCACACAGGAAGGTGGCGCCGACACCCCCTTTCGCAGAATGACTAATGATTAGAATCATTTGCCCTCCGACTGCAGCCGGCTGAAAAAGATCCGCAAATCCATTTGCCCGCTTTTTTTAGGTTCGGGGCCACTCTTGGTATCGCGGACATTCGGCTCGGTCGCATATGCCGAGAACAGAGCCGAAAAATGCTCTTCCAATGGGTGCCCCTCGGGGACTTGTGTTTCGGTATTCTGTGATCGACGAAGAGCGCGCGCCTGCTGGAATTCAGCTTGGCGCTCGTCCACCCGCGAAAGCTTACTTTCCACTACGCGAGGGTCGCGCAGCAAAGCTTCAAAAATTGGCCATAATTCAAGATCCGAATAAGGATCTGGAAACTGGCGATAATTGAACGTCTGGCGATTAAGCTTCTGCAGCAGTGCGCTTGCGTCGGATCTCATGATGCATATCCCCAGGCTGTCGCTGACCTGCTACGTATGCTTGGTTAATAATGCGTTTAACGCCTGAATTGCTGCCGTTCACGGGTTCAGATCGGCGCACCAAAACCGGCCGTCCGTTCATTCGCGCTCGCGGGCTGTTGAATGCCCTGGATGGACGCAAGCCCGAAGTACGCTCAGCGGGGGATTTTGGGTGGAAAGCGGACATTCCGCCCGCAGCTAATCGGTGACCTTGATTTGGACCGATACCCCTTCGGGCAGTTCGTTCAATTGCCGGTGGATGTCCGCCATTCCGATAAGCTGCTCTCTCACCGGCACGACAAACATGTTGTCCGTGTCATACTTGCCCTCGGCAAAGATCGGCAGGATTGTAAACCCATAGCATTCACCGACTGCGGGTCTTTTGCCCGCTGCGTGGAGCCGCTCCACGAGAGGCGGGAGGAACCACTCGTCAAGTAGGTCAGGTGACGACCTCATTATCTCCTCGAACTGGACACGAGTGCTGGCAACCTGCTCGACCAAGCCGGTGCCGGTATCGAGCCAATGCACCTCGCTGTCCGGTTTCTCTAGAAACACACCAGCCACCATCGAGCAAACGATTGGCTCCCAAGGCTCCGGAACAAGCCATGACCATGCCTTGCCAGCTTCCCGCGCGATGTCCGGTTCCAGTTGAAACGCGATGTCTTGCCAAATGATACTCACAGACCCTCCGACGCTGGGGTAAAGCAACGTGCCTAATGTCTGCAATGTCCGACTACTTGGAAGTTAGCGCCCCCTCGATCGGGCGTGAAAGCGACGGCTTTCGGGATCGCCGGCAACCTTCCGAATGAACAAATTGACCAGCGCAAATTAGTCGCCACGGAGTCTGGTGATTGATCGCAGGCGTGAGCCTTGCGGCGGTACTATGATAGCGGGCTGCAGATGTCGCAAAATCGTAGCCCGATCGTACTGCCGAACGTCCGCCTTTGCAGTCGCTGAAACGCCGAGATCTTGCACCGAAAATCCGACGGTACTCTTCCCTCACCGACATCTCCGCGAACCCGGCAGCCTCAGGGCAGCGCCCAGCTAAGCCCTTAGACACGGAAAGCTTCATAGGCCTCCTGGGCAGTCTCGCGCATAACCCGCAGAACTGCGGGCTTTGCCGCGTCGGAGTCTCGCGGGTGGAGGCAAGTGCGCGGCACACCCACGCTCGAGTCTCCACCAAAAACGACGTGCAGACAGATACTTAAGAGCATCGAAGAGGCTCTGCCTTTAACTTGCGCTAACCCTTCCCTCGCCTCACACAGTTCCCTTCGTGTCACTGGCCATCACGGCGAACCGCAAAGAGGGACCTTTCGCCGATTTCCTGCGCGGGCTTTCCCGCGCTGCGCTGGATGAAGAATAGCGGCGGCCGATCTGCGACGATTGCCTGGTGCATGCCGGCCAGATAGCGAACTGTTTCGAGGGGCAACGGCCGGCCTGCAAGATGCTCAGCATAGCGCGCCGGGCCCGCATTATAGGCGGCAAACAGACCCGGATAGCCGAACCGCTCATACATCAGGCGGAGGTAGTATGTGCCGGCGAGTATGTTGTCATGCGGATCGTCGGGATCGTCGCCGAGCTGCAGACGTGCGCGCAGATCGGCCCAGGTCGCAGGCATGAGCTGCATCAGTCCGACAGCGCCCATGACGCTACGGATCGGCGCGCCGTCGCGGTGCGTATGGCCGCCGCTTTCGGTGCGGATCACCTGCTCGATCCAGCGCGAGGGGACACCAAAGCGTGCGGATGCTTCGGCGATGAGCGGCTGCCAGCGATCGAGCTCGTCGGCCTGGGCCGATGCCGGGACAAGCAGGGCCATCGCGAAGAAAGCCGGTTTCAACGCGCCCATAGGAGCCTCGCCGGACCGATGATGTCAGAGGCGCTGGTAATGCCGAAATAACGGCCGTCGAAAGAGGCCGGGCTCGCGGTCATGAGCAGAAAATACTCGCCAGTACGGAGCCTGTGACAACCCCGCCAATGTGGCATGGAGCGCCCCGCCCCATCCACCTCCAGGCGTCGCACAACCGGCTGGCCATTGAGGACGATGAGGTCGCGCAAGGCACAGACTTCGTCCCCCGGACCGGCCGCAACCCGCTTCACCAGCGGCACATTGGCGGGGAGATATCGCCGGCTTGCGGCGAAGCTG
>JGI12367J12837_1000256_pt1 | contig 23095 bp, 18 predicted proteins | sample TtaePargueraPR_11_FD_12837 | JGI IMG/M metagenome (IMG submission 12837)
GCCACGGAACGGCGGGAAGCCGATACCAAACACTGAGCCGATATCGCCGTCGCGGGCACTGCGAATAATGCCTTCCTGCAAACAGTAGGCCGCCTCATTCAACATCGGCAACACACAGAGTTCCGCCACGGCTTCGCGGTCAAGGTTTTGTTTCGGCTCAATGCCTAACAACGAATATACCGAACTGTCGACCGGCTTACCTTTTACCCCTTTACCGTATTGATAAAAACCTTTCTGGTTCTTTTTGCCTTTGCGCTCATCGTCAATCAGCTTGTCAAAAGCCGCCGGAGGTTCAAAACGCTCACCCAGCTCTTTGCGCAAAATTGCCGCCACTTTCGCACCGACATCAATACCCACTTCATCCAGCAGCGTAATCGGCCCGACCGGGAAGCCAAACTTCACCAGCGCTTTGTCGACGTGCTCGATAGGCTCACCGGCAAGCACCAGTCGTGCAGCTTCGTTCATGTAAGGAGCCAGAATCCGGTTAACAAAGAAACCGGCGCCGTCCTTAACCACAATCGGCGTTTTGCCTTGTTTCTTGGCAAGCGCGACGGTCGTCGCGATGGTTTCCGGTGAGGTCCCCTCATGGGTAATAATTTCTGCCAACGGCATTTTATCCACCGGTGAGAAGTAATGCAGACCAATCACATTTTGTGGACGCTGCGCTTTCGCCGCAATCTGGGTAATCGGCAACGAACTGGTATTGGTCGCAAAAATGGTTTCCGGCTTGGCGTACTGCTCAATGTCAGCCACCATTTTTTGCTTCAATTCCAGATCCTCAAACACCGCTTCAATCACCACATCCACCCGTTCGAAACCGGAATAATCCAGGGTGCCGCTTAATGACAACATGGTTTTTTCCAGTTCCGCACGGCGCATGTGTTTGCGTTTTACTTTTTTGTTCAAACGCTCATAACTGTAGTGCAGTGCATGAGTGATGCCTTCGTGGGAGATGTCTTTAATGCGTGCCGGCAAACCCGCTTTAGCCGCCGTCACGTAAGCAATACCGCCGCCCATCAGACCGCCGCCAAGCACACCAACGCGATGAATCTCCGCCGGCTTAACACCGTCAGCACCGGTTTCTTTTTTCATCTCGGTGGTGGCAAAAAAGATTTGTCGCAACTGGTACGACTGCGGTGTCATCGCCAGTTCACCAAAGCTGCGTGCTTCTTTGTCCAGTCCAGCTTCACGGCCTTTTTCAACACCAATACGCACGGTATCGATGATCTTATCGATCGCCGGATAATTCCCCTGCGCTTTCTTCTGTGCCTGTTCAGCCGCTTTCTTGTAAATAATATTACGCCCATAAGCGGTAGCTTCCAGCACTTTACTGATGCCTTTCAGGGGCGCTTTTTTCTTTTTCGGCTTAGCCGACAACGCGTGTTTCATCGCCGCGTCGAGCAAAATCGACTGAGGCACGACTTCATCCACCAACCCGGCTTTCAGCGCCTGTTTCGCCCGTAATTGCTTACCGGTCAGCATCATGGTGATGCCCTGCTGAACACCGACTAATTGCGGCAACCGTTGCGTTCCGCCGGAACCGGGCAGTAAACCCAGTTGCACTTCCGGTAAACCCAGTTGTGTTTTCGGATTATCCGAACAAACCCGGACATGACAGGCCATCGCCAGTTCCAGACCGCCACCCAGGCAGGCACCGTTGATGGCCGCGACGACCGGTACTTCCAGCTGCTCGATGCGATCAAACATGGCCTGCCCCTTGCGGGCCAGACTTTCGGCATCGGCAGCGGTTTCACAATCGTTGATCATGTTGATGTCAGCGCCGGCAATAAAGGAACCCGGCTTACCACTGATAAACACCACGCCCTTGATGTCCGAATCGCCCTCCAGCCGGTTCATGAGTCGCCCGACTTCGTCCGCGAAGGTATCCTTGAGGGTGTTCATTGACTCGCCCGGCACATCAATGGTGATCACCGCAACGCCGTTGTCCTTTATGTCCAGTGAGAAGGCTTTCTGTTCGCTCATTATTCACTCTCCAAAATCATCGCTGCGCCCAGTCCACCGGCGGCACAGGCTGTCGTCAGTGCGGTGCCGCCGCCACGGCGACGTAATTCGTAAATCATTTGCGTGATCATCCGCGCGCCGGTAGCAGCAAAGGGGTGACCATAGGCAATCGAGCCGCCTAACACATTAAACTTGGCCGGGTCGATTTCGCCAATGGCCTCGCTGCGGTTCAGTTTGTCCTGCGCAAACTGCTTGCTGGCAAACATTTTCATGTTGGTCAGTGTTTGTGCGGCAAAGGCTTCGTGCATATCAATCAGGTCCAGGTCGCTGAGTTTCATGCCGGCACGATCTAACGCGATGGGGGTCGCATAAGAAGGCCCCATCAGCATGTCCTGCTCAACCCCAATGGCGCTGAAGGCGTAGCTGCGAATATAGCCCAAGGGCTCGTAGCCCAGCTCTTTGGCGCGGCTTTCCGTCATCAGCATGACAGCCGATGCCCCGTCAGTCAGCGGTGTACTGTTGGCGGCGGTTACGGTACCGTGTTTGCGATCAAAGACCGGCTTCAATTTCGCCAACTTGTCGATTTGGCTGTCACCACGAATATTGTTATCGCGGCTGATGTGTCTCTTATAAGGTTCCGGATAGGCGGTCATCACTTCTTGATCAAGCCAGCCAGCTTCCCACGCTTGGTGCGCCTTTTGATGCGACTCCACCGTCAGTTGATCCTGCGCTTCGCGGGAAATACCATGCGACTTCGCCATTTGCTCAGCGGTCTGCCCCATGCTCAAACCGGTGCTGTATTCCGCCACCGCAGGGGGCACCGGTAACAGGTCCTTAAGACCCAGACGGCGCAAAATACTGAAGCGTTGTCCAAGGCTCTTGGCCTTATTCAGATCGACCAGCGCTCGGGCTAAACGTTTACTCACACCAATCGGCAGCACCGAAGAGGAATCCGCGCCGCCGGCGATGCCGACACTGATGTTGCCGGCCATCATGGTTTCCAGCACATTAACGGTGGTCTGGAAGCTGGTTGCACAAGCGCGGCTGACGCTGTACGCATCAACTTCGACCGGCAACTGTGTGCCAAGGACGATTTCGCGGGCAATATTAGGTGCTTCCGGCATTTGCACCACCTGGCCAAACACCAGTTGCTCTACCAGTCCGGGTTCGATTCCGGTGCGATTAATCAGCTCCTGCACTACCATTTTACCCAGATCGAGTGCCGGTATGCCGTGATAGTCAGTGGCTTGACGGGCAAAAGGTGTACGCAACCCTGCCACAATGGCAATTCGGTCACCGCTGGGGGTGCGCAACGATTGTGTTGCTGCCATATGCTTTCTCCATTATATGAATGACGGCCAATACTGGTCTGACCACAATAGATTTTGTTACAAATTCTAGCCGTTTATCGTGCAGATTAAAACCATCGTTTTGTTTAAAGTGTTACTATCTATGACTTTAAAACGCAAAAGACTACCCTCAAAATAGCACAGGTAGGCATTGATAACAGGTACAACAGGAGTCCCATGGCTGCGTCACAATTTAAAGCATTGCATGAGTTTCTCGATCGGCAGGTGCTCGGTCAGCCCGAATTTACCCGCAATTTGCTGCTGGCGGTATTGGCCGATGGCCATCTGCTGGTAGAGGGACCTCCCGGTTTGGCCAAGACCCGTGCCGTACAGGCTTTGGCAAAAGGCATTGAAGGTGACTTCCATCGCGTACAGTTTACACCGGATTTGTTGCCGGCCGACCTGACCGGTACGGACATTTACCGGCCGGAAAATGGCACCTTTGAGTTTCAACAGGGCCCGTTGTTCCATAACCTGATTCTGGCTGACGAAATTAACCGCGCCCCGGCCAAAGTGCAGTCGGCATTGCTTGAGGCCATGGCGGAGCGACAAATCACCGTTGGCCAACGCAGCTACCCGTTGCCACCGCTGTTTATGGTACTGGCGACGCAAAACCCGTTGGAACAGGAAGGTACTTACCCGCTGCCCGAAGCGCAGTTGGATCGGTTTTTAATGCATCTGCGGTTGGACTACCCGGATGCCGAAACCGAGCAGCAAATTTTGCGCCTCAACCGCGGCGAAGTCATTGAGGGCGAAGAGGCCATGCCGACGCCGCTCACTCAGCAGCAGTTGTTCGACGCACGCCAACAGGTGATGCAGATATACCTCGACGAGGCGGTAGAACACTATTTGGTGCAACTGATTATTGCCACCCGTCAGCCGGCCAATTACGACGCTGAGCTGGCCAGTTGGATAGCCTACGGCGCCAGCCCGCGAGCCACCATCTCACTGGAGCGCTGCGCACGCGCCAGCGCCTGGCTTGACGGTCGCGACTTTGTCACGCCGGACGACATCAACAGCGTGTTGCACAACTGTCTGCGCCACCGCATCATCATCAGCTACCAGGCCGAAGCCGACGGCATCACTCAGGATCAGGTCATCGATAAAATCGTCTCACTGGTACCGGCTCCTTAGTATGTTGTCGCAAGAGCAGTCACGTTATTGGTTAGAGAAACTGCGCAGTGACGGCCTGCAGCCGACCATGCAGGAGCTGCTGTATTACCGTACCCGGCTGCCGGCCATCGCCCGTCACAAACGTAACCTGCCGGCGATTAGCCAAAGCGGACCCTTATTAAGCAAAACCCGGGGCCGCGGGATGGAATTTGATGAAGTGCGCCATTATCAGGCGGGCGATGACATTCGCGCCATCGATTGGCGGGTAACTGCCCGTACCGGAAAACCGCACACCAAGTTGTACCGCGAAGAAAAAGAACGACCGGTGTTTTTGGTGACCGATTTGGCTCTGACGCAGTTATTCGGCAGTCAATTGCTGTTTAAATCGGTGCAGGCCTGCCATTTGACCGCAGCGCTGGCGTGGCAGGCACAGCAGCGTGGTGACCGGGTCGGCGGTATCATCAGTAACGGCTGGTTGCATCGCGAACATAAGCCGGCGGCACGTCAGGCGGGAGTATTGCACTTTTTGCACAGTCTGCTGGACGTGCACCAGGACAGTTTTAACCGCTGGCAACAGCATCAGCGCCCGCACCCTGCACCACTGGCCGACACCATTAACCGTTTACAGAAACTCGTTAAACCGGGCAGCCTGATTAACATCATCAGTGATTTCCAGCATTTCGACGATGAACTTCTGGAGCCACTGGCTCGTCTAAATCAGCGTAACTCCGTGCGTTGCTTCTGCAGCTATGACCCCATGGAGTGCGAACTGCCACAAGGTTATTCAGCACAGGCACTGGCCGTTTTTGACGGCGAACAACAGGCGCAAATTAACCTCGCGGACAAGCGTCAGCGCGAACGCTATCACAACACCGCCGAGCAGCGCCGGCATCATCAGCAACAAAAATTTGAACAGCATGGCTTACGGATCAGTTATGTCAGCAGTGCCCGGGCGCTGGAACAGCAATGGGCCGACCTCCGTTAGCAACACAGGAATAAGGTGAACGTTTTTGATGCAGCAAGCGTCTTTAGAACAACTAAACGATATTGTTGAACCCAGTGCCGCCAGCATCTGGCCACCGGCGTGGCCGGTTATTGCCATCAGCATAATACTGTTGGCACTGGTGCTAGGACTGCTCTGGTGGCTGCATGCGCGTTATCGTATCCGCCGCCCGCAACGTCTGGCGCTGGCGAAATTACGACAACTGCAACAGCCATCGGCCAGTGATGTCACTTTACTGTGTAAACGGGTGGCACTGGCCTATTACCCTCGTCAGCAGATTGCCGCTCTCAGCGGTGAGGATTGGCTGCGCTTTATGGGTGCCAACGCGCAACAACATAATGACCTGCTACAACAGTGTGACGCCTTATTTTATAAACCGGCGCAGGGCGAATTAATCAGCCGCTACCAGCAGTTCGCCGAACAATGGATTCGTCATGCCCACCGCCACGCCCGCCAAGCGCGTAAAGGTGGCCGTCATGTTTGAATTTGCCTGGCCCTGGATGTTTTTGCTGCTGCCGTTACCCTGGCTGGTTCGCTATTTACTGCCGGCCGGCTCACCAACGTTGTCGGCGATCCGCATTCCGTCGCTGAATGGCTTATCCAATACTCAACAAAGCATGCGCGCAAAGCCCTGGATGTGGGCGCTGTTGACGCTCTGTTGGTGTTTGCTCATCGCTGCCAGTGCACGGCCGCAATGGCTCGGTGAGCCGTTGCCGGTGCGCTCTGAGGGGCGCGAGATTATGCTGGCGGTGGATCTCTCCGGCAGTATGGAAATTGCGGACATGCAGCTTAATGACCGCAGTGTCGACCGGTTGACCATGGTCAAGGCAGTATTGGGTGACTTTATCACCCGTCGCGAAGGCGATCGGCTGGGACTGATTTTTTTCGCCGATACCGCCTTTTTACAAACCCCAATGACCTATGACCGCGAAACCGTCCGGCAAATGCTGGAAGAATCGGTGCTGGGACTGGTTGGCGAGCGCACCGCGATTGGTGATGCCATCGCCCTGGCGGTTAAACGCTTTCGCAGTAAAGACGAAACCAACCGGGTATTGGTGCTGTTAACCGATGGTCAGAATACCGCCGGCAACCTGACACCGGATCAGGCACTGGAGTTAGCCGATGCGTTTGATGTTCGCATTTACCCCATCGCGGTGGGCGCCGAAGAAGTCGTTGTCGACAGTTTCTTCGGTCAGCGCCGGGTTAACCCCAGCCGCGATCTGGACGTACCGCTGATGCAACGCATTGCTGAAACCACCGGTGGCCGTTACTTCCGCGCACGCAGCACCGAAGAACTGGAACAAATTTACCAACTGCTCGATGAGCTCGAGCCCATCGCCGGTTCCCCGCAGCAATTACGGCCTCGTCAGGCGCTGTATTTTTGGCCGTTATCCGGGGCGCTGCTGCTGATGGTAGTGATTGCGCTCTTCCACTATCGCCCGTGGAGGTTTCGTCATGGCTGATTTCCATTTTCTTCGTCCCTGGTGGTTACTGGCACTGCTGCCGCTGGCACTGTTTTACTGGCGCCTGTTGGTGATGCAGAAAACGCAGTCTGGCTGGCATCAATGGCTGCCCCAACATCTTGCCCACGTGCTGGTTAATTCCGGTGGCAAACAGTCATTGTGGTCGGCCCATCGACTCGGCCTGTTCTGGTTGATCAGCAGTACCGCCCTTGCCGGCCCGACCTGGGAACGTTTACCACAACCGGTTTATCAACTGGAAACCGGTCAGGTCGTGATCATGGACATGTCGCCATCGCTACTGGCGGAGGACATCGAGCCAAATCGCTTAACCCAACTGCGCTTTAAAGCCATGGATTTGGTGAAATCCGGTCTTGATGGCGACACCGGTCTTATCGCCTACGCCGACGACGCCTTTACCATCAGTCCGTTGACCGCTGACAATAATAACTTATTGAATTTGATCCCGTCGTTGTCGCCACAAATCATGCCTAATGCCGGTAGTGCGCCGCTGCGGGCACTCAAGCTTGCGGACGAACTGCTGACCAACGCCGGTTACGCCGAGGGTGACATCTACTGGCTGACGGACGGCATTACCACCAGCGAACTGAATGCGCTGAGCAGTTATTTGCGCAAGCAACCCCATCGGGTGTCGATTCTTGGTATTGGTACTACCGACGGTGCGCCGGTACGGTCCGCCGATGGCAGTTTGCTAAAAGACCGCTTTAATCAGCCGGTCATCGCTAAGCTTACACCATCACGGTTGCAGGATCTCGCCAGCCTTACCGGCGGTATTTATCAAACCGTGCGCCGTGATAACGACGATGTTGCGGCGCTCGTCAACCAGCCGCCATTAACCCGTGAAGGCAAAGACGCCGACCAACAGCAGCAAGGCGACCAATGGCGCGATAATGGTCCGTTACTGGCGTTACTGCTGATCCCACTGGTGTTGTTCAGTTGGCGACGCGGCGGCAGCCTCGGCAGTTGGCTGTTGCTGGCTGGTTGGCTACCGCTGAGCCTGTCGAGCGGCAGTGCTTACGCTGTCACCCAGCAAGCGGCCGCGGCGCCGGGCTGGTGGCTGAATCAGGAGCAACAGGCGCAACAATTACTCGAGCAGGAGCAGTATCAGGCAGCCGCTGAGTTAAGTGAGCAGCCCTTCCGCCAGGGCGTGGCCTATTATCGTGCCGGGGATTATCAGGCCGCTGTCGATCGCTTTGCCCAGCTTGATAGCGCCCAAAGTTGGTACAATCGTGGTAATGCATTGGCTCAGTTGCAACAGTTTGAAGCCGCCCGGGATTCCTATGAACAGGCATTGAAGCGCCGCAGTGACTGGCCCGAAGCGGAAGAAAATAAAGCGCTGATGGAGCAACTGCTCGAACAGCAAAAGCAACAGGACGGCGAACAAAAAGGCCAACAAGGTGACGACGGTGAACAGGATGACAGCCGTGATCAACAAGGCCAAAATCAGGGCGAAAACCAAAACAACGGCCAGCAGGACGCCGAACAACAGGATAATTCAGCCGATCAGCAGCAGGATCCTCAGGGTCAGCAGCAAGGCGATGGCGACCAACAACAACAACGCCAGCAACAACAAAACGAATCCGAGCAGCAGCAACAGCAACAGGCACAGCAAGGCGAGCAACCACAGAACACCGAGGCCGAGCGGCAGCGTAATCAGCAAACGCAATTCCGCGACGATATTGACCCGGAAAAAGCCCAGCAGTTGGAACAGTGGATGAAACGTATCCCTGATGATCCCAGTATCTTGCTGCGCAATAAAATGCTATTGGAAAGTCAGCGTCGCAACCAGCGCCGCGCATCACAACCTGAGGGAGTTGAGCGAAAATGGTAAGGTGGATACAAGGTGTTTGTATGGTTGTACTGGTGGTCTTCAGTGCAGCAAGTTACGCCGATGTCACTGAAATTGAGGCAACTGTTGACAAAAATCCGGTCATTGCCAACGAATCCTTCGTGTTAACGGTGACCTTTAATGACGACGTCGGTAATAGTGCCTTCCAGCCGCAGCAACTGCTCAGCGACTTTATGGTCGGACGTACCTCAGTGAGCCGGCAAACCTCCATTATGAACGGCGAATTGAATAAGCTGACCCGCTTCACCACGGTGTTAATTGCGGAACAACCCGGTACCTATACCATCCCGGCCATTATGTTGGATGGCGCCAAGTCGAAACCCATTACGGTTGAAGTGTTGGCGGCCGGCAGCGATACCAGCGCGCGCTCTGATAAGATTGCCTTTATTGAAAGCACCGTCGACAGCGATTCGGTGTTTTTGCAACAGCCGCTGACCTACATTGTGCGCTTGTATCTGGCCGCTGATCTGAATAAAGGCAATTTGGTACCACCGCAGATGGACAATGCCGATATTCGTCAAATTGGTTCAGACGAAGAATCGTCCGAGATGATCAACGGCCGCCGCTATAAGATTTACCAGCGCACTTTCCAGATAACCCCCAACAAATCCGGTACATTTAAGATTAAAGGCGCGCGCTTTGATGGCGAAGTCTACGCGGAAGGTCAGCGCTCTATCTTTTCGTCGTTCTCTAACACCCAGCCGGTGAGCACCCTCGGCGAAACCATCGAACTGACGGTTAAGCCGATACCGGCCAATTGGCAGGGAGCCTGGCTACCGAGTGAACTGGTTACGCTGTCACAGACGCTTAGCCCGGAAGCCGACACCATTGAGGTGGGTGAACCCTTAACCATTCGCTATCAATTAACCGCCGTCGGTGTAAAGCCGGAACAGTTACCGGAGATTTCACCGGCGTTTCCGGATTCCGTGCGGGTCTATCCCGATAACGACGAAACCGACCAGTACGTTCGCAATGGCGTGACCATTGCTCAGAAAACGGTCAGCTTCGCGGTCGTCCCCAATCAGCCCGGCTCGTTGCAATTGCCGTCGGTCAGCGTACCTTGGTTCAACACCAAGCGCGATCAGGCCGATGTCGCGCGTACCGACCCCGTCACACTGACGGTGGAAGGGGTTGCCAACCAACTGGCGCAACAACCCAAAGCAGAGCCTCAGGCGCAGCCTAAGCCCGAGCCGGAAGCCTCGCCGCAGAGTAGCGAACAGCCGCAAGCTCAGCCTGACGTCAGTGCCCTCGCCGATCAGCGTCTGGTAACCGTGTTAGCGCTGCTGTTGTTTCTGTCGTTGCTGGGTAACCTGGCCTTTTTCTGGCGCCGCAGAAAACAGCGGCCGTTAAAGGTGCAAGCCAAGGCAAACACCGAACAACCGCTGACCAGCAGTCAGCAGTGGCGGAACTTCCAAAAAGCTTGCGCCGACAACCATGCCCGCAAGGCCGATGAGTTTTTGCGCAAATGGGCACAGCAACGTTTTGACAAACGCCTGGTCGCGCTGGGTGATTTGGCAAGATGGCTCGCTCATGGCAATCAGGTCGACCAAGAGCTGCAACAACAGCTTAATGATTTGCAACAGTCCCTGTTCAGTGCCAGCAAGCCCAAATGGACCGGCGGTAAAGCGCTTTATCAAAGCCTGCGCAAAGCCCTGGACAATCAGCCCAAACCGAAACAACGCAACGATCTGCCGGAGCTTTATTAACGGGCTTCGCGGGATAGGCGCTTCGCGCGGGATGGGCTTCGCGGTTTAGGCGCTCTGCGCGGGGTGGGCTTCGCGGTTTAGGCGCTCTGCGCGGGATGGGCTTCGCGGTTTAACAGGCGTAGTCCCTAGACCGCGAAGGCGAAGCCGAGCCCAAACCGGGCGCAGCCCCTAGACCGCGAAAGCGAAGCCGAGCCCAAACCGGGCGCAGCCCCTAGACCGCGAAGGCGAAGCCGAGCCCAAACCGGGCGCAGCCCCTAGACCGCGAAGGCTAAGCCGAGCCCAAACCGGGCGCAGCCCCTAGACCGCGAAGGCGAAGCCGAGCCCAAACCGGGCGCAGCCCCTAGACCGCGAAGGCGAAGCCGAGCCCAAACCGGACGCAGCCTCTAGACCATCAAACTTAGATATCTTTACGGGTGATATCCGCATCTTCTTTCAGGGTATCGATAAAGGCTTGCAGTATTACCTGCGCCTGACGATTGCTTAACTGTTGACGAATCTGATCGGCCTGCTCGTCCAGTTCCGCGTTGCCAGGGGTAACCTGAGTCAGTGCAATCACCACAGCATCACCGTTACTCAGCTCGACCGCTTTCATTGCCGGTTCATCGCCCGCGTTAGGCGCCATTTGAAACACGTTGCGAACGACACCACGTGGATGCTCCTGGGTGTTCATAGTAATGCTGTCAAACCAGACTACCTGGTCATCCAACTCACTGCCGCCTTCAGCCCACTGCTGTTGCCACTGCTGTGCCTGTTCCAGAGCCATTTGCTGAGCCTTTTCAGTACGCAGCTGTTGCTCGATTTGGTCACGCACTTCAGCCAGCTCACGGGTGTGCTGTGGCTCATGTTCGAGAACCCGCACAACCAGCGAGCGGTCGTCTGAGGTTTCAATGATGTCGCTGTTTAAACGCTCATCAATCAGATTCTCAGAGAAGATATTGTTCAGAATAACATCATCACTGAGCGGTGTCGGCGCACGGTTACGGGCAAATAAATCGGTGGTGCGAACTTGTTCACTAATCGCCTCTGCCGCCGGTGCCAATGTATCAGGCTGTTCAAAGCTGACCTCAGCCAGTTGCTGCTGCAACTGGAAGTAGCGGTCTTCAAGCAGTTGCTCGACCAACTGCTGGCGAACCTCGTCTGCAACTTCCTCGAACGGAGTCACTGAGCCCGGACGCAAATCCGTAAGCTTGATGATGTGGTAACCGAAACTGGTTTCGACTACGTCAGAAACATCACCGACATTTTCCAGTTCAAACGCCGCCTGGTCAAAGTCTTCATCCATCATGCCCCGCTCAACCCATTCAAGGTCGCCGCCGACTTCGGCTGAGAAGGTATCGTCAGAATACGTCTGAGCGACGTCCGCAAAGTCAGCGCCGTCACGCAACTCGGCTAACGCTTGTTGCGCTTTTTGCTCCGCGTTTTCGGTGCCATGCTCCACCAGAATATGAGATAAGCGACGCTCTTCTTCGGTGCGGTACTGGTCGATACGATTATCGTAGAATGCCCGCACTTCTTCGTCAGCAATCTCGATATCACTCATTAGGTCGGCTTTGGACAGCTCGACGTACTCAACCTTAATGCGCTCCGGCGCCTGAAACGCCTGGCTGTTGCTCTCATAGTACTGAGTGATTTCTTCTTCACTTAGCTCCACCTGATCAATGAAATCGGCGTTGCGAGCCACCAGGTAGCCACCTGAGCGGGTCTGTTCCTGCAAGCGCAGGATAGCCAGAATTTCTGAATCGAGGGCAAACTCACTGCCTGCCAGTGCCTGGAGCAACTGATTACGCAGCAAATCGTTCTGCATTAGGTTGGCAAAACTTTCCGGCGTATAACCGGCATTGCGCAACGCCATCAAATAAACGTCGTTATCAAACTGACCGGCTGTACGGAATGCAGGAATATCACGAATTTCCTGCTTAACCTGAGCGGCCGAAATGCGCATGCCATGATCCTGCGCGTACTGAATCAGCAAGCGTTGCTCAATTAACTGATTCATCACATTGGCACGTACGGTTTTCATGTAACCCGGGTCCGAGCTGATGGCATCGAACATATCACCGAATTGCTCTTGCAAACGGCTACGCTCATTTTCATAAGCTCGGTCATATTCCGTCTGGGTAATCTCGGCGCCATTAACTTCAGCAACCGTAGTGTCCGCGCCTCCCGTTACGTAGCTACCTACACCGGCTAGCGCAAAGGTCAAAATTATCAGCACCAGAACGGCTTTCGCAGCAAAACTCTGCGATCCTTCTCGTATCCGCTCTAACATAATCAGAACTTCCTTCGTGGTTTAATTATCGACGGCACATTATAGCGAAACCGCACTAAAACTCACCCTTTCGACAAAAAAATAACCCGGAGTTCACAGACTCCGGGTTATTATTGATTCAAAATCTTTTATAAAAAAAGCGCGTTAGCGCCTTAATTAATTTACTGCGTCTTTCAGAGCTTTACCGGCTTTGAAAGAAGGTACTTTTGCAGCAGCGATTTGAATGGTTTCACCCGTTTGTGGGTTACGACCCGTGCGCGCAGAACGCTCACGTACGCTGAATGTACCAAAACCAACCAGGGCTACCTGGTCGTCTTTTTTCAGAGCTTCGGTTACTGCATCAATCATTGAGTCCAGTGCACGACCAGCAGCAGCTTTAGAGATATCTGCACCTGCCGCGATTTTGTCAATTAGCTGAGACTTGTTCACAGTATCATCCCCTTCGATTGTTATTATCAAATTTCCGTGGTTCCATTCGGATTTTTTAAATGGGCCGAAATTGTTATATCAAGCTTAATTTAAATGTTCAACACCATACTATCCGAACTTTTTCTGTCCAGCCGCCCGGCAACTACTCAGGCCGGTGTTAGCTTTCACAGTTAGGCTACCACAGTGGTTACGTTTGAAAACCCTTTTTTCGATATTTTTAACGAAAAAATGCGGCCTACAGGCGTATTTCTATGCCATAGACCGCATTCTGCCGTTTTCCAGCTCAAACGCTATACGACGTTTGTATTAGTTGCTCGACATTGGGTTCTTTTCCAACGCCACAGCCAGCACTTCATCAATCCATTGCACCGGCTGAATGGTCAGATCTTTCTTAACGTTATCAGCAATTTCCTTCAGATCACGCTCATTGTCTTTCGGAATTAACACGTGTTTAATGCCACCACGATGCGCCGCCAACAGTTTTTCTTTCAAACCACCGATCGGCAGTACTTCACCGCGTAACGTGATCTCACCGGTCATCGCCACTTCCGATTTAACCGGAATCTTGGTCAACGACGACACTAAGGCCGTCACCATCGCCACACCAGCGCTGGGGCCGTCTTTCGGCGTTGCCCCTTCTGGCACGTGCACGTGAATATCACGTTTTTCGTGGAAGTCATCGGCAATACCGAGCTTATCGGCACGGCTGCGAACCACCGTCAGCGCGGTCTGAATCGACTCCTGCATGACGTCACCCAAGGAACCGGTAGAGGTGATTTTGCCTTTGCCCGGCACATTGGTCGCTTCGATGGTCAGCAGATCACCACCGACTTCTGTCCACGCCAGACCGGTGACCTGACCGATTTGATTGGCTTCTTCCGCTTTACCAAAGTCAAAGCGTTGCACACCAAGGAAGTCGCTCAGGTTATCCTGCGAAATCTCTACGTGCTTAATCGACTTATCCAGCAAAATCGTTTTTACCGCCTTACGGCACAAACGTGACAGTTCACGCTCGAGGTTACGCACACCGGCTTCGCGGGTGTAGTAACGAATAATGCCGACAATTGCATCATCCTTAACGGTAATCTCTTTTTGCTTCAAGCCGTTGCGTTCGATTTGTTTCGGTAACAGGTGACGTTTGGCAATGTTCAGCTTCTCGTCTTCGGTATAACCGGACAAGCGAATCACTTCCATACGGTCCAGCAACGGCGCCGGAATGTTCATGCTGTTCGAGGTCGCCACAAACATCACATCCGATAAGTCGTAATCGACTTCCAGATAATGGTCGTTGAAGTTAACGTTTTGCTCAGGATCCAATACTTCCAGCAACGCTGAAGCCGGATCGCCGCGCATGTCAGCGGACATCTTATCGATCTCATCCAACAGGAACAGCGGGTTACGCACACCCACTTTGGCCATTTTCTGGATCAGTTTGCCCGGCATAGAGCCGATGTAAGTACGTCGGTGACCGCGAATTTCCGCTTCGTCGCGAACGCCGCCCAACGCCATGCGCACGTATTTACGGCCGGTCGCTTTGGCAATCGACTGTCCCAGCGAGGTTTTACCCACCCCCGGCGGTCCTACCAAACATAAAATAGCGCCTTTCACCTTGCTGGTGCGCTGTTGTACCGCAAGGTACTCGATAATGCGCTCTTTCACTTTTTCCAGACCGTAGTGGTCGGCATCAAGAATTTTCTCGGCATTCGCCAAATCTTTCTTAATGCGCGATTTTTTCTTCCACGGAATCGACACCATCCAGTCAATGTAGCCACGCACCACGGTTGCTTCCGCCGACATCGGTGACATCATTTTCAGCTTCGACAGCTCCGCTTCAACCTTTTTACGGGCTTCCGCCGGCATTTGTGCGGCATCGATTTTCTTCTGTAACTGCTCAAATTCGTCAACGCCGTCTTCGCCTTCACCGAGCTCTTTCTGAATGGCTTTCATTTGCTCATTCAGATAATACTCGCGCTGGCTTTTCTCCATCTGCTTTTTAACCCGGCTGCGAATGCGCTTCTCAACCTGCAGAATATCGATTTCACCTTCCATCAGCGCCATCAGGTATTCCACCCGCTCACGCACATCGGTAATTTCCAGTACGTGTTGCTTGTCCGCTAACTTCAACGGCATATGAGCGGCCATGGTATCGGCCAAGCGGTCACAGTCGTCAATCCCCGACAACGAGGTCAGCACTTCCGGCGGAATCTTTTTGTTCAGCTTTACATAGCCTTCAAACTGATTCATCGCCGAACGGGTCATCACTTCCTGTTCTTTTTCCGGCAACTCTTCTGAGGCCAGATAATGGATGCTGGCTTTAAAGAAATCGTCATCATCCTGTAAGTCATCCAACTGCGCACGCTGCTGTCCTTCTACCAGCACCTTAACGGTACCGTCAGGCAGTTTCAGCAGTTGCAACAGCGTTGCTACCGTGCCGACACGATAAATATCGTCCTCGGCAGGTTCATCGACCGAAGCGTCTTTCTGCGCTACCAGAAACACTTTCTTGTCCGCATCCATCGCCGCTTCCAAACACCGAATCGACTTCTCGCGGCCAACAAACAGTGGTATCACCATATGGGGGTACACCACTACGTCTCGTAACGGCAGAACAGGCATGGTCATTTGTTCTGTACGTTCTTCGCTCATTAATTTCTCCCGACCTTGGTTATAACTGTTATATGCGGTCTCAACGGCAAAGTTCAATGTTTGACAGAAAAAAAGGGCCATACGGCCCTTTTTTGCACACATTTTGCGCTAAAACAGCGGCTTACTCACCCGAGGCCTGTTTATCCTTACCTTGATTAGCATAGATCAAGATTGGATCAGACTCACCGGCAATTACCGATTCGTCCACCACCACTTTAGCAACCCCTTCGATGGAAGGCAGTTCATACATGGTACCGAGCAGAACATCTTCGACGATAGAACGCAAGCCTCGTGCGCCGGTGCGGCGTGACATCGCTTTTTTAGCGATAGCCCGCAAGGCGTCATCACGGAACTCCAGCTCAACACCTTCCATATCAAATAATGCCGCGTATTGCTTGGTCAGTGCGTTCTTCGGCTCTTTCAGAATCTGCACCAGAGCTTCTTCATCCAGTTCATCAAGTGTCGCAACCACCGGCAGACGACCGATAAACTCAGGGATCAAACCGTATTTAACCAGGTCTTCCGGTTCAACCTGAGCAATCACCTTGCCTTCTTCGGCTTGCTTCTTACTTTTCACTTCGGCCCCAAACCCAATGCCGGTGCCGGTCGCCAGACGCTGTTCAATGACTTTGCTAAGGCCCGCAAATGCACCACCACAGATGAACAGAATTTTCGAGGTGTCGACCTGCAAGAATTCCTGTTGGGGGTGTTTACGACCACCCTGTGGCGGCACCGACGCTACCGTCCCTTCAATCAGTTTTAACAGCGCCTGTTGCACACCTTCGCCACTGACGTCGCGGGTAATCGACGGGTTATCTGACTTGCGCGAGATTTTGTCGATTTCGTCAATGTAGACGATGCCGCGCTCGGCCTTTTCCACATCATAGTCGCATTTCTGCAACAATTTCTGAATGATGTTTTCGACGTCTTCACCCACATAACCGGCTTCAGTCAGGGTGGTCGCATCCGCCATGGTAAACGGCACATCAAGGTAACGCGCCATGGTTTCGGCGAGGAAGGTTTTACCCGAGCCCGTCGGACCGATCAGCAAAATATTACTTTTACCCAGTTCAATTGGCTCTTTTCCTTTACCACTGTTACGCAAGCGCTTGTAGTGGTTATATACCGCCACCGACAGCACCCGTTTGGCACGATCCTGGCCAATCACATAGTCGTCCAGGTTGGCACGAATTTCTTTCGGTACCGGCAGTTTGTCTTCTGCGGCCGCCGGCGCGATGTCCTGGATCTCTTCTTTCAAAATATCGTTACAAAGATCCACACATTCGTCGCAAATAAACACTGACGGCCCGGCTATCAGCTTTTTAACTTCGTGCTGACTTTTACCGCAAAAGGTGCAATAGAGCGGCTTATCGCCTTCACCTTCGGTTTTATCAGTCATGCTTCTCTCCTACTGCTCTTCGCCACGCTGGCTCAAAATACCATCAACCAGACCATAATCTACGGCTTCCTGTGCCGCCATGAAGTAATCGCGATCGGTGTCGCGCGCCACTTTCTCGTAATCCTGTCCGGTATTATCCGCTAACATACGGTTCAAGCGCTCTTTCAGATCGAGGATCTGTTTGGCGTGAATTTCGAAATCCGAAGCCTGGCCCTGGAAACCGCCTAACGGCTGGTGAATCATTACCCGTGAATTCGGCAAACAATAGCGTTTGCCCTTAGCACCGCCGGCCAACAGGAAAGCGCCCATACTGGCAGCCTGCCCCATGCACACGGTACTGACGTCGGGTTTGATAAACCGCATGGTATCGTATATCGCCATACCGGCCGTTACCACGCCACCCGGCGAGTTAATGTAGAGATAAATGTCTTTATCCGGATTGTCCGACTCCAGGAACAACAGCTGTGCCACAATCAAATTGGCCATATGGTCTTCGACCTGACCACAACAAAAAATCACCCGCTCTTTCAACAAACGAGAATAAATATCGTAAGAACGCTCACCCTTAGAAGTCTGTTCGACCACCATTGGAACAAGCTGTGCCATTGGGTCCTGAATATCACTCGACATTAATTTAATGCTCCTGAAATAAAAATGGCTCGTATGAGGTCATACGAGCCATTAAACCAAGCAGATACGGAGTCCGTCAAGGATTCCGTCTTGATCTTACTGCTTTGGGTTCATAATATCGTCAAAGCTCGCTTCTTTCTCAGAAACGTTTGCTTGCGACATCACGTAGTCAATTGCCTGTTCTTCCAAGGCCAGGTTACGAACCTGTTGCATCATGTCATTGTTCGACTTGTAGTACGCAACCACTTCTTCAGGGTCTTCGTACGCAGAAGCCGCGTTCGCAATGATGGCGTCAACTTTTTCGTCATCTGGCTTCATTTCGTTTTGGCGAATCACTTCACCCAGTAACAAGCCAACTTTAACGCGTTCTTTTGCCTGTTCTTCGAACAGTTCTGCCGGCAATTCAGGCATTTGCTCTGGGTTGCCGCCGAAACGTTGTGCAGCCTGCTTACGCAGCGCGTCGATTTCCTGATCGATCATCGCTTTTGGCAACTCAACGTCGTTATGCTCAACAATACCCTTCAGCACCTGATCTTTCAGCTTACCTTTAACGGCATTGTTCAGTTCGCGTTCCATGTTTTTACGCACTTCAGCTTTCAGCGCATCAACACCGCCTTCTTTAACGCCAAACAACGCCACGAACTCGTCGTTCAGTTCTGGCAGTTCACGTTCTTCAACGGTTTTCGCGGTAACCACGAATTGCGCGTCTTTCCCTTTCAGGTTTTCCGCGTGGTAGTCTTCCGGGAACGTCACTTCGATGGTCTTTTCTTCGCCCGCTTTGATGCCTTTGATTTGGTCTTCAAAGCCAGGAATCATGCGGCCTTCGCCCAGTTCCAGCTGGAAGTCTTCGGCTTTACCGCCTTCGAATTCTTCGCCGTCAATTGAACCGACAAAATCCATCGTTACACGGTCGCCTTTCTTCGACTTACGCTTAACTTCTTTCCAGCCAGCGTGTTGCTTGCGCAACGTTTCCAGCATGTTGTCGACGTCTTCGTCAGTAACTTCAACCGCAGGCTTTTCAATAGCGATTTTATCCAGGTTTTTCACTTCAACTTCTGGATACACTTCGAACGTCGCAGTGAACTCAAGGTCTTTACCCGGTTCATTCACTTTAGGTTCGATAGCAGGCGCGCCGGCAGGGTTTAGTTTTTCCTGCATGACCGCTTCGTAGAATTTGCTTTGCATCACACCCGATGCCGCGCGCGAACGAGCTTCGCGACCAAACAGCTTCTGCAGCACGTGTGGAGGAATTTTTCCCTTACGGAAACCGTTCACACGACGGTGACGGTATTCTTCTTTCAGTAAACGTTTGACTTCGTTGTCAATAGTATCCGCCGGTACCGAAATGGTGACGCGACGTTCTAAACCTTGAGTTGTCTCTACAGAAACCTGCATTGCTTCATTACCTCGGTTTCAATCAATGAATGTCGTGCGCCCCTTTTGTTATCAAATGCTAATCAAAAGATGTGGGCACCACAACGGCGTTGACCTTTAAAAATGACGCAGCATTATAGCGAGGTAACCGACGCGAGTCGAGAGGCTAAGAGGAAAAAAGCTGGCGGGCGTGCGTTAAAAACGCACGCTACTGTTCCAATTTTAAGATGAGGTTATTGATTTCACCCAGTCGATCCGGTTTATCGCCGCGCATATTTTCCTGATCGGCAACTTCCGTTTCGTATTCATCGTAACGCCACTGTTTGAGGATTTCGAGCTTCTGTTCTTTGCTCAGATCGTCACGCTTCAGAACATTTTCAGGCTCACCGAACGTACCCGCGGGATTGCGCAAACAGGTTTCATAATCAGCCATTGCGACCTCCAATAATGTACACTAGCGAAGAAAGATTCTGACGTTAAGTCTAGTTGTAATGAGGGGATACGCAAATAAATCGGCAGACGATCAGATAACCGCAGTAACAATAATGGTCGGCGAGACTGGATTCGAACCAGCGACCCCTTGGACCCAAACCAAGTGCGCTACCAAGCTGCGCTACTCGCCGAAAACCTAGATTGTTCACTGGAGGAAAAAAGAAGTGGGGTGGATGATGGGACTTGAACCCACGACAACCGGAATCACAATCCGGGGCTCTACCAACTGAGCTACACCCACCACTGATAGACTTTTTTTGGCGCGTTCTGGCGCACCCGGCAGGATTCGAACCTGCGACCGACGGCTTAGAAGGCCGTTGCTCTATCCAGCTGAGCTACGGGCGCATATCGAACTTTTCCTGCAACCGCCTGCTTTTATAAATGGTCGGCGAGACTGGATTCGAACCAGCGACCCCTTGGACCCAAACCAAGTGCGCTACCAAGCTGCGCTACTCGCCGAACTTTCATAAAAGCGTGTTATCAGCTTGCTGGCTGACAACGGGGGCGAATATTACCTGCTGCGATTGTCAGCGTCAAACATTTTTTGCGAAACAATGACTGAGTGGCTACTTTTGCAACAAGCTGTCTATTTTTAGCACATTATCACTCAAAAAAGCCGTCATTTTTGCCGTACTATCGTACAGTGACAAGGCATCGCAAAACTCGTACACTATAACGCCAGACCAAACACTCATCATCTAGCTTGGGGAATAACCGACACATGCCCGCACAAATTATCGATGGTAAAGCAATCGCTGCCGCCGTTCGAGAACAAGTAAAGTCGCAAATCAGTGAACGTATCAACAGTGGCCTGCGCGCGCCGGGGCTCGCCGTAGTTCTGGTCGGCAAAGATCCCGCCTCCGAAGTGTATGTCGGCAATAAACGCCGCGCCTGTGAGGAAGTCGGCATCAAATCCTTTGATTATGATTTACCGGATTCCTCCTCACAACAAGAGCTTGAGGCGCTGATTGACCAATTGAATGACGATCCGCAAATCGATGGAATCCTGTTGCAGTTGCCGTTACCGGCCGGACTTGATGCAACGCCAATTCTTGAACGGATCCGTCCGGACAAAGACGTCGATGGTTTTCACCCTTATAACATCGGTCGATTGGCACAACGCATCCCGGCGCTGCGCCCCTGCACACCCAAGGGCGTTATTACCCTGCTGGAAAGCACCCAGATCGATTTGCACGGGTTAAATGCGGTCGTGGTCGGCGCTTCCAATATCGTTGGCCGTCCAATGAGCCTTGAGCTATTGTTGGCCGGTGCCACCACCACAGTCTGTCACCGTTTTACTAACGACCTTGAGCAACACGTGCGCCGCGCCGACATTTTAGTGGTTGCGGTGGGCAAGCCTGAGTTTGTTCCCGGTGATTGGGTGAAACCCGGTGCCATCGTCATTGATGTCGGTATGAATCGTCTTCCTGATGGCCGTCTCACCGGCGACGTGGAATATGCCGCCGCAGCAGAACGAGCCGGTTGGATAACGCCGGTACCGGGGGGCGTCGGACCAATGACCGTTGCCTCGCTGATTGAGAACACTTTACAGGCCTGCGTCGATTATCACGCCTAACGACGATAGCCGCTGAGCATCTCGTGTTGTGCCGAACTGCTCAGCGGCCACTGCGGTCGGCCCTGACCGTTGCCAAGCACGCAGTTACCCCGCCACAACGCAAGCTGCCCCAGAAATTCGGCCACCAACGGAATCGTTAAATCTTCACACCATTGTGTTTCGATACGCAGTACCCGTGCCTTGGCCCATGCTTCGGAGTCCTCCTGAGCCTGACGGGCCGCATAGTGATCAACGGCAATTTCCCTGATGTAACGACGCTGTTCATTATCCCAGCGCCGCTCGGCAAACCGCTGAAAATCTTGCTTGGTCGGTTGCAACACCTTTAACCGTCCGTATAGGGCATAATGAATCCCTTGCTCCACCACCGCTTCGGTCGCTGCGGCGACGGCTTCACTGTGTTGCAGTTGCGGTTTGACACCGGCCATCCCCAAAATCAACATATTACGCATTTTGCTCTGGTTGCCGTGATTGATGGCCCCCACCCTGACGGCATACTGGGTTGCCGTATGCAATGTCTGCTGAGCCCACCACAGCCACAGCAATTGAGTAATAAAACAAATAGCCAATAAAATGATTGGCCATACCACCACAAACTCGGTCACCGCCTGAGCTCGTTGTCGGTGCAATGACGACAATCTATGGCGCAACATAACCAATGACCTTGACGCTCAATAGCGGCGGTTGCCAGTGATAATCGTTAAAGTCTTTCATCAGCAAGGTCACCGACGGTCGATGGATTTCAGCCCGCATGATCAGACGATGTTGATCGGCTTCAAACTGCCAACCACCGGTATCCGGGAACACCAATGGCTGCGGCAACAAAGCTGCGCTGACCAATTCACTCTGGCTGCTGGCAAAACGTCCGTGCAGGCGGTAAAAGTTGCGTTGCGCCTGTTGCAGTTGCAGCATCGATAGCCGCCACACCTGTACCTGCTGTAACGCCTGTTGCTGTTGCCAGAGGGAAAACCAGCTCAATGACAGCGTCGCGGCCACTGCCAATGCCGCGACAGCCGATAGTAAGGTCATGCCTTGGTTGGGCATGTTAGCCCTGGAAAGTTATTGTTACTGTATTAGTCGTATAACTTGCTACAACTGCCACATCTGAATACTCCTTAACCATCCGCTCACCTTCTGTCGGCGAGTCGATCCCCGATAGCGTCACCGTATAGCGTGTTAAATCCCCCACATCAGCAGCAACTGCTACATCCCCACCCCAGGGGTTTTTCTCCACACCATCCTCCCAGGTCGCCGGAACCGCACCGATAGCGCTCAGTTCGGTAATACTGATACCGGTATAGACGCCCGTATTCGGTCGCCACATTTGCGCGCCCGATTGCAGCGTCGTGATCATGCTTTTCGCTTCTGAAATGCGCGAATTGGACACCGCCCAATCACGCAGCACCAGCGTTCCCAGGGTGGCGATAGCGATAATACTCAAAACCGCTAACACCTCGATAAAGGTAAACCCACGTTGTATCACTCGTTTCATCATTACTCTCCTTGTTGATAAATCCGTCCCTGTCATTGCAGTAAGGCCATCATCGTTTGCCCACCCGCCTGCAACAGTAGCAATAACAGCGCAACAATAACTCCATACAGCAACGCCAACGTCAGCCATTGTCGTCGCAACAATTGTCGCCGAATACTGGTATCGCAACGCAATGCGGTACGCCAAAGGCCGTCAACGGCGGCGCCGTTGTGACCGCTGTTGTGTAACCGAAATAATAACTCCGGTGTCAGCAGCCCGGTGCTCATCACCTGCGACAGATGCTGTTCTCCGCGAGCCAGCCGGTTTGCCATACATTGCAGATGATACC
>JGI12367J12837_1000273_pt1 | contig 22126 bp, 17 predicted proteins | sample TtaePargueraPR_11_FD_12837 | JGI IMG/M metagenome (IMG submission 12837)
TCTACGCGCTGGCCGCGCGCATGATGCGGCGCCTGCTCGTGGACCACGCGAAGGCGCGGTCGGCCGCGAAGCGCGGCGGCGGCCTGCGCGTGACGCTGGACGAGGCCAGCCTGCCGGCCGGCGACGCGGACGCCGAGTTGCTCGACCTCGACGAAGCCCTCACCGCGCTCGCGGAACTCGACCCGCGCAAGGCGGAGCTGATCCAGCTCCAGTATTTCGGCGGCCTGTCGTTCAAGGAGATGGAAGCGGTGACGGGCCTGTCGTCGAGCAGCCTGGACCGCGACCTGCGCATGGCCCGTGCCTGGCTGAAGGACCGGCTGTCGAAGTAGGCGTGGGCTACAATGGCGTCATGCTGACGCTGCTCGCCGTGGTGACGTTCAACCCGCACTACCCGATGTGCGAGGACATCCCGGCGGCCATCGAAACCGTCGACACCCTGCGCTACGAGGGGCGCCTCGACCGGGCGATCCGCGAAGTGGACATGACGTTCGCCTGCGAGGAGCTGACGACCCCGGACAAGGTCACGTTGCATCTCCGCCTGGCCACCATCCACGACCGCAAGGGCCTGCACCACAACACGCGGCCCGTGCGGGCAGCACTGCAGGAGATCATGACGGCGCAGTCGCTGGCAGCCGAGAACGATCTTCCGTCGCAGGCGGCGATAAAGCTCGCGCTGGCGCGCTACTACTACCGCGCCGAGATGGCCGAGCGGAAGTTCACGCTCGCAGAGGACTACGCGACGGATGCGAGCAAGCGCTTCGCCGCGCTCGGCGACTCGCGCGGCGAGGCCGATGCCGCGCACCTGCTTGGGCTGGTTCATTTCCAGCGGGGCCAGATGGAACATGCCGAGTATTATTTCGGCGAGTCGCTGCGCCTCGAGGGGAAGGCGGCGCGCGACAATCCCGGGTCCGGCGCGCGGCCGGAGCTGATGTCGGACTTCGCACGGCACATGGCGTTCGTGTACGACGCGACCGGTCAACCGCAACAGGCGCTCGAGTACTATCGCGATGCACTGCGCATTCGCCGCGACGGCGGGCTCGTCGACGCGTCGATGTTCGCGGCGGTGTCCTACGCGAACGCGCTGATCGAGGCGGACCGTGCGGACGAGGCCGGCGAGTTCATCGCTGACGCGCTGAGGATCGCGGACCGCATCAACTCGCCGGTCGGCGAGATGCGCGCGCTGGCGACGCGCGCGAAGGAAAGAGAGGCGCTGGGAGATCCGGCCGCCGCCGTTGCCGATTATGCGGCCGTGCGCGCCCTCGCCGAGACCGTGGCCAGCGAGAGCTACCGCGACTGGGCCGACGCCGCGATCGCGCGGCTTACGCCCGAGTGAGCCGCATCGGCTGCCAGGACATGTAGGTCAGCGACCGCCACACCCACTCGAGCGGGCCGAAGCGGAACACCTTCAGCCACAGCGCCGAGAACACGCCCTGGAACACGAGGATGGCGAGGCAGACGAGCATCTGGTCGGCGCGGCCGACCTGGCCGTACAGCCCGAAGCCGTAGCCGTAGAAGATGATCGACAGGATCAGCGTCTGGCCGATGTAGTTCGTGAGCGCCATGCGGCCCATCGGTGCGAGCGCGCTGAGCACGCGCGCGCCGCGCTTCGTCATGGACAGCCACACGATGGCGCCGAGGTAACCGCCGCACACGAGGTACTCGCCGAGCACACTCAGGATGAAGCTGATCATCCCGATCGCGTCCACGATTTCGAAAACAGGCTGCTGGGCGAGTACGAGACCGTAGGCACTGATTGGCAGGCCGACAAGGAAACCGACGCCGGTGAGCCAGCGGAAGAAAGACGGGTGCTGCCGGTGATTCGGCAGGATACCGCTGGCAATGAGCCAGTAACCGATTAGGAATACCGGCAGCAGGATCAGGATTGCGAAGAACGGCACGGTGGCGAGCTCTTGCGGCAACTGTTTCCAACGCCATGCGGTGGCTTCAGCGTACGTGCCTTCTGCCAGCGCGGCGAACTCCTCCGCCGTGGTTGATTCCTTTTTCCGTTCCCAGTCGACCCACTCCTCGACCTGGGCAGCGACGCTGTCCTCGTCCTCTGCAGTTTCCGATTCGTCGGCGCTTTCGTCGGCGGCGTCGTCAGCTGCCGCAACGGTGTCGCCGGTGCTGTCTTCCATCGCCTCTGCCTCGTCTTCCGCGGGGGGCGGCAGTGCGAGCTGGGCTTCCACCAGCGCAGCGACTTCCTGCTGCTCCGCCCACACCTCCTCGTAGCTGGCGCCATCGCGAGTGAGCCCATCGAACACGGCAACCGCGCCTGTGCCGAGGAGAGGGATGAGCAGCATCGTAAGTGCGAAGCGTCCGAAGAACCCGGGCGTGTTGCGGCGCTCGAGCTTTTTCGTGCGAAACAGCATCAGCCACAGCAGCAGCACGACGCCGCCGGCCGCGTAGGCGTTGAGGATGTCGCCGGTGAAGATGAAGATGTAGTGCAGGATGCCGATGAGGAACAGCACCACCATGCGCCGGAAGAACCAGGCCTTGAACGGGCGGCCGGCTTTCTCGGCACGCAGCAGCATCACGGCGAAGCCCATGCCGAACAGCAGCGAGAACAGCTTGTAGAACTTGCCCTCGACGAGCCAGCGCACGAGCCAGCCGGCGGCGTGGTCGCCGCCGGTGAGCGTCATGTCGAACGAATGCAGCCCCCAGATCGCGCGGTTGAACCACTCGATGTTCATGACGAGGATGCCGATGAGCGCGAAGCCGCGCAGGATGTCCATGACGTCGAGGCGCTCGTCGGACGTGACCGGGGCGAGCTTCGGTGCGGGCGCCGGCATCGGTTGCGGTTCGTTCATGGCTTACCAGTCCTTGTTCGGATAGTGCATCGGCGGCGGCGGCGGCCAGGGGATGCCGCCTTCACGGACCTTCGCGGCGAAGTTCGGCGTGGTGTCGATATCCCAGGGCGCGCCGCAGGCACACCACTGGATGACATTCGTGAAGACGACGGGGCTGAACGCGTGCCGGTCGATCTGCTGCGCGTAGGCGTTGGCGTCATCGAGCTGCCCGCCCCAGGCCGAGATGATCAGCCACCAGTAGGCGCCGAGCTCGGGGTCGGCCAGCGCGATGTCGGCTGCGGCGCGATAGGCCTCGTCGTCGCCACGGTGCGCAGCGACCATCGCCCGGAGTACCTTGGGGGCGAGTGGATCGCTGATGTCGTTGCTGATGACGTCCAGCGCCTCGGCGTATTGCCCGTTTGCCACCAGCGCACGGACGAATGCCAGGTAGAGCCAGGCGCCGGGTGCGACGTCGGTGCCCTCGCGCGCGATCCTGAGCGCTTCTTCCGGCTGGCCCGACCGCAGGTACGCACGGGAGACGTTGAACCAGGACAGCGACCGGCGCGGGTCGCAGGCCAGCATGCGCTGCGCGTTCGCGAGGTGTTGTTCACCAAGCCCGAACGGGTAGGACACGAGCGAGGTCCACATGCCGTCGTAGCAGCCCTCGCTGGCAAGGGCCCGCTCCAGCCGCCCGGTGATGCCGCGCCAGTTGCCGCCGACGTAGGCGAGGTCGAACTCCGTCATGGTGCGCATCGAGGACGTCTTCGCGTAGCGCTCGGCGTTGCGGTAGTCGGCCAGGATCGCGTCCATCGCGGCCTGTACCTCGTCATCGGTCAGGGTGGCGGCGTCCCCGAAGGCGGCATCGTCCATCAGCTGGTGCATGTAAAGGTCGGAATGCATCGCGTAAGCGGGCGCGTAGTCAGGGACGCGTGCAATCACCTGGTCGAAATACTCGTTGGCCTGGTTGAGCCCAACCATTATGCCGACCTCGCCGTGCGCCCGGTCGAAGTAGTCGAGCCCCTTCTGGTACAGCGTGAACGCCTCGACGTCACGCAGGCCGGCCTGGCGCATGGCCTCCCGCTTGCCTTCATCGAGCACGACGTCGAGTGCGGCGGCGATCTGCTCGGCGATGTCCTCCTGCACGCTGATGGTGTCGGCGGACGTGCTGTCGTAGTTCTGGGACCAGAGGTGGAACGCGTCGCCGGCACGGATGAGCTGGGCGGTGACGCGCACGCGGTCGCCGGCGCGGCGCACGGAGCCCTCGACGACGTGCTGCACGTTCAGCGCCTCGGCGATCTGCTGCACGGGCAGGTCCTGGCCCTTGAACGAGAACGCGGAGGTGCGGGCGGTGACCAGCAGCTCGGGGAGCTGGGCCAGCGAGTTCAGGATCTCCTCGGTGAGGCCGTCGGCGAAGTACTCGTCGTCGGGCCCGCTCGACATCGCGACGAACGGCAGCACGGCGACGGACTTGTCGGCGGGCGCGGGCAACACGTCGGGTGCGGCGGCCTCTGCCGGCGTTGCATCGGCCACGGGCTCGTCGTCGGGGCCGGGCGCGAACTTGTCCCAGGCGAACCAGGCGACGGCCACGGCGAGGACGCCGATGATGACGCGGTCGAGCTTGCGGCCGGTCTGCGGGGTGATGGACTCGTCGCGCGGCACGTCGCGCTCGCGCTTGATGCCCTCGGGCGTGAGCTCGAAGGCCCAGGCGAAGATGAGTGCCAGCGGCAGGCCGAGGAGGAGGACGACGGTGAGGGACTTCAGCACCCAGTCCGGCGCGCCGAAGTTCTCGAACGCGAATTCGGCGACCTGCGCGACGACCCACGCGGCCACGCAATAGGCGGCACCGACGCGGATGACGTTGCGGCGCCGGAGTTCGGCAAACAGGGACATATTCTTGTTGTCTCTCCCCAGACGGGGGGGAGTATAAGGGACGCGCGGCCGGAACCCCATGATCGATTGGACAAAAGCCGGGCCGCGGCGGGCGTGCGGAACGCCCGGGGCTTCGGCATGCTAGCGGGAATTCACCCTCGGAGGGCGCTGGCGATGGACATCATGGAGCTGGGAGCACTGGGCGAGCTGCTCGGCGCGATAGCGGTGTTTTTCACCCTCGTGTACCTGGCCGTGCAGGTGCGGCAGAACACGCGGTCGATCGAGGCGGCACAGCGCCTGGCGCTGGCCCAGACCTACCAGATGCGCTCGGACGCGCTGCAGAGCATGCTGGTGCAGGCAGCCGCCTCGGACGTGGGCCGGATCATCGCGACGCTGACGCAGGCCGGCTACCCGGAACGGCTGGAGAGCCTGGACGAGCTCTCGCCGCTCGACCGCAGCCGCTTCCGCCAGTGGCAGATCGCCCAGCAGGCGCACTGGGACAACATGCACTTCCAGTACCAGCAGGGCTACCTCGCGGAGGAGTACTACCGCGACGAGTTCGTGGTGCGCACCCGCCGCCTGTGGCCAGTGTGGCAGAAGCTGGGGCTGACGAAGTCGAGAAGGAGCTTTATCGAGGAGCTGGAGCGGATTTCGGCGGAGGCGGCGAAGGCGGCCCCGCCGGCAGAGCCGGCCGAGGGCGAGGATTCCGGCCCAGACAGTTGACTGCCCGCCCCGGGCTGGGTCTAATACCCGGCCTCGCGGCCCCGCCCAAGGCGCTGCTCGACCCGCCGCTACCGGGTCCGGCAAGAACGCTGTAGGAGCCCGCTTGCGGGCGATCCACCCAGGATCGAACGCCAAGCCAGCCGCCGCGAGATGATGAAATGGACCGAGACCCCGCCTCCGCGACTCGCTCCAAAAAGATGGCCAGGTAGCTCAGTTGGTAGAGCAGCGGACTGAAAATCCGCGTGTCGGTGGTTCGATTCCGCCCCTGGCCACCATCTAACTGCTTGTTATTGCTGACGATGTCCTTCGTCCGCTATTCGTGCACGAGTCTCCAGTACGGTCAGAGCACCGTATTTGCGACTAAAGCACTTAGCAAACCTCAACCTTTCTCTATTTTTTTCATTTTCTTGCCTCGAAACAGGCATTGCCGCCACGCAACTAGTCAGCTCTATTTCGCTTCCGCCGTGCTTTCCTCGCGTACTCAGGCGCGACATTTTTCAGGCGACCGTCAACGATCTTGTAGTACTCGTTAGAGGCCCTATGCAGATCGGTATATGTTTCGACAGTAATTCCATCAGCAGCTAGCCGCTCTACCTTTCTCTGAATGTCTCCCGAATTGCTTAGCTGTCCAAGCACAAGCAGGCCATCTATGTGCCGGAATGCCTCAGGTCCAGTGCCCATCAGATTACTTCGCGCCCAGTCAACATATGACTCTATCTGTTCAAGGTCCTTTCTGGACAAAGTCTTCTCAGGGCGCTTAATTTCGACTACGGTCAGTGCCGAACCCGCAGTTACTCCAAGTATGTCTATTCGCCGATCTTTTTCGTCGAGGTCTTTTGGTCCCATGCAATTTCTTGCTAGGAGCTTTGAGTATGTCTGCTCGACCTGCGGTTCCGTCCAGCGCGGATTCAGCAGCCAAATGTTCTCTCGCAATAAGGGTTGCATCTGAGAAACTTCAAGTGCCCCAACCCGCATATATTCTTCCAGCTGCTTTATTGCAGCCCGACGGCCATCTGCGTGGCGGAGCATATCCCGTGCCTCAATAACGCGCCATTCGTCGAACAGCCCCAAAACTTGTGACGCACTGGTCGAATTCGCCTTTTCCAGCTCATCGAGGAGATCCAAGAATGCAGCTGACTCGATACTGCCTTTGATAACCTCGAGAAGTGGACGGGCAGATCTTGGATCGAGGTTCTCGTCGTCAGCCAAGAGCTTGATCATTCGTTTCGCGGCGCGTTGTTCGCGCGGCTCACGACTACTCAACCAAACGTCAAATTTTGCTTGGCGAATAATGATCTCTGACTTCTTCTTTCGGCGGAGTTCCAACCATTGTTCAAACGCCCATTTAAGTGTTTCCTGGCCCCATTTCTTTAGGGCTGCCGCCGCGGGGTCCTCCCAAAGAACAGAATTGCGGGCTGTGGCAACCAGGTCATTTTCGGGGTCGTCAAGGAAGTCAGCATGTACTTCACCGACCAAGCTGGCCCTCGCAAATTGAGCGTGAGTACTTGGGTACTCGAAAAAGCTGCCAAGTTCAGCAGATTTTCCATGCGCAAAGATATCGATTCCTCGCTCAGCTTGAGATGTAGTAGATAGAAATCCGATCCAGCCTGTAACAACCAGCCCATTTCCAACCTCATTTCCGTGAGGCAAGTCTTCGACTCTCCATATCGCACTTTTCTCGCACTTGCTACTTTGAACTCGATCGCCCGGTTGAATTGCTTTTCCGTTGACAAGAACCTCAAACTGAGGGCCGATAAAGGAGAGCCTTTTTGCTAACCCGCGTCGGACGATATCTTCGTTAACTCTGTTCTTGCGATGTAACTTGCGAAGCGTGATTTCAACGCCGTCGGAGTCCTTCGTCTCTCCTGATCGCGCTTGAATTACTGTGGGTTCGTAAGGCGCGTCACCTCTCGTTTCAGACCAAGTCTTAATCTCTTGATAATTGAGGCGAATAGTTACAGCGAACCCGTCTTTCACCGACCGAACTTCCATTTCTTCGGCTATGCCAAATGCAGAGAGCTTGCCTAGCCCCTTGCGCCCAGTAACCAGTCTTTTTCCAGACTTCGATTGCATCCTGTCGGAGTTCCGACCGCGACGGTTGCGCCCGATGGGGAGATACTCATTCTGTATCTCATCAGTTCCCATCGCGTGACCGTAGTCTCGAACAATCACTTCGCTTGTGTCCAGAATCGAATCCGTTGGCAAAGTTACCTCTACCCTTCTTGATTCTGAGTCATAGGCATTTGAGACTAGTTCCGATACAACCGGTGGCAACGTGCTGTAGAGACGCAAGCCCAAATGCTCAATTGTCCTCATTTGAAATGGCATCGTGAAGGTCGGAATCTTCATCGCAACTTACCCATGAGATACCTCATTCGTAGAATCCATTAGTGACCTTATCGGCCATCCCTGACATACGATTGATATTCTCATGCCTTGTCTGCCAATGGACGAGCTGTCGCATAGTCATATTACGTTGTTGTCGAGCGCGCTCCATAGCGCCAACGCAAGAAAGGATCGATAAGGCCTACACCGGTTTGGCTCAATTACCACGGTCGGATATTTATCGCGCAAACACGCCAGCGCCCGACGCAGGCTACCGTCCCCTGCCGGAAAGATGTCGGTATGCCCGAAGTGAAATATCCCTAAGATACCTGCAGTCCAATCAGACATTCCCCAATTTCTCTTGACTACGCTTCGGAGGCCTTCCCAGCTTAGGGTGCACCACTGGTCGATTTCATCAGGGTTCTTCATGTATGAATCACGAAACTCAATGATTGCGCGACACTTATTTCGACTAAGCCCGCATTCGCGCAAGCTGTCACTATCAAGCATCCAGGCCTCTTCTAACTGCAGTAATGATGCTTTCTCTATTACTCGCTCATGTATCGTACGTGCAACGCTGGTAGATAGCATCTGGCCAATTACCGTACGCAAAACTGCGTGTGGCGTCGGGTCGCCGCTCGCAGAAAGGCTATCTGGAATCTCGACCGACTCAAAGAACTGCTCTAGCTCCGGGTAAGTTGAAATCAGATGCTGTCTTGGCGTCCTTTTCACAGCGAAACTCGCCACTCGTTAGGGAGTGCTGAATTGAAAACCCGAAACGGCATTCGGTCAACAGCCCGATCGGTAATCGCGGGATATGCTGGTCGTTCAGCAACCTGTCGAGGCAAATGAGGGTCATTCTCCAGGTTTTGCCGAATTTCGCGGCTGTCGGGGGCTGCTGAATTCGTTAATATGTCCTTACAAACCCTTCGGTAGCCAGACATCCAATGCGAAACATCAGTCTCGAACCTCGCAAGCCCAAGACTCTGGACCTATTCTGCGGAATAGGGGGCCTAACTATAGGTTTGGAGCGCGCAGGGTTCGAGAGTCTCGGCGGAGTGGATATTTGGAAGGACGCTGGAGAGACATTTGTCTTCAACATCCCAAGCGTGCCGTTTCTTGAGGCGGATCTGACAGCAATTACGCCGCAGGAACTACTGAATCGACTGGGAATCAAAAAGGCGGACCTAGATCTAATAGCCGGCGGCCCGCCGTGCCAAGGATTTAGCACGGTCGGAAAAAGAGATGTCGATGATCCGCGTAACCGTCTTTGGACGCATTACCTGAAAATCGTAGATTACATACGGCCATCCTACGTGTTGATCGAGAACGTAGAAGGCTTAAACGTAATGAAAGGAGGTCAGGTTAGGGATTCGTTGATCGCTGCTTTTCACGATATCGGATACAGAATGAAGTCTCGCGTTTTGATTTCCGCTCAATACGGCGTACCTCAGTTGAGAAAGCGCATTGTTTTTCTTGGCTGGCTTCCGGGGCTTCAAGAACCAATTTTCCCGGTTCCAACTCATAGCGAAGATAGCTATGTTACGGTGGACGATGCTATTTCAGACTTGCCGGCATTGCGTAGCGGAGAGTCCAGGACGACCTATACAACTTCGGCACAATCGGAATTCCAAAAAAACATCAGGAGTATGGCTACTCATTTAGAAAACCATCATGCCGCGAATCATCCCCCACACCTAGTCGAGCTGCTGTCGCATATTCCGGATGGTGGAAACAGAAAAAGCATTCCGGACCACCTTCAGCCAAAAAGCGGCTTTCACAACAGCTACGCCAGATTAGCTAGCTTCAAGCCTGCCGTTGCGGTGACCTCAAACATGAGAAAACCGTCGTCGGCGCGAGCTACTCACCCTAGGCAAAATAGAGGATTGACTGTCCGAGAAGGGTTAAGACTGCAAACCTTTCCGGACACTTTTGTCGTTCAAGGCTCCAGGTCTTCTCAATATTTGCAAGTCGGCAATGCGGTGCCGCCAATTCTAGCAGAACGAATTGGGCATGAAATACTAGTTGCATATAGGGCCAACGCTGTCGACGAAGTGATACAAGAACGAGCGAACAAGGCGAAGCTTGAAAGACCAGTCTCAACTCTGCATGTCCAGCCGGATCTGCTCGCCGACTCTAGCTAGTCGGTTGTCAGAGCATAAGAATTCAAACAAACGTCGTACAGCTTTCTCGTTTTGCTCGATGTTGGCGAGATAGTGAAGTGTGCTCTCAATAGACAGTTCCTGTTTTCGAGAGTCCCAAAGCGAGACTATGGTTGTCAGCTCAGGCTCCGTTATCACTCTTGTGCCAAATGCATGAAGCCCCTCAGTCAATTCATTCGAGCAATCCTTACAAATGACGATGCCTAAGACACCTAGGTTCTTAACCTTGTTCTTGAAATCTCCGACTTCTCGCAGTGCGTTGTCGGAGTTCAACTCCAGATCCTTTACCTCGAAAGTTGCGGCTAGTAAGTGGCCAGCGTATGCATCAATGTCTCCGATTCGCTTCTGCCTGGCGGAGCCAGTCCGAACCTTGTCGGCGATGATGCTCAAGTGGTTGTAGGATTGACTAACGAAACCGTAGGCGATCGCTTGATACGCGAGTCCTCCGTTCTCGCTCTTATCGCTTCTCTCATATTCTCTAAGTATTCTTTCGAATGGACCGACCTCATTCGCCTCGAGCACAGCAACCTCCGACGTTTCGATCTTTGCGTTCCCAAACTTGAGGAGCTCAATAAGTAGGCGAAATCGGCCGGCTGTCGACAGTTGGAAAACGTCAAGCAGCAAGTCTTGGTACTTTGTCCACTGACCAGTGTTGTATACGTAAGCGCTGGGATACCCGAGCTTCTGTTTTTCATAGAAGTAATTCCGAACTAACTCCTCCAGTCTTCGGATACCAAAAGACTGGCCTGCGATGGTCAAGGTGAGTGTGTTGGCCTTCTTGCCGCCGCGCTCTGTTACGAGGTGATATCGCTTGAACAGGTTCTCCAACGTCAGCTCTGGATCAGGAGACGACAATACCTGGTCGTGGATCGAAAGCTGTTGAGCGAGAAGCGTAAAGTCGATTGCGAGTCCGAGAATGTATTTCATTTTGCTAAACCGGCTGGACACGTATTCGACACATCGGCCTATAGTTTCATTCTCCACGCGACAAACATCATCAGAGCGGCTCTCAGCGGGAAAGAACTCGCCAAAGTATTTTTCCTCAATCTGATTCATCGACTTCCACATCAGAGAACGGCTGTCGAGTATGTGGGATGAGGTAGTCGCTGTGAAGTAGGCCGGTCACATTTTCTGCAGAAACAAGGGGTTCCGAGACAATTACACGGCCTCAATATCGACTCGTTGCTAACCGCGCCAAGTCGACGGGATGCCTCCCATGAATCAATCAGCCAAATGTACGTTTCAGCCACCGACGCTGGCTACACGCCGAATACGTTGGCGCAGTTTCGCTGGCGCAGGATCGATCCGAGCGATCTGAAGGTGAGGAGTCGCATTCTTGATGCCATCGAGGAGCTGGATCATTGGGTTGAGGGTCGCGCTCCCGTAGAGAAGCGCTTCGCGGCCTGCTCTCGAGTCGCTCGGAACACGAACTAATGATCCAAGACCGCAATACTTGTTAACTGTTCGAACTACGGAACGGGGATCCGAGAAACAAGTTCGCCGAGCGTCCAGCTAAGAATACCGCGCAGTCCGTCCACCTGCGACATATCAACGACACCAACTCTGTGCTCCAAAATGAAATTGCTGTCGGTCAACCATGTTGTCTCTGGTTGGGCCGGTACTAACAATAGAGCTAAATCCGGACATCTACCTTGAACTCGCAAGGCGTCATGGTAAATATGCGCTGAAGCCATTGCATCAAGGACGTTTGTCCGACTTACTCTGTACTTGGCATCAAGAACAATCCATCGACGCAGTGCACCGTTTCGCCAGTAGCGAACCGTAATATCGGGTACTCGTTGCCGAGAGATAGACATCTTGTCGCCTGTCTCATCGCGATACGCGCCGAAGGTTTCCTGCAGACGCACTTCAACCCGCTTATTGCCTTGCGCGACGGTATATGATGCGCGATCACCTTTATAGAGCCGAACGTCAGCTGGAAGGAACTCTGAGTCGAGCATTCGCGCTACTGTTTCGCAAACCTCAACGAAACACCATCGCTCGAACACCTCCCAGCTGGTCGTTAGCTGGTGCCTTTCAGATGCGTCAATTCCTATGGCGCCGTGCCGCAGAATCGACCACGCGAGACGATGGGCGCGCGCATAGAGCGGATGTCCACGCAGGGCATTCAATCCGGCCGATGTCAACTCCCGCCGTGAAACTGACGAAAAAGGTGTGCGACGCGACACCATCCGCAGGCTACGATCCAGGCTGGTAAGCACGCGATTTCGCTCCGGCCAACGCGCCGAAAGCTCGGTGCGTGTCTCGCTTAGTCTTGTTTCTGTAGCCAGCTGCTGGCGCACGTAACGGAGGCGAGCGAGGACATTATCCAGAAAATAGCGCATTGCCCGGTTCGCGCCGTTGTCGAAGGTTTCTTCGGCAAATGGAAGATCGAAGAGTGCGCGTTCCGGATTGTCATGAACTCCCGCGAGCGCCAGCGCCGCTGCAGAATTGCTCCTGACAGCACGCACCGTCTGGATATCGACGCGTCGCGCGTCGCCGATTCGTCCAAGTTGCCGCCGACGCTGTTGGCGTCGAATCGGCTTGTAGCCAATTTCCTTGAGTGCGGCGACGTATGCCTCGCCATATTGGCGCAAGCGCAGATACTGCAGGTTTGGGTTGATCAGATCTCCTTTGGTACCAATGGGTAGCAAGGCCGGCTCGGTGCCGAGAAGGAGCTGCGGGCTGACAGCCGCCAATCTGTCGACCATCGCATCGAACATGGGCCGGCCGAGCTTCGTTGGATCGGGAGAAACGTCCACACGGTATTGCGCTACTCTACGATCACTAGCATCGCGTAGCTCTACGCGCGCCTCTCCTGCAAAGAATCCCGGTGACCAGAGCCAGCAGGATTCGCCAGGTTTGCGTTCCGGCGCGATTTCGTCGATCAATAGCCTTCCTGAAAAGCCGGCCGGGAAGGCTATGCGATACTCGGCGGATTCCGATAGGCCAGAGAGTACTTCGTCCGGTCGGAGTAGACCTACTGAATCGCCGTCATTGTCTGTGACAACGAGCTGCATGTCATCGCCAAAACCGAGCGGTGCCGGTATGCTCTAGGTCCAAAAGTAGTTCACCAACCTTGCGTGCAGAGTCGGCAAGCCCATCCCTTTCCAGCACGGTCTGCAATTGGGCCAACGCTGTACGAAGCGACGGCGAATCATCGCCCCGCAACTTTGGCACCACTTTTGCGTAAACAACTGCGTCGGCCGCAGCAGAAAGAGTGAGCTGCTCTTCTTGGTAATTGAGTTCCGCGAAGCGCAACACATCCTCTATCACACGCCAGCCGAAATGCAGCCGAACCGGGCGCAGAGCGTCCATGACATCGCTCAGAAGTTTGAGGAGGAACTCCTTGTCCGCGTCGTCAAGTGCGGCCACTTTCCACCGTGGACAGTCGGCGACATCGACATCCCAGAACTCGCGAACGAAGGCGCGGTCGAGCACCTTATCGCTCAAGCCTTGTGTCGTCTCATCCATGTTCACAGTACCGATGATTACGAGATTTCGCGGATAGGGGATGGATCCCGGTATCCCGTCGACTTCTCCCCCCTGGCTGTGCAGATGAATCGCACTGCCTGTCTCCATAGCGGAAAACAGCGGCGCGAGATACTGCTCCGGATGCGAAAGATTCATTTCGTCGAACACGACGGTGTACGGCACTTCCGGATCTGATGCAGCTTGCATTAGGAACCGTAGGAAGTGCGTGGAGACGTAGGTCTCTTCGTTGAGCGGGTTGACGTAGCCGAGGATGGCCGATGGATCGTACCAGCCGGGTTGCACGGCCACAGTAATCAGGTTGCGCGCTCTACTCGGAATCGAGTGGTTCAACGCCGCACCATACGCGCGAGCGAGCATCGTCTTACCAGCGCCGGAGAGTCCAGAAAGCACTGCGAAGTGTCGAATCTCCCGTGCCCACAGCCCGAAATGCAAAGTCGCCACCAAGGTATCGGGCACCACAACGCCTGCTTCGGCAATCCGCTGCAAGATCGCTTCAACTGTCGGCCTGCGGACGCTGGCACCGCGGTCCATTTGCTTGTCATCTGTTGCGTCGGATTCGTCATCTTCCGTATCGACTTCAAGCTTCTCCGGCGTCCAAGTGATCAGTTCCGACCATTGCTCGCCGTCCTTGGAAAGACGCAACATGCCATGCGGCAACCGTTCCAGCAGGCCGAGCTTGATCTGCCAGTTCGTCATGGCGTCCGGCGCATAGTTTGACGTCCAGCCAGGGTTCACTGTCTTCAACTCCATCGCGGCGTCAAGCTTTCGCAACGGCTGGTTCCGTTTCACGTGCCACAGCAGGTAGTCAAATCCAAGCACACGAGTCAGCAACCAGTCGGACAGCTCGATAGGGTCACCGGAATCCAGAAACTCCGCGCCACGATCCGTAAGTTCGATATGCGAGCCCGCGGACCGAAGTACGCCCCATTCCGCAATCAGGGCGTTGATATTGGTCGGAACGGATCTCTCGCTGAGATTAGGATTGATCGATCGAATGTGTTCACGCAGGTCGTCGCGTTCGCAGCCGTCTTTCACGAACTCAAGAATGGCCAAAACAGTATCGACGTAGCCACCAATGGCGAGCATGCCGCGCCGCCGACGTGCGGCTGGCAAGGGATTCAGTTGCGTGTCACCCGGCGAATCTGACACGGTTTCGGTCGCGTCCTCGTCGCCGCCCTGCAGATGATCAACGTAAAGCCACCAAGGAAGAATCAATCGTGTGGCAACGTCTGGCAGTGATGCAGAGTTTACTGGCCCGAGCGACCTATCGAGGATATCGAGAATCGCACGCGAGCGGTCGACCACATGCATACGGCCGCGCGGCCCTCCGATACCACGATGAGTCTCACCCAAACGACGCCGATGTGCTATCGAGGTGAATTCCGTCGGGAAAGCAATCGCGAACACGCGCAGTACCTTAAGCCAAGGCATCTTGTTTATGTGAGGTTTGAGCACCCGTGTCACGCCCTCGAAAAGCGCGCGAATTGAGTCTGTTCGCGATTGTCCGGCTTGTGTAGCGGTCTGCTCAAACAGCTTCGCTACTATGTCCCGGAAATTGGACTCTTCCAGTGCTGCATCGACGGAAATCTGACCCTGTCCGGTGGCGGCAACCGGATTGTCGTTCCAAAGCCGCCGCTGAAATTCGATCGAGCGGCGTTCGTGCGGAGTCGCGGTGCGCGCCCATTCGATAAACTCGACGACGGCTTGGTGCCAGCGCTTCGCTGTCGGTTCGTTGGCGTGTCGCGTGAGCGACTCGTGGCAAGCTCTCTTCAGTTCATCCTCTGTAAGCGGCATGGAAATTCCCTTAGGCGCAGCGAGCGAGCAGGCGTGATCATGAGGTAGTCGTGCGATGTCTTGTCATTCCGGTTACTCACACCGTCGGAAAGAGCCAGAGCCGCCCTAGACGTACGTAGTTTCTCAAGCTATGGACCGACGCAGAGCAAAAGTAGACTACGCCGCCCAGAAGTAGCAAGCAATGGCGTGCGCATTCCCAGGCTCTGGCTCGGCACCAAGTTGCCGCGACGCCTGAAAAGCGTAGCGGACGTCCAAGATAGATCCGGTGAAATTGCATTGCGATAGCCTCCAGGCCTATGATTCGGCGGGTCGCAGGCACGTGGTGTTGTTCGCTCCGAATAGCTGGCTTCACCGAGCCCGACATGATTCGTTTTCGTCAAGTGAATCAGGGTATCCCCGACGAAGACGTGACCGAAATGATACGAGACAATCCGCCTGAAAATTTCTTTGCTGATTTTCAGGCCAACTTTTTCAGTGGCGCATTCCGTGTGTTAAAACGAGTCATCAAGATGCGCAATATAGCGCCACCAGTTGTCGAAAGACGAGAAAAGGCTACGCTTCATTTTCTCAATAGGGAAATACGGGAATCGCGAGGCGGCCGATGACGGCGGAGGGGGACGACTCCGCAATCTCTTTTCTAGCGCACTCCGGGCATATCCTTATGCGCGCGCGCAAGTCCTATGAACGGTCTGCCGAATCAGACAAGTACGAAGCCCTGTCTTCGATTCTATTGTCCGCGATAGGCTTTGAGAGTTTCATCAACGAACTTGAGCATAGGCTGCAGGCCGAAACACTCATGCAGGGCCAACCGCGCCTGTGCGATCTTGCCTATACGCTGAGTGTCCTGGAGCACCGCCGCGCTGGTATGGCTCAGAAAATCGAGGCGATCCACTACTTTCTGACGCGAGAGAAGCCAGACTGGGGTGCGCTTCCCTATCAGGACCTGCGATTTCTCAACTCGTTGCGCAACGAACTCGTACACCGAAAGCCGGAGCCCTTCGTGTTTTCACCCGGCGACCCAGACCGCACTTACGAACCGCACCGATACGTCCAATACCTTGTGAGTCGTCGTGTGATCGATGCGCCGAACCCGCGGAATCCGCCGCAATGGGGTGCATACGTCGTTTGCCCCCAAACAGCTCGCTGGGCCCACAACACCGTAGTAACAACCCTCTGTGATCTCGTTACAAAACTACCCGAAGGCAATTTCGCCGAGGTAACGCGGTTTCTCCTAAGAGATCTGAAGCCAATTTGATCGTATCGCCGCACCTTCGGCAATTGTTACAAACTTCTGGCGACATTCCTTGAATTGCCAAGTGTTTTGGAGCGGCCTGGTGAAACGAGCGGGACAATGACAATAGACGTGTCAGGGCTAAGCTACGAAGTGGCGGAACGGAGCGATGCCTTTTTGCGGAACTCAAATTAGAGAACTTTCGATTGCTCGAAAATGGCGAGTGCGACTCGAGATAAGCTGCCGTCGTCGATGCGCGCTGGTCTGCACTGGGACCACACGATAAGGAATTTCGTTGCATTGACGACGATAATTTTCATTGCCATCCCGATCGCGAGAAGAGCACGGAGATACGTGTTCGCTGCCGCTTCGATCAATTATCAGCTTCTGACACAAAAGTGTTCAATGTCACCGCCGGTAACCCGGGGCACACTGAACATGATGCGACCTGACACTAAAATGTGACGCATTTTGCACACAACGCTCCCCTGCCTGAGTAGCATATCTCTCCGTCTGTAAGTGCGAATGATCCGAGCCTGACATGGGTCGTCGTCGTCCCAACATTGCAAGAGACCTGTATGACATAGGAGTGTTGTTGCCTTGGTGGGCAACGCTCCTGCTGGCTGGGGGCGCATTCTTGCTGTTCCGTAGCTTGTCAGTGATGGACGTAGCGCCTGTTACCGGGACAGAGAACCTTGGCAGGGGAACGGTTCTTCAGGTCACAAAGCAAGTGTCGGTCTACATCCAATACGTCGTTCCGGCCCTGTTGGTCTTGGGCGCAATCACGTCGTTCATCGAAAGTCGGCGCCGATCTCGCCTGTTCGACCGAGTTTCGCGCGGTGAGCAATCCGATGGCGTCGATGCCCTGAACTGGGAGCAATTCGAGTCCCTCGTAAACGAGTGGTTTGCACGGAAAGGGTACTCCGTCACTGAAACGGCGAAAGGCCCGGACGGTGGCATTGACCTCAAGGTTCGAAAGGGTGGTGTCACAGCGACTGTCCAGTGCAAGCATTGGAAGGCCAGAAAAGTTGGCGTGAACATTGCCCGCGAGCAGTTTGGGGTCATGGCTGCTGAGAGGGTGGACCGGGGCTTCGTTGTTACCAGCGGCGAGTTCACGGCGGATGCCTACGCTTTCGCCGAAGGAAAGCCGCTAACTCTGGTGAATGGCGAGCAGCTCCAAGTGTGCATAGCACAGGGAGGCAAGTTTGGCTCGGCACCGCAGAGCCAAGACCGGCAAGAAGCCCAACCCTGCCCGAGGTGCGGATCGAGGATGGTTCTGCGAACCGCCCGAAACGGGCCCAGCGCCGGAACCGAATTCTGGGGCTGCAGTACCTTTCCAAAGTGTCGGGGAACGCGGCAGGCTACGTAGCATCCACACAGTCTTAGACTGTGTCTAGCACAAGGTCGACATATGTGGTCGAGACTGACATACGTACGTAGAATCTTGACAAGCTTGGGTACCCCTTGGCTCAAGGGTAAATAGCTTGATGATTCTGCGAGTCGCCCTAAGCTCGGGACCATTGCGTCGGAGATTGTCAAAGATTTGGAAGCCGCGCTTGCACGAATCCGGCAAGTCGTTGATGCCCAGAGACTGACATCTGAGGTCGAGGCGAGTTAGCAATGGCAGAGAACTGGAGCCGCCTTGAATGCGAAGCAATTGTCGAAGACTACTTGCAAATGCTTTCTGCAGAGTGTCGTGGCGAAAACTATAGCAAGACCGAACATCGCCGAAACCTAAAAAAGCTCTTGCGGAACCGGTCTGACGGCTCTATCGAATACAAGCATCAAAACATCAGCGCAGTTCTCATTCGCGCTGGGCATACATATGTTCGCGGCTACAAGCCGGCCTGGAACTACCAAGACCTACTGGAGGATGTCGTTCTCGATCGAGTTCAGGCACTTGGAACACAGCTAGATCTCGCTGAGGAGAGATTGAGCAATTTTGCTCCTGATCGGCTGCCTGCTACTAATCGGCCGGACCTCTTCGTCGATCCACCAGACCGACTTCCAGACCATCAACTTCAGGAACCGCGAGCGCGCCGAGCGCAAAAGATCGACTATGTCGTTCGAGAGGCAGCCAATCGAAGGTTAGGAGAGAGCGGCGAGAGTTTCGTGTTAGAAGTGGAGAAGCATCGGCTAGCAACAGCAGGCCGTAGCGACCTTGTGGACAGGGTGGAATGGACGAGCAAGGATCGAGGCGACGGTACAGGCTACGACCTGCAATCTTTCGAGCCAATGACCGGCGAGCCACTATACATAGAGGTCAAGACCACAAACTCTGGAAAGTATCAGCCGTTTCTGATCTCCGCCAACGAGGTGCGCTTCTCCAATGAGCACGCGGACCGCTTCGCTCTGTATCGAGTCTTTGACTTCTCGCGCAATCCCAACATTTTCGTCCTCGGCGGAGCGATTGGCGAGTTCGTTGACCTTAGTCCCACCGTCTTTCGGGCTACTTTCTAAGGCATGGAGTCATGACTAATAGCAAAGGCAGCATCCCGAATATGTAACCGCCATGACGGGTCGAATCGCAATTTCGGCCGGGACTCTGAGGAAGCGGCGGGTCAACCCCAGTTTCTCCCTGTGCCACCCCCCTGCTGGATAGAAATCATGCGTGAACGAGTTCAAGTAGGAACTATCGGCAGCCAGCGCTTGCTTCAGCGGGCTGTCAACAAGCGACCAGAGGTGCTTCGGTCGGCGCTGCGAAAATCGGGTGCGATCGATCGCCGAGAACCAATTGAGTGGCTGTCACCGCTGGAGGCAGATGCGTATACAGAGTACAGAGATCTGGAAGCGCAGCGCCGTCTCCGACTGGATCGGCGGCTAACTGTCCCGCTGAAGGACTATTGGCCGAAACGCGGTGCAGTTTGGGACGGGTTGGCCGTGGCCGGCGCCGACCGCCCGATATTGATAGAAGCGAAGGCACATATTCCGGAGTCAGCGTCGCCTGGCTCCAAGGCAACCCCTGCGTCGCTGGAACTGATACGGAAAAGCTTGCTCGCCGCCAAAGAGCACCTTGCACCACGAAGCAAAGCGGACTGGAGTGGCACCTTCTACCAGTACGCGAACCGGCTTGCGTATCAGTACTATCTTCGCGAGCTGAACAGGATTGACAGTAGTCTGGTCTTCGTGGATTTCCTAAACGCGACAGATGTGGACGGACCGAGCACGGAAGCCGAGTGGCGTGGCGCGACCCGACTGATTCATGCAATCCTGGGCTTGCCGGCGGACCTGACAAGCTTTCGTGTCTATCACGCCTACGTCGATGCGCGGCAGCTGAACGAAATCGACTGAGTAAGGCGATATTCGAGACCGGGTTGGTCCCCCGCGAAGATGGCACTTTGGTCTAGCTTGTCGTGAGCATCGTCGTCGGCCCGGCCGTTTACTGGCGGCATGAGATGACGCCAACGTGCATCGCAGTTAACAAAATCCAAGAGAACTGAATCGAATCTCCTTTCAATTTCTGTGTCGACGGTGCTATAACGACAGCACGGTGTCTGTGATTCAGCATCGCGTTTGGGCGTGTTCGGCTACTGGCTGTGCGCTACCGGTAATGTTCCCCGCTCGGGACATCCGGACTTCCATTTCAACAAGGAGTCTGAGATGTCCAAATCCATCAAGAAGAATCGTGCGCTGGCCTTCGAGTCTCAAGACGGCAAGTGCTGTTACTGCGGCTTTCCGATGTGGATCGGTAGTCCTGGCGACTACCTGCCGAGCAGATTTGCCTCAAAGCCCGCCATGAATCGACTTCGCTGTACTGCGGAGCACAAGGTGGCACGCGTCGATGGCGGTCCAAACTCGAGGCGAAACATTGTCGCGGCGTGCTGGTTCTGCAACCAGAATCGACACCGCCGACCTAATCCTCTCAGCTCTGAGAAGTACGCCGTTTTTGTTCAATCACGAGTCCGAGCCGGAAAGTGGCACCCGCCCGTGCTTCACACAATGAGAATGTATGTACAGGACGGTTAAGATTGCATGGTCGGAAATCTCCCGCCAGCTATGTCGGCCATGCTCAGCGATGGCAAGAACCTTATCGTAGTTCGTCCGTCCGTCACCCAAACACCCAAAGCCCTATAATCCCGCCCGGCATGCTTACCCTCACCGACATCTCACTTCGCCGCGGCCGCCAGCTCCTGATCGAGCACGCCACGCTGCAGGTACACGCCGGCCAGCGCGTGGGCGTCATTGGTGCGAACGGCTGCGGCAAGTCCTCGTTGTTCGCCATGCTCATGGGTGAACTCGAGCCCGACCAGGGCGAGCTCGGTCTCGACCCGGCCCTCGTGCTGGCGCATGTCGCGCAGGAGAGTCCGGACGGCAGCGACCCGGCGGTCGACTACGTGATCGATGGCGACCGCGAGTTGCGCGCCGTGCAGGCCGCCATTAAAGACGGCGAAACACGTGCGGAACGGCCGGACCTGCACCTGCTCTATGAGCGCCTCGAAGCGATCGACGGCTTTACGGCCGAAGCCCGCGCGTCGCGGTTGCTGCACGGCCTCGGTTTTGCGCCGGAGGAGTTCACGCAACCCGTCAATGCGTTCTCCGGCGGCTGGCGCATGCGCCTAAACCTTGCCCGCGCGCTCATGTGCCGGTCCGACATCCTGTTGCTCGACGAGCCCACAAACCATCTCGACCTGCCGGCCATCCTCTGGCTCGAACGCTGGCTAAAGCGCTACGCGGGCATTCTGCTCGTCATCTCGCACGACCGCGATTTCCTGGACCAGGTCTGCACGCGCATCGCCCACATCGAGAACCAGCAGATCAACCTCTATACCGGCAACTACAGCCAGTTCGAATCCATGCGCGCAGAGCAACTCGCGCAGCAGCAGGCCCTGTATGCCCGGCAGCAGAAGGAGATCAAGCACATCCAGAGCTATGTCGACCGCTTTCGCTACAAGGCGTCGAAAGCGCGCCAGGCGCAGAGCCGCATCAAGATGCTGGAGCGCATGGAGAAGATTGCACCCGCGCACGTCGACTCACCGTTTCGTTTTCACTTCCTCGAGCCGGACAAGCAGCCGCAACACCTGCTCGGCCTCCTGGATGCGCGCCTCGGCTACGGCGAGCGCGTTGTGCTCGATAACGTCAACCTGCAACTCCGGGCGGGCGACCGCTACGGGCTCCTGGGCGTCAATGGTGCGGGCAAGTCGACGCTCGTCAAGGCCCTCGCGACCGGCAGTACCCTGATCGGGGGCGAGCGTATCCTGGCCAAGGACACGAAGATCGGCTACTTCGCCCAGCATCAGCTCGAGCTGCTGCGCCCGGCGGAAAGTCCGCTCGACCACCTGCGCGAGATCGCGCCGGACGACCGCGAGCAGCAGCACCGCAATTACCTTGGCCGCTTCGGCTTCAGCGGCGAGCGGATCTTCGAGTCGGTCGAGCCCTTCTCCGGCGGTGAAAAGGCGCGCCTCGTGCTCGCGCTGATGATCCGCCAGGGGCCGAACCTGCTGCTGCTCGACGAGCCGACGAACCACCTCGACCTGGAGATGCGCCAGGCGCTCAGCGTGGCGCTCATCGAGTACAGCGGTGCACTCGTCGTCATCGCGCACGACAGGCACCTGCTGCGCAGCGTCTGCGACGAACTCCTCATCGTGCACGACGGCATCGTCGAGCCGTTCGATCGGAACCTCGACGACTACCCGGCCTGGCTCAGGGAGCAGGAGGAGGCGGCCGCGCAAGCCACAGCGGCACCAGAGGAACCGGCGGCCAGGCCCGTGAACCGCAAGCAGCAACGGCAGGAACAGGCCCGC